>JAAUYJ010123222.1_pt1 | contig 20909 bp, 14 predicted proteins | sample 7278031 | NCBI WGS metagenome assembly JAAUYJ01 (sample SAMN14350222, study PRJNA611818) | marine sediment metagenome | isolation source: surface marine sediment (1.8m) | place: French Polynesia: Moorea | collected 2018-08 | reverse complement strand
CACCACACCCTACACCCTACACCCAAGATTAATAATATTTGTAGCAAACATTGATAAAATTGGTATGACATCAGTTTACTAAGTGCTTATGCAAAATTAATTACAAATTTTATGATACATCTCCAATCTTATTCATAAATTATCAATTATTGCTCCCTATTTCCTGTTCCCTCTCTCAACTAGGAAATTCCTCAAAGCACGACTACTTACTAATTAAAAATCATCATCAGAATTTACCTCTAAAACTTCTGTATACTCAAACTCATTGGAGCTACGTTTTACTAAAGCATAAACTTCCCCGCCTAACTCAATAGCATCTTCTTGACAATCTTGCTTCGGAGAATTATAAGAAAGTACATATTCTCTACCAATATAATTAGTCATTTCCTCCGCAACTTCACCTCGCCATTGAGTCTTAGTTACTAACACAACTAATTGATTTGCTAACTGAGGAATTATCCTCGCAATTTGTCGCCGATAAATTTCATCTAAACTACCAAAAGGAGAATCCATTACTACTGGAAAAGTGCTACTATCAGGCCCCATTAAAGTATTCTTTTGACTCCATTCTCTGACCTCATCAATAATACTACCAATAAATGCCAAACTGAGAATTTGATTCTCTCCTGTAGAAGCAGCAACTAAAGCATCTTCTCCACTAGTATTTTCGATTAAAGTTAACTCATAATTTTCATTTAATTTAGGAATATAAGGAGTAAAAGAAATTTCGGCAAATAAGTGCTGTACCCGCTTTTCTAAAGAAGCTCTGAATTGTTTTTCCAGACGAGACCGAACCTCAATCAACCTTTCAATTGCATCCTGAGTAGCAGCAATTCTTCTTTGGGCTAAGACTTGTTTTAACTCATTCATTTCTTGCTTATTAATTTGCTTACTTAAATCCTGAATTTCCTTTTCTAAATTTTGTAATTGCAATGAATTTGAACCTGTTTCCCGGTTTAAATCTCTCTCTTTATTTTCAATTTGATCTAATCGTTTTTGCAATTGCTGAATATCCTCATCTGGATAACTCCTTAATTTTTTATTCAGAGCCTCTAATTCATTTTCAATCGTTGAAAGTTGATAACGTAATTGTTCTATATTTGCCTGTTGTCTATCAACTTCCTTCCAAAACTCCACTACTTGCTTTTCAATTTCATCTATTTGCACACTCATTCTAATTGCCGTTTCTTCAACATCAGCCATTCCTGCTTTATCCATCCAATTTTCCACTAATTTTCTCCCAGGGGAACCTGTCATTAATTTTGCTCCACAAATACAACGTTGTGTTTCTAATAAATGTTCCACAAACTGCCGTTTTATCCCTGTCGATAACTCACTATTATTTTGTAAATCACCAAAAAATTCTCTAAATTCTGCTGTAGCTTCTGACAAAAAAATCATATAACCACGACTTGAAATAGCTCGTTTCAATCCATGATTAGATTGTGCTATTTGTGCTTTTGTTGATACTATTTGCCCTTTAAACAAATCTCTTTGTTGGGGTAATCCTTCTACACCTTTAAATTCTAACAAACGACTACTAATTTCTCTTTTTAAATCTCCATGATGTGCCAATTCTTGGTCTATTTGTTTTTGCCGTCTTGATAAAAGTTTAATTTCTTGTTCAATTTTATTTTTTTCTTTCAAAAGTTTTTTTGTCTCTGGATTCCCAATTACTCTCAAATCAGTTTCCAGAGTTTTTTTGGCTTCCATTAAATGTCTCACTGAACGATTTAATACTTCTATTCCCAATAACTCCTTCGTAGCTTCACCAATTTCATTTTTTCGATCTTCCCTGACAATATATTCAATTCTTTCTCCATCAAAAAAGAAATATCTATGCAAACTTTCTGGCAATATTCTACCAATAATATGATCGGGATGTTCTGGTGGAGGAGACCAACGCCCATCATCTCCAGCTACCTGCATATATAAATCACTTTTACCATGTTCAATTTGATTTTCTTCGTTTCTATAAGCTCGACATAAACGTTTGGCTTGATAACGTTTATTATCATGTTCAAATACAATTTCTACCCAACAAGCTATGGCTTTACCCGGTTTAGCTTCACTAATAGCTCGCTTATTTACCAGTTGAGTTTCTGACACAAAAGCAGCACTAAATTTTTCATAAAGTACCCAGGTAAAGGCATTCATAATTGTAGTTTTACCAGCACCATTATTACCGTGAATGATTGTTGTATTCTGCTTACCAGATGCCAAAGTAATTTCTGGGGTTTTACTATAAAATTGGCGGAAATTACATAAAATTATCGAAATTAGTTTCATTGCACTGCTTCCTTAATAATTTTCAGAATATCATCATTAATCCGAGGAGTTTTTTTATAAAGTCTGTCTTTCTCTACTTGTAATACTCGCCCAATTATCTGTTTTACTTCTGGAGGAGCAGTAGTAATTGGTTCTTGAATATTATTGAGTTTACTTTGAGTTTTAGGATTATATTTTGAGTGCTTTTCTGAAAAAATAGTTGATATTGATTTGATTGCTTTATCTGAGTATTTTAAATTCATTGTTTTTTAAGTAATAGGGAAAAATAAGGATGTAAAGTACATTCATAAATCCTAAGTATTTAGCTATTAGGAATCAGATAGCCTCTTTTCCTGCGGAATGCTACGCAAGCGCTAACAGCAATAAAAATCAACCTAAATAATTAAAGTTAGCTGATGTTTTTGCTTTTACTCAGACTTTTAATTATCCCAGTACCTAAATCCTAATTCCTCCTTCAAATACAACAAATGAGAAACGCTAAAAGCTGATAACGTTTGAGTATAATTCCAGAGGAAATGCTTACCATAAATCTTGTTGATATTATAGGTAATTTCTATTTCAGTTGTCATAAGTAACTAAGCAAAATTAATTACACAGTTAGCATTTTACTAATTCCTTGCCAGACAAAGCTTAGATAAATTCTAAATTAGATAAATTTTAAATATAGCGTTTCTCAAGCTCGTGAGGTACAGTTATCTTTTTCTCTTTTATTACTCTGTTCCCTAAAACAAACTAATGAGCGTACCTCACCAATATGGGAATTGCTATAGGTAAATAATTTTTCAGCCCTCACTTATTTTAATAGTAGTTAGGACTCAGGACTCATAACTAATAATTTGAGAGGTATTTAGTTAATATTGGTTGTTCTAAAATTTGTCACAACCTATTTAGGATTGCTATAGCTCTCTTTTGTCACGGAAAATTTGACCAAGTTATACCAGTTTGAAAAAAAAGAATGCTGAAAAATAGCTTTTATAATTGATTTTAGAAACCTATGTCTATCATTGTCCCTTTTTTTTCTTGATTCCTTAATTCCTTCTTCGTTCTTCCTTCTTTCCTCTACTATTTGTAAGAAGTATTTATCAAATTGGTATTATGTTATTTCAGCTTACGACAAACTAAGTTTTGACCTAACTATGAAATCATAGAGATAGGAAGTTTTTGTTAAATAAAACTTTTACTACTTTTTTGATAAATCAATCAATATGGTAATAATACGATTCAACAAAAATCAGAAATTGCTAGGTTTTAAATATCTAACAGTCCGTATCTTTTTTGAATATTTAATAATTTCACCCTAGCTTCCCCAGGATTATCTGCTAAATCAGCAAATTCTAAGAAGCGTTTTAACTCCTTTCTCAATAAATTTCGTTCTACTTCCAAAGTACCTTTCCCCAAGTCTGGAGGTAAGACAATCATATCAAACAAAGTTGCTCTTTCTTTACTTGGATGAGGGCGTAAAATTCTGCCTCTCCTCTGAATAAATTGTCGAGGATTTTGACTACTTGCTAAAATCACTGCATTTTTAATTGTTGGTATATCTACCCCTTCATCTAAACATTTTATTGCTACTAAACCCTGCAATTCTCCACTTTCAAATTGTTCCCTTAGTTTCTCTCTTTTTTTAATCGGAGTTTCTGCTGTATAAGTATTAACTCGATAACCCAATTCTGAACCTAACATTTTTACCACTGCTTCCATCTGCGGCAAAGATGAAATATCTTCAGTTTTAACGGAACTATCACCACAATAAAATAAAGTATGACTGGTTTGTAAACGATTTACCATTAATTGTCTTAATGCTATTAATTTATTTTTTGCTGAAGCAATTAAACGAGAACGCTGCATTAATAAACCTGTTAAATCTTCCTTCTCTATTTCCACATTTTCTTTTTCAGACAGCAATAATGCCCAACCAATTTTAGAAGTTAATTTAGCGTAAGCTAGACTTTCTGCTTCTGTCAATTCAACTAAAACCGGATAATAAAAATAACGAGCTAAAGCACCTTGTCTAATAGCATCTGCTAAAGTAAGTTCCGGCTGCAATATTTGACCAAAATAATCTAAAATTGCTGTAGTTCCTTGGTCATCAAAATATCTTTCTGGTGTGGCAGATAAAGCAAGTCTTAATCCAATATTTTTTGGTAAACTTTCCTCTAACTTTGGAGAGCCTAAATGATGAGCTTCATCCCCAATAATTAGAGTTTTTTCAGGAAAATATTTAAGCTGAGATTGGAGACTATCTGATATAAATGTAGAGTTTGTAGTAATAACTGTAATAAATTTTTGATTCCCAGAATGTATATTATAAAGTGCGGTAGAAAGTTGATTTTGCCAGGTATTTACATTTTCAAAAGCCAGAATTGGTATCAAACTAAACTTTTCACATTCTCGGCTCCATTGAGTGACTAAATGTCGATAAGGACAAACTACAATTAATACTTGTAAACCAATTTTTTGATAAAGTTGAGTAGCGATCGCTAAAGCAGTTATTGTTTTCCCAGTCCCTGTCGCCATTTTCAAAATACCTCGCCCTCGACTTGCAAACCAATTATCTACTGCTTGCTGCTGATAGGGTCGTAGTTTAATTGCAGATGGCATTCTTGGAAATCCCCAATTTACTACTAATATATTCACTTCTGATATGACAATAACAATTTTAGATAAATAAATCTATTATACTAAAGACTTGTGCAAAATTATAGCATTTGTAGAGTGAATTAGGTATAAAGGTTTAAGACTTTAGCCAACAAATAACAGAGATTAATTTTCAAATTTACTGAAAAATTATCGTCTAAAGTCTCCCATTTTAAGCAGATAAAAAAAGAGAATCTTCCAAGTTTCAAGCCTCCTTATTGCAGAGGTACTGTTAACGTTTGCGTAGCATTCCGGAGGAAAGTTCCGACCATAGGAGGCTAGCTATTAACTGATTACTGTTAACTGATAACTGAAATGAGTATCTTAAAAAGTGCTGTAATTTAAAAATTAGTAGAGTTAGGTAATATCAGACATGAGAAAAGGAAAAATAAAATATATATATAGCAATTAGGAATCAGATGTGAGAATTGAGATTTTGCTGAAAAGAAGAGAATATAGGTATAGCATTTCCCATATTGGTGAGGTAAAAAATTCCTTTGTTTTAGGGTAAGCATTTCCTTCGGAATGCTACGCAAAGAGCAGTCAGCAATCAGCTATCAGCTATGAATTACTAACTGATTATTACGTTGAAGAAGGAATTAGTTTCTCAGGAGAATTAAAACTTATGAATAAATTGGTAACCTTTAGTTAATCTTAGCAAGTCCTGTATGTTTAAAAGCTGAAGGCTGAATTCTAATAGCTGAATACTTACCTTTTAGAGAGTAGGGAGTAGGGAGTAGAAAAGAAGGGACAATAGGGAGGATAAAATCAGAAAAACAACTGTACCTCATCAGCTTGAGAAATGCTATATCATATTCAAATGATACATGGTTTATTTCTTATTCTCTGTTATCTGTTCCCTTTTCCCCGTTCCCGAAAAAGCAGTAAGATTTTGCCACGAATAAAATAGGACTGCTATATACCTGAGTCTAAATATAGAAATAATTTTGCCTAGCTAGTTAATACTTAAATATCAAAAAATATTTATCAAAATTATAGCCAGAAAAACATGACAACTAAAACAGGATTATTTGTCGGATTAATCACCTTAGATTTAGTTTATCTCACAGCAAACTATCCCACTCAAAATCAAAAAGTAGTTGCTGGTGATTACACTATTACAGCAGGAGGCCCTGCGACAAATGCAGCCGTAACATTTAGCCATTTTGGTAATCAAACAAACCTTCTTTGTGGATTGGGAAATCATCCAATAACTCACCTAATTAGAGCTGATTTAGAAAAGTATAATGTCACTATCGAAGACTTAGATAAAAATCGTGAACAACCCCCACCAGTTTCATCAATTATTACTACTCAAAATACGGGCGATCGAGCTGTTATTTCCATCAATGCTACAAAATCTCAAATCTCAAAAGAATTTATTCCCCCCGAAATTATTAATAATATTGATATTGTTTTAATCGACGGTCATCAAATTGCAGCCAGTTTAGAAGTTGCGCAACTTGCAAAGTCGAAACATATTCCTATTGTGATAGATGGTGGTAGTTGGAAACCTGGATTTGAGGATATATTACCCTTTGTTGATTATGCTATTTGTTCGGCTAATTTTTATCCTCCGAACTGCAAAAATGAAGAAGAAGTTTTTGCTTATTTATCTACTCAAAATATTCCCCATATTGCGATTACTCAAGGTGAAAGACCAATTAAATATTTCAGTAAAGGTAAATCTGGTGATGTAGAAGTTCCTAAAATTAATCCTGTAGATACTCTCGGTGCTGGTGATATTTTTCATGGTGCATTTTCTCACTATATTTTAAACACAGAATTTACAGATGCTTTAGCAAATGCTGCAAATATTGCTGCTTACTCTTGTCAATATTTCGGTACTCGGCAGTGGATAAATGAAGAGTTCAACAATTAATAATTAACAATTAACAATTAACAATTACTTCTCCTTGAAACGTATAGGATTGACGCTCAAGGCAAATTTTTCTTATTTCCCCTATCAAAGTGAAGGCTTTAGACCCGAATTTTTCGGTAAATTAAAAATATCTCCCGCTAATTATCTAACGGGAGTATTACTAAATTATTTAGGGTTTACTGATTAAGTTTAAAAGCATTTACCTGTAAATGCTAAAGGCTTTTTTCTAGAAAAAAAATTGCCCACCTTGAGAAGCTAATTGCTCATTCATGCTGAGATTTTGAGTAGATAATAGTGGAAAAACTTAGTGATAATTCTTTCTCTTGCTTGCTGTTTCATACCTAATTAGATATCTCCAATAATCAAAAATAAAATCAATTATTGTAAAGAAAATATCAATTATTTCTCCCTGCTTCCTACTCCCTCTTTTCCGGAGAGGTCTATTCCTGCTGACTACTGACTACACACACCTCAAACCTATAACTTTTTCAGTAAGCCCTATTTATTAAGTTTAATTCTAATGGTGATGATTGTTTGGGCAAGTTTGTAAATCTTGACTCATCAATTCCCGACTTTTTTCTCTTTGAGTCTCATCTACTGCTTGTAAACCAATCCATTTGTCTACAATTTCCACATCAAATCCCACCTCTCGGCGATCGCCTACTTGAATCAGTGGGCGACGGATAAGTAGTGGGTCACTTAGCATCATTGTTAGTGCAGTTTCAGCATCAATCTGTTCAGGAATTACTTCTCCAGATTTTACTTTTGGAGCAGCTTTATTAAACCACTCTACTACTGGGCGATCGCCGAAAAATAAACGTAGCTCATCTTTTGTCCAAGCTTCTTTTAACAAGTTATGAGTTTCTAATTGATGACCTGCGGTTTCTAGCAAAGTTTTTTGCTTGGTATTATTTTTGCAACCTGGTTTTTCATAAAAAATCACTGTTGTCATTGCATTATCTCCTGAGTAGTTTTTTGGTGATTTTTTTCATCTTAATCTCTGCTGAATTTCCAAATTGTTACCAATTATCAAGAAACAAAATTTAGACTTATGATATAATTTTCCATATATCTATCTCTAATAATATCTGGAATTTGTTTGTTTTTAAGTTGACTAAAGTTATCAGTTTTCAAGATAATTAAAATGTAAGCATTTCCTCCCTGATGCTGTGCAACCAGCTATTAGTATTCAGCTTTTAGCTAAGGTTAACTGATGAACTTTTACTCATAATTTTAATTCTTTGAAGTAGCCACTCAGCGCTCAACCTCTTAAGGTGTATCATAGGGAATTAAAACCCCCATAAAAGGCGCACCACTAAATTTTTAAATATAGTGGCAGACTTAAACCCTTGAATTTTTAGCTGATAACTGAGTGCTGAATGTTGAAATTAAAAGCCAAAGTCAAATTTTACTTTACAGTTAAACAAAAAATGACGCAAAAAATTAGATTTGATTTATCACAAATAATCCTCTTAATATTAATTATATCTTTTTTAATTTTCCCCAAACCAACCAGGGGAGAAACTGTCTTAGAAAAAATCGAGAAAACAGGGGTACTCAAAGCAGGAGTTAGAAGTGATGTAGTTCCCTTTAGCTATATTAATCAACAAACCAATCAATTTGAAGGTTATTCAGTAGAACTAATTAAATTAATTCATCAACGTCTAGAACAAAAACTAAAGCAAAAAATCAAACTCGAACTAAAAGAAGTATCACTAGACGAACGTTTTCAAGTTATTCAAGATAAAAATGTAGATATTATCTGTGCTGCCACAACTATTAATAATTTCAGAGAAAAAATAGTAGATTTTTCAATTCCCTTTTTCACTACAGGAATACAATTATTAGTAAAAAAATCAGATGTAGAAAAATTTGACCCACTCAAAAGTACTATCGGAAATATATCAATAGGATTTTTAGCAGGCACTACTACCGATGAAGATTTACGTCCGATTTATCCCAATGCTGATTGGCAATCTTTGTTAAATCGAGCCGAAGGTATTCGTCAATTAGACAATGGCAAACTTAACGCTGTAGCTAGTGATGGAATTTTATTAGTAGGAGAAGTTTGGCAACAAAATAAAAATCAAAGTGACTTCCAAATAATCCCGAAAATTCCTTTAACTTTTGAAAATTATGGTTGTATTATTCCACCAGAAAATCCAGACTGGGATAAATTTGTTGATACTACTATTTCTAGTGACGAGAACAGCCAACTTTTGTCTCAGTGGTTTGACCCTGAAAAAGGTAAGTTTCCTTATCAAGGATTTAGATAATTGCTCAAATAAAACATCATTTAAACTTCATACTTGCTATCTGAATTCTAACATTAACTCTGAATAGTAATTAGGGTTTGCTGAAAAAGTAAGTAGAGAGGTAGAAAAAAACAGAAGTATGTAACGAAAAGTAAAATTGCCGAAAATCTCTTCACTCTTGCCTTTTGCCTTCTCATAACGACAATTTTTAATACCAACCTACTTATTTTAGTGGAGGGTAGGAGTCAGGATAAATGGGAGTTATAGAGGAGGTAGTAGGAAAAATAGTCCCTTAATTTTTCTGACATATTAGCATTTTGGAGTAACTTTTTGAACCTTGTTGAACTTAAAAGCTTGCACTTTTTCCAGACTTAAAAAGGTTAAAAATTTTACCTGTCAATGCTTTTAAATTTAATCAGGAAACCCTAATTAAAAGAGGAAAATTTTTCTTGTAAGCATTCAGCATTCAGCTATTAGCTTCGGAATACTATTATTGGAATGTTTTAGAGAATTGGGATAATTATTAATCAAAGCATCATTAGAGACTGTTTGTAAAATAAGTATTAAGAAAAAAGTTTCACAACTCAATCTTAAACCTTGAAGAAGGCAAGGGATTGAAATAACTCTACAGAGAGAGGAGGTATGACTATTCATACTTAATCACTTCTGGGGAAGTTCCTGATAACAAATAATTGTTTTTTTGCCTATTCCCTATTCCCTATTCCCTGTTCCCTGTTCCCTATCTTCTTTTTTCATATTTCCTTTACAAACAACCTCTTATACGAATATCTGTTTGAAAATGTAATAGAGGTTAAATGAATTCTTGCTTCGTTCTTGAAAAAGCTGTTTGCGCATAATTCTGTAGGAAAAACTGACCGCTAAAACACTGAATGCTTACTTTTTCTTTTTATACAAATTACACAAAGATTGTTAAAGTAAAATTTAGACACCCTTCGGAGCAGAATATTGACTAAATAATTAATAATTGAATAATTATGGTTTAAAGCCGACCCTTTCAAGGAGAAAAAAAGAAATGTTTTCTTTGAGCATCAATACTCTCCATTTTAGGCAGAGATAATTGTGAATTAGCTATCAGCTTTTCCTGATTGAAATCTCCACAAACACCATTTAGCAAGAGTGCTAAAAATTCAATAGTTTAAGTCTCCCAATATATTTCAAAAATTAGTGGTCCGCCTTTTATGGGGGTTTTAATTTCTCATTAAACACCTTGAGAATCTGATAGCTTATATAGCAATCAGGAATCAGATATGAGAATTAAGCTATTGCTTAAAAATGTAGAATCTAGCAGTTATCATATTCATTTTTATACATTTTTTGCTGATTCTCTGTTCCCCTTTCCATATTCCCTAAAAAATTCTAATATCTCACAACTTAAATCATATTGCTATAGCTGATTACTACTTCAATTATTAATTGTTAAATCCTATTTGATATTTCCTGCCAAACTCTCCACACTCCCCTCTCCTTTCAGGCAATTAAGTATCGTAAAATTTTTCAGATTTGGCATTAGCCCACTCTAATTAATATATATTCCGAATCAACCTTTAAACACCCGTATAAAAATACTCAAACAGGATAAATATGAGGCTAAAAATTGACTAAAACAAAATCCTGTTTCTCAATTCTGGTGGGAGTATATTTCAAATAAAAGTATCGAGAGACAGATTATGAAAATAGACGAATTATTAAGGCAATATGCAAGAGGAGAAAGAAATTTCAGTGGCGTTTACCTACATGAAGTGCATTTGCTAGAAGCTGAATTAGAAGGGGCCAATCTTTTTGAAGCAGATTTAATCGGTGCGAACCTCAGTCGAGCAAATCTCAGCCGAGCCAATTTGACAAAAGCTAATCTGAGTCAAGCTAACCTAATTGGAGCTGATTTAAGTGGGGCAGATTTGTCAGGAGCTATTCTAGTAGGAACCAAATTACATCAAGCGGATTTAACCAGAGCTAACCTAATCAAAGCAGACTTAACTCGTGCTAACCTCAGCCAAGTTAATATGATTGATGCTGACCTCTCAAGGGCCATTCTCTGTGAAACAGATTTGCATGGAGCCAACCTGTATGGTGTAAATTTACGACGGGCGATTCTCAATCAAGCAGACTTAATCGGGTGTAACCTTACTAGGGCAGATTTGGCAGGAGCAGATTTAATTGGAGCTACCCTAACTAGGGCTGATTTGACGGAGGCGCTTCTAAGTGCTGCAGACTTAGATGGGGCTAGTCTTTTGGGTGCCAATATTTCTGAGATTAATTTGGCAGGGGCAGCTCTCGATGGGGCAATTATGCCAGATGGCACTACCTATGAAGAATTTCAAAGAGGTCTCTAAAGTTATTGGATAATCTACTCTTCATATACCATTTCTTCAAGATGTTGTTACACACCGCTGCATAGCAAAGAATTCAGGTGTCCAAATAGAAATTTTTACTTTCTTCGATGTTCAGGGAGTTTGTGGCTTTATTGCGTATGTCGCAATAGGAGTTTTTACTTACTTTCTTTTACATAAGTTGTGTACCAACTATAAGAAATGGTATTTTTCTTATTTCTTGCTTCCCGACTAAGAGCAAGAGAGAGTATAAATTTGAGAGATGCGGTCGGGCAAGACCTGTGAATGCTTGTGGATGAGTAACCGCCGACGGCCCGTAGGGACGTTGCATGCAACGTCCGTACAGCAGGAAGTAAACAGTAAAATGTCACATTATGACGTTTTATATCGGTTTTATGAAGCAGTCATAGAGTATGCCTGATTTATGAATTTGGTGCTAACATAAACAGCAAAATATGCTCCTTAATTTAGAGGATTTGAAAATGAGACTCAAAATCCTTTCTGCTGTTTTAGTTTTAAGTACAGTTTGGCCTCTTGCTCCAGCCATTGCTGAGAATTTTCAACACACAAAAAATTTGCTATCTACCAAACAATGTGCAGATTGTGAATTAAGCGGTGCTGGTTTAGTTTTGGCTAATCTGACTGGAGCTAATCTCCAGAGAGCTAACTTAAGTGGCGCTAATCTCAGTCGTGCAAATTTAACAGGGGCAAATTTATCTGGTGCAAATTTGGCTGGTGCAAGTTTATTTGGTGCGAATTTATCTGGTGCGAATTTATCTGGTGCAAATTTGGCTGGTACAGATTTAAGAAGTGCTTATTTAACTGGTGCTAATTTAACAGGTGTTGACCTAAAAAGTGCTTTTTTGTTAGGTGTTATTGGAATGCCATCTAATGTGGGTGAAGCTGAAGATTTTTATCGATTAGGAATTGCTGAAGCAAAGGCAGGACATTATAAGGATGCTGTTAGATATTATAACCAAGCTATTAGTATGAAGTCTGATTTAGCTGCTGCTTATTTTGCAAGAAGTATGGCTCTTGCTGACTTGGGAAGTCTGGAAGCTGCTCTTGCAGATGCTGAAAAATCTCGCGATATTTTTGTTTCTAAAGGTAGTAAGGAAGGTGAGGAATTATCACAATATTTGGTGGAAATTATTGACTTACGTTTGAATCCTCCAGAGCCAGAAAAGCCTAATCGAATAGTTCACGCTATTGGCTCATTGCTTCCTAGTTTATTAAGGCTGGCATTTTAAATAATTAATGTTGTGATTTTTTGTGTTTGAATTTTGAATTCTGTGCAGCGGTTGAATAGATTTATCATGCCATTTTGATAGAATGAATGATAAATGTTTACTACAAATTGGTATTTTCTGTTCCCTTTTTTCAATTTGCTATAATTCCAGAGCGTGTTAATTTTTTTTATCAAATTCCTCTAAGTAAAAATCTGAGTAAAAAATGATTTTATAATTTTGATTCACGGTAGGTAGTTATTGATTTTTCATTATTCATTGTTCATTGTTGAAGTAGCTTGCTTTTATTAAAAACATCACGCTTATTCTACTAATACTAATAATAATAAATCCGGCGTTCTAAAGAAGGTTTATTCTGAAGGTCATTTCAGTTATTAGTTAATAGTTATTAGTACCTCTATAGCAGTCCGAAATGAAAATATAGAAGCACTCTAGATACTGTAAAGGATTGATACAGAACCTTTCTCCAAAATCATCTGGGATTGCTATATAGTAGCAGCTATGGTGAAGGGTTAGAGAGGAATTTAATGATTTGAAAAAGTAGCTTTTGATAGCCGGATTTGGTGTAAGTATTTAGGGTTTACTGAAAAATTATTTTGGTAAGGGTAGGAGCAGAAATTACCCGTACAGGAGTCAGGAGAAATGGGAGTTATAGAGGAGGTAGCATGAAGAATCGTCCCTTAATTTTTCTGCCATAGTTAGCATTAAAGGCTAAATTTTTGAACCTTTTGGAGTTAAAAGCTTGTACTTTTTCAATCCCTAAAAAGGTTAAAACTTTTACCTGTCAATGCTTTTAGATTTAATCAGCAAACCCTATTTAATTATTGAAGTCTAAAATTAGTGAAGGATTATTTTTGGTAATTGGTATAATTACAGCACTTTTTAGGATGGTGAGGTATAGTTGAAGACTAATCTATCTTCAGCTATTTATTAAAGTGATAAAATTTTGTACCTCACTAACTCCGAAACTGCTGTAAGGTTTGACCAAAGATTTTAATAATATTTTCTTTTATTTTTTTTGTTCTCTTTCTCTGTCTGATAAAACTTTCATAAGTTGGCACTGCCTCAAAGTATTAATGTGCTTTATTGTTTTGTTTATAAAAAAAGACAAAAAAAATGAGTAGTAAGGAAGTTGGAATTACACCTGAAATTTGACTACTCACTATTTCCTATTTTTCTTGACTTTTTGATTCTTGTCTATTTTTATCCCTGAAAATTAACTTAATCAAAAATCTGGAGAATTCATTTTTATAATTTTCGGTTTAACCCAATCAAATTTGTATTTAGTGACATGATTTTAGGTTGTGTTTAACCTGTTAAAACTGATAATTGGATGAATCTCAGATATTCAGCCATGAATGATTTAACTAACCTCTTCCTGGTAAAAAACTACCACTCAGTTTTTTAATTGCCCGGTTAGCAACATTTGCATAACGCAACTCACCACAGAGAATTTTACTCATTACTTCCGTAGCTGCAGGTAACTTAACTCCCACTTTATAACCTACTTTTGGAAAACGATAAAATGCCCCTGCTAAACGCCCTGCCCAAACCATATCTGCACCCCACTCTTCGTTGACTACCTGAGTATATTTTTTCAGAGCATCTCCATCGCCTCCCAAAGCTCCATCTATGGCTTCTGCTGCTTTTACACCACTAAATATTGAGGGGCGAATTCCTTCTGCAGATAAAGGGTCTAATAAACTGGCAGCTTCTCCAGCTAAAATAGCATTTTCAGTATGCAAATTTTTATCTCCATCCCATAGGGAAAGGGGATGTTCTAATAATTGATTTTGGTTTACATTTAAACCAATTTGTTTGGCATATTCCATCAAATCTTTGGATAGATTTTTTGGTTCTCCTCCTCTAAAAGTAGCAATACTAATTGAAGCAGAATCTGCTTTGGGAAAACTCCAAATATTGCCATTTTTCACAGAGCCAAATTCAAAGTTAACTTTTTGATTTGAGTCATCAGAGCTAGCAGCTTCTATCACCATACTTTGGCGTTTTTTAGACTCTTTAAAACCTAACCATTTTGCCATAGGACCTTTAGCTCCATCGGCGGCAATTAAATAACGACCTGTAACAGTTTCCGTATTTGTTTTAACTTGCCAATGATCGCTTTTAAATTCAATACCAGTAACTTCTGTTTTATCTCTTAACTCTGCCCCTTGTGCTTGAGCTTTTTGAATCAGAAAATGATCGAAAACATCTCGTTTTACCATCCACATTGGAACAGGCAATTCTGCTTCTACTGGGTCTTCTAATTTCCATGTGTAGCGGATTTTGCTGACTTTAACAGAAATTGCCGGGCTTAAATCAAAGTCAAACCATTGAGCGATCGCCGGAGATACCCCACCACCACAAGCTTTTACTCTTGGCAAAGATTCTTTTTCTATTACTAAAACAGAACGTCCTTTCTTTGCTAAATGATAAGCTGCTGTTCCACCTGCGGGACCTGCGCCTACGATGATACAATCAAACATTTTTTTTAACTTTAATACCTTGATTTTTTCTAATTTACTAGTAATGGGAAAAGTCATTTATTAGGGGCAGGTTTAATAGATAAGTTATTGATTTTTACCAACATTTATCTATCAAACTGTCCCTAATTTCAAGTTAAGAGTTCCTACCATTACCTAAGTATTTTTTAAAGATACTCAATTTTTCACAGATTGTCTAGATAGTGTTAACTTAACTCTTGATTTTTGACTTTTAATTTTTGTTTCCTGAAATATCAAACAGTGGTAATATCTTTCTCTTTGAGAGCAAGTAGTTCATCTATTTTAGCTGTGTACTTGTCTGTTAATTGTTGAATTTCGTCTTGCAAATCTCGTGATTCATCTTTAGAGATGTCGCTATTTTTTTCTTGTTTACGAACTGAATCTATAGCATCACGACGAATATTACGGACAGAAACTTTTCCTTCTTCAGCAAGTTTGCCTGCTAATTTGACCATTTCTTGGCGACGTTCGGTGGTCAGTGGAGGTATATTGAGTCGCACTACAGACCCATCATTGTTAGGAGTTAGACCAACGTCTGACATATTAATGGCTTTTTCAATGAGACCAATGCTACCCTTATCAAAGGGTTGAATCGTAATAGTAGTTGCATCTGGTGTACTAATACTTGCCAGGGATTTTAGTGGAGTAGGCGCACCATAATACTCTACCATTACTCGGTCAAGAAGAGAAGCATTAGCTCTTCCAGTTCTAATAGTGTTGAAAGACCTTTGAGTGGCTTCAACAGCTTTTTTCATATTACTTTCAGCTTCTGCTAGGTTCATTACAACCTCCCACAATAGTTCCTATCTTTTCTCCGGTGACGGCCTTTCGGATGTTACCAGAGACCGAAAGGTTAAATACAATAATCGGAATATTATTTTCTTTGCAAAGAGCGATCGCCGTACTATCCATTACCCGGAGGTCTTGTGCTAAAACTTCCCCATAAGTTAGGGAATGGTAACGTTTAGCCTGGGGATTTTTTTCTGGATCAGAATCATAGATTCCATCGACTTTAGTCGCTTTAAAAATTACTTCTGCATCTATTTCTGCTGCTCGTAGAGCTGCAGTAGTGTCAGTAGTAAAAAATGGATTACCAGAGCCAGCACCAAAGATTACTACCCGGTTTTTTTCCAGGTGGCGAATAGCTCGACGGCGAATATAAGGTTCGGCTACTTCCTGCATGGCGATCGCTGATTGAACTCTTGTCGGTACTCCTGCTTGTTCAAGAGCATCCTGCAAGGTTATAGCATTCATTACAGTGGCAATCATACCAACGTAATCTGCTGTGGCCCTGTCCATACCTTTAGAGGCTGCTTTCACACCTCTAAAGATATTACCGCCTCCGACAACAATTGCAATTTGGATTCCTGTGGCCACAACTTCGGCCACTTCTTGAGCAATTCCTTGGACTACTGCAGGATCTATGCCATAGCCCAGACTTCCCATCAAGGCTTCACCGCTCAACTTGAGTAAAACCCGTTGATAAACTGTGCCCATGCTGTGAGTATTTTTTCAACTAAAGTTGTTTCCACCATACGATAACAGGTAATAGGTAATAGGTAATAGGTTTTAGGTTTTGGGTGGTAGGTTTTGGGTGGTAGGTTTTTAGAAAAAATTGTGACTAAGCCCTATTTTTCAATTATTATTTATCCTGTATAAATTTTCATCCCTTACTGCTTTATAAAACCTATATAAAACCAATATAAAACGTCACAATAAGTGACATTTTAATGTTTACTTCCTGCTTCTGCTGAGGCCGTCGGTGGTTATACCATTTTCAAAAAATATTGCTACATTGGTTGGTTTATAAGTGTTAGGTTTTAGGTGTCAGGTGGTAGGAATGAAAGAGAACAAGTGTAAATATTCCTATCCTTTGGTGTCCGGATTTTACTGTAACAAGCTTTATTGAATTTGGTATTACTCATCCACAGACACAGGTCTTGACCGACCGTCTCTCTCAAATTTATACTGGTGTTTAAATCTCCATCTATTGATAGCAATTCACTTAAAAAATGTCACAAATAGTTGGTAACTTATGAAGTAAAATAACAAGATGAAATTACTGTAAAACAGACGTTTCAAGTTATTAAAATATCACTTCTAACCCCTGCCGGAGTCTACCCTCGCGAAGGCGGAGGCGAGGGCCAGCTTTAGTCAAACGGTATGAAAACCCAGACTCTGGAAAGTTGTAAGTTCTGAGATTGAATGGCATATCTTGGAGATGACCAAAATTAGAACAAGTCTTTAATGATAGAAAAAACCTCCCCATCTCCAGGGATACATAGCCTAGCTTTTAGTAGTTAATATCAATTCTATTACTAACGCCATTTTATCAAGCAACCATTAGCTTCTGTCGTTGATGGACTCACAGTTTTCCCCTGGATAATTTGAGCGATCGCCTGAGATAAATAAGGTATTTTTACTCCTATTGGGTCATCAACATTATCGTCTATTAGGCCACGATATCGTAACTTACCTTCGTGGTCTAACAAAAAAGCCTGGGGTGTTTTTTCGGCCCCAAAGCTTTCCGCTACATCTTGAGTCACATCTCGAATATAGGGAAAATTCAATTCATTTTTAGTTGTAAATTCTTTCATTTTTTCAAAACTATCTGCTGGAGAAATCGTAGCATCATTAGAATTCATACCAATGATAATTACTCCTTGGTCTTGAAAGTCTTTTTGTAGTTGTTTTATCCGGTCAACATAAGCATCTACTTCTGGGCATTCATTGCTCAAAAATATCACACAAACCACTTGAAATTTTTCTAAATATCTTGCTAAATGATGAACTTCATCATCCACTCCTGGCAATTCAAAATCCGGAGCATAATTATCCATTTCTGTGCCTGCCATTTCTCTTAATCCCTATCTAAGTTTGCCTAATTCATAATAAATATTTTCCTATAATATCTCATCTTTTTACCAGCTTTGAGCTAATGCTTGATATCCGATAAGTTTATAGATTAACTTAGCTGCGGTAAACTCGGAGACTACCGAATCATTTATTGGTGCTAACTCCATAATGTCACAACCAATAACTTCATATAACTCAAATACTTTCCGTAAAAATACGGTCAAAGAATACCAATTTAATCCTCCTGGTTCTGGTGTTCCAACTCCGGGAATTAATGTTGGGTCAATTCCATCTAAATCTATTGTTAAAAATACCCGTTTAGTCTGAATACTTGAAATTGCTTTTTCCATCCAATCTGGTTTAATGGCAATCTCCCTTGCAGGGAAAACAGTCAATGACTTCTCCTTAATCAAATCTGCTTCCTCTTTACAAATAGCGCGAATACCGATTTGTACCGTAGGTAAATTCATCTCAATTATCCGTCGCATTACACAAGCATGATTATAAATAGAACCCTCATATTCATATCGTAAATCCCCATGAGCATCAATTTGAATTACAGTAAAAGGCTCATCAATATATATTTCCCGATAAGCTGCTACTATCCCACTAGTAATGCTATGTTCCCCACCGATGCCAATAACAAATTTACCATCATTTACTAATTTGATTACTGTCTCTTGAGTAACCTTTAACATATCCAATGGTGAGATTTTTTTACCATTACGAGTATCTGCGATAGGTTCGTGGGTATAGATGCCAACTTCTAAACCTGTTTCTCTGTCTAATTCTTCGTCATAACATTCTAACTGTTGAGAGGCATCTAATATAGCAGCAGGACCATTAGCACAACCTCTTCTATAGGTGGTAGTTGCTTCATAAGGAATTGGTAAAATTGCCACTTTAGCTGTAGGGTAGTTTGGTTCAATTTCTGAACCAATAAATGGCAAAACTGAAGTAGTATAAATTGCTGACATTTTCCGTATTTGTATTTGTTAGGGTTTACTAATTTTATATTGTTTTGTTGCTATAGCAATTAGGAGTCAGATGTGATAATTTTACTGCTTCCTAAAAGTTGAGAATATATAGCGTTTCTGAATGGGATATGAACGAAAGATTAGTGTTTTGCTAATAGCAAAAAGTTCCTGAAACCTTCTTGACTGTTCCCTTTTACCCGTTCCCCGTTCCCCGTTCCCTTTTTCCAAATTTTTAAGTTGATCATCGAAATGGAAATGCTATAGTTAGCATTTATTCGAGATTTATTACAAAATATTAACTGTATCTAATCCAAACAATAAAATTCAAAATCTGATGAGTATCCCTGAAACTTGGACATGGCGCGGTTGGCCAATTTGCTATAAAGCCCAAGGCCAAGAAGGCCCGCCTGTAGTATTGGTACATGGTTTTGGCGCTTCCTGGGGACACTGGCGCAAAAATATCCCTGTACTCGCTGGTAGTTGTCGCTGCTATGCTATTGACTTGCTTGGTTTTGGTGGTTCAGCTAAACCTACCCCAGGTGTAGAAATTGCCTATACTTTTGAAACCTGGGGCCAACAAATTGCTGATTTCTGCCGGGAAGTAGTTGGTGGTCCGGCGTTTCTAGTGGGAAATTCCATTGGCTGTATTGCGGTAATGCAGGCAGCAGTTGATAATCCAGATATTGCTCTAGGGGTGGGAGTGCTTAATTGTTCTTTGCGACTGCTCCACGAACGGAAACGGGATACTATTCCTTGGTATCGCAGTCAGGGAGCAGCAATAGTACAAAAGTTGCTAAAAGTCAAATGGATAAGTCAACTATTTTTTAACCAGTTGGCAACAGAAAAAACTGTGAGGCGGGTATTGTTGCAAGCTTATAAACGTTCTGAAGCTGTGACAGATGAGTTAGTTAATTTGCTTTTGAAACCAGCAAGAGATGTCGGAGCAGTTGATGTTTTTGTTGCTTTTACTGGTTATTCTCAGGGACCTTTGCCGGAAGATTTATTACCAATATTACCATGTCCTACTCTAATTTTATGGGGTGAGGAAGACCCATGGGAAAATATAGAGTTGGCAAAGGAGTTTGCTAAGTTTGAAACAGTGGAAAAGTTTATTCCTTTGGTTGGTGTTGGTCATTGTCCCCAGGATGAAGCACCGGAGCTCGTAAATCCTATTTTGCAGGATTGGCTATTAGAAAAGTGGGAACTATTGATGGCTAAAGTTTAGTCAGGAAAAAGGGAAAATTAATCCTTTTAACCATTAGTAATCAGTTCTTCTTTTGAAGAGGAAGATTGACTACCAGGAAAAAGTTCCTTTTCTTTTTTTTCTCATTAGAATGAAAAGCTTTCAAGCACAATTGATGAATTATTGGGGCAATTAATCTGAAATTTAATCTAATTTCAACTACAATGAATGGCAGCTTTTTGAGGCAGGACTATTTCATTCTTAACTGTCTGACTTTATGTATTTACAAAAATATGTGATTTTGAGTTTTAAATAACTTAGTCTTTCACTATAGCAATCCTATTTTATTTGTGTATAAAAATCTTACCGTTTTTAGGGAACAGCGGTAGCGGTGCGACCCCGCGTCGTCTTACGGCGCTTTCGCGGAGCGTGACGTTAGTGGTAGGGAATGCGCACTCTTGTAAGGGAACAGGTGGGAGTTTCAGTTTTTTTATCTACTTTTTGATTTATCGTAAGAATTTAGGTCTAGGCGTTGCGTTAAAAACTATTTTGTGAATTGGGATAGCGATCGCCGTTCAATAATGGATAATGGATAATGGATAATTGATAATTGATAATTGATAATTGATAATTGATAATTGATAATTGATAATTGATAATTGATAATGGATAATCGATAATGGATAATGGATAATTGATAATGGATAATTGATAATGGATAATTGATAATT
>JAAUYJ010036718.1_pt1 | contig 20915 bp, 26 predicted proteins | sample 7278031 | NCBI WGS metagenome assembly JAAUYJ01 (sample SAMN14350222, study PRJNA611818) | marine sediment metagenome | isolation source: surface marine sediment (1.8m) | place: French Polynesia: Moorea | collected 2018-08 | reverse complement strand
GACGATTTTCGGTTTCAAAGACCTGGTCACACTGTCAACCAGGCAGTGATTCAGTGAATACTGAATAGACTCTAGACATAGAAAAGGTAGGTAAAGAAGGCGCCTTTCTCAGGTTTCTCTTCTTTTCTCTCAGGGCAACAACAGCGACCTGAGAACCCCTGTTGGTAGTTTTTAGAACTAAGTCTGAAAGGTTGTGAGAATTGAGAGACCAAGCAAGGGGTTTCTTTCATTGGATTGTTTTCTTTTTAGCTTTTTCAGGAGTTCAGCATTGCCACTCAGCTGCTCAAGGGGAAAATGTGAGAGGAGTCAACACATTTTAAATTTAACATTTCATGCATATATTGCATGCAGAAAAAGTTTTAGTGTTTTTAAGTTCAAGGAAAAAGGGTTAGACACATTATAAAAACACTTGTTAAGTAAGTACTTCCCCAAAAAATGACAGAAAGGCCCTCACAAAAAGCCAGTCAACAGAACATAAAATCCAGAGTCAACAGCTGTTTAGTCCCTAAAATGTCTGCCAGGAAAAGAAGGAGGAGAGACAGCTGATCAACTCAATTTTCCCTTTCTTATCCTCCCTTTTTTGTGTGTGGAACTTGGTGGCGGTGGGAGGGAGCGGGCGCAGCTGTCCCTCCCCCCCCACTCTGCGCCGCCGCCGCGCTCGCCACAGCCACAGCCTCTCCCACCCGCGACAGCGGAAGAAAAGGGCCAGGGACAAGCTAGGGAGAGGCGCGAACTAAAACAAGGGGGAACCAACGAGCAAATCGAGCAGGGAAAAGGAAGGAAGTTGGGAAGAACAATTGTCATCAAAGGAGATCGGCAAAATGTCCCGGAGGGGTCCTGCGTCTCCAATTCAGCAGAGGAACACAACGACAAAAATATTGCTTCTTGAGGACTGTTTTGTCTCTCCCTCTTCGATCCCGATTTGGGATCTCGCCTATCCCTAGAAAGCAGCCAAGCAGCCAAGCTGCAAAAGAGCAAAAATGAAAAATCGCCAAATTGTGTAAGGGAAGGGAGTGCTGGAGCGAGGTGGAGGTGGACGAGGACCTGAACCTGGTCGACGGAGGCGGCGTGCTGGTGTCCACCCTCTCCGTGGAGTGCTGCAGCCACTCCTCCATCCCGTCCGAGGACTCGAACAAGTTGAACGACGACTTACGGGGGGAGGGCGGAGACAGGACGATATCTCCTTTTGGGAGCTCCACTCCTGGTTGATGTTGTTCCCCCTGTAGTTGGCCATGGACAAGGTGCTGAGGAGCTTCGCGGAGGCCAAGTACTCTGACGCCTTCAGGAGGCAGTTCCTGCAAAAGGTGAGGAAGAGAAGCGAGGAAGGAAGACGGGAAAACAACTAGGGATTATTGATGGTCTCTTTTTAAGGTTCTGTCCAACCTGTCGGAGGCCGACCTGAGCGCGGAGGCCACTAACGAGCTGTTCAGGCTCTTCCTCGAGTGGATCCTAGTGTCGGACAGCCCGATTTTGGTCGAGTTCGGCCACAAGTACCTGGGGTGAGCCACTTCGTCGTCCTCCTTATCTTGCCCACCCTCAAGGTGACTTTTTTTTTCAGGACCCTGTCCGAGTGCAACCCGGAGCTCTTCCACGCTTTCGTTAGCCCCAACCTGGTCATTGAGATTTTCAACGATGCCGCCAAGGCCAACAAGGTGGAGCTGGTGCGGACGGTTGGACAGATTCTGGACCTGCTCAAGGAACTGCCAACAGCGGGCGGGGCGGTGCCGGCGGGACAGCATAGAACAGTCGTCAACGTTACCAAAGCTCACCTATTCAGTAAGCAGAGGCTTTAGTCTTTAGTCTTCGGAGGGATCTCTCAAAGTGCCTGTTCTTTTTATCTTGCAGATTTCCTCCGTGACCAGGGCATCCACCTGTCCGTGGCGGCTGCCATCTCGGGAGTCTACCAGTCGCATCCCGAGGTCCTCCCCAACCAGTCAGAGTGGCCGAAGCTGGCCGTGCTCGTTGTCAAACTTCTGGCCGGATACCGCCTGGACACGTCCTCGGTCGAGGATGGAGCCATCGCGACTGCGACCGAGACCTTTTTCAGCGAAGCTCAGGAGGTCAGCATGATGCTCCCGCTGGTGTGGGGTCGCTCCGAGGCCACGGACGGGGTGGAGGAGTGTCTCAAGGCGTTCTACGTCATTATATCCACGGAGGAGTCGTACAGCAAGCCCAGCTGCGCCCTCGTCAGTGTCATAGACAAGATTCCTCGCCGGTTCCTCAACCTCTCGACAAAGGCCATCCTTGAGGAGAGCGGTCAACAGCAGGGCGAGGCCAAGACAGTCATTGGGCTGCAGACGATGATCGAGTGGCTGACACAGCACCCTGGCAGCACAACCTTGTCGGAGTGGATCCAGCAAATGCTCTATGGTCTGCAGAAAAACGACAAAAACTCAGTGCTGATCGAAATTGCACATTCAACGACAGAAAAGGTATGGTGTACTGCAAGTTTTACATGATTGTGCATTTCTTTTCTGTCACGGCTTCCATCTTTCCATTCCAGCTCTTGCTAGCGCTGTCTGATTCCCGGTTGCGGCCCTCCGTGGAGCCGATCCTCTTCTTCCTGCTGCTGGGCTTCCAGCATTCCGAGTCGGTCTTTCACTCGGTCGTCTCCCACCTGCCGCGCTCCCTCCGCTCTCTCAAGAAGCAGGATTCCTCCTCAGCGCTGCTCACCCTGGGGAGACTGGGCGAGTCGGCTCACTTCCTCATGAGGCGGTTCCCCAACTTCCCGGAGCTGTACAATCCGGTGGAGGAGGCACTGGCCGAGGTGCAAGTGGGACCACCTACAGAGGCCAGAAGCTCGGGTGAGTTTTCACGCATGCAATATCCCGCATTTTGCGGTTACGTAGATAGGGAATGCGTGGGCATGAAAAGGGCGAGTTAGGGCCGGTAACGAGACGGAAGTCACGAGACGAGATCGAGACAGCAACTCACGAGACGAGACAGGACACCAGACGGTCTCGTTCCATCGGTCTCGAGACGAAAAGTCACGAGACGAGTCTACACTCAAGACACAGTAAATTTTAAAAAATGGATCTTCAAAAAACCTCATTTTTGCCTATTGAAGGGACATTTTTTGGACCGATACCAACATTATTTTTCGAGACCGTCTCGCGAGACAAAGTCACGAGACGAGATCGAGACGGTCTCGTCTCGTCCCGCCTCGCCTTTTTTAGAGTCGAGAGACTCGAGACTGTCTCGTTACAGGCCCTAGGGGCGAGACACATATTAACAATGGCCGTCATCGCTCTCCTTGCAGAGTTGAAAACGCTTTCCTGGCTGAGTCCCATCCACTCGACGACGTTCGCCAACGACCAGGAGGGGGCTGTCATGGGCAAGGGGGGGAGGAAGCGGCCGCGCAGCTACTCACTGGTGGACGAGACGCTCTCTTACAGGTCCGAGACCGGCATGGTCGGGCTTATCAACCTCGGCAACACGTGCTACATGAACTCTGTGCTGCAGTCCCTCTTCATGAGCAAAGAGTAAGTTACTTCGTTGAAGAGAAACCTGCCGTGGGAGTCTGACAATGTTTTCTTTCCAGCTTTTGCGAGGAAGTGCTCCAAGCCCCCCTGACGTCATCCCAGAACGTGCTGTTTCGACTGCAGCAGGCCTTCGCCTTCCTCAAACTGAGCCAACGCTCCATCTACTCTCCTGCCGAGTTCCTGAAGGCCGCCAGGCCCCCCTGGTTTGAGCCGGGTAGGCAGCAGGACTGTTCTGAGTTCCTGAGGTACCTGCTGGACACCCTCCACGAGCAGGAGAAGACGGGCGCGGGAGGGAAGGCGGCGGTCACTTACGGGGAGCACAAGGTCATAGAGTCAACGCAGCCGCTTCCCTCCGTCACCACCTCCGCGCCAATGGAGAGCGACGATGAGGCGAAAAACGCTCCTGTCTCGGTTGTGGCGCCCACCGTCGCCTCCGCTAAGGTCTCGTCGGCGTCCAACCTCGCCCTCGACGTGATATCAGAGGCTCCCGAGAACGATGACGACGACCGCGCGGCAGCGGCGGCAGCGGCCGACGAGGACGAGGAGATGATGAGCCAAGACGGGCGAATGGAGGAGGACCACTTTGGCAGCCGAGGGAGCCTCACGGCAACACCCGCTTCAGGATTGCAGCAACAGCAACAGCAGCAGCAGTCGCAACGGGTAGGAGCCGGAGGCAGTGGCGCGGGGAGCAGGGTGGCCCTCAACCTAGACGACGACGAGGACGTCGACTTGGCCGGTTCAAGGACCAGCCTCGGTTCGGGAGGCCTAAAGCGGTGGACGACGGAGGAAAACCTCTCCTCCTCTGTCAGCGGCTCCAGGGAGGGCAGCAAGGTGGACCTGCTGGAGGGGCCCTTGCACGACTCTCACTCCAACTCCACCGACAGCGGCATCCAGAGCGTGGGAGATTCCATCAGGGGTTCCAGCGACTCCATGGGCAGCAACCCCCAGCCCATGGACACCACCATTCCGCCCAAGGGCGCCGAGGGTGCCCCGCAGAAACCTCAGAATAGCTCGCCCTTCGTCTCGCTGGTGCAGCAGGTGTTTGGAGGAAAGATGCAAACCAGTTACACCTGCCTCACCTGCCGCTCAGTATCGCTGCACCGAGACATTTTCACCGAGCTGCATCTGGCCATCCCAGAGATATCGCTGAAGGCCAACGAGAAGTCGAAAAAGACCCCAGCGTCTAAGGAGGAAAAGAGTCCAGCTGCAACGCCTGTTAGTGGCTGCGCTCCCCCGCCTGAGGCTGCAGCGGTGACGTCTGAAAAGAAAGAAACAGGGACTAAAAGTAGCGTGGTGGACCAAAAAGCCACAGCAAAAGATGAAAAGTCGGAGAGTGACTCGTGCGAGGCCAAGACTCCGACTCTGCTTCTCCCACCATTGTCAGAACTGGTACCAAAGAACTCGGAAAAGACGGCATTCCCCTCGCCCCTGACCATGGAGTCCCTGGTGACGACGTACCTCCAGTCAGAGATGCTACAGGGGGACAACAAGTACCACTGCGACAAGTGCGCAGGACTCCGCGACGCGGAGAAGACCATCAAGATCCTGGAGGGCCCGCAGTACCTAATCTGCACCCTGCTTCGCTTCAAGTACGACCGCACCGTGAACAGGAAGAGCAAGGTCTTCACCGACGTTGACTACCAACTGGACCTGGAGCTCCCTGTGCATCCGGGCGGCGAAGTGGCGGCGGCGACCGGCGGCGAGTCCTCGTCGAGGAAAGAGCGGTATTCCCTGTACGCGGTGGTGGTGCACTCGGGCTACAGCTCGGACGGCGGCCACTACTACACTTACGCCAGGGAGCCTCTCTCCGAGAAAAGCGGCGGCGAAGGCGGGAACTCCAATGGCGGAGAAGGGGAGGCGGAGGAGGAAGAGGCCACGTGGTACATCTTCAATGACAGCAAGGTCTCCTTCTCTACGTTTGAGTCATTCAAAAACGTGAGCAAACGGTTCCCCCGTGACGCAGCCTACCAACTCTTCTACCGCAAGACTTTTGGACGAGAAGCGGCTTCCCAAGGCCAGCGGCAAGCCACCCCTTCGCGAGAGACCGCTTCTCCCAGCCGGAGACTCCTCAGGCACGACCTCAAGATGGCGGTGGAGAAGGACAACCTCAAGTTTTTGCGGGAGAAGGAGCGGTCCGCCAGCAAGTCGTCATCTTCGTCGTCTGGCTCGTCTCCGCTGTGGCAGCAGAACCGGCGGTGGGACGACGACGGCAGCGGGGGAGGAGGAGGTGGAGGCTGCGGGGGAGGGGGATTCAACTCTCCAGGGAGACTGGTCTGCTGAACAAGAAGAGTGCGAGTCGATCACGGCCTTCTCTCCTTCAAAAGCGTTCATCCCCCACCCACCCCGTCATTTCCCGCCTTCTTACCGCACCCGTTTTAGTTATCCCATTTTCCTGTTTTCCTTGTATCACTGTATCACTTGTATCACTGTGTTGGACCTGCCACCTCCGCTATGCTTTGTGATCCCATTCAGTCATACAGCCGGGCCTTCCCAGGCTCCCAAGCGATCAAACTGAAGCACCTTCTATGTGGGGGGAAATGATACATTGACTTCCCCCGGCTCGCAATACATATGTCACGCCTACGCCCATTCCCTCGTCATTATGATGTCCTCCTCCTTCACGTACTCTCCAAACGTGTTTAGCGAACTCCCCCCATTCTCCCCGGATCTGTGATAGTCTTGCTACGTTATTACATACTATATACCACTGCTGGCTTGATATGTAGCATGTCTATTCAATGCTTTATTAATTCTCTCGTGGCTGGATAAATAAAAAGAAACCTCTGTAAAAAAACGAAAAAACGAGTCGTTTCTCTCCGCCGCCTACTACTTTTCCGTGGGCAAAAGGGAAACAGAAACTCTCAAGGGAATTCATCTCCCTGGTGTATGTTTGAAACGAATTCCTTTTCCGTGAGGCGAAAGGTCAACAGTCACTCAACAAAATATTTTGGGTTTTCTGTTCTATTCAGTTCATACTCTTGGCAGTTGGCACCAATATTCTTCTGTAATAAAAAAAATACTTTCGCGCTTTCCCCTCCTATCTCTCATTCTTTCCCTGGGGAGTCGAGACTACAAGGACAGTTATTTCTTTCCATCAATTACTAGCATAGTTTTTTTTACATGGTGGTAAGCGGCACAATATTTCATTAGCGTTTCCTGGGGTATCATCTACACCATTGGTTTAGGCATGAGCTTTCATGACCTCGCCAGGGTACAGGACACGTGCGTAAGGCGGTTTGCGGGTGCTTTGCTTTTTTTAAACCCCAGGTTCCGGGTTCCAACGCCTTTCTTCTAGGTCAACTTAGTTCCCCGTTGAATGGAGTTTACTTCGTGGAGGTTTCCCAACTGTCTTACCACTCCTGTGGGACGTCCATCGCCCACGCTTCGGAAGCACTGATTCACCGTACGGTGCCTTCGCCAGTCCCGTACCATTATCACGCTCTCTACGGAGGGGTACACAATGTACCTAGTGTTTCATGTTCCCACATCACAGCAAAGTGCTCGCGCTGTTACATTACCAAAGTTGTCCTATATTTTTTTTCGGATGTTTTTCGACCTGCTGGCGTACCGTGTGGCTTGATGCTGGAGTCACCGACCATCGTGCTCTCTGTACCTACATTCAATTTTGTCCGTCTCTCCACCCACGCGAGGTACGAACGGTCGTACAGACCAGACGACGAGGCCTACTGTGGGAATGGGTAGGGTACGGCGCGTCCGCCCCCCGCCTCACATCGCACCAATAATGGGCGGGGGAGGGGGAAATAGAGCCCCTCCGGGAGAGACAGAAAGCATGGCGACGTGTCCACCGGCGTCTCGCACACATGCCCATAGGTAAAGAAGGAGGATAAACCCCCGAACCGACAGAGAATTTAGAGAGGGGGGGATGGTATAAAAGGCCACGGCGGCATATCCCGGAAAGGGCACAGTAATTCCGGAGATCGAACGGAAAGGTGAAGCGAGGACGTTACAAAAAACTTAGGCTTTTTCCGACATGATGTCGTCGAAATTATTTTTTAACTCTGCGAGACTTCGTCTCGCCATCATCGTTAGTGCTTGTCTGATACTGTCGTGCAACCCCGTGGTGGCCTCCCCGGCGGCGGCAAGGGCCGGAGGCAGCTCGTCGCCGACTGAGGGAGGTGAAGTGAGCGTCGACAGCGGCGACGGCCAAGGTGCCGTAGCCCGGCAGAAGCCAGTGCTGAGAGTTGGCAACTGCATCGGCCACTCTTGCGCCATCGCCAGCCTGGCCATCGGCGAGGGAGAGTCGCTTTTGCTGCCCAACCCAAGAAACCCGGTGGCCGTGGGACGGAGCAAGAGATCCAAACGCCCGAGGAGGTCCTTCCGCCAGAAGAGAAGCGGGGTCGAAGGGAGGAGGAAGGGGAGCCACCTGTCCTCGCTGCTGTCCATGAGGGGCAGGTCAGGGCTGAGGGGAGCGCTGAGGAAGATGCTGAGGAAGAGGAGGAACTTCCCCGGCTTTGAAAGGGGGAGTGAAGGCGAAATGATGGAGCTCCTCCCTCCCCAACCGGAAGTAGAAGAGGAGGGGGAAAGTGTTTTGCCGCCGCCGCCGCCGTCGCCGCCGCATCAGGAGAGTGCAAACTTCAATCGCGAAGGAAGCGCCGTCCAAACGAGCTCCTTCCCCTCGCACCTCAACCCCATCTTCTCCGGGTACAAGTTCCTTGAGCGCGGGGAGTGTCGCCCTGCGCCGGACGGAAGGAGGATGTTCTTCTGCCCGTCTCCCGCGGCGGACGGGTCCCACCATTGCGTGAGGACGGACCAGTACTGCGACGGGGTGCCGGACTGCCCCAACGGGGAGGACGAGGACCAGGGGAGGTGCTTCTTCTACAGGCCGGTAAGATAGTAAAGACGAATTACAGAATAAAACCCTTCGTTTATCGTTTCCTCTCTCTCTCTCATTTTGCAGTTGGTCTCCCAACTGGAGGATCTGGCCCAGACCCTGAACCTCGTGTTCAGGCCGCTCTTCTCCTCCGCCCCTCCCCTCCCTCCCCCTCCCTCTTCGTCCTCCCCCTCCTCCGGCTCTCCGCAGCCGTCGTGGCCGCCGGAGGACTTCGATCCCACCTCCGCCTCCGCCTCCCGCGTCCGAATAGAGCCCGTCCCCTCTTCCTCCGCCACCCACAGTCTCGGCTACCTTCCCCCGGCCCCGCCTCCACCTGAGACTCACCTCCCCGGCGGCGGAGGAGGTGGGGGAGTGGAGAGCCTTGGCGATATCGACTTCGACCTCATCCGCCGGATCCAGGCGGAGGAGGACACGCGGCAGCTGGAGATGATCTCGAGAGAGAGGGAGAGGCTGGCCACGCAGTCGCTATCGGATCTGGAGGAGCTGCTGCTGGAGGGGGAGGAGGACAGGGAGAGGCAGAGGCAGCGACAGTTCCTGCAACAACACCAGCAGCAAGAACAGCAGCAGCAGCAACAACAACGGCAACAACAACAGCAATCAGAGCCGAGTCGTGGGACGGTCTCCGACTTTGAAGGCTTCCGGAAGTTGCGGAGTTGAAACCTGTAACCGCTTTTGGTTGACCTTTTCTCCCTAACCCTGCGGCGGCGGCGATGCATGCACGTGCAAAAATTCATACTGCTTCATTTTTTGCGTCTCCCATGTACCCTATTCAAGAGCGTGGAATGCTGTGGACATATTCAAAATATTTCGTACAGAAATAGCGAATGAGAGAGAGTGACAGACATATTGAATACGGTATTAGAACGAACAGGATGTGGCTACAGAAATACAACGTTTATTAAAAGTTCACGCTTGTTCACATCGATTTTTACGCGCTCAAACCATATCAACCACATCCTTTTGTCGCGAGGCGGTTGCCACGGAGGATTTGGTCTTTTCTACGCCTCCTCCTTCCTCGGTCGTCCTCAGCATTGTTCTTGCGCTTCACATGAGGTCGCACCCGCAGGAGGATGAGACCTTCTCCTTCTTGTAGGGGTTCTCCGCCTCCCTGCCGAACCCGACCAGCAGAGGATCCGAGGACTCGTGGGAGGTCACGAATTGCTGTCAAAAGAAGGCGAAAGGTCACGCCAGTCATTGGCACGCAGTCTGTACAATCTTCGAGTCATCGACTGTGTCAATATACCGTACAATACAAATGGAGCATAAATTTTCAATTTTGAGAAGGTCACGAAAACCGTAAAAACCCAACCCGATTCGAGAGTATGTTCGTCAGAAATTGAGCTAAGGAATGCGGATGAAGTTCCGGCTTTAACATTCTAAATTGAGCCTGCTAGCCTTTTTTGGGCAACAGTTCAGACAATTTGCATAGTCCCCCTACCTTCAAGTCCTCCACCGCCCTCGACACAGCTATCCTCTGGATCGCCGCCTCCCTCCGGAGCTGCTCCACCTCCTCCAATTGCTGCTGGTACTTCATGGAGGTGAGCTAACGTAAAAGCAAAGTGAGAACATGCTTAGTGGTGGGTGAGAAAAATCAGCAAGGGAAGCATCAATATTTCTTGGTTAGTTCTTAACAAACGTCGAGACAGTAATAAAGAATGACGGGGTGGAAAGCAAAAGTTTTTTATTCGTGGAATCCCCCTCCTTCCCACACCGTGTGTACAGCAACGCGTTCAGTACATCGCACAAACATGCAGCTTCAGGCGTGACCGGATCAATGTGTACACTTTATAATATCATCTATATACCAAAATTATCTAGGAAAAGAAGAAAAAATGTCGATGACCGCTGACTTAATGTCTAATGAGCTGTTTCTGATTGCAATCATAGCAATAGTTACCGCCCTCAAAAAAGTGCCAAGTATATAAGATTTTGACCTCTTTCTTCTAACTTTCATGTTATAAAATTCTTGTTGGGGATGTACGGCCAAATCTTGCACACGACGACCGCTAGATCTGCATCAAATCTCCCTAGTCAAGCCAAAAAAAATAAACCTAAATGTTTGATATAACAACAAGAGAGGTACCCTTCAAAACCATTTTCCCATTGATCTGGCCGTGGCTGTATTTAGTTGGGTGCAGAAATAAGAAATGATATAAAGTTTGGGATGTAACAAAAGAAACATAGCGAGTTGTTGCTTAACGTCGAGACAGTAATAAAGAATGACGTGAGGGAAAGAAAGAGTTTTTTCGTGGAAGCCCCCCTCCACCCCGCACGGTGTACAGCAATGCAACGCGGATCCGTGTATCGTACGCCTTCCGTGTATTTTTCTCAAAACACGCAATGAGTGACGTACCGTGTCCAGCATGTCTTCCTCGTCGTGTCGCATGTTGGACGCCGCCGGAACCAGGAAAATCGCCTCCCAATTGGGGATGCCGGACGAACTAAAGACTCCTGCTCGAGCACCAAGTTTTTAAGTTAAGTTCGTAGCTGTATTCCTTTCTGTCAGCAAGACTCAACTACAGCAGCAGCGAATGTCTCACATCACCCTTGTCAGCCGGCGGCGCCGGCAGCAACATATTGCAACAACACATGTGTTAAGTACGTGGGGAAATAACAAGGGCAGGAATGCAGGTCGGCTGCCTGCCGTACACACACTTAGAGCAAGAGCGGTGTCGCGACGAGGGCGCTCGGAGACGAGGCCGGCCGAGACACCGGTGGAGCACAGGTGGTTTTATGAAGGGATCTCCGTCGCCGAGAGAGGGAGGAGGAGGAAATGGAAGAGGGGGGGGGACGCCGGGATCGCAGAGCAAGTTTATGAGGATGGGACTAGCAGGTGCTTCGGTGACTCAGGAGTGCCGTCAATCGCGTAGCGGAAAAGAGAGGAAAGAAAATGAAGCACACAGGGAAACAAGAACAGACTCTGTTCAAAAGGTGTGCGGCGGGATTTGACAAAGTTTTGGTTGTTTGACAAAGTTTTGGTTGTTCACCAAATTGTAAAGGGTAAAAAAGGTTTAAACGTTAAATTTGAGGTTGACGAAAAAAAAGAAAAACAAAAAGAAAGAGCACCCCCAAATTCTGTTGCGCGGATAAGGTCAAATTTAAATTTGGAGGTCCTTTTTGAGGTCAAAAAGGCCAAAAACGCAAAATCGCCTAAAATTTCACAATCGTTTTTTTGCATTTTTTTTGCAAAAACTACTGGTCAGAACGACACCAAAATTTGTACAGTTAATCACATCAATATTATCTACAAATGTTCTTTTATAAAACAGTCTCTATTTCGAAAAAAATCGAAATTGAAAATCGTTCCCAACAACAAAAACAACAACAACAACAACAACAACTTTGACAGTTCCATGGTCTGGACTTCGCCGCAGACAAAAAGAGAGGCTATTCCCATTCAATACATCTTTGCATGTATTTCCTCATTCGTCTGCATGCATCAGCTCCCTTTTTTATGGACAGTACAAGAAAGACCTATCCCCATCAAGTGTACTCTTCGTACTGCGGTCCACTCCAGACCGTATAAAAAAAGAAGTTGCTTTTTGACGCCCTTTCAATCAATCATTCTACTGTACGTACTCTACAGTATGTATCCTGCTACAACTCCTTTCTTGTCCTCTCTTTGAGCATGGCCTTCCTGGCAAACTCCACTTGTTCGGTCTTGCTGTAGATCCAGTCAAGTGTCAGGTTGTCACCCAGGTCCTCAAAGTGGGGCACAACCTGCTCCAGGATCCTGGCATTATACTCGTTGTACCACTGCACCTGCTCGCGGTTCATCAGGCTGAAGTCAATCAGACTGGGCTCAAACGGCACCAGAGTTATCGTGTCGAACGTCAGGAATCCGGCTGCACGGGGAAAAGAAAAATATAGTGTGTTGCTCGTATTTGGGGAAATAAAGTGTATTCGTTCTCACTTTCTTCCGGCTTTTCAGGGAACTCCTTCCTGACGACCTGCACTATTGACTCCAGCCGGATCCCGTACTCGCCGTCCTTGTAATATCCGGGCTCGTCCGAGATGAACATGTTTTCCCGTATGGGAGCGGCCTTTAATTGTAATGGTTTGGTGGGTGAATTCACAAGAGGTGACCTGGGTGCACCTTCAATTGTTATCTGACCTTTATGCTCCCCTCACTCATACGTATGTTGACGGGGCCCTCATGCACGCTGAGATAGGCGCCAATGCCGTGGCCTGTGCCGTGGCTGGAAATGTCACATATGGACTGTATACCTACGGATTTCTCTCGTTGTGTAGCTCTTCCTCACTTGTAGTCCAGCCCTGCGTTGAATAGGTGCTGCCTGGTGGCATAGTCTAGCGCCGTCTCCAGCGTGCCGTCTGGGAAGACTGCGCGCGCCAGGTCGATCTTGCCCATGAGCACCCTCGTGTACCTGTCCACCCACTCCGGGTCAGGCTCTGAGCCATAGAAGAAGGTGCGGGTGACGTCGGTGGTGCCGTCCAGGTACTGCCCGCCGGAGTCCACTGCATGGAGAATGAGGGGAGGAGTAAATAAATTAAAAACTGTTCCAATGAAAGAAACCGTATGAAAAGGGGGCATATTTCAAACATCCAGTATAATACTGTATCATATTACAGAAACATGAATAAATGAAACGGAAATGAAAAGGTACCATTCACAAATTCAATAGCCAACAATTATACGTACCCAGAAAAAGAGCACTCTTGTTGACTTTGGCATTTGTGTCGTCCTCCGGGAGATAGTGGATAAGGGCCCCGTTGGTGCCGGATGCAGCTATGGAGGGAAAGCTGTAGCCGCGGTTTAGATCCTGCTCTTCACGGATCTCAGCCAACCTTCAAAGATGCGTCATGAGTAAAAATACCCTAAACCACAAAATATCGTGGAACGCCAAGAAACAGCACAGGACATGAATAAAATGCGCAGAAAAGAAAGACCAGGCCTGTTTTTTCAAGGATGTGCCAGTCGGGGAGAACATTGTCATTAAATATTGCAGTACAATCACCTGGCTGCCGCGCTGAGCTCCGTCCAGTCCTCTGCCCCGTTCCTCGTGATGTCGTTCTCCAACTCTGCGAAGAACCTGCAGCAGGCGTAGGCGTCCCTCAGGTGGGCGGCCACCATCCCGTCCGCCTCAACTTGGTTCTTGATGGACTTTGTCTTGAGCACGGGCGAGTCCGCCAGCTCGATCGCCTCCTCCGGAAGCGCCTCGTAAACGGCGTAGCTGGCCCCGGTCAGGTACATGGACGCCTTGGTCAGCAGGATCTTGTCATCATCGTCCAGCGCGGAAGAGGCCCAGGCGGAAAGGTCGGATATGGTGTCATTGTATTCCCTTCAATTGAGAGGAGAATGGGAAACTACAAAGTTCGAATAAAGGTGAGGGAGGGGAGCCAACACGCGTGATTTTTTTACTGGCTCGATGGTGAAAACTATACGGGGCAAAACGTGATGCGGCGGCGGTCAGGACAAATGCTATTATCGTTTCTACCCCTGGAATGTCTGCCCTTTAAGGTACCGAAGGTATACAAGAGTTCCAAAAATAAAGATTTCAAAATGTCGGCTAGGGCACTGCTTCTTGCAGGTAGGAGCATGACGAGAAGTTCAGTTCCACATGATACAGAGTATACTGACGAGAAAAGGAAAAAGTATACTTACCGTATCTCTACTTGTGCCTGGCCCAGGTGCTCCCTCACTCCCTCCGTCACCTTTTCCGTGTGCGCCCATATCTTGACATCCCCCTCCGCCTCTACAATCGCCGTCGACTGGAACGTCGGAGTGACGTACAGGCTCTCCACCGTGGACGTGCCCTCCCCGCGGAGGTTGAGCAGCCATGCGATCTCGTCCCCCTCCGTCAGCACCATGGCGGAGAAGCCGCCCTCCGACAGCTGAGAGCGGAGTTGGACCAACTTCTCCTTGTAGTCCTGTCCGGCGTACTCCAGGGAGTGGACCACAAGGTCCTTGGGCTGAAAGAAGAGAAAGTCAATTAAAAAGCATAAAAATATGCGGTAGTATAAATATCCTCATTTTTGCCCATCGTACTGTACAGTACAATATCGTGAAAGTTTTTTATCACCGTGAAGGGTTCCCTCCCATTCTCCTCCGTCCATATCCTGTCCACCAGGTTGTCGGCGATGCTCTTCATCCCCAGCCCTCCCTCCTCCAACTCCCCCGCCATATCCAGCCAGGTGGAGGCGCCGATTAGCGACGGGTCAGCGCCCACCTGTGTGGTCGGAAACGGGAAATGTCGGTTTCGGGACCACTCAAGATTACCTAATGCAATTAATTTCTGAAAATGTCACCGCCACCGCCCACCCACTACCTGGCTGCCTGCGCTGAGGTTGGCCGCCCCCAGCAGCCACCCCGCGTAGGTGGGCACCTCCGGCTGGCCGCTCCGCATCAACTCCCAGTTGCAGTCGATCTGGTCGTCGGCCTGCAGGAAGTAGCGGCCGTCCGTCCAAAGGGCGGCCTGCATAGACAGAACGAGAACACTCTGTTCAAGAATATGCAACATTGAAAAGATTGCACTAAGAAATAGCAAAAGTTAACAAAACCTGGTAGAAAGCAGTCAAAAGTTGTGATCTTCTTAGTGAGTAAGGAATTTAGGAGAAATATGAACAGCAAGCCCTGGATCCCACCCCGAAGAGAATTCCGGGCAAGGAGGTAAAAAAAAGTGTCGGTCGGGTACGTAGGGTCCGCTCTCGTTACTATTTTGTTGTCTAAAAAGCTCCACTGTTAAGAGTAGATCGAAATGTCAATGAATGGCCATGAAAGTCACTTAGACGAGTAAAACACGGGAAAAACTTTTCCAATGCAGGCTAAAAATGTATTTTTAATGGAACTGGGATTTTCTGGAGCGGTTTGCGGCCTAGGCGACTGTTACAAAACCTTTTGTGGGGCATGCCACCATTTCGTGCTACTCTAAGCAAACGCCACTTCCTAATGGTTCTACTAAATACCCTAGCAATAACTACAAGAACGTACTGTACTTATGATAAGTACCTGATCCGCCGTGATTATTGCCTGGCCTGCGCTGCCAGAGAACCCGGATATCCATGCAAGTCTAAATAAGAAATAAATTTTTCATTGATTTTTGTGCGTATATATGTTGTATACATCGTCACCTCCCCTCCTCGTCCTTTGGCACGATGTAGGCGTCCGCCCCCTCCGCCGCCATCTCCGCCCTCAGCTCGGCCAGCCTCTCCCCCGTGTCCACCTGGTTCGGAGCCTAGTTTTGTTTGGATTTTTTAAAATAGGGCGAAAAACCATGCCGAGCAAGTACATGTCTTACTGAATTCCATACCTCCTCAGAGCATTCTTCCCTCGTCTCCCTCCTGCCCCTTGCGACCGAAACTTGCTGCTGAGGCTGGAAGGCGGACAGCCGGAGGAAGTTCGAGTCTCCCCTGTATAGAGGAGGCTCGCAGAGGACATCAGCGGCCAAGAAGAGGAGTACGACCAAAGAAGTCCTCATCTTTGGTCAATCGTATGGCGACTGAAAGGTGGCAAATCCTCGAAGGAGCAGGTTCATTTGATAAGGTTACCGCCTTAGCGGGCAGACGGAGGAGGAGGAGGGCAATGTTAAATTCACTCTCAGGTTACGCTTGTTTTTAGTCTGTCCGGAAAAGGGGGGAGGCGGTGGGGGGCGGATTAGGACCTCCCTCGCCCGGCTTCGCCGCTCCCAGCTCATTATTTGGGCGTCATTGCGTTTTCAGATACGGCGGCGGTGAGGGGCGAGGCGACGACAGCCTTGTACCGCCGACAGAGTGGACTCGCTTATCACTCTATGCCGCGCGTTCTACTGTCGTACAGTCGGTCAGAATGTGACCGAAAAGTCACCGCTCCGTGACGAATGCACACTCTCGCAAATTTTTCTGGCACAAAGGGATTTTTTGGACGGTGTGTGAATTTCCAATGAGCCAAATTCAGGTGCTGGATGCGAGTCACTGTATTGGCGAGAGCTTGGCGCTCTCTCACATTAATGCTGTTGTCGACTGCCTCGCGATGTGAGCGAGCTAGAGACACAAGTGTTTTAGAAGAGGCTGAGGCGCAAAATTCCGATATGATCGCTTGTTTTGCCCTTCTTTTCAAAAGAGTGCATTGGGTTTATCTTGATGCTGCAAGTGAGTGTCACACGTGCATCTTTTAGCAACAAGTTAAAAAACACATCATATTTTCTTCTTTGAACAAAGCTCCAATTATCCCTCAATTTCCTCATCGTCTTATCGCCCTCCCCCAGATTAGTATAAGGCCTTGTGTGGACCGAGCGAGGACAGCGAAAGCGATTGGATATGACGCATGAACGGAACCGTTCCACGAACACGTCCAATCTACACCTCCTAGTTAGCAAGGACAGTTTCTCCTCCGGCATTACATCCTGTGTGTCTGATATCCCCTTCACAGACTTCTGTGGTACTGACCTTCCCCAAACGGAAGCATGGGAAGAAAGTTCCTGTGCACCCAGGATTGGACTTGTGCAACTCAAACGGATGCACATATAACTTGAGGGCGTGATTTCCTACTAACTTTCCATTTCCTCTCGACGACAAGGATCCCTAGGACAGAAAGGGGGAAACCCTAACTAGAGTATCACAACATTGGTGCCTAAATGGGAGCCGAGGGAGTTCGTACGTACGTAGGTCTATAATGAATCCCTCGTTTGTTAAATCGATATACCAAAAAGTCACTTTCCTCCCTCGTCTTTATGTGCTCCTATTTACTTTTCCTCCTCCGCCATTGCCGCCATCGCCGCTTTCTCTCCTCTTCCTCCCCGCGTGAAATCGCCCATTTCACGCCTCCTCCTCCTCCTCCGGGAGAGAGAAAACGTGTGCCTTGCGTCTTTTCCCGACCTCCTCCTCGTCCTCCTCCTCCTCCGCCTTAAATCCCGTGTGAAATTGCCTTTTCCGTTAGTAAAAGTCACCCCTCGGCACCGACAGACACCTCTCCCTCGATCCCCTGTCGATCGGAGAAAGAAACAAGAGCAGACTTTGTTCAATGACCTGCGGCCTGATGGAAAACAGCAAAAATATACATGAGGTACAAAAAATTGTGCTAGGGATCCCACCCCGAACTGAAATTACTTTGACGAGATCTTAACTTAAAGAACGATTCTGAATTCCTTTCTTCCCCTCCTAACTTCTCATGGGGGTGGGATCCCAATCTTGTCCCCCCACCACCCCAACAACTCTAACTGTTCTAGGACCTGACGGCTTCGCCGCAGATAAAAAGATGCGCGACAAAAAAGACGCTGTGGAAATGAGGGAGACGCCGACATGAGCGTACTAGCTGTGATGTCTTTTCAATGAGGGCGCTTTGATGAACATTAGGCCGTCGGCTCTACATGCGAAATATCTACGTAGCCACAGCACTTTCAACAAGATGTGAGCGGGGATAGTACTGTACAGGAATGCTGTGCACAACGTATGTCGATTTTTTTCCACGTGCCGGATCCTGTCGACCAACATAGGAATATTGAATCCAGGTCGCTTTGTAAGTTACGTACAATACACCGTATTGTGCTTTTGTTGAAAGAATGTACCTCAAAGCTTCGCGCCAGAGACTAGAAAAGTACTATGTATTCAGATTATTCATACTTTGTAGGTTTTCGTGATATGTACATGTATTGTCGCATAGTCCTGGTAGAAAAGATCGAGCTAGGGAATAGGGAGAGCGACGGTCTACATGTAGCTTTTGTTTGGGGCTCGATTAATCCGCTTTTGAATAGCGTGAAAGAGACCCTTTTTCGCCCCCGCGGCAGCAAAAAATGTCATTTCGGTGTTTTTGGATCATGGACACCGCGTCGTTACATGATGATGGGACCTGGGTGCGGAGGGAATGAAGGGGAAAAGTGGCAGGAACCACCGACGTCATTCCGCCGTAATAATTGGTCCGAGACTCCCCGGAGGTGGTGATAGTGTTGATCCTATTTTGGGACTGTCGGAACGAAGGAGGAGGAGCGATACTTGGGAGCAGTTCAAAACGTACCACAGATCTTCTGGTATTTCATTATCCTCCACCTCCAGTCTATTCAGGGTCTTCCGTGTTTCCTCCACGAACACAAGTTCGTACAGTGCGTCGGCTACCCAAATTTGCGATAGAGCTGAAAAATACTGACGTTTAAAGCTACGGTATATCCTTTTCTCATCAAGCATTGGAGCAATCTGTCCCCTATACCTTTCTCCTGTTCCCTCGTCACATCCCAAGGTTCATTATAATTTCTCATTTCATTTCGCATTAGGCAGAGAAAGGAAAGGGGGAGTCTTCAATACCTTCCCTCCAGAAAAAGGGGTGTTGGTGGGAAGAGAAAGGAGGAGGGAAGAGCGACGACGGTGGTGGAAGGCACCTTTTCACAGTGCTCCCTAGCTACCACGAAAAAACCGCGGCTGGGAGCTCGTGTGTGTAGAGACTGGAAAAGGGTGGGTGGAAGAGAGAGAGGGAGGGAGACCATTCATACGGCCTCCCTCCTCCCGCCCTATATAGCCGGGCGCCTTTTGAATGGCTAAAAGCCCCCTTTCCTTTCCCCTCCTACAGAGATCAATTCCAAGAGAGGGAGGGAGAGAGCGTGTCCGCCGTCTGTCGCCGCTGTGACAGCAATGACAAACTATGGATGGGACGGCGGCGCGGCTCTTCCTCCCCTCCACCGTCGCGAAAAAAAAGAAGAGAAAAATCCCCCACTCACTTTGCTCGCTTTAATCCTCTCTTTTCAGCACCTGCGGCGGCGGCGTCGAGGGCTTTTTTTCGTCTTGTCACGTCCTCCTCCTCCTCCCCTTTCTCGATCTGCCCTTATTTCCCCCCGTGCATTAGTGTGATGAGTGACTGCATAGGTAAACCGAAGCCACGACTCTTTGACTTTCCTTCAGCAGTTCCTATTCCGCCAAGTGCATTTTTGCTTTCGTCAGAATTTCCGCACGAAATTTCCCCCTAATTCGCTAGTACAAGTACATGTTTCTCTTGCACATAGGAAGAGTGCTGCGGCACCTATTGTGCTCCACTTTTGCAAAACTGAGCTCGCGCAAAAGTATCAAGTGCCGATACCCACGGCCAGTCTGACTAAAGTGGGGAGGAGAAGGGAGTTAGGGAGTTTCCCCCTTTTTCCAGGACGGTCTTGTGCCATTAAAGCCCCCTCCCTTCCCCATCAGCGCTAAGTGGATCGAAAGAAGAACGGTGGAAGTGACAAAGTAGGCAGAGTATAGACCCTAGTACATGAACTACACCAGAAGCCCTTTTCTTGGTATCATCGTCCTCCCACTTGCGCTGCCATTCACCCCTTTCAGTACAAGGCACTTCCATTTTCTCCGTCTTTTCTGTGCCTCCCGCTGCTCCATTCATCGGGAGTCTCACCGCGGGGGCCGAGACCGTCTCTTCCTCCGCCCTAATTTTCTTCAACCATACAAACCTTCCTTCCACCACCTACCTTTCCATGCAAACAAAGCTCACACCTCCACCGCCTTCACCACGCGAATAGCACCTTGCCTCCACCACTCCACTCCATCCTTGGAACGGAGAGACGGCGCACCAAATGCCGATGGCGGGGCGGCAGCCGCAAAACCGTGGCGGAACCATGGATCTAGGAGCCTCGAGGAACCAGCCAATGGGACGGTCCCGCCGCCGGAAAAGTGGGAGGAGTTTTCGCCCCGGAGAGAGAAGAAAACCCAACGGGACCCTTTTCTTGGCACGTATGGGGGAGGGGAAAGCTTCTCCCACGCCTGGCACGGTGCTTTGCTTTGATCGGCCCGTGCACGACTGGCGGCACCGCCCTTTTCTAATCTGGCCCGGGGTCCGATCCTCCTCGGGGTTAGTCTCCCCAGGGATTCCTACGCGCCCGGTCCGTTTCTGTCCAATTTTTAATAAGTTTTCAGGGGACAAAAGAATGTCTTCGGAAATGACGGAGATTAGTCCCGGTGAAACTTCTCCTCCGCCAGCGTCATCCTTGTCCGTTCAGGCACTTCTCAATCGCAAGAGCAAGGGAGAGGAGAATGGAGGAGGAGAAGCCGAGGAGGAGGAGGAGGAGGAGGAGGTCTCCGTCGTGGACGACAATGCCACCGCCAATGCCGGCTCCCACTCTTCTCACCTCCGCGTCCACCTCCCCACTTCCATGACGCTGACCCGCGACGGGAGGGCGGTGTTCCGCACCTCGATGGCGGCCGGGGGGCTGCTGCTCATGGAGGAGGGGAGGGTGGAGGAAGTGGCGGTGGAGGAGGCTGCCGCGGAGAGGGCAAAGAGGGAGCTGGGGGAGCTTAGGAAGCAGAGAGACGTAAGAATATTGGCTCAAAATTGGACCAATGTCTAACGAAATCCTACTTTTCGAAAGGAACTAACGAAAAATCACGAGGGGGCGGAAGAAAACGGAGCGAGAAAGCAGGATGAAGAGGACGACGAAGAGCGAGTTTACAACTGGTCTCTCTTTGCGAAGAGGGACTCCGCCATCGGCACTGCTCACTTGGTGAAATTATTGGTTCCAATTGCCCTCTTCCATTTATGTCGAATTTTTTTCCTAGGTTCCCACAGTCGTTTTCGGCCGGGGAGCCCTCCTGGTCCGCCGAGCCGCGACGGAGGGCGACCAAGTCTCCATTTTCTGCCCCGCTTCCGCCGCTGCTGCCCAAAAAGCAGAAGACCACTT
>JAAUYJ010091582.1_pt1 | contig 20928 bp, 13 predicted proteins | sample 7278031 | NCBI WGS metagenome assembly JAAUYJ01 (sample SAMN14350222, study PRJNA611818) | marine sediment metagenome | isolation source: surface marine sediment (1.8m) | place: French Polynesia: Moorea | collected 2018-08 | reverse complement strand
GCTTGGAGAGTAACTAACCATTCTAAATTAGGGTCATTATCAAAATAATGCCAAGTACAAGCACACATCGCACTAACTAATGCAGGTAACATAGCAAAAGATAAACTATACCAAACACGGTTTTTGGTAACATTAGCATAAAGTGAAATAAACCAGATGGCAGCTATCCATTCGATAACGCTAGAAACATGAATAATCCAAGTAGGAATTGACAAAGCGTGCATAATATTTATCCTTGATTTTAATTATAGATTATTGTTGATTTTAATTCTAAATATTTTGTGGTACTTAGTTGATAGCAGCTTTTTGATAGGTTCGTTAAAAATGGCTCCTTTTTGAATTAGTTGTTTTTTAAGTTGTTTAGTAATTTCAGAACCTCTAGTGCTAAATTTTGTATTTATAACTATGGTATCTTTTAGTTTACTACCACTAAAATTAGCTCCATTGAGATTAGCCCCGGTGAGGTCAGCCCCAGTAAGGTCTGTTCCACTGAGGTCAGCAACCATCAGATTAACTCTAATCAGGTTTTTTGTGCTAAGGTCAGCATCTCTAAGGATGGCTCCACTGAGGTTGGCCCCAATTAAGTCAGCTCCTATTAAGTTGGCTCCTATTAAATAACATATACTTAAGTTGGCTCTAATTAAGTTTGCTCCACTCAAGTTGGCTCTACTTAGGTTAGCTCCGCTTAAATCTGCTTTAGTCAAGAAAGCTCCACTCAAGTCATAATTTTTGAAGTGTGAATTGGTATTCAATTTGGAATTATTTGAATTATGAAAATTATTATCTTTGGTGTTTTGTTCAGTTAATTTGACATTATCTAAGTCATTTAAAGGATTTAAGTTGATATTTTCAGTTAATTCTAAAAAATCTTATGTATTAGCATCTACAATATTGTATATATCAGTTTCTAATTTGTTTAGAATTTCATCTTCATTCATAAATTAGTTTGACTTTGATTATCTAAGAGGTTATAGCACTATGAAAAAAGTAGACGTAAAATGGAAATGAGAATAAGTTTAAGGGAATAAGTGCTTATGTGAAATTAATTACACATTTTATGATATATCTCCAATCTTATCCATATAATAAACAGCCCTAAGTTAAAAGCAAAATATACAATCAATTATTGATTTAGTATACTTTAGTAAAAATGATAGTCCTATAACTAGAATAAAAACCATAACAGCAGCCGTTATAATGGCAGTAAAATTATCCCAATTTATCAAAGGAATATAATAATTCCTATACTGGTTTTGATAGCCTCATTCGTTGGTTTTAGGGAACACTTTACTAGGAATAAAATTGAAATTCAAGATACCTGTATCTCACTAAGACCGAGAAAAGCTATATAACGTAGATGCAGATTGCAATTATTAAGTAATTACTACAGTTTATTAGCGCGTAGAAAATTTATAAGTAGCTTATAGCTTATTTTTAGTAATTTATTAATTTTTTATTACTGATAACTGTTAACTGATAACTAAAATGACACCCGATAGCCCACATTCCTAATTAACGCCCCAGAATATTGAGCAATTGAGCAAAACTTTTAAAATTTGGTATTATACCTATTTATTCTATTCCTATAATATTTAAAACTCTGTACAGAACCCTACCAGATAAATCTGATTCATAAATAATTAATAAATACATCAATATCCGGTATTCTATAAGGTTAAATCAAAATAAGAAATAACTCAGACAAATGCAGGCAATTTTATGTGGTTACTACGGAAAAGGCAATGGTGGCGATGAAGCATTATTGGCTTCTTTGTTGCAAATGTTGCCAGAAGATGTTAAGCCTTATGTATTATCTGGCAACCCCACTCAAACCAGAAAACGCTACCGAGTCACAGCGGGCGATCGCATGAATACATTCAGTATTCTTCAAGCAATGAGACGTTCGGATGTATTTATTTGGGGTGGTGGAAGTCTGATTCAAGATGCCACAAGTATTGCTAGTCCATTTTATTATGGAGGACTGATGGGCCTTGCGCAAAAAATGGGCTTAAAAACGATCGCCTGGGCACAAGGAATTGGGCCGTTAAATCATAAAATTACTCAATCTTTAGCAAAGAATTGTTTTCGGGGTTGTACAGCAGTGAGTGTAAGGGATGGCCGTTCAGCAGAAATAGTTGCACAGTGGCAAATTCCTTTGACTTTAGCCCCTGACCCTGTGTGGGCCTTAAAAACTGCCCCAGTTCCTGGACTTTGGGATTTACCGGCACCGAGGGTCGCAGTTAGTTTGAGACCCCACCCACAACTTACTTCAGCACGTTTAGCAACTTTAACTAATGCCTTGATTTCTTTTCAAAAGGCAACTGAAGCTTTTATTTTGTTGTTGCCTTTCCAACCGATAAAAGATTTAAAAATTGCTGAGTTTATTCATCACAAATTGCCCGATCATAGCAGGATTTTAACTATAGAAGATCCTAGAGTTTTAAAGGGAGTTTTTCGAGGTGTGGAAATGGTAATTGGGATGCGTTTTCACAGTTTAATTATGGGATCTGCAACGGAATGTCGCTGTTTTGGTATTAGTTATGACCCGAAAGTTAGTCAGTTAATGGCTGAGTTAGAAATTCCGGGATGGGAGTTAGATGAGTTGCCGGAAGATGCTAATTTGATTAGTAAGACTTGGATTGATAATTATGCTAATGGGGAGGCTTTATCGGAGGCGAGAATAGAATTTTTTGTGGAGCGATCGCTGATTCATCAAGAGCTATTAAGTTCTGCTTTGTTTGATTGATTAGTATTATTGTTTAACAAAACAGAAGTGAGATTTTATCTGCTTAAAAGTTGGATTCTATAGTTAGTTCAGGTTATTATTTTCGCTCATCAGTTATCAACTATTTATGACATCTTGAAACTGAATTAGAGCATACCACATTGATAAATGTTTGCTTAAAATAAAATTCTAGGTGTTAGGTCGCAGATACGGAATCAATCTTAATCAGATATTTATAGGTGAATTATGTGTTTCAATTATCCAATTGATTTGTAACATTTCCTCGCGAGAGTCTACCCTCGCTTAGGCGGGGGTTAGGGCAAGCTTTTTTTTTTTTAAATGGTATTAAATAATAACTGATAACTGAAATTACCAATCTTCTTTGTTTGCTCGACTTTCTGTTTCCCAATCATTAAAATTGTATAATTTTCTACTAGGTTGAGGTCGATAATTTATTTCTTCTTCTCGTTCATAATATTCTGCTTCCCCATAATATTCTGACTCATCTTCCAGTTCTTCATCAGGAGGATAAATGTGAGTCAAAGGTTCTACAACTTTAGCGATCGCATCTTTAATAAAATACTTGACAAATTCATCTTTTTTTGTTAGCTGAAACTGTCTTTGTACAACTTCTGTCATCCCTCCATCACCCCAATCTTGATTATGACGAAAATACTCAATAAAACTCTTACCAGCAATTCTCGTTAAATAAGCAGCACTTACTCCTTGAATAGCTTTCCCAATTACAAAAGTTGCTATAGTTAATTGTAGAGCTGCTGAAACTAACTTGATCGCCCCTTCCACAATACCCAAACTAGCAAGAGTTTTTGCCAAAGACATTGCTAATTCTTGCCCTCTTTCAAAATTTATTTCACATCCATAAACCTTACCTATTTCTACTACCATTTGAGCATTAACTGCAGCCGTTGCCAACACATCCACCACAGGTAAAGGCGTAACCGCAATTACTCCCGCACCTATCCACTGAAACCTTTCCACCACCTTTTCCGCTTGTCGTCGTCTCTGAGCATCAATTAATTTTCTTGCCTCTTCCCCCAAACGTTGGGATTGTAGTAAGATATTATCCGCAATCAAATCTTCACCCTCAGCTCGTAACACTGCAGCCAAACGTCTAATTAAAGGCATGATATCAGGTTCCGGTCTATATATTTCTCCAGTTTCAAGTCTCACAGCTTGAGGGTTCGCAGCGATCGCCACAATATCAGTCTTACTCACAATACCTACCAATCTTTCCCTGAGTCTAGCAAGAATTATCTCTTGATCTTCCTCCGTATACAAATCAGTTTTATTAAACACGATCAGCGATCGCTTACCAATTTCAGCCAAACTTCTCAGAGCAGAATATTCCGACTGCTGTAAATCATTATCCACCACAAACAACAAAAGATTAGCCTCTGTCGCCAAGACTCGTGCCATTTGACCCCTTTCTGTACCTGCGACTCCCGCTTCCAGAATTCCTGGCGTATCAGTAATCAAAATTTCCTGTTCTAGTCCTGGCATTTTTAAATCATAAGTTTCTCCAGCTTTCGTCGAACCCATAGGTGCCTCTACCCTACCCACCATTCTACCCATCAGCGCATTCACCACAGAAGTTTTACCCGCTGAACCTGTACCAAAAACTACAACTTGTACGTTACCTCGTGCTAAACTAGCCTCTATTTCTTGGGAACGGCTCAATAAAGCTTTTCTGGCTACCTCATCCTGAATTTGAATTAACTGTTGTCTAACTGCTTTCAAAGATTCAGAAGCAGCCTCAGATTTAACAATTGGCACCTTGACCTTGACTTTTGAACCCCGTCGCCGTTTACCTTTTTGAGCTGCATATAATCTCGCATAATATACAAAAGCAAAAATGACTATTCCAATCAAAATAATTAACAGTAGTAGCAACAAGTTGGCCAGAAGTGGCGGAGCTGACCATGTAATTTGACTATATAACCAGGACAAAGAAGTAACCAGCCAAATCATTAGCCCCAAAACGAGACTAAAGCCTAAAATCATTGTTAACAACCGGGAAGTAGACATTTGCTCAAGTCACAAAAAAGTGGATAGGGATGTTGGGAACAGACTGTGGGGAAAGGAAAAAGACTTTTTCAGCTTTTAGATAAATTTAGATACAATCTTCAGACTCTTGAATATCTATTTCTTGTAAGCAATATAGCGCTACACAATAGTCAGAAGCTTGTCCATGAATTTCCTAGAGAAATGCTCCGCAAAGAGTATTTAGGAATGTCCTCAGCTTTGCTTCGACTACTATATTTTGGTATCCACAGATTATCTAAATTCTAATATTAAAAAGCTGAAACATAAAGATGGGACAAAGGAGAGAGGATAGATTGCTAATTAAATGATAAATAATTTGAAATTAGAAACTTAACTTATTAAAATCTTGTATGTATGAATCTATTTAAACGTCCAAAACCACCAGCAGAAAATTCAGCCACTGCCAAAGGTGCATCTGACCGTGGTAGTGAAACAGGTTTAGGGACATTTAGCGGTGTATATACCCCCTCGATTTTGACTATCCTGGGTGTAATTATGTACCTCCGTTTTGGCTGGGTGGTTGGTAACGTGGGTTTGTTGGGGACTTTGATTATTGTCACCCTATCTACCAGTATTACTTTTCTGACTTCTTTATCAGTCAGCGCGATCGCCACAGACAGAATCGTCAGAGGAGGGGGAGCATATTACATGATTAGTCGTTCCCTGGGTATTGAAACTGGGGGAGCTGTGGGAATCCCTCTCTACTTTGCTCAGGCATTGTCTGTAGCTCTTTATACTATTGGTTTTGCAGAAAGCCTAGTAGATGCCTTTGGTGGCCTCAATCAACTATATGTAGCTTTGATTACGACTATAGCAGTCGCAGTCTTAGCTATAACTTCGGCAGAAATAGCAATTAAGGCCCAATATTTTATTATGGCAGCGATCGCTCTGTCCCTGATTTCCTTCGCATTCGGACATCCCCTAGAAACAACAAGTATAGAAATGTGGGGAGCTTCAGACGGACTCTCGGAACAATTTTGGACAGTCTTTGCCGTCTTCTTTCCTGCGGTAACCGGTATTATGGCGGGAGTCAGTATGTCTGGAGACTTGAAAGACCCAAGTCGCTCCATTCCTAAAGGAACTCTGGCAGCAGTTGCTACAGGTTATGTAATTTATATGGCTCTGCCAATTGTTCTGGCCATGCGGGCTGATGCTACTACCTTAATTGAAGTACCTCTAGTGATGAAGGAAATGGCTTTTTGGGGGCCAGCAATATTGTTAGGGGTTTGGGGGGCAACTCTTTCGAGTGCGATCGGCAGTATTCTAGGAGCGCCAAGGGTTTTACAAGCTCTAGCGAGGGATGGAGTTTTACCTCGTTGGTTGTCTTTCCTGGGTAATGGTAGTGGCGCGAATGATGAACCTCGCATCGGTACAGCAGTTACATTAGGAGTCGCTACGGCCACAGTCTGCATTGGAGACCTGAATATTATTGCCCCAGTGTTGACAATGTTCTTTTTAACAACCTATATGGTTTTGAACGTTTCAGCCGGAATCGAAGGGTTTTTACAAAGTCCTTCTTTCCGCCCTACATTTAAAGTCCATTGGTCTTTATCAATGTTAGGGGCTCTGGGTTGTCTGGCAGTAATGTTTCTAATTAATGCTGTGGCTACAGTTATTGCGGCTATTATAGTCCTGGCAATATTTGTCTGGTTACAGAGACGGGAATTAGAAACAACCTGGGGAGATGCTAGACGGGGAATATGGATGGCTTTAGTCCGGGAAGGCATTTTTCAAATTGGTGAAGAAGACACTAAAAACTGGCGTCCCCATATTTTGGTCTTGTCTGGGATAGCGAAAAAACGCTGGTTATTGATTCAGTTTGCAGATGACTTGACCCATAACCGAGGCATGATTACGATTTGTAGTGTTTTGCCCAGTGCGTCTCGCGATGTCTCTCAACAGAGTGATATGCAGGATACTATACGAGAATATTTGGACAAGCGGGGAGTGAAAGCTCTGGTGCGAGTGGTGACTGCTACAGACTTTTTTGATGGGGCTAAACTTTTAGTAGAAACTTATGGCATAGGGCCACTAACGCCAAATACTGTTGTACTGGGGGATAGTCAAGAAACTTCTCGACACAATCAGTATTGTCAGTTAATTGGTCATATTCATAAAGCGAAGAAAAATGTAGTGATTTTTCGCGAAAACAGCGACCTTGGTTTTGGGCAACATCTTCGTATTGATGTTTGGTGGGGTGGTTTACAGAATAATGGTGGTTTAATGTTAATTTTGGCCTATCTGCTACGCACGGATATTGATTGGCGCAATGCTGAAATTCATTTGAAACTGGTAGTACCCGAACAAGGAGCGGCTCAAACAACTCAGGCAAATGTTGATGGTGTGATTCGAGATTTGCGCATTAGTGCCACATCTCAAATTTTGGTCTCCAATGGTCGTCCTTTTTATGATATCCTCCATGAGTCTTCTCGCAATGCTGATTTGATTTTTCTCGGTATCCGGACTCCAGGGGAGAATTTTACCGAATATTATCAGGATTTACAGGCTAAAACGGCTAATCTTCCTAGTACAGTTTTTGTACTTGCAGCTCCTGGTTTTGCTTATGGTGAAATTCTTACTGATCGCTAAAATTTGGCACTTTTGGCACTTTTTATCTTTATATTTACATATTTACAGTTCATCTCACCCTGAGAAAGTTTGATGTCAAGGTGAGATGAATCGAATTGTCTGGGAAAAAAAGTGCTAGCTTTTCGCAGCTAATTACGAAAAATGCTCAAAATTTGAGCATGAGGAGATAAGAGCGGAAAAATTGATCGACAAATTTTTTTCCCACCTCCTCTGTCATGCACATTTCTCCTGTATGGGTAATTAATTTCCGAATTTTTTCCCAAAGGCGTTTGCAAATTATACAGGAAATTACCCCTACTGACTACTGACTACTGACTACTGACTACTAAACCTCACAGCTATAAATTTTCTCAGTAAACCCTAATTAGGGCTGGCTGAATCAAGCTAAAAGTTAGGATGATTAACGCTTCAGAGCTTTTTATCTCCTAGTTATTGGCTCTTATTAGCCTCAAAATACCAAAATTTGCTGCTGAAATTCCAGAAAATTCCTTCACATAAAATGGCCGAAACCTGCGTCTGTTCCCCCATGTCCGCGTCACCGCGTCACTGCGTCACCGCATCCCCGTATTTTACCCCTACCAACCAATTTTGGTCAGCAGACCCTAATAAAGATAGGCCCATGCTCAAAAACCATAGCTCAAAAGTATAGTGTCCAATATCAAAATCAGTCGGGAGGCAATAACGCCTTAATCTGACTCACAAATTCTTGATGATCGACTACTGGTTTAGAAATATAACCATCAGCACCACTTTGGTTCAAAAAAGATTCTTTATCCCCTGCCATAGCATGAGCGGTTACTAAGATAATCGGTAACTTATCCGTTTGAGGGTCAGATTTAAGAATTTGAGTAATTTTAATTCCATCAACAGCTTTGCCTTGGTAAGAGCTGCGCGCCAGAGAAACATCCATTAAAATCAAATCTGCTTCACCTGACTTAGCAATTTTGACCACTTCTTCTACATCTTCTGTATGCTTGACCGCTAAACCACCTCTTTTAGTCAAAATCTTGGAAAAAACCCTAGCATTAACTTGATCGTCTTCTACAATCAAAACAGTTTTCATATAACTCTCCCGCTAAATACCAGTGAGTCAAAAGACCCCCATCATAGAGTCTAGACTAAGTTAGAAAAGGGAAGCCAACTTAACTTGACTACTTTAGCCTAAACTAATAAAAACTACCAAAAGGCTTAATTAATAAATAAAGAGCTATTGCTTGTGGTTTTCCCAATACTTAATTTTCAACTTTTGGGCATTTCTAATGTCCCAGGAGCAACCCAATAGTCTATAGAACCCCTTCAGGGGTCTATTGAAAAATAGACGGTGTGATGGGGAGATAGGGAGATGGGGTGTATGAGAATATTTTTCCATCTTTTGGTTGTATTTCCTATATCTACAGACGACTCGTGCCTCAAAAATTTACTTCCCGGTAAAGATAGACTTAGGGCTTTTATAGAATATTGGCACTAAACCTTTGATACCATATTTTTTTATGCTTGCTATGAGCGTCAAACAAGCATTCTTGGAATAGTGACACAATCAACTCTACAAGCATAAGCTAAAACAGAAAAAATTATACATATTCAACTACTTAAAAATTCAAGATTTTAATGGTGATTAGCAATGGTCTCTGCTTAAAATATTTAAGCTTGCCTGGTAGAGTTAATTAATGCTAAAGGTAAGAATTAAAATTCTGAAGCATCAATGAGAATCACAAAGTCAGGCTCCATTTATTATCCCCTAGAAGTAAAGTAACATCTGGGAGCTTCCTATCGTTAATGATAAGGTTGCCTCCGGTAAGATAACACTAATAGGACAAATAATCCTAGACCAAAGCAAAGTCTTGATGTTAAAAGTCTAACAAATTTTTTAACTCGCTCAAGAATATCCTCAAAATATCCAAAATCTTTAATTAATCATTAATTTTAAGTAACATTTAGGCTTACCGTCTAAATTTTACTTTCTTAATTATCTACAACCTTAAATAGAAAAAAGCTCATGGCCAAACAATTAAATCTTCTTTCCGGGCAAGTCATTTCTACACCACTACATACCGAAATGCAACAATCATATCTTGAATACGCCATGAGTGTGATTGTTGGCCGAGCCTTACCAGATGTTAGAGATGGACAAAAACCAGTTCATCGCCGAATTTTATATGCGATGCACGAACTTGGTCTCACCCCAGATAGACCATTTCGGAAATGTGCCAGGGTAGTCGGAGACGTTCTGGGAAAATATCATCCCCACGGCGACCAAGCCGTATATGATGCCATGGTGCGGATGATTCAAACCTTTTCAAGTCGCTATCCATTACTAGATGGTCATGGTAACTTTGGCTCTATTGATAATGACCCGGCAGCAGCCATGCGTTATACCGAAAGTCGCTTGGCATCTATTGGTAATGAAGGACTACTTACCCAAATTGGTGAAGCAATAGTTGACTTTACCAGCAATTTTGATAACTCACAGCAAGAGCCCACTGTATTACCAGCTCAACTACCTTTTTTACTGCTTAATGGCTCTTCTGGTATTGCCGTAGGAATGGCAACTAATGTCCCACCGCATAATCTGGGTGAGATAATAGATGGTTTAATTGGCCTTGTAGATAACCCCAATCTCTCAGATGAAAAGCTATTTCAATTAATTCCTGGGCCAGACTTTCCTACGGGCGGGGAAATTGTTAGCACAGATGGAATTATTGATGCTTATACTAAGGGTCGAGGTAGTATTCCAGTCAGAGGGGTAGCCACGATTGAGGAAATTCCTACAGGTCGTGGACGTCGGACAAAAATGGCTATTGTAGTCACAGAATTACCTTTCCAAGTGAATAAAGCTGCTTGGATTGAAAAAACTGCAGATTTAGTTAATGCTGGGAAGATAGAGGGTATTGCTGATCTGCGGGATGAGAGCGATCGCTCTGGTATTAGAATTGTCATTGAACTTAAACGAGAAACTGACCCTAGTGTTGTACTTCACCATCTTTATCAACACACTGATTTACTCTCTAAATTTGGTGCTATTATGTTGGCTCTGGTTGATGCTCAACCACGACAGTTATCTTTGCGAGAACTTTTACAGGAATTTCTCAATTTTAGGGAACAAACTTTAACTCGTCGCTACACTAACGAGTTAGAAATAGCTCAAGCTAGATGTCATATTGTGGAGGGTTTGCTCAAAGCGTTAACAGAACTAGATACTGTTATTGATATCCTCAGAAATGCACCTGATGGCAGCACTGCTAAAATTACTTTTCAAGAAAGTTTAGATTTAAGCGAAAATCAAGCAGATGCTATTCTGGCAATGCCAATGCGGAGGTTGACTGGTTTAGAGAGACAAAAATTAGAAGAAGAACATCAAGAGCTGACTGCAAAAATACAAGAATTACAGGATTTATTGGGCGATCGCCGTCAACTGCTTAAGGCTCTGAAAAAAGAATTACGCACCCTAAAACGTAAATATGCTGACCCTAGACGTACTAGAATTATTTCAGCGACTGAAGAGAAAGGTGCGGATGATTATTTATCTATTTCTAAACATAAAACCAAGCTAAAAACAGGAGATAAAGAAACAGATAAACAAACTAAAGGTAAAGGTAAGAAATCAAAAATTCAAAGCAACGAATCACCAATTTTTACTCTAGAAGCTACACCACCACCCACAGAAGAAGTAGTAATAGAATTTACTCACCGAGGTTATATTAGGCGACTACCTGCTCAAGGATTTGAGAAACATCAAATTCAGAAAAAATCTGACATTACTATTGAAAATAGTGATGATTTTACTATTAATTTAATTGCAGCAACTACCGACCAATCTTTAGTGGTATTAACTCGTACAGGAAAAGCTTATCCACTGAAGGTCAATGATCTTCCTGCTATTTCTCATCGTTCTACAACCAAACATGATCATAAAGGTCTACCTTTAGTAACTTTACTACCACCATCAGCAACTAAAGAAGTAACAGATGCTCGTCAAGAAATTATTGTTACTCAATTTGTTTTCAATGAAACAACAGAAAATAAAGATTTAATTATGTTGACTCAAAATGGCAAGATTAAACGTTTATCTTTGTCTGATTTGAATGAGCTGACAAATCGTGGTATGACAGTGATTAAACTTAAAGAAGATGATGAATTACGTTATGCAAATTTAGCTGCAGTGGGAGAACAGGTAGTATTGGCAACTTCTGGCGGGCGATTATTAAGATTAGAAATAGATGACGAGCAACTGCCATTAATGGGTAAAACTGCTCAAGGTTCTCAAGCAACTAGATTAAGGAAACAAGAAGAGTTAGTTGGTTGTGTAACTTTAGATGCAGACCGCAATTTATTGTTAGTTTCTGAACAGGGTTATGGGAAACAAATTGATATTGGTGCATTGCGAGTTGCTAATCGTGGTGGTATCGGTCAGAATGCTTTTCAGTTTACTAAACAGACTGATATTTTAGCAGGAATAGTTGTTGGTGAGTCGGATGTTTTGGTTCAGATGTTGACAACTGATGGTAGGGTATGTGAAATGATAGCTGATGCAGTGAAAGTTCGTGGACAGGATGATAAAGGTGATCGGTTACTGAAGTTGGGTGCAAAGGAGAGGATTATTAAAGTTGTGGGTTATTAGTAATATAATTCTCTGGAAAAGAGGGATTAGGGATTAGGGAGCAGGGAATTTTGACTTAGTTGATTATGTGTGTAAGCGATATAAAACGATATTCTCTTGACAAGTAGTAATGACCGTGAGATTTGTATCTTCTGCTGTAATCACTGCTTACAGCGCTTTTCAAATTGACGAACCATATCGCCATAACCAAAACAAAACCTTGTAGGGACGTTGCATGCAACGTCCCTACAATGAAAACCGCTGTAAAATCTGCGGAGTCCCCCATGCTGATTTGAAAAAGCTCGTGGTTTCCGTTTTCTGGGGGTTTGTTAGACCCAGAGCGGCTTCTCTTGAGTATGTCCCATCATAGGCCTTGAGAGCTGATGGCTGACTGCTGACCGCTGAGTGCTATTTCAACTGCCAGCTACTACTTCAGAAACCCGATCGCTCTGTGAATTTAACCTTTCAGCATTACTTTGCAAAGCTGCATAAAGCCGATTTAAAGCATTCATATAAGCTTCTGCTGATGCCACAATAATGTCAGTATTAGCAGCATGACCAGAATAGACTCGCCCTTCATGGCGCAAACGAATAGTCACTTCCCCAATAGCATCAATACCAGCAGTTACTGACTGCACAGAAAATTCAATTAAATCGTTAGGCACGTTTACCACCCGATTAATTGCCCTGTAAACAGCATCTACAGGTCCGGTGCCAATAGCAGCATCAGTCAACTCTTCCCCACTGGGAGTTCTAATACTCACTGTAGCCGTGGGGCGAGAGCGATCGCCACAGGAAACCTGTACCAACTCCAAACGGAAAAGTTCGGGAGGCTGCTGAATTTCACTATTAACAATCGATTCTAAATCCCAATCTGTGATTTCTTTCTTTTTGTCTGCTAAGTCTTTGAATTTCAGGAACGCCTTATTTACTTCTTCATCAGAAATATCAAACCCAAGTTCTTTGAGGCGAGTTTGGAAAGCATGACGACCAGAAAGTTTGCCCAAGACAATTTGATTATCTGTCAGCCCAATTAACTGAGCATCCATTATTTCATAAGTCAGTTTATTCTTGAGTACACCGTCTTGGTGAATACCTGACTCATGGGCAAAAGCATTAGCGCCTACGATAGCCTTATTTGGCTGTACAAACATTCCTGTGAAGTTAGAAACCAGACGAGATGTTTTATAAATTTGGCGAGTATCAATATTAGTAAGTGGTGCTTCTGACTCTGGTGGGCGACCAAAGAATGGGTTGAAATATTGTCTGCGAACGTGCAACGCCATAACCAACTCTTCCAAAGCAGCATTACCAGCGCGTTCGCCGATGCCGTTGATAGTGCATTCTAGTTGACGAGCGCCGTTTTTGACTGCTTCGAGAAAATTGGCGACTGCTAAACCAAGGTCGTTATGACCATGTACAGAAATAATAGCTTGGTCGATATTCGGCACATTTTCTTTAATTCCCCGGATCAGTGCGCCGAATTCAGCAGGAGTCGTATAACCTACAGTATCGGGAATATTAATTGTAGTGGCTCCAGCAGCGATCGCCGCCTCCAATACTTGATAGAGAAATTCCGGGTCAGAGCGACCTGCGTCTTCCGGGGAAAATTCCACATCATCGACAAAGGTTTTGGCATAAGCTACCATTTCCGGAGCGATCGCCAATACTTCTGCTCTAGTTTTCTTGAGTTTGTAAGCTAGGTGAATATCAGAGGTAGCAATAAAGGTATGAATACGCGCTTTAGCTGCCGGTTTAAGTGCTTTTCCTGCTGCTTCAATATCTGCACGGGTTGTTCTTGCCAAACCGCAGATTGTTGGGCCTCCTTCTACGCCTACTGTCTCAGCAATTTTTTGTACTGCCTCAAAGTCTCCAGGGCTAGAGTAGGGGAAACCTGCTTCAATAACATCGACTCCTAAGCGGGATAGTTGCCGAGCGATGGTTAATTTTTCATCTATATTGAGAGCTGCACCTGGAGATTGTTCTCCATCTCGGAGGGTGGTATCAAATATAATAATTCTGTCTTGGTTAGTTGTCATTTTTTGACCTCATAGTTTTCAGAAATTAGCCTACAACTTTTTTTATATCTTAAAATTTAGGAAGTAGCTTCAACAATTAATAATTAACAATTAATAATTACCTCTTCTGATAAATGAAGATAATTGAGTTAAAGGAAAATTTTTTTTCTCTTATTTTTCCCTATTCCCTATTCCCTACTCCCTATTTCTAATATTCTGCTTTTTCGATTTGGTCGCGAATATCATTTAAGTCTACATATTGGTCTGTAGCATTTCGTAATTCTCTAGCAATCATTCCTTCTGTAGATACAACTGTAATATGAGTATTTTTAGAACGTAGTAGTTCGATCGCTCTTTCAAAGTCACCATCACCACTAAATAGAACTACTTGGTCATATTGATCTACTGTATTAAACATATCTACTACAATTTCAATATCTAAATTAGCTTTTTGAGAATAGCGACCCGAAACATCGTCATAATATTCTTTAAGAATTTTAGTGCGTACTGTGTAACCTAAACTGATTAAAGCATCTCGAAATCCTCTTTGGTCTTGTGGGTCTTTTAAGCCAGTGTACCAGAAAGCATTTATTAGTTTTATTTCTGGTCTTTTGAAATATTCTAATACCCTTCTCGGATCGAAAAACCAACCATTTTTTTGTTGAGCGTAGAACATATTGTTCCCGTCCACAAATATAGAAAGACGGTTCATGGAGTTATTCATACAAACTTAAGTCTAATATTTCTTTTAGATAATTCAATCTAAATCTATTATTTTAACAAAATTATTATCATAAATGCAAGCTTTTTTTGCTTATAAAAACTTATATTATTCCTAGTATAATTCAGATTTAAACTGTCATATAGTTACTTTAATATCATAAAGTTATAAGATTTTTCTTAATCCGGAATTGATCTGACTGTATCAGTTAAATTTTCTAGATTTTAGATGATTTTGGCTTGTAAAAAAAAATTATTGATGCCCCTTAATTCTTTGATCCCCATAACATATCTTTATATCTTGATACATAAATACTATTTTTAATCAAGTCCCTTAATAGAATAGAAATCCATTCAAAATCTAAAATTTGCCCAATCAAACTGAGTTGAGCAAAATATGTCTAAAAAATCAGGAATGCAGAAAAATTCAGGCAGTAGTAAATTACAGCCCTGACTCAATCAAACAAAAGTAATAGGGCAGACTTACACCCTGATGAATTTGTAGGAGCAAGCTTCACTTAAGCCTTCTTGCTTTCAATGGCCCAACGAGCTAACTCTGTTCGATTGTGAAGACCAGTTTTACCAAGCATATTGCTGACATGACTCTCAATTGTCCTTTGACTTACTTCCATAATTTGGGCAATATCACGATTGGCCATACCTTTAGCAACAAGTTGGACTACCTTTAACTCTGTCGGAGTTAATTCTACATTCCGTCGCACCTTAATTTTTGGCCCATTGCTGATACCGACATTTTGGTGTTTAATCAACCTAGATGCCTGCTTCAAGGAAGATTCTACTTGAGCCACCAGTTCTTCTGGTTCAAATGGTTTCACAATATAGACATCAGCTCCTGTATTCAGACCCTTGACTCGATCTTGGCTTTGACCTTTAGCAGATAGAAACAGAACGGGAATCCATTCTGTTGCAGGATTTGCTCTAATATTTTCTACTAGAGTGTAGCCATCCATTTCTGGCATCATCACATCACATATAATCAAGTCTGGAATTTGTTGTTCTAACACTTCCAGGGCTTGACGGCCATTTTCTGCTGTCATTACTTTATATCCACGAAACTCTAAGTAATCCTTAACCAAAAGGATTAAGTTAGGGTCATCATCAACCAGCATCAAACGTTTTTGGTCTGTAGGATTAATTTCCTTAATCATGAAGAACTCGTTTCTGTTAAATCCCCGCAAACATTATTTCTCAGATGGCTCACACCACCTCTTTCATAAAAGACTAGAAAAGTGGGGCGGGGTTTGCCACTTTTCTGAAAATTAATATAATTCCTTACCTATATAAGGTTGGGACTTTATTCAATGCTCAGAGGGGATAGTTCCCCTAATCTCTGTCTATATTTGATTATAGATTGAATCTTAAATCCTATAAATTAGGTGGATAATAGTTGTCTACTTGTGGAAAATAACTTCCACTAGTTTGGATATATATGAGAATTTTACAGTATTGTCCAGCAATGCTGCGAGACTTTACTTCCTAACTATACTTTAGTTTTCATACCATTTTACGAAAGTCACAAGTCACAGGTCAAAATTCATCAGCAAAGATGGTATGGCATGAAGACTTTAACTGACAATAATTACAGCCGATTATTTCATTTATAACAATGTTGAATTATTTGTGACATATTTTTAAGCTAAATTGGTATCAGTTCGGTATAAGTGTTGATGAATTGATTGCTATTAAGTAGCTAGGCTTTAAAATTTATCGTTAAATGAAGGCAGGAGGCAGAGGAAAGCAGGCAGAAGGGAAGAGATTTCAGAGCTACTTTACTTTTTGTTACATACTTAGTTTTTTCGTGTCTACCTACTTAGTGACTAATTGTTAATTTTGAGCCAACCAAAATCAAGTAATTGTCCATTATTTTTGCGTATGGGCCGATTCATCAAGTGACTTGACGTGATTTGAAACAATAGTTGATTCTGGTAAAGGGTGAGTCAAAAAAACATATTCCTCTACCACTTGAGAACCAATTAAATGTTCTTGTATAATTCTTTCAATGACTGTGGGAGTTGCGGAATGATACCATACTCCTTCAGGATACACAACTAAAATTGGACCTTTAGTACAAACTTGTAAACAGTTCGCCTTAGTGCGAAAGATACAACCTGGTAAATTAGCACCACCCCCATTAAGATTCAATTCTTTCAGACGCCCTTTGAGATAATTCCAAGCTTCTAAACCAACCTCTGTTGAGCAACATTTAGGTTTAGTCTGGTCAGCACAAATAAAAATATGTCGCTGAATTGTACTCAATCCCAGATATTGGACACAAGTACCGAGAGACTCTTGACAAATATCTGGATCAATGTTTTTCTCCTGGGAATTTTCCTGGGATTTAGTAACTTGAGATTTGGTCTCAGAAACTTTTTCTGTACCTGGAATTGGAGCATCTATTCTATTTTTATTAGCCGAATTACTTTGCATAAATTTTTGATACACCTGACTCTGTTTCTTTTATACTACCGATGCGCTTTTGTTAAACATAACAAATTCAAATTAAAAAGTAATATTCCTGTTATCTATCTTGACTCAAAAATTGCTCTTTTATATTAAAAGTAAATAGTTTTGAGTAAACACCAACAATTGAGGTTAGGTTATTTCAGTTACTCAGTTAACAGTTATCAGTTATCAGTTATCAGTACCATGATTTTTCGGTAATTCATTAGGGCTGGCTGAATAAAGCTAAAAGTTAGTATGGCTAAGGCTTTTCGAGCTTTTGAGCTTCAATTTATCTCCTAGTTATGGGCTGCTTATTGCCCTCAAAATACCTAAAATTTGCTGCTGAAATGCAAGAAAATTTCTTCACATAAAACGGCCGAAACCGTCGCCTGTTCCCCTCATCTCAGTGTCTCTGCGTCTCCGCGTCCCTGTGTCCTACCCCTACCAACCAATTTTTTCAGCATACCCTAATTACTTCTCCTTCACCGCAGCCCTAATTACTATTGACTAGTTGACTAGTTGGTGGTAGTGCATAGTAATGCTAAACGAAGTACCGGGAGTGTGGGGAGATGGGGAGATGGGGAGTGTGGCAGAAATTAAAAAATATATATCCTCACCATTACCATGCAGGACTACCGACTAGTTTAATCCTGACTCAGTTATTTCTATAACCTAATACCAAATTCAAGTCGGAGCGGAATATTTAGACTTCTTCTATTAATACCTAGAACCTACAACCTACCACATACCACCTAAAACCTACAACCAAGCAATGTAGCAATATTTGATGAAAATGCTATAAACCTTAATTTTACTATAATTTGGCCATAAAATAAATATTTATAAATTACTAATTTGTCAATTAACTGGTATATATATTTTCCCCGAATCAATCAGTTCGGGAACCCGTACAGTTTAATTAGTTGCGATCGCCACTCCAATTCAGCTAAATTAGCACTCAGGTAGTGAGAGTGCTAAAAAAACCAAACGAAGCTTCAGAATTAGCTTCATTTTCAGCCTCTCAACAATATATAAAACTTAATCTGGAGGTAAAATCATGGCAGCCGTAACGCTGAGTGTTTCTACTGTTAAACCATTAGGCGAACGTGTATTCGTCAAAGTTAGCGAAGCTGAAGAAAAAACAGCAGGTGGTATTCTTCTACCTGACAATGCAAAAGAAAAGCCCCAAGTAGGAGAAGTAGTTGCGGCAGGTCCTGGTAAGCGCAACGATGATGGCTCCCGCGCCGAAATGGAAGTTAAAGTAGGAGATAAAGTTCTCTACTCTAAATATGCAGGCACAGACATCAAACTAGGTGGCGACGAATATGTCCTACTAGCAGAAAAAGATATCCTCGCAATTGTTAGCTAATAATTAAATTTAAGTTGTTCCATAGCACTAGCAAACTTTTTATATGTGTCTAATGTTTGCCAAAGTGCTAAAACAGCTAACTATCAAGAAACCACAAATAAACATCCACAATTACCAATAAAAATCACAACTATGGCTAAACGTATAATCTACAACGAAAATGCTCGTCGGGCTCTCGAAAGAGGTATGGATATTCTGGCTGAGTCCGTAGCAGTAACACTTGGCCCTAAAGGTCGGAACGTAGTTCTAGAGAAAAAATTCGGCGCTCCTCAAATCGTTAATGATGGTGTCACCATCGCCAAAGAAATCGAATTAGAAGATCATGTTGAGAATACAGGTGTTTCCCTAATTCGTCAAGCAGCTTCCAAAACTAACGACGCAGCAGGTGACGGTACAACTACTGCAACTGTACTTGCCCATGCAATAGTTAAAGAAGGTCTACGTAACGTAGCAGCAGGCGCTAACCCCATCGCTATTAAGCGTGGTGTTGACAAAGGAGCGGGCTTCCTGGTAGGAAAAATTGCTGAAAATGCTCGTCAAATCGAAGATTCTAAGGCGATCGCTCAAGTAGGTTCTATCTCTGCTGGTAATGATGATGAAGTCGGTCAAATGATTGCCCAAGCAATGGATAAGGTGGGCAAGGAAGGCGTAATTTCCCTAGAAGAAGGGAAGTCCATGCAGACCGAACTAGAAATAACTGAAGGTATGCGTTTTGATAAAGGCTACATCTCTCCTTACTTCGCAACAGACATGGAGCGGATGGAAGCTGTACTGGAAGAGCCGATGATTCTGATCACTGATAAGAAAATCGCTCTAGTACAAGATTTAGTACCAATATTAGAACAAGTAGCTCGTTCGGGCAAACCTTTATTAATCTTGGCTGAAGATATTGAGAAAGAAGCTTTAGCTACTTTGGTTGTTAACCGTCTGCGCGGTGTACTGAATGTTGCTGCAGTTAAAGCTCCTGGTTTTGGCGATCGCCGTAAAGCCATGCTAGAAGACATCGCTGTATTAACTGGTGGTCAATTAATCACTGAAGATGCTGGCTTGAAACTAGAAACCACCAAGCTAGATATGCTAGGTAAAGCACGTCGCATCACCATCACCAAGGACAACACCACCATCGTTGCTGAAGGTAACGAAAAAGAAGTTAAAGCTCGTTGCGAACAAATCCGCCGTCAAATGGAAGAGTCTGATTCTTCCTACGACAAAGAGAAGCTACAAGAGCGTTTAGCTAAGTTAGCTGGTGGCGTAGCTGTAATCAAAGTTGGTGCTGCTACTGAAACTGAAATGAAAGACCGCAAGTTGCGCTTAGAAGACGCTATCAACGCTACAAAAGCTGCGGTAGAAGAAGGTATCGTTCCTGGTGGCGGTACAACTCTAGCTCACTTAGCTCCCACTCTAGAAACTTGGGCAAATGAGAACCTGAAAGCTGAAGAGTTGACTGGTGCTTTGATTGTGAGCCGTGCTTTATTAGCTCCACTAAAGCGCATTGCTGAAAATGCTGGTCAGAATGGTGCTGTAGTTGCTGAGAATGTGAAGCAGAAAGATTTCAATACTGGCTTTAATGCAGCAACTAATGAGTTTGTTGATATGTTTGAAGCTGGTATTGTTGACCCTGCTAAGGTAACTCGTTCTGCTCTGCAAAACGCTGCTTCTATTGCTGGTATGGTATTAACAACTGAGTGTATTGTTGTTGACAAACCTGAACCCAAGGAAGGCGCACCTGCTGGCGCTGGTATGGGCGGCGATTTTGATTACTAAGTTTTTTGAGATTGTGGGGATAATTTGAGAAATTCCCCCGGTCTGATTTGTTTGTGTAAATAGTGTGTATTTAGTTTTAGCCACCTCCAATAATTGGAGGTGGCTTTGTTCTTATAGTGGTTTTCCTGCACAGTAGACCACAGTAGAGACGTTGTATGCAACGTCCCTATAGGTTTTTGTTGATGGCGAGGTTCATCAATTTTCTATTTTATCAATCTGTTTCATCATTTTGGACTGGGAGGTCATATTGCTCACAGAGCGATCGCAACTTTTCTTTGATTTTGTCCCGGATGCTATCTGGAGATATTACAATACAGTCTCCTCCATATCGTAATACTTCTCGAATTAGCCAGAATGGGTTGGACACTTGCCGAACTACTTGACTAACATCTCCTATTACTTCATTTTCGATATCTCTGTCCCTGGGTTCGTAAGCTTTGACCATACCTTTGTAAAAGTGTAAGTATATTTTGAGATAATCTAGCCGTTCTACTAAACTTACCCAAATTTACCCAGGCGCGATTGCATGAGTTTTGGAGCTAGTTTCCTGCTTCTATGAGAATCACCGACCGCAGTCTGCAACCTTCTTCTCTCCACAGGCTTAACATCGGTGGGAACT
>JAAUYJ010013962.1_pt1 | contig 20945 bp, 24 predicted proteins | sample 7278031 | NCBI WGS metagenome assembly JAAUYJ01 (sample SAMN14350222, study PRJNA611818) | marine sediment metagenome | isolation source: surface marine sediment (1.8m) | place: French Polynesia: Moorea | collected 2018-08 | reverse complement strand
TCTATATTGTAATCTCCATTGCAAAGCATTAGAGATAGTAATATAACCCTGTTGTGGAGGTTGTCTAATTATTCTCTCAGCTAAAACTTCACGTCCTATTTCATCTAAAGGAAGATTACGGTCTTCCAAAAATCCGATTACATCATCTTGATTACCATTACGATTGATAATTTCTATTAAACCCCGTGTAGTTTGATAATCTCCTGTTCTTTCTTTGGCTACAAATATCGCGTTTTGAATATTCAAACTTGCTGCTCGTAATTCGCTATCGTCTATTTTTTCATAGACAAAAACAAGTAAATTATAACCTAATCCATAAACTTTTTGACCAGCATCTCGAAACGGACAAGATGATTGTGGTTGTCGTATAGATGTCACCTTTAAATCTACTTCTAATTCTGGAAAATCTATGCCACTTGCTGCACTACCGGGAGTATATAAATACTTTGTTCCTAAATAGTTATTGAATGCTTGCTCTACATAAGTTCCTACTGCTTTACCATCGGTAATACCATACAAATCAGCAATTGGAATAGCGCTTAAATCTCTAACAAAAATTGCTGCCTCTGTTTTGAATAATGATAGGCTAAGTTCTTTCATATATTGATAGATATTGAATTAAAATAATGTTAACTGTTGCCAAGCTCGATGCTTAAATTTAAAGTTTTGTTTACCAATTCTTTGACAGATCCATTCTACACAATCAGGCACAACTGAATTACCATATAAAGCATATTGGTGATAAATTTTAGCAACTCGACACCAATTATCGGGAAATCCCATTAAACGAGCATATTCAATATTAGTTAAACGACGGAATTTATTACCCACTTTATATCTTTCATAATGCCTAGAAGTAGAAGCGGTTAATGTGGAAGTAACCCCATTAATGCCAAATATTGTATAGCCAAGACGCGCTCCTCCACCTTGGTTATATAATATTTCCACACCATTACAATATCTATTTACAGTTTTGCTTTTTTTTATTCTTTCTAGGGTGTCATAAGTAAAGTCAAATTGTGGATTTATTTCTGATTCATCTTGGAGAATCTCTTTGAGTTTTTTTCTGGGTTTTACATCAGCCATTAATGGCAAGGGTTGACTGTACATTTGATTTTTATAAGCAATGCCCCATTGATAGTTTTTACTACTGAAATTCATAATAGGCTGCATATATTTTTCTATTTCGCTATTTTCATTCCAAGGTAAACTGTCAATATCGTTATCTGTTAAAAATACAGAAATATTTTCTAGAGCAGAAGTGTTTTTCGTAGATTCAATACAAGTACCAAAAATAAAAATTCTGTCTCTATTTTGGGGAATACCAAAATTTATTGGATTGATAATTCGCCATTCAATAAAATAGTCTAAGGAAGCAATAGCATTTAAAATAATTCGGAAATGATGCCCTTTTTCCATAGTCAAGATTCTTTTGACATTTTCTAATAAAAAATATTTCGGCTTTTTAGCTTGGATTATTTCAACAATTCGTTCAAAAAGTGTTCCCCTGACTCTATCTCTAATTCCCATTTTTTTGCCTGCTTGACTAAATGGTTGACAAGGAAATCCTGCTGTTAAAATATCGTGGTCTGGAATTTTGGATGAATTAATTTGATTAATATCGTCTAAGATTATTGAGCTATTACCAAAATTACTTTGATAAACTTGATGACAAAGTTGGCTAATATCATTCGCCCAAATAGTCTCAATATTTGCAGCTTTCATTCCCAAACGAAAACCACCTATTCCGGCAAATAATTCTATGGCTTTTAGTTTGTTAGTTTCAGTCAATTTATTACTTCCTTTGAGTAAGTGTTTTTTGATTTTGATTATTGGTCTGCAAATACAGTTTGAGCAAAGGTTGAATTGTAAACAAAAGCATAACTCGAACTTTCGATTTTTTCAATTTTTTTTTGAATTTGATAGATACACGAGATTCAAGTATATGAAGTACAAATTTTAATTATTAAACCTCTGTGGTGCGGACATATTACACACCACAGTTATACCTCATTTAATTACATTATAAAGATTTCCTAAAATTTTGTTTGACTGTAGACAAAATAAATCAATCTGTAAAGAAGTTAAAGCAAAAAAATCACAGGACTGAAATATGAGTAGTGGTAAAAGTCTCCAACCAACCAAATATGCCCAACATAGGTATAACATTACTGCACCAGTTGATTTTGATGTAGCAGTGAAATACGGTGGTGCATTAATGGCGATCGCTGGAGCAGATGGTGAATTAGCAGAAAAAGAATTTCAATGGTATGTTGATGAACAAGCACTATTGATGGTAGATTCTCAAGAATACATTGAAACGCTGCGTAAATTCGATTGGAAAAATGCCAACATAGAAGAGCTATTGAATGGTCTGAAGTACGATTTTCCTCTCAATTTTCGTCGAACTATGTTGTATCAAGCAGTTAAAATGAGTAGTGCTGATGGAGTGTACCAAGAAAAAGAAAAAGCTGCCGTAGCTAAAGCAGCAGAAATTTTGGGAATCGATCGTAGTATGGTTATTAGTATTGAGTCATTAGCTCAAATGGAAGATGCAAGTGAGCGACTGCGACTTTCTTTATTTGAAACTAATGTTTAATTCTGGTTGAAACTTTTTTTATAGGGGGGGTGTTAAAGCCCCTATATTTTGTGTTTGATGATTTTCTACTTCAAAACATTGAAAAAATGAGTAATTCTACAGACCTAGAAAATAATGTTGAAAATTTTGAGTGGAGTCAGCTTTCTCTAGAACAATTGAAGCTAGTTCAATCTCAAGTAGGCAAAGCTAGTAGTCTTAACAGACAAAACCAAAAATTAATAAAAGATACTGTTAATTTCACTAAAGATAATGAATATAAAGCAAGTTTAGCCAAAGTATTTCCCCATAGTATTCGTAGTTCTCTGTCTAAATATGATAAGTGTGTTTTTGGAGTCTGTTTGGGAAGCAAAAACTTTGTCGAGAGTGAGCGTCTCGAAGCCAATATCAAATGGGTTAGTGAAAACTTTAAGAGTTGCTTAGTTTTAGTTTGTGATAGTATATACCGACTAACAATTGAGTTTAGACAAGGGATAGAAGGAGATAAAGCTTGGTTAGAGGCAATTGAGTTTGTTAATGAAAACTCTTTCCTGTTAGAACAATACTCAGAAAACTGTCGATTTGAGTTGAGGATGGCTTCAGAAATAGTAGAGCGATTAGATTTTAATATTTATTATGAGGAACTTCAGAGTCTTTATCAAAAAAATGAATCTTTTCAAAACATGGTAAACTCTTTTGCTGAGACATATCTCAACCGAGGTGAACAGTTAGAAATAGAGAAAGCAGAGCAACTTAGGCAAAAGCACCTGGCAACAACGTACTTGCTTGAAGAATCAGCTTTATGTAGCTGTCTTGTTAAAGAAGGATGGCTAACTTTTGTTTATCCAGGATCAATTAAAACCTTTGAAGAAATATCAGAGGGACTACACCCAGAGATACCTGAAGCTCTCAAACAAATGATTTGGGTAAGTCTGCGCCTCAGAAAGCGGAATGCTAAAAGTGGAAATAAAAAATGAGAATAAATGAGCGATCGCTTATTTTCCGACTCCGTAGGGAGGTTGCATACAATGTCTCTAGCAGGGTTTGCATATGGAAAGTCTTTTTGCTGTGGTAGGGAGTAGGGAAGAATTAGTAGGTTTGAGTCAATTGATTATTTCCTTTGAAAATAATTCAAGATTTTTTGGTCTTGAGTGACTAACAACGAACCGTGAATTTTAGCTGTTGCCACAATAATCTGGTCTGCTGGATCGGCATGAAATCCATATAGTTGAGTCGATTGTATAATAATCGGCAAGTTTAACTCCAGTAATTGAATACCAGGGTAGTTCAGAGCAAGTTTAAGCCATTGTTCTACAGAACACTCAAAAATTAGTTTCTTTTTTTCGACTAATTTGGCAATTTCCCAACAACTCTAATGCTAATTCCCAAACCACTTGTTTGATTTACTTGAATGATTTCTCGGTTTTGGGAAGATCGTTGCCGATTATCGTCAACCCAACAAATCCAAATATGAGTGTCTAGAATAATCATTTTAATGTTTCCCAGTCTTCTATGGCTACAGGTTCATAGGGCGCGTCATAATGAATAACTTTTCCTCTGAGGGGATATTCTTCAGAGAAAAGCTGTTGTGAGGAAGTTAGACGCATATCATTTTTAACCGTTTGCAAAATTGCTTCAATGACAAGAATGCGTTCTTGGATATAGGTAGAATACAACTATTCAGAAGTTACCCCAATGAAGTTATGGCGAGAATGTTCGACAAACTTTTTGGAATGCTGAAAAGACAGGGACCTCAAGCACTTATTGACGCAGCCATTAAATTACTTCCTCATGAATTACATGAGACTACTTTTGCCATCGCCACTGACCTTGAGAATTGAAAACTTACACTATAACCTTAACTCATTTCATTTAATGTAGCGAATATAACAGATTATCTGATGACTAATATATATAGTTGTATTCAAAATTATTACTATATAAAAACTATAGTGCTATAGTAAAAATGACTGAGATCGGAACTAGAGAAGCTGCTTTTTTATTAGGTATATGTTGTCAAAGAGTCAGAGCGTTACTTGCTCAGGGGGAAACGATTTATTGTCATTGAAGTGTATATAGACAGAGATTTGAAGCCTTTATTTTCTTGGCGGTAGTCGTAAAGTTCTCTATAGATGCTCTATACTTGGGCCGTCAAAAGCGATCGCCTAATCATCTTGTCACCGGGAGTGAAAAAAAACTCCTTTTATAAAAAATGCTGTTGTGAGAAAAATAGTGACTTTTAGTGACTGGGTGACTAGATGTATATGCAGTAAAGCTTTGAAGGGTAGTCACTAAAAATAGGTGACTGACTGAGGTGACTGGATTGGCAAAATTTAGGCGATCGCTCTGCCAAATCAAGACAAGGACATAGAGAAGTGGACAAAAAATATAAAGGCAAGGTGGGGGTTTCTGAGAATAAAGGAAAGCTTCGGATAACTATCCCCAAATCAGTCAGTGGTAAAGGGGGGACTTACTTAAGTTTGGGTTTGAGTGCTGACAAACCTGAGAACTGGAAAATAGCACAGGCAAAAGCGAGTTTATTGGAATCGGATATTCTGTACGAGAGGGTGGACAAAACTTACGATAGATACAGGGTATTAAAGAAAGTTGTGGCAACAAAGAGAAGAATTACCCTTTTAGAATTGTTTGAAGAATATGTGACAGATAGGAAGCAAAAAGTCAGACCTAATACGTTTAGAAACAAGTATTTATTTACTTTAAATTTTCTCAAACAAACCCCTGTTGTTGCCAATATTGAGGTAGATGTAGAAGATTTTGAAGTAAATGAAATAATTCAATCTTTAAGGAATAGATATTCTGAAGGAACTGCTTTAATTATTTTTATTCAGCTTCAAGCTTTTGTAGAATGGGCTATTAAATTAAAAAAAGTCAAGGAATTACGAGCGAATCCTTTTGTTGGGTTAAGAAGCGAGGTTAAATATAATAAGAAAAAGAAGACTGATGATTATAAAACTTTGTCGTTCAGTGCTTGCGAGAGGGATTTAATTTTGAATGCAATGGCTGACTCTGATAAGCCTTTTATCCGGCATTATCATAATTATTACGCCTTTTTGTTTTACACAGGTTGTCGCCCAAGTGAAGCCATTGCTCTGATTTGGGAAGATATAATCAATGATTTTGAGTTTATTAGATTTAGTAAAGCTATTATCAATGCTGTAGGAGGATTACAAGAAGTAAAAGGCTTAAAAACTCAAGATAGCAGACTGTTTCCTATCAACAATCAGCTAAAAAATATACTAATAAATCAAATACAAGAGCAACCTAACAATCCACAAAACAGAATTTTTGCCACTCAAAGAGGACATTTTATTAATTCCCAAAATGTGAAAAATAGGGCCTGGGAACCAATACTTTCAAGCCTTAATATTGAATATAAAAAACCTTACTGTACAAGGCATACATTTATCACTTTGTCGTTAGAAGCAGGTATGGATATTAAGGACGTAACAAGGCTAGTAGGAAACAGTCCAGTTACTACCTACAAACACTATGCTTCAACAGACATTAGACAAATACAAGTACCTAACTTGTAGTTTTCTTGTATTGGTTTAGATAGGTTTAACTGCACTTTCTGGGTAGAGAAACCATTTGTCAGGACTTTCAAAATAAACTACGAATTCTTCAAACATTTCTTTCAAGAAAGTTCCAATTTTTTCTCCAGTTTTATCAAGAATCTTGACTTTATCCCCTGGTTTTAGAGATTTCTTTGCACGAGCAGGCGAACTAGGTTGACTGGCTAATTGCAATGACCAACTTGGAGCCTTATATTCCAGGCGTTTCTCAGACTTAACCCAACAATATTGACCGTTAGCTTGAGTCGTTTCTTTGGTGACTACCAATTCCTCACCCGACTCAAGGTCGATTACTTTATCACCTGGTTTAAAAGTGTCGTCTGCTATAGAATCTGTTGTTTCAGTGACTGGGTGACTAGATTCAGTTGCCGTGAGGGTTTCAGAATTAGTCACTAAATCTTGTGACTGACTGGTGACTGGTTTTTCAGATAATTCTAAGTCAAAATCTTTAAAAGCTTGCAATAGTTTTGGCGGCACCTGACCGTCATCATCTAGCAGGTTGAAACCACGGTAGTTTGTCTTTGGAAAAGTTTCCCCAGGTCGCGTGTAGGATATGTTTCGCGCTTTTTTAGTAAGTTCATAAGTAGACATGAATTTATCTAACTGGGATACTGTTTGCTTCTTGTCAGCTCTTTCTAATATGTCGTTAATCTCCTGTCTTGATATCTTCTTGTCTCCTGCTTTCAATTTCTCGTAAAACACTGGGATTAATACATCTTGTACATCTGGATTGCGCCAAACAACTTTGTCAGCTTCTAGTTCAGCTAACGCAGCATCTTCATTGTTTAGCCAGTGAGGTTCATTGTTGGCAGCAGCAGTGATTACCGCCCCCCAAAACTTATCTCTGTTTTGTCTGACAAAATCTATGTCTATCTTTTCCCCTTTTTTGTGAGGTAGTCGAACCACAAAAAAACGTCTATTACCAGTCTGGTCTGTGAGGAATTCATTTTTATTCGTGGTGCCACAGATGGCAAATCCCCTAATCAGATCTTTAGCACTACGAGCATAGGGAGGACGGATATTGTCAGTGGTCCCGGAAAGATAAGCTTTGATTCTAGATTCCTTTTCCTTGTCGCAAACATTCTCTAATTCAGCCCATTCGTTGAGCCAGTTACCGTGAGGCTTGATTTTCTCATCTTTATCAGAGACATTCCCCATGTCATCGCCAAAGAATTCCTCGCCTGCTAAAACTTTAAAAAATGTTGACTTGCATATTCCCTGGGGTCCTTTCAGAATTAAAGCAGTGTCGAATTTTACTGGCTTATCTGATAGGACTCGTCTAGCAGCACCAATTGACCACGCCCTCACCATCAGTATTTTAATAGGCTCTGTAATTCCTAGCGATTTCGTAATAAATTCATTAATAAAGTCAGGACTCTGTAGTGGTAGATTTCTTAGATAGTCTCGCACAGGGTGAAACTTTGTAGCTACTTGCTCTATCAATGCGTAAAACTTATCCAAAGCGCCAGTAAAATAGAATCCAAAGGTTTCATCTATTAATGTAGGTAAGTCGTATCCTACGCCACTAGGATACATCTCACTGACAGATTTTCCATCTATTTCGTACTCATGTTTCAGGGTGTTTAGCCTAAGCCTGTCGCCTACTCCTAGCTCTTCAAGCAAAAAACGCTTGTTAGCAGCGGGGGAGCCAGTGCCGCTTATTTTCCATTTACCAGTGGACTTATCCCATTTGACGCTGCCGGGTTTAAACTTGACTGAGGGTTGGCTGTTACCTGTATCACTGCTCTCATTTTGTCCTGCGGGCTTCAGTTCTCTCTGTTTATCCTCAACTGCTTGATAGATATCCTCAGCCGTGAGGTTATGTTCCTTAATCCAGTCAGCCACGTCTGCACCACCACCAAAATTAAGTCTTTTCCATAAACCAGACTCAGGGTAAGCATAAAGCCATTTTGCATCTGGGAAGTCCTTAGCAATGTCTTCGGCGTGTTTAATTCCAGTAATGTCGCGGTCGGGACAGATAACAACTTTTGCGCCTTTCAGGTCTTGAAAGTCTGATTCCTTCCACTTCCCAGAGCCACCTATGTTGGTGGTTGCTGGAATGCCTAACTCCCATAAAGCATCGGCGCTAGTTTCTCCTTCTACAATGAAGATTTTTTTACCGTCAGCGATAGCTTGCCGTACTTCTCTACATCTGTAAACAGGAATGTTTTCTCTGTCAATTCCCTTTAACCCAGGTATATAGGCTCCTTTGTCTGCGTCCCACCGTTGCTGGGAAAATTTTTTCTTGCCATTTCCATGGTCTATCCGTTTTACTCGAACAAGAGGTTTGCCATTTCTGTCTGGGTAGTAAAAATACTTGAAATTTTCTGGTCTGGCTGGTTTTTTCCACTTTTCCTCCCACTCTCCTGCTTTTTGCTTAATAGCTTTGAAGATAGCTTTAGTATCCTTGCAGTTGAAGCAGTTATACTTGCCAGTTTTTCCGTTGCTCGAAAGGTTGTGACCTCCACAATTAGGGCAAATGTATTTACCTTCTTTTGTGCGATCGCCAAGTAGGTCGAGGTAGTTGCGGATATCAAAATCTGAAGTGTTGACTTTTTCTTTTGAATGTGTTATATTTTTCATTGTGATAAATTTTTATAACAAAAAAACGGGGGCAGTCGTGTGGGAAGTGACTGCCTCCGTTTTTTTGCTATCAATTGCTTAGTAGACGACAATATTTTTAGGAACACCGCTCCCAAAGGAAGGTTTGCTGAGGTGTAAAACTTTGGTACTTTGTACCATCTAAATCCATACTTTCTAAGACTAACTGCTTTTTCGGTTGGGGTGACGTTGGCTAAAGACGATCGCGCAAATTATTAAAAAAATGTATGCAAACTTTCCTTGTGTGATGTTCTATTCAATTGTCTTGTTTTCGGTCGAGCGCGATCGTCAAAAAAAGGTGTTGCCCTCCGCTCTGTTTTGCATGATAGCAAAAGTATCTTAGTTACACAAATATTTTTTATTCTTCATGCACAAATAATTCCCCTTCCTCCTCGTGGTCTGGATGAGTTAGATACGCTGGCATCTTTTCCCAAAAAGCCTCCTCAAATGAGTCATAGTAAGTTTCCTTCTCGTCAACAATTGCTCTATATCTACCATCCTCCATCTTGATGATTGAACAGCTCATCGGTCCGTCATTAAAAGCACCAAAAAAGGTTAATTCATCGGCTACAAATTTACCTGGTGTGTCAGCTTCAATGCCATAGAACTTGATTGTATTATCAGGTTCACAACCGTTGTAAATGTATCTATTCCAAGTACACTTTTGAGTCATTTCCCTATCCTTGAATTAACTAATCTTCCTTAACCAAAACTGTGTAAATCCTCATATCATCTTGGTCTTTTCTTGATGGATAATATGCTGGTTGTTTGGCTAGTTTAAAGCCGTCTCTCCTCAGCCACTCATCCATAGATGCGACAAACTCTTCCCCTAGTTCTCTGCTAGTAACTATTCTCACATCTACAGTTTTTATAATACTCATAATTACCTCGTTTTTATTAGTGATTGCAGTTAGTGCTAGCATCGCAATTGCTATATGTTAGACTTGACTTCATCATACCAATAGCTAGCAGATCGCCAAGACTTGCTAACACTGTTTTTCTTGCAGCCAAAGATAGCGTTTATTGTTTGCTGTTTGCTAAAAGCTGCTCTAATAAAAGCTACAATTGCACCGCGAACGCTATCAGGTAATTCACTAGCTTTAGGGTTTGCTATCACCCAGTTTTCGGGTAAAGGTAACGAGGGCAACGCAGTGCTTTCATTTTTGTCTAGCAGTTGCTCTAGTTGTTCAGTTTCTCGTAACTGACTGGTAACGTGGTTACTACCATCATTAATATCGTTACCGCTTGCATTTGTAGTAGCTGTACAGGAGTTTGCTATTAGTGGTAGCGCTTTCTTGTCTGGTAGCAATGCGATATCATCTTCTACTAGTAAAGGATATTCTTGTAAGCTAACCCAGTTTTTGATGCTGCCACTGTTGCTTTTTTTTGCTCTATCTTTTGCAAAGTCACCGAGCCTGATAAACCTAAAACATTTCCTAATTGCACCTTTACCTTTGATACCTAAATCATCTACTAAGTCTGACTGAATTAACAGAATTAGCCTTAGCTTAACTTTCCTTGCTTCCCTAATTAAGCTGTTCATTGTAGAGGTAATTTCTGGGACTGCATCTACTGTCGTGTTGTACTCATCTATGATGATATTAACCATCGGATAATTTTCGATTCCTTGCTCGTATAATTTATAGCGACTATCCATTTCTTGATGGATTAATTTGATTGCCTTGGCGCAGGTTAAGTTGGGGTACTCACCTCCTTTTAACAGTCTGTTGAAGTTGTCATTTTCTGTAAGCTTATCTTGTTTCCAGCTGCCATATTTTCGCCCCCCACAGTAACAGGGAAAACCTTGAAAGTCTCCCGGTTTTTTGTGTGGATGAATGACTATTGTTTTGCCTTCTAATATGTAGCAAATAGACTCGGCGGTGTAACTTTTGCCGTCCCCGGTCCCCCCTACTATGAATAGGTGAGGGTATTTTTCGGGTTGGGTGTTAAATAGTTGCCAGTCAAAGGGTTGTAGTTGGTTTTGTCCAGGTTGTATGGGTGTGTCAGTTGTGCTTGGTTGTAACAGGGGAGTTACCGCTGCTGACTTGAGGCTTTCCCTAAACTGGTTTTGACTTTCTGCTTCAACAATACCTCCATAAATTACAAGTTTTTTGTTAATGTTACTGAGGCGATAGGAGCAAATAAGTAGTCCGCAGCTACTCAGGTAAATTAATGCTTTAGCGTGTCGGTTTGTGTAAAGTTGCTGTGGGGATAGTTGGGTAAAGTTTATTGGCAGTCCTGTTCTAATTTGAGCTGCAGCAAGTATGGCTATACTTGTTCCTATAATTCGGCATCCCCACTCTATAAGTTGCAGTTTTAGTCTGAGATTTTCTATGAACATATTGACTATTTATGGATATAAAGGCTAGGAAAAACACCTAGCCTTTTTTCGTGTTTTAAACAATCCAGAAGGTGATAATTGTTAGGGTTAGACTAATACCAAACAGCAGGCTATAAGAGTAAAAGCCTTTGATTTGCTGTGGTAAAAACAGGAGGAAAACTATAGCAATTCCACAGGCTATTACCAGGGGAAAATAGAGGAAAACTGAGATGATATAGTGATGTTCTGCTAATAGGATAGTGGCGGATAGTCCCAGGATTGTCAGGGTTATTAGGTCGAAGTGAATGAGTTTTTCTAGGGTGTGAATTAAACGACTTACTATTGCTTGCATCCTAGTACATTAACCAAGACAAAAAGCCTTGACTCTCCATTACTTCTTGCTTCGCTTTCAGATAAGACATTTTGGCTAATTGTCGTTCTTGATTGGGTGAAAGGTTGTCTTTGTCTGCCAATAATTTCTCACATCGACAGACAGTTTCGTAAGGGTGTTCTAAGAAATTCATTAGTTTTGTTCTCCTAGTTTTTGGTGTTTGTTTTAATCGCGTCTGTTTTGCCCTATTTGTGTAGACTGTTCTCTGTTTTCTTCTACTATCAATCGGAAGTTTTTAGAGGTGGTTTGGTCTATTTTGTAGGCTGTTCCTATAATTAGGATTGAGAGGGCTATTATTATTAGTTTCATTTGAGTATGTGAGCTATTTTGTCCGCTATTTCTGGCAAGTCAGTATCATCTCCATAAAAGGAGATTGAGTTGCCAGTAGTGGGATGTAAAACTATCAAAAGAGGGGAGAATTGTACCCAGAAACTGCCAAACCATTGAGCGTCCCATTCTGGTTCTGGGGTAAAGTTTTGCTCTGGTTCTTCTAGGCTGACTGCACAAATATCATTTGGTGAGATAGCTTTTATTGCTTCAAATTTACATCTATCTCCTATTGTCATTTGTGGGATTGTTTCGGGGATGTCTATTGGTAGTGAAAGTTGTTTCATCTTGCTAATAATTCCATTGCAAAACTGTCAGTTTGTGGAGGGTTACACCAGCACTGCCAAGCTAGTTTTATTGTGTGTTTAATTTTGGCGTAGGCTTTACCTAGTTGGTATCCTAATTTGTAAGCTAGCTTTGACAGTGACATGGTGTTTAATTCCTCCTTATAAGGTTTTAATTTCTGATAGTCTGTGGTTTAAGTCTGCTGCTAATTTTTCAGCTGATTTTGTAGTTTTAAGTCTGACAATTGTTAAGCCTCCAAATTCGACGTATTTGTCTCTGACTTCAAACTTACCTCTGACAAAACCTTTGAGTTTTAGTGGTTTAGTCATTGCTACATTCCACTCATTAAATAGATGTGTTCTGTGAATGGCTGGAGTTGGTTTTGCTTTGCCTCCAGCCGTTGAATTTTACCCTCTAATTTTCTGATTTTTCTGAGGAGGGTAATAAGGACAATTCTGTAGAGAATTGGTTGAGAGATTCCACTGATATTGAGTGATTCAATAATTTTTTTATGGGGTCTCCTGCGGTAATTAAGGCATCCAAATCTAGAGAATTGTCTGATAGCTCATCTAGCAATTCCAGTTGTGTACCGATGTTTTCAGCTTGGTCAATTTCATGTAGTAAAACACCGTCAATAAAGCCTAAGTTATCAGCTTGTGCGTAAGTTTGTTGTGCTTTGCGACGGCCGGATTTATAGCCAGCTTCAGCTATTTTTGCCTGGGTGGTTTGTTTGGCTGTTGCTAGGGCTTCAGCTCGGTCATTTGAGGTGTGTTGAAGTTTTGCGATCGCGCTGTCTTTGGTTGGTTGTTTTTTGCTGTTGTTTGGTTTAGTTTTAGGGGGTTGTTTTTGGGTTTCTGGTTGCTTGTCATTTTGGGAATGACTGCGACTATTTACGTTGTCTAAATCCTGTAAATCCATTGGTTTTGTAGTTCCTTAAATTCTTGTTCTAGGTCAATACCAAGGCTGGCAATTATTGTTTGAGGGGTGTGTTTTTTGAGTAGGTCTAGGTAGATGTTTCTACCAAAAATACCTGATTTTCCTCTACTAAGAAATAGTCTTAGTGCTAGTAGTTGTTTAACTTCACCCCAGGTGTAATAAGGGTAGTTAAAGTTGAGGGCTTTATAGTCTTTAACAAATGTTCGACGGGTTTTTATTCCTAACATTTCTCTGACTGCTTTTTTGGGGATTAATCCTTTGTTGGAGTGGTCTATTACCTCCGGTTTAATTGCGTTCATGTGATGTTTGTTTTTACCTGGTTTTTGATTACCAGGTAAACTGATGTGGGTAAAAAAAATTAGACTGTTTGGTCTGCTAATGCTCTGACAATTCCTAGTAGGTTTGCCTCAGTTAGTTTCTTTGCTCCTAGCATTAAAACTACGCTACGAACAAACTCCTTAGTTGCTGGTTTTGATGTTGCCTCTAGGTTGTGTTCTAAGATGACTGCTAAGTGAATTAAACAGCTTTGTTTTTCCTCTTTGGTTAGTTTGGAGAACTGAGAGTCTAGCTGTGTTACAGCGTCCGAGTTAGTGTTAATTAAGGAGTAGTAGCCTAATGGTTCGCTCATTATCTTGAAAAGTAGGTTTGTTGAATTTCTGTGAGTAGTTGAATGGCTAGGTTTATTCGCTCTGATGGAGTGAGTGCTAGCAGATTATCAGTTGCATAAACTACTTCCGATAGGTTGTGAGATGCTCTTGTTTCATCCGGGACCATTGTTGTGATTAACTGTTCTGCTAGGTTGATTTTTTCGTACCATGCTAACTCGTTTAACTCCGGGATATTTAGACTATCAGACATACAAACTCCGTGAACTTTTCAACGACAATCATTTCCATCGCATCTTCGTTTAAGGCAATATCTCCATCCATTTCTATGTAGGGGATTTTGATTAATTGGATGCCTTCAACGTCGTCACAAAATGTGATTTGGTAGTGATGACTTTGGGTGTCAATTAAGTAGGTGTCGCCAATTTCAGCGCTGTTAAATTCGTAGTCGAAATGGTGAATTACGAATTTAATTTCACTCACTAATTGTTGATAGGTTGTGGTTGCCCCACTTGTGACGGTGGGGGCTTGTGATAGAGTCATTAATAAGTCTCCTAAGTTGGGCTTTAATTTGGGAGGTTAGGGGCATTTTGAGAGGTCGCAACTCTCAGAGTGTCCCGATTTTTTTGTTTATAAGTCGGTTGAGGTACTAGCTGTGGTTCATCGGCTGCTCTGGCCTTCTCCTACGTTCCCTGCTTTTGCTTATAGACTCATTATAGCATAGGTGTATGATTATGCACAAAGTACTTTTATGTTGATTATTCTCAAGTAAACATTAGTAGGTTGTGGCTAAATATTCGATTGTCATATATATGCAGGTAGTACGACAATGGTCATGTAGGATATATGTATTAAATAGGATATCTATGTGATATGGCCTTAAAAAATAGTTCAAAATCAATAAGAGTTTATTTTGACGAAGATGATGCGGAGACGAGAATTAGGTTTAAGCAATTAGCAGCAAGAGCAGACACTCCAATGAGCAGAAGAGCAGCAGACTTAATGAAGCTCGATATAGCTTACTGGGAAGCAACAGAAGAGGTCTTAGACTTGAGTGATATAGGTGACGTGGTGGATAAATTAACGAGTTCTGGTGAGTCTTTTCCAGAAAATGGCCACTCACAACACAACAAACAGTCAGATGACTATGATGCAGACGATGAGTGTCCAGCAAAAATATTAAAAATCACTGCGGACGGCTATATAACCATCCGTTTTAAAGACGGGAGAGAAGAACTCTACTTTTCCGATCCACTAGGAGATGATTTCAAAGGCGAATACGATGGCGACATCTTCGTTGATGTTGTGAACCCCAAAAAGGAAAATTGGGCAGACCAAGACAAGGTAGGACAATTGCTTAATGTAACGCCAGAAGGGCTGGCAACCGTTCGTTTTGACGACGGAACAGAGAAAACCTATCACAAAGATGAGCTGTGCGAACAGTATTGGCGATGGTAAAGACTTAGTAGTAGCGATCGCTTATACCATCAGTTATCATTCAAATACCACTACGTTAAATTGTCTTGTTGGCAGGGCCACCCGTATCAGATTGATATTGGGTGGTTTTGTCTTGCTTGTACCACTGAACATCCCCACAATAAAAGGCCAAAATAAAACTTGTAGCGCTACGGGACAAGTATTATGGGACGGAACCAAAAAGCACGAAAACTCAGGCCAGAAACAAAAGACGTATCGACGGACGTTGACCCAACAATTTACTACAAACTCAAAGTCATCGCAGCACAGCAAGGCATCCCCTTAAATGCCCTTACAAGGCGGATATTGACCTACTATGCCAACTCCTATATGCCATCCACACCAATGCCACCTTTACCGGGGATGCCTATATCTGGAGCAGCAGGATATTATCCTAACGGTGGTATCGAACATTCCACATCCGGTTACATAGATATCGCCCAGAATGGTGCAAAGCATTAACATCAAGAGCAAAACCCCCAGCTATAAAAACATAATATTAAGCTGAGGGTTTTGCTTTTTTGCCAATGAGTGATGCAGATAGTTCTATTCGTGTTAGACGATCGTTTGAGTAACGTGTTATTAACGTTTGTCATACATCTGCACACCTGATCATGTTTAGTACTGTATGACTAACGTCTTATTAGCGTCCTGTTAGACTTTTAATCACGTTTCACTCTCGAATGTTTCACTGTCACCTGCGAAGCTAGACTCAAGGAACTCACGATAAATGTCCATATCGTCAAGGTCCGGAATAAAAGGACCTTGGTAAATAGCGTGTTTCCGTTTTTTGTATTCATCTGGCACTTCCAGGGATGCTAAAGCCTCAACAACTACTTCAGACATACTCTTGCCGACTAGAGCAGCATAGAAACGCAGTTTTTGCTTCTGGTCTAAGGTTAGTCTGATTCTTACTTCCTGGTCTCTCGCGATTTTCATTTTGGTTTAAATCTTTTTTTTAAACCCTTCCTGAAAGGGATGGGCCTTATTATTTTATCTCAAACTAGGGGTAAAACTAGGGTGACTGTAATTAAGTGCCAACTCACCTGTAATCACAAACTAGATAATGAATTTACGCCATTTCAGCCTTCACTATCTATTAAAAATAGTTGATGAAAGGTATAGCATACCCTTTTTAGGTAAGAACTTAAAAGTCTTGCCACAAAAGGATTATAGAATTAGTTGGCACTAAACAGCAGCTTCTCTAGTTTTAAGCCAAGTGGGAAGAGGAGGGATGGCAGGATAATGGCCCAAGCTTGACAGATAGTCAATTTGAACAACTCAGGCAAGCATTGGATAGACGCAACAGAGAAAGACAGCGGAAAGTTCAGAAACAGAGGAGTTCAGGAGAGTTTGAGCTAGATTAAAAAGTCTTTCAATTAGTTAGCTGAATTCTTCTCTGGGATTGTATTACATACGATGACAATTTAAGCAAATCCCAGTCGGAAATGTCTGATTTATTAGAGTTTTAACATGAAATATAAAATTACTTATTCTACTGACTTCCGTTCTGGAGTGATATTTTTGCCGAAGAATTATCGGAAGTATTAGAGTCTCCCAAAAAGTTCTCCAGATTTTATATTTACGGCATTTTGAATAAAAAATTAGAGGAAGAATACGATAACTTCAATGATATTAATTATGAAGGAATGAGGATAGAGAAAATCTAATTAGCTATAAAAAAAAGAAAATAATTATATTAGAGATACTTATAAATTTGGTATATTAATTACTCTAGAATCTTTAGTTTGGGAGTATTTTTTAGTCCCCGAACACAAAGACTAAAATAGCTAAAACTTTTAGTATAAACTAATTTGTTTTTTTTGTAACTATACTAAAATTTTGTGCTTATTTGATTATTTTCAAAATAAAGATTATAATAGTTAGTTGTAAATATTATCAAATCAAAGGCTATTTGTAATGGATTTTATAATAAACCCGACTCAGGGTGAAAATCAAAATGATACCTTAACTGGTGAGATTGGAGGTCTTGTATCTGATTTTACAAGTGGTGGAAATGAAAATGATATCTCCCTTGGTGGGGGTGGATTTTTCGTTGGTACTGGTGAGATTGGAGGTGTTTTATGGTGATAGAGATAACTTAGTAAGGTGATAGTCAGCCTTTAAATCCTGATAATTTTGATGATTTAGAATTATTTGAGGATGATTATTTTTGGGGTGCATCTCAATTAAGCGATAAGTAATTGTACTCAAGAAGAGGGTTCTATTAATAATCCATATCATCCAGACCCAGGAATGAATTGGTCTCCACCAGGGTAGAATTAAAGGTGCTTATAAGAAAAAAAATGGAATTTGGCAAATTCCTCTGTATGGCAAAATGCCTGTGGTTATACCGGGCAGGAGAGGCCCGAAAGGTGTCTGGTGTCATCACAAGCGGAAGAAGCCAACTGTAGTTCATGTCAACCAACACTACATTAAACCAAATGGCAAGAGAGTTAGGCACGATCCTCAAATGACTCCTGAGCAATTGATTCCAGTGGTCAGCTTGAAACAAACAAATCGTAACGATATGGGCTATCAGATGATTCTTGATGGTCCTTGTCGTATAGTCTATAAGCCTTATGAACCCTTACCTTGTGGGGCACATTTGTGGATTGAGACCTACAAACCAGTGCAGTTTGTAGATACTCAGTTTAAACCAGTTACGGCGAGGCAAAGCTATAAAAATGTTCAACTTAAATACGGTTAAACGATTATATGATGTTTGGATAATTACTGATAATAAAATCACAAAGCTTATTGTTAGTCTCCCTGTTTAAGCAAAACTTGAAACAATAAACCCTGGAAAGTTGCACCTGCTGAGTTATCAGTTGACTCACTAAGTTGTTGTGCATTTAAACTTGATGCAGCAAGTGTGAGGAAGATGGGTGAAGGACGCGAGCAAGATGCTCGCACTGGAAATTTAATTTCCCCAAAAAAACCTAAGACTTGGGTTTAGAAATTGAACTAACGTGCAACTCCTTCAACTGCTTCTTATTAACCTCAGAAGGTGCATTTGTCAATAAACATTTTGCCTGCTGAGTCTTCGGAAACGCAATCACATCTCGAATAGACTCCTCACCCGCTAACAACATCACTAACCGATCTAAACCATAAGCAATACCACCGTGGGGTGGGGTGCCATATTCAAACGCTTCCAATAAAAAGCCAAACTTATTATCTGCTTCCTCATCAGATAAACCGATCGCTTCAAATACCTTTTCCTGCACATCCCGTTGATATATCCGCAGACTACCACCGCCAACTTCATAACCGTTAAACACTAAATCATAAGCTTGCGCTCGTGCAGTTTTCACATCATTAATGTCGTCTGGATGGGGTGCAGTAAAGGGGTGGTGCAAAGCTTCTAAACGTTTTTCCTCTTCATTCCATTCAAACATGGGGAAGTCTGTCACCCACAATAGATTAGTTTTATCCTTGTCAATTAATCCTAACTGTTCGCCCACAACTAACCGCAAGCGATCTAAGGTTTTGTTGACAGTATTTGTGTCATCCGCAGCGAATAACAACAAATGACCTGGTTGAGCATTGGTACGTTTGAGTAATTCCTCTTTTTGTTCATCCGTGAGGTTGTCTTTGATAGCTCCAATAGTATCTATCTTGCCTTTTTCTTTGACGCGAATGTAAGCTAAACCTTTGGCTCCTACTTCACTCGCTTCTTTAAATAAGTCGCCACCTGGTTTAATTCTAACGTTGGAAATAGCATCGTTACCTCCAGGAATAGGCAGCACTTTCACTATCCCACCCGCAGCAATGGCACCAGAAAATACTTTGAAACCGGAATCTTTCACCAAGTCAGAGACATCCACCAATTCTAAACCAAACCGAATATCTGGTTTATCACTCCCATAACGTTCCATCGCTTCCGCATAAGTCAGTCGGGGGAATGGTAAAGGTAACTCTACACCCTTGACTTTCTGGAAAATGTAAGCCACTAACTGCTCATTTAATTCAAGAATTTCCTCCTGAGACATGAAACTCATTTCCATATCTAACTGAGTAAATTCTGGTTGTCTATCCGCTCGTAAATCTTCATCCCGGAAACAACGGGCGATTTGATAATAACGGTCAAAACCAGAAACCATCAACATTTGTTTGAAAAGTTGGGGAGACTGGGGTAAAGCAAACCACTCGCCAGCATGAACGCGACTCGGAACCAGATAATCCCTCGCCCCTTCTGGAGTAGAGCGAGTGAGAATAGGAGTTTCAACTTCGATAAAGTTTTCATCGTCTTCCAGGAAACGACGTATCGCTTTGACAACTTCATGGCGTAATTGCAGGTTGCGAGTCATCCGTTCCCTTCTCAAATCTAAATACCGATATTTGAGTCGCAACTCTTCCCTTACTGCTTCTGTTTCAGCAGTGGAAATTTGAAATGGTAGTTGTTTACCTAAACCATTCAATAGTCGAATATCATCAGCATAAATTTCAATTTCCCCAGTAGGAAGTTTGGGGTTGAGAGACTCTTCCGGACGACGACTCACCCGACCTGTAATTTGCAGCACATATTCATTCCGAATATCCCCTGCTATTTCATAGGAATCTGGTGTACGCTCTGGATCGCTAACAATTTGGACAATCCCAGAGCGATCGCGCAAATCCAAAAATATTACCCCCCCATGGTCGCGACGACGGTCTACCCATCCACAGAGATTAACAGTTTCTTCAATATTATTACTATTTATTTGTCCGCAATAATGAGTTCGCATAATTATCTAGTTATAAATTTAGCTGTAAAATAGATATTGCACAATCACCAAATAGAAATTACCCCTATTATATTGGGTGAGTTAACAAGGGCAGTGCCCCAACAAACTATGACTGGCCAATGTACAACACCAAAAAGGAAATTATATCACTATAATTAGGATGCTGACTCGCCACAATCTTATGCAATTATTAATTATTAATTATTAATTATTAATTATTTGGTAAATATTCCGATCCGAAGCGCAGACAATTTTACTTTGACAATCTTTGCGTGAATTTTCTATTACCAACAATTTTTAGGTAAAGAAAGATGATTCGTAAAGTCTAAAAATGACTCTTAATTATTTGTAAAATTGTTTTTTCAAATAGTATAAAACTTAATATTAGATTTTTATCTTTTCTTCCCTGTTTTCTGTTCTCTCAAACCAACTAATCAGAGATTGAATGTATCAGGAAATATAAAAATGAGATAGGAAAAACTTAACAGGGAACAGGGAATAGGGAGGCAGAAATCAAGAAAACTATTTCTCTACTTAAAAATCTAGGAATATATTTACTTAAAATCTCTCTATCTATCGAATTTTAATCCTTTGAAGTATGAACAATTTTGGATTTTAGTAACTATAACAATCCTATTTTAGTCTTGTACAAAATTTTAAGAGCTTTTAGGGAAAAGGGAACGGGGAATAGTTAATATCATGTCCGGTTGAATACTTATGATTAAGATAGTAAGGGTGCGGGGGTGTTGGGGAGTAGGGGAGTTGGGGTGTAGGGGAGTAGGGAAAATAGAAAGATTTACTCGCCGAAGCAAGAGGATAAGTTTTTTCGGTAGTGCGTCAAGGAAGTGTGGGAAGTGTGGGAAGTGTGGGAAGTGTGGGGAGTGTGGGGAAAGTCGGGAGATGTCCGAACATTTGGAGGAATAATTGTCGGGTGTATCTTGATTGGGAAGTGTCTTGATGCTGTCCTAAATTTTTGGTCCTAGAAGCTTAACAACTCGCACTTTTTTCGCGACAAAAATGCGCTCAACCTTTATAGATCAGTGCTTTTAGATTACATTTGCCTGCCCTACTAGACGAATCCCACACTTTGCTGATGCACAACCGTT
>JAAUYJ010020318.1_pt1 | contig 20961 bp, 17 predicted proteins | sample 7278031 | NCBI WGS metagenome assembly JAAUYJ01 (sample SAMN14350222, study PRJNA611818) | marine sediment metagenome | isolation source: surface marine sediment (1.8m) | place: French Polynesia: Moorea | collected 2018-08 | reverse complement strand
GTGAGAATTTTACTAGCTTTTAGAGATTGGTGGATAGAACCTTTAATCCTTGAAAAGGCAGATTTTCGTTAATACACAAAAAGTCATAAATTAGAACGAAATAGCCCTGACAAGGTTGGGGGAAGATTGTTTATTACAGTTATTTAATGAGACTTGATATAAATATAGATTTAGGTTTTTGATAATATAAAAAGTATGCTGATTGAGTAGCCTACATCTTTGTTTTACAACTATATTAATGCTATTTAACTTTTTGCCATAGACCGCTGCCAATTATTCATTCCCTTTTTAATAGAACTTGGTTTTTAAATTCCAGATAAAAACGCTATATAAGACTTTTTATACTAATGCCATCCTTAATAGCTCATTCAATTATTAAATGATTAGTAATTTTTCTTGATTTTTAAGGTATTATCATTAGGTTATAATTTATTTTTTTTATTAATTTTTTACTTATGTGCTAAATCTAGCTTTCCAGACCTAATATTTTATTGATTCAGAAAAACTTTTAAGTTTTGATATAAAATTATTATATAAGTGCTTATGCAAAATTAATCATATATTATACCATTTATCAAAAAGAATGTTATGCTTAAGAACACTTCAAATATTAACTAATTAACAAGGTTGTTCAAATTTATTCTTTTCATCAGCAGCTTTTTTTCTAGTTTTTCCTATTATTTAATTACACCCTAAACTCTACACCCTATACTTAAGATTGATAATATTTGTAGCAAAGATTTATCAAAATGGTATTAGTGCTTATGTAAATTAATTAAGGATTTAATGATACATTTCCAATATTATCCATAAATTATCAATTATTTCTCCCTATTCCCTATTCCCTATTCCCTGTTCCCTCTATCAACTAGGAAATTTATTTTGCCCAAATACTTAACATCAGCAAACACGATTTTATATCAATGGTGAAAAGATAAAAATGTGAAAAAAAATATAATAATTATTTATTAAAATAAAGAGTAAAAATATAACAATCTGAAAAATCAGGAATCTTAAAGAAAAAGTAAGCTTTTTTGAGTAAATGCTTCAGTATAAATAAACATAGAAACCAATTCAGTAAAAACAAGACAAAGGCAAAAAATAATGGATGACAAACTAATGTTAATGATTCCTGGGCCAACACCAGTACCAGAGAAAGCATTATTAGCTATGGCCAAACATCCTATTGGTCATAGAAGTGGGGACTTTTCCCAAATTATGGCCGAGGTAACAGAAAACCTGAAATGGCTCCATCAAAGCAAAAATGATGTCCTCATATTAGCCACTAGTGGTACAGGGGCAATGGAAGCGGGCATTATCAATTTCCTCAGTCAGGGCGATCGTGTACTATGTGGATGTAATGGTAAATTTGGCGATCGCTGGGCAGAAGTAGCTTTAGCCTATGGTCTTCAAGTAGAAAAAATTACTGCTGAATGGGGAAAACCTCTAGATCCAGAAGAGTTTAAGCAAAAGCTAGAGGCAGATCAACAGAAACAAATCAAAGCTGTTATTGTGACTCATAGTGAAACCTCTACAGGTATTCTCAATGATATCAAAACTATTAACAGTTATGTCAAAGCTCATGGCGAAGCCTTAATAATGGTAGATGCAGTGACAAGCATTGGAGCAGTAGACTTGCCAATAGATGAGTTAGGTCTGGATGTAGTCGCTTCTGGTTCCCAAAAAGGGTACATGATACCCCCTGGTTTAGCCTTTGTGGCAGTTGGGGAAAAAGCTTGGACAGCATATCAAACTGCCAATTTACCGCGTTACTATCTTGACTTAGGTAAGTATCGTAAAGACGCAGCTAAAAATAGTACCCCTTTTACCCCACCAGTCAATCTATTCTTCGCCTTGCAAGCTACACTAAATATGATGAAAGCTGAAGGATTAGAAAATATTTTTGCTCGGCATCAACGATTAATGAATGCTTCTAGAGCAGCAGTAAAAGCTTTGGGCTTACCCCTGCTTGGGCCAGATGATGCAGCTAGTCCTGCTATTACAGCAGTTGCTCCTCCTCCTGAAGTAGATGCGGAAAAAGTACGGACTATTATGAAAAAACGTTTCGATATTGCTTTAGCGGGTGGACAAGACCACCTGAAGGGCAAAATTTTCCGCATTGGACATCTGGGTTTTGTCTGTGAGCGCGATCTTCTCACTGCGATCGCTTGTTTAGAAGTAGCTTTGCAAGAGTTGGGGTATGAAAGTTTCACTCCTGGTGCTGGTGTAGCTACTGCGACTAAAGTTTTGGCTGAATCATAAGTTACAGCAGATTCCATGGTGAGGTACAATCATAGTGGGCCAGATACCCTAGAAAGGTTTGAATATTAATATTTGTACTTCATATACTTGGAATTTGCTATATATTTGTAGTTAGTAGTAAACTTATACGGTCTTTTTTTTTACTACTAACTATTCTTTCAAAAGAGTATCTTGAATTAGTAAGCATTCCGAAATAAATGCTTGCTTGAGTTATTTTGTAGCAAAGTCATTCATTCTACTGAATATTAACATTTACCCAAGAAAAATTTGATTATTGGTTTGACGTTACTGTTTCTCTATTTTTTGACAATACTACTATTAAATCCAAGGATTATAACAGCGAATTATTGATTCACAGATTCATAGAATTTAGTTGAAGTCATATCTGGTTTCTAGCCAATCAAATATTTTGTCCAACTGATCCAAAGTAACTAAACCATATTGCCAAAGAATCATTGGCAAAGCACTTGAATCTGGCTTAGAATATGGTAATTCAGAAGTAGATCTAGCTCTTTCAGCAACTGCTATCGACGCTGAAGAAATAGCTAAGTCATCTTTCAAAAAGCGGATAAAATGTGCATAATTTGTTGGTGTCATTGTTTCCTTTCCTCCCCTATTTTCAGACACCATTCTCCTTGTAAGTATTTTTCTTAATTGAATAAATAGTTTTACTTATTTAAGAGAATTATCATGTCGATGTAGTAATTTAATTGTTTTTGCTGTTATTCGCGTAATTGCTTACTAACATAAACCGAATATATTTATATATGTAGCTAGCATATGCCAGTTTTTGATCTGTTTACTAAAACTCTGCATTTCTGCAAAAATTTAGAGTCAAAGTAAAGCAGCTTTTTTGATTAGCAAAAATTAAATTTTAGAGCAGCTATGGTTAACTCATAGAAGTGAGCTAAATTAAAGTATTAATTTTGATACCAAAACGACAGAATAGCTTGACTTGAAATATCTACAAAAGTCGATATTGCTATTCCGCACAAATATTAAAATTAGTTGCTAGAAATTTGTGTGAAGCAAAACATTCTCAAAATCATCTCTGTTGAGGGCCGGAATGAATCTACTTTTCCTGTTAATATCAAGGTCAAGCTGCTATTAACTGCTATTAAATCAGCAATTAGTTTTCTACTTTATCCATGTAAAGACAGAATAAGTTATCTCTGGGTTGTTAAGTAGTTGTATTTCTTTGATATCTATTACAACTAATTAAACTAACTTTTAGCAAGGCATTATATTAATACATCACTTTATCATGAAGTTTGCATATATTTCGCTTAGAATCCAAACTCCAATAAAAGTATTTCAACTTTTTGTGCCCACAATCATTATATATACAACCAAATTTCTAGATTAGTACAAGCGTTTACTATCCTCAAACCAAGAAAAATTTGAAAGCTTTAGTTAAACAAAGGCGAAAATACATTTCGAGCAATGGAAGCTTTTTTGAATTTTTATACCTTTTTCGTCAGACCAAAATTTAGTTTCTTGATTTTATTAATAGTTTTTCTAGCATCTAATGGCACTTAGACAAAAAAGAAGCAGAAAACAGACTCGAATATAGACAGGTAAAGGTTTTGACATCAAAAAGGCGTAAATCCTTAACTACTAAAGATTTTAGCCATTTTTAGGGAATCGACGTAATTTCCTTGTCTATACTGACTTTTCCTAGATAATGCTATCCAAACAGCCACTTTATAGCCGAGAAAATGTCTAGGTATCACTAACTAAATAGCAATATTAAGAATAACAAGAAACATAAACTAAAGATATTTCTCAATCTCAGGTCTGAAAAACCTGGAGTTGGAAATGTCTGATTAACAATTTTAACAAAATAAACTTCCGTTGTACAGACCTAATCAATAAAATAATAACAAGTTTTACGAAGTTTTAAAAATAAATAGAAATTTTGTTGTGATTACTTCTTGAGAGTATCTAACTATATAGGCTTAATTACTATCTGGTCTCCAATCTTCAAGTCCAGTTCGGCTGCACGACCACCCCGTAGTTCAATCACTTGGTCGATGAGCATATTTGGCCCATAAGTAGGACAAGGATCGGTAAAACAGGGAGGTACATTTTCAGCGATCGCCTTCACAATACCAGACCTTATAAATATCATATCAAGAGAAATCTGACAATTCTTCATCCAAAAGTTTGCTTTCCTGGGCGGGTCGAAAGAAAACAACATTCCTCGGTCGTCGGGCAAAAAAGTCCTATACATCAACCCTATCGCTTGCTCTTGAGGAGTTTCAGCTACTTCTAAATTTATTTTTTTACCTGAGATCATAGCTTGGGCTTGAATTGGTAAATTCTGGCCTTTTTGTGGATTTTTAGTATCTAGTAATTTTTGAGCTTGTGCCGGGAGAAGAAAGGTTTTTGCAGATAAAGTTGTATATACGTTTAGCGAATAGTTGACCAAAACCAAACTGATCACAAGCTTTAGTAAAAAAAAGTTATTTTCCATAACATCTCTGATTTTATACAAAATTGTAATTATAATTTTTAGTTATATATGATATATTTTTTTTCTTTATACTATAGTTTGAGTTTGACGCTGGTATGACTAAGTTTGAGAAATTATTGATGGCAGATAATTAAGATGATTAATTTAGTTAGACCAAATTAATTGTATTGTATATTCTATACTAAATTTTTTGATGATTATTTTCCAGGGTTCAAGATTTATATCATGTCTGGTTGAATAGTTATAAATAATAATCTAGGAGTCAGAAGTCAGTATTTAGGAGAGAAGAAGCTCAACAGAAGCAGAAAGTTTTTTTTAGCTCTACTTCGGGTTTGCTGAAAAAGTATTTTGGTCATTTCAGTTATCAGTAATCAGTTAATATTTGTAATAGTAGGATTCAGGAGTCAGGAAAAATGGGAGTTATAGAGTAAGTAGTAGGAATAATAGTGCCTGATTTTTTCTGCCATAGTGAGCCTTTAATTCTAACTTTTTGAAGCTTTTAGAGTTAAAATCTGTTACTTTTTCCAGACCTAAAAACATTATTTTTTTTATTTATTAATGCTTTTATATTTAATCAGGAAATCATAAATTATCCGGGCATGATATTACTAGAAAAACTCTTAATTATTTTTAATTCCTAACTAGAGCAATCCGCCCATAGGTTGCGGGTAATCAAAAAGTAGATCAAGAAACTGAAACTCCCGCTTGTTCCCTATTCCCTGTTCCCTATTCCCTGTTCCCGAAAAGCAGTAAGATTTTTCTACACAAATAAAATAGGATTGCTATATATACAGATAAATGCTTTTATATTTAATCAGGAAATTATAAATTATCCGGGCATGATATTACTAGAAAAACTCTTAATTATTTTCATTCCTAACTATAGCAATCCGCCCATAGTTTGCGGGTAATCAAAAAGTAGATAAAGGAACTGAAACTCCCGCTTGTTCCCTATTCCCTATTCCCTGTTCCCTGTTCCCTGTTCCCGAAAAGCGGTCAGATTTTTATACACAAATAAAATAGGATTGCTATATATACAGATAAATGCTTTTATATTTAATCAGGAAATCATCAATTATCCTGGCATGATATTACTCGAAAAACTCTTAATTATTTTCATTCCTAACTATAGCAATCCGCCCATAGGTTGCGGGTAATCAAAAAGTAGATAAAGAAACTGAAACTCCCGCTTGTTCCCTATTCCCTGTTCCCTGTTACCTGTTCCCGAAAAGCGGTAAGATTTTTATACACAAATAAAATAGGATTGCTATATATATAGATAAAGGAAATAATAGTCCCAAAATATCTACTTTCGGATTTGATGATTCTCAGTTGTGCAACACCTATTCAAAAAGATTTGGCAAGCGAATATTTTGTTAAATCGGCGTTGCACAGTGACGAATGATTCTGGATTTTGGATAGCTGAATTTGGGATTGGGGAATTAGTAAAATGATTAGACATCTCCAATAAGCAGGGAAACAAAATTAATTACATATTTTCCCAAACTGAAACCTTTTTACTTTACTGCAAAGATTACAGAGAATTACAGTAGGTAATCAATTCTGTGTAGGTGCTTAATCAAAAATCAAATCAATTATCGTCAAGAAAATATCAATTATTTCTCCCTGTTCCCAGCTCTCTCTTTTCTGGAGATGTCTATTAGTTAATAGTTTTTTTCTGTCAAAGTCAGAGCAAATTTTTGGCAGTATCATTCCATAATTTACAACCTCTGTTAAACCAGTTAATACTAAATTCAATAAAGATTGTTAAAGTAAAATCCGGACACCAAAGGCAAATAAAGGAGCGGAATATTTACACTTCTTCTATTAATACCTACAACCTAAAACCGACAACCAAGCAATGTAGCAATGTTTTATGAAAATGTTATAAACCATAAAAGTAGTGCCTAACTTTGTCAAAATAGCTGAAACATATTGCTAGATAACAGATAGGCAAAATGAATTTATTTCAACCATTAAACCAGGAAGTAAAATTTAGTAAATCGGTGAAATTTTAGTTATAGATAATAGATACGGAGAGGGAGGGATTCGAACCCTCGTATAAGTTACCCTATAACAGCATTTCCAGTGCTGCGCCTTCAACCACTCGGCCACCTCTCCAGGGGACAAAAATATTTAATTTCAGGAGCAAATATCATACTTGCTCACATCTATCTAAGCTATAGTAGCAGAACTCAACTAAATTTTGCAAGCCCCTAATCCAATAAATTTTATCTTTAATTTTCGGCCCATATCACCTAAGATAGATATCAAGTCACGTTTTGGTTTAGAAATTGTCATGTAGAAACAAACAGTATCAAAAACATCTCTAAATCAATAACAATAAAATTATCAACTATTATGGCCCGTTATCATCAAATTCGCATACACGATCGCCGGACAGACACCTACCATCAGGTTCAGGTGCCAGAAGACCGCTACATTCTCCACAGTGCAGAAAATCAAGGAGTAGAAATACCATTTTCCTGCCGTAATGGAGCCTGTACCACCTGTGCAGTCAGAGTAATATCAGGAGACCTATATCAACCAGAAGCAATGGGCCTATCCCTAGAATTACAAAAACGGGGCTATGCTCTTCTGTGTGTCAGTTATGCCCGTTCTGACCTAGAAGTAGAAACACAAGATGAAGACGAAGTGTATGAACTGCAGTTTGGGCGTTACTTTGGTAAAGGAAAAGTGCAATTTGGATTGCCATTAGATGAAGATTAGAGGAATTTATCTCATAATGGTCTGCATATTTTTAAGTGCCTGCCAAAACCCAGACTTACGGTCTGGGAAAACTATTAAAGTAGAAAGAGTGGTAAGTGGACAAACTATCGAAATTGCCGATCGCTCTGCTGCTGTACCGATACTAGAACCAATTCGACTGTTAGGCATTTCTGCACCAGATATTAGACAACAACCGTGGGGACAACAAGCTAAAACAGAGTTAGAGCGTTTAACCTTGGGACAAGAGGTACTATTGGAGTCAGATTTTCAGGATAAAGATAAATTTGGTCGCCAACTAGGTTATGTTTGGCTGCGTGGGATACTGGTGAATGAATATATGGTCGCCCAAGGTTGGGCCTTAGCAGAAGCTGATTTTTCCAACACTAAATATATAGAACGTCTTGCTAATGCCCAAGAAAAGGCTAGACTCTTGGGGTTGGGTATCTGGAATCCTGAACAACCAATGCGTCAAGCTCCAGCCCAATTTCGTAGTCAAAATCTTTAACCAGAATTTTTTGGTGGGAATGACTAAATTATTAGTTCCCTTACCTTATAGAACGCATTTGGGATCTATTGAAAAATAGATGCTGTGATGGGGAGATGGGGTGATAGGGTGATGGGGTGTATTGGAATATTTTTCTCGTCTTGCCTCTATCCCACATACGACTCAGTGCCTCAAAAATTTAATCAAGGCAAAGATCAACTTAGGGGTTTTATATACATACAAATTAATTATTTTTATGAGTACAGAAGAATTACAAATTTTCTTAGATATTGCTACAGAAGCTGCTCAAGCTGGAGGTGCGGTACTAATGTCTTATTGGGGTAACTTAAAAGATATTCAGGAAAAGGGTAGCCCAGGAAATTTGGTAACGGAGGCGGACAAAGCTGCAGAAGAGGCGATCATTAAAGTTTTACAACGACATCTGCCACACCATGGTATTCTCACCGAAGAGTCGGGGGAGTTAGGAGATATCAAAAGTAAATATTTGTGGTCAATAGACCCTTTAGATGGTACGACAAACTTTGCTCACCAATATCCTTTCTCAGCTTCTTCAGTCGGTCTATTAATTGATGGTGTGCCACAGGTGGGGGCAGTATTTAATCCTATTCTGGATGAACTATTTCAGGCTGCCAAGGGACTGGGAGCAACTCGTAACCGTAAACCAATAAAGGTTTCTACTACTAATATTTTGGCAAAAAGTCTGGTCATTACGGGTTTTGCTTATGATCGCCGGGAAACTACAGATAATAACTATGGCGAATTTTGTCAGATGTGCCATTTAAGCCAAGGGGTACGCCGTTCCGGTTCAGCTTCTCTAGATTTGGCTTCTGTTGCTTGTGGTCGTGTGGATGGTTATTGGGAAAGGGGTTTATCTCCTTGGGATATAGCTGCAGGTGTGGTGTTAGTGGAGGAAGCAGGAGGTCAGGTTAGTGCCTACAATGGTAGTTCTTTTGATATCAAGTCGGGCAAAATTTTGGCTACCAATGGCAAAATTCACGATTTGATGAGTAAAGCTTTGGTGGAAACTCCGCCTATTGCTACTTGGGGTACAAATGCTAATAAAAAAGATTAAATTGGATTAATAAGATTAATAAGTAGAATCCTGATCGGGGAGAATTGTGATTATGTCTTTTCAATTTACAGAAGGATTATTCAAATTTGATTTTACAGATTATCATGCTATTTTAGGAGTTTCCCTAGATGCAGAATTTGGTGAAATTCGTAAACGCTATATTAGAGTAGCGCGTCGGTTACATCCTGATACTTGCCCTTTTAACAATGATAAAGATAAGGAATTAGCGAATCAATTGTTATCTAAGTTGGTGAGTCCAGCTTATGATAAATTTGCCAAAGAGAGCGATCGCGCCGAGCATTTTGTGATTTTGGGGAAACTGAGTACGACTGTTGCCCAACAACGCAGTCAAATTCAGTTTAAAACAGATACTGCAAAACAAATTTCTAAGGCTGGAGATTATCAGCAAATTTACAAGGTGGCTCTGGAAGAACTTGCGAGTCACCAATATGAATCTGTGGATAAAAGTTTAGCTATTATTGAAGAAATTAGTGAACTTAATTTAGCATATTTGGTACGAAAACAACCGAGAGGTACTGGGAGTCCACGGCTACCGGCACCACCGCCACCAGTTAAACCACCGACAAATTCTGCAAGTCCCACAGCAGCAAAGCCAAAACCTCAAAATGCGGCTGTAGAACAAGCTTGCAACCGGGCTGAGACATTAATATCTGCCAACAATTATGCTAAGGCAACTTTGGAGTTGAAAGAAGCTTTAAAAATAGAACAAAATCATAGTCGTTGTCATGCTTTATTAGGGTTGTGTTATTTACAACAAAATCAAGGCACAATGGCTAAAATTGAAGTGAAGAAAGCCTTGACATTAAATCCTAAAGAACCGAAAGCATTAGAGGTGAAAAAGCTATTAGAAAAAAGTGCGACTGGCAAAACTACTGGCAAGAAAAAAGAAAAACCAGATAAAGGTGGTGGTTTCTTTGGAGGTTTGTTTGGTGGCGGTGGTAAGAAGAAGTAAAAAAATATGGCAATGTTTAAATTTTAAGTATAATAATTACCTGCTAATAGGTGAATAACATCACGGTAATTAGCAGGTTTATTTATGAGTAATCACAAACTTACATTAATGAGGTAAAAAAAATATGGGAAAAGCAGATAAAATCAATTATAGTTGTCCGAGTGGATTTCCTGAATTTCTTCCTGGTGAAAAACGATTGGAAATGTATTTGATTGATACTATTCGTGAAGTGTTTGAACGTTACGGATTTACACCGATTGAAACACCTGCTGTTGAACGTTTAGAAGTGCTACAAGCTAAAGGAAATCAAGGGGATAATATTGTTTATGGTTTATCTCCGATTTTGCCACCAAATCGTCAAGCAGAAAAAGAACAAGCAGGAGATAGTGGCTCGGAAGAAAGAGCTTTAAAATTTGACCAGACTGTGCCTTTAGCTGCTTATATTGCCAGGCATTTGAATGAACTAAATTTTCCTTTTGCTCGTTATCAAATGGATGTGGTTTTTCGAGGTGAACGGGCAAAAGATGGTCGTTTTCGTCAGTTTAGACAATGTGATATTGATGTTGTGGGGCGTGGCAAATTAAGTTTATTATATGATGCTCAAATTCCAGCAATTATTGCCGAAATATTTAATGCTGTTAATATTGGTGATTTTTTAATCAGAATTAATAACCGCAAAGTGCTGACAGGTTTTTTTGAATCTGTGGGAGTAGCAGCAGATAATATTGTTGCTTGTATTCGGATTGTTGATACTGCGGAAAAAGTGGGAGAAGCTAAAGTGAAAAAAGCTTTGTCAAATATTGGTTTATCTGAATCTCAAGTGGCAAAGGTTTGGGATTTCACTAATATTAAAGGTGCAGTTGATGATGTTTTAGATAAATTGAAAAGTCTCACAGAAAATCTGGATAATTCTGAGGTTTTGAGTCAAGGAGTTTCTGAGTTAGAAACTGTGATTTCTGGGGTGCGAAATTTAGGAGTTTCAGAACAAAATTTTTCTATTGATTTATCTATAGCTAGGGGGTTAGATTATTATACAGGCACAGTTTATGAAACTACTTTAATCGGACATGAAGCTTTAGGAAGTATTTGTTCTGGGGGTAGATATGAGGAATTAGTGGGAATGTTTATTGGGGAAAAAATGCCGGGAGTTGGTATTTCTATTGGTTTGACGCGGTTAATGAGTCGTTTGTTGAAGGCGGGTATTTTAGAATCTTTCGCCCCCACTCCTGCAACGGTGATGGTTATAAATATGCAGGAAGATTTGATGGCAACTTATTTGGATGTTTCCCAGCAGTTGCGTCGTAGTGGTATCAATGTGATTACAAGTTTTGATAGTCGTGGGGTGGGTAAACAACTGCAACAAGCTGATAAGCAAAAGATTCCTTTTTGTGTAATTATTGGTTCAGAAGAAGCTACAGCTAATATGTGTGGTTTGAAAGATTTACGCACAGGTGAACAGCTAAAAGTGCCTTTGGATGGTTTGGCTGGTATAGTGAAGCAACGGTTGATTAATTTTGTAGAATAATTAATTAGACATCTCATCCAAAAGAGGGAGTAGAGACGTTGCATGGAAGGTCTCTACGGGGAAATAATTGATAATTTCTGTGGGATTATTAATTTTATTTTTTGTTATTGGAGATGTCTATTTGACAAACACTATCTAAGATTTAAACTGTTTCAGAAAAGTTTGTAGAGTTATCTTAAGAATTGTTTTTAAGGAGACATTGATATGACTACAAACAATTTTTTGCTATGGGAAAAAAATGGTAGAATGGCAAAGATTTAGTTTTAAAATCAGAATAGAAATTTATGCAAGTAAGTCCAAAAATAACAAAAATTGGGTCAATCGCTGAAATCCGAGAATGTCAGACTACTGGTAACAAATCTTTATATGCCACCGTAGAATTTAAGCCTGGACAAGTTATAAGTAATTTTGGCGATCGAGAAATTCTCGATCGCCCCAACTATTTAACTGTCCAAATTAGGGAATATCGACATATTATGCTCGACCCTGAATTTTTGCAATATATTAACCATAGTTGGAATCCTAATATTTTTTTCGATACTCAAAAGAGGGTAGTAATTTCCCTACGAAATATCGAAATAGGAGAATAATTTACATTCTTTTATCCATCAACAGAATGGTCTATGGAACGAGGTTTTGATTGTTTTTGTCAAAGCGAAAATTGTCTGGGATTCATTCAAGGAGCTGCTCATTTACCTTTGGATGTTTTGACAAAATATAAATTGTCAGACTATATACAGCAAAAGCTAGGAATTTAGTGAGTAATTAACAATCTATAAATTCTTTGTATAAGTGTTTTTTTTGAGGAGTTATTTCAAATAAAAAATTTACCGAATAATTAATAATTAAATAATTAAATAATTAAACAATTTAGGTGAAAAGCCGACCCTTTTAAGGGGAAAAAGATAAAATTTTTTCGGCCTTTGTCAATTCTCTCCCTTTTAAGGAGAGGTAATTATCAATTATCCATTATTGAACTATACCACTTTGAAAATTTTGTTAGGTTGACATTATAACTATGTTAGAAATCAGATTAACTAGAACTCCTGAAGAAAGAGAATAAATTTTCAAATTGCGCTATCAAATTTATGTATAAGAGCTGGGATGGTTTGAAAATTGTGCAAACTACGAACCAAACCACGAACAAAAGAAACTAGAAGACCCATTGGACGTATCTGCTAATCTATTTATAGCTCTTGATTGTGGTGAATTAGTTGGTACTGCTCGATGCAATTATGCTAAAAACTTAGATTCGGAAAATTTAGACTACTATACAAAACTCTATCAAATTGAAAAAGTAGGTGATGTAAATCCGTTATGTACATCAATTACTGGGAGATTTATGGTTCAAAGTCATTTTAGAGGAAAAGGTATAGGTTTGAGAATAATGGAAGCATTATACAAACAACAGTTGCTAGATAGAATCAAATTTGATTTTGTAGATGCTGAAATCTACTTAGTTCCTTTTTTTGAAAAACTAGGCTATCAAACTATTGGTAAAATTGATTATAAAATATATGAAAGTAATACACTGATGATGTTAGACCTGCTTAACCTCAAACATTTAGAGAAAGTTAGATCGCCTTTTCAGTGTTTATATAGAAACTTGTTACTCTCTAGTTAAAGAGTATCTAGAATATCTATAATGAAGATGCCTGTGGATGGTTTAGCAGGTGTGGTGAAGCAACGGTTGATTAATATTTGATTCACATTCTTGTCATTAGATTTATTTTAGATTTTCAGTATTGTTGAGTAACATACTTTTCTATTGTTTTTCTACTATTTTTACAATTCTTAGTCAAAAATAGATTGTAAAAATACTTAATACTAATTAAGGAAAATATTCGTTAAGCTAAAGATAACCCAGAGAAATTAAAAGGTAAAAAAATATGGCAACTTTTTCTTCAAATCTGGAATCTAATCAACAACGTTGGCAAACAATAGTTTGTTTAACTTTAGGTTTCTGGTTAAGCGCCTGCATAATTTTAGACCTAGTAATCATGCCCACTATGTATGCTTCTGGTATGATGAATACGCCTGATTTTACGATGGCAGGTTCAATGATGTTTTCAGTTTTTAACCGAGTTGAGTTATTCTGTGCTGGCTTAGGGTTAACAGGTTTATTGGTTCTAAGTGCTGCGCCAAATCATTTAATTAACAAAAGTAAAACAGCAATTATCTTTTCTATCATTTTGTTGGCGATCGCTCTAATTGATACCTACGCTCTAACTCCCCAAATGACTGCTTTAGGAATTAATCTGAATTTGTTTGAGTCAGTGAAAGAAGTTCCTACTGCAATGAATCAAATGCACGGTGGTTATTGGGTATTAGAGGTTATTAAATTAGTTGTTGGTGGCACTTTATTAGGTTGGTGTTATCGGAATCAAAATCAAAATTGAGTTGTTTTTAGATTGAGTTATATAGTAAAAAAACTGTAGGGAGTCATAAATTAACCTACAGTTTTTTTGGGCAATTAATCCGCTTTAAACCAAGGATAATTCGTAGGGAAAAAAAATTTTCTTACTTGTATTTAGGGTTTGCTGATTAACTCTAAAAGTATTTTACAAATAATGGTTTTATACCAAGCGTGCTCAATGTTTGCTACAAATATTATCAATCTTCGGTATAGGGTATGGGGTATAGGGTGTAGTTAAATAATCGGAAAAACTCGAAAAAAAGCTGCTGATGCAACTAATAAATTTGAATAACCTTGTTAATTAATTAATATTTGAAGTGTTCTCAAGCATAAAATTCCCCCGCCGGGGTCTATCCTCGCGTAAGCGGGGGCGAGGGCCAGCTTTTTTCAAAATGACTTTAGCTTTTTTTGACAGTAAAATTTATCCCACGTGTTGTTATTCAACCAGAGGATAATATTCTGGGAACTTTCCTCCCGCTTTTATGTTTTTTTGTCCCTACATTCATTTTGTTGTTACTGCTGTTATAGAGTAATTATTCAACCTTATAAATAAACAGAAATACGAGAAAGCTACAGCTACTGAGGCAACCACAAGAGTATTGCTCCTAAAAAAAGAAATTGTTAATTATTTTCTGATTCTTCTACTTCTTCATTAGCAGGGAATAAAAGGCGAATACCCATAATTGCAAAGCCAATTGCTGCAGTAATTTTTACTATATTTGTTGGTAAAACTTCTGCAACTCCTTGCCCCACTAAAACTCCTAAGAAAGTAGTTAATAACAAAGCTCCTGCTGTACCAAAAAATACTGCTTGGGGAAATTTTGACGAGCCACCAAGAGCGATCGCTGCTAATTGACTTTTATCTCCTAATTCCGATAAGAATACTGCGATAAAACTGAGACCTAAAAGTTGCCAATCCATTTTGAATTTTAATAGGGTTTAGAATATACGAAATAGGATAACTTAACTTTTGAAATATTCGTAAAAAATTTCTACAATTAAAGTTAAAGATATTAGTAATAAGATAATTCCTGCTGCTCTTTCTATAGTTTTGGGAGAGAGACGACGGGCTAACCATTGCCCCAATAATACTCCTAATAAACTTGTAGTTACTAATGCTGTACCTGCGCCTGCAAATACTATCCAAGGAGATTTTGATTCAGCAGTCATTAGCAAAGTTGTGAGTTGAGTTTTATCACCAATTTCTGCTAAAAATATGGTCACAAAAGTAGAGATAAAAACTGGCCAGGCTCCAGATTTTTTGGCTTTTTCGGGTTGCTGTTTTGACTCGGAAGTAGTAGGGACTGAAAGTTCACCTGTTGCTCCTGTTTCTGAGTTAAGTTGCAAGTTGAAATTTTCAGAAATGTTTGTTTCTTCTAAATCAACTTGAGGTTGGGGTGTATTTTCGCTAAAGCTAGTCACAGGGTTAAAAAATTGAGAGGACTATTTTACAAGTAATCTGAACTTAAAAGATATAGATTTTTTAAATCCTGTTTATTGTTTCAGATAATTGTGGTATATGTCAACTGCTTCAGTAAAGCTTGCCCCTACCTCCGCGGGGGTCAAAAGCGTTTTTCAGTTTGCTAGACTAAATAACTTTAGCTGAGGGTTTGCCAAAAATCAGCATATTTGCCTTCTGGCTTGAAACTAAATGAAAGATGAAGTTTTTTATGATTATCGGTTAAAACCTGATTTGATGCCTACTGCATGATTGAAGCGAAGCATTTCCAGGCTGCGATCGCCATACATATCTCCAATGTGTTGCTGACAACAGTCAATGGCAAATTCATTGAGTTCTTCTGGCTCAATGCCATAAAATTCTTGAAAGGTATCTGCTTGGACTCGACAAAAACGGGGCCGATCTTGGTAAATACGGCATTCCCGGTTTAAATGGTTGTAATTAATACACCATCCATCTGCCCCCACTAAACTCAAATAATGTTTTAGGTCTTCTGGGGATAAGTATTCATCTAATTCTGGTCGCTCTGCTGGATTTAAGTAACAACAAGCACCACATTGTTTTACGCAACACCAAGTAGCCATTTTTTTAGTCAAAAGTCAAAAGTCAAAATCAAAAGTAGATTTTGAAAGGTTTGCATCTGGGGATTGTCTAAATCATAACAGAGGAGATTATTGAGTTTTGTAAAGTTTGTTAAATTATCGGGGCGATCGCTTGGTAGAATTAGGAACGGTTTTGCAATTCAATATCTATTTTATTAAGTGCTAGAGGAAACATGGGGTTTTTAACTGATTTGTTCAGCAACATTAACTTTGAAACTATTGCTCAACTCACCATGCTGGCCATGGTCGTGATTGCTGGTCCCGTGGTGATTGTGCTATTGGCACTTCGCGGTGGCGATATGTAATTTTCTTGACAAAATAAAAGTTTCATGGTATGCCGAGAGATGTTCCACTGAGAACTTCCCTCGGCTTAATTGTTATGATGTAATTTTTTGGACTTATAATAGCTTTGTCAGGGGGAAGACAACAAAAAGTTCCCCCTGACAAAGGGGGATTTAGGGGGATTGTAAATGTATTTCATAACGGTGGGAATTGCTATATTAATTATTAATTAATAGAGACTTACTGATTAAAATTTGTCAAAAAATAATTTTTACAATTCATTATTAAGTAAGCATTTTCTCCGGAATGCTGCGCAAACAGCAGTCAAATTTCAGCTATTAGGTTCGGACTAATGCTATTGAAATATTTTAGAGAATTGCTATAAGTATTAATCAAAGCATCATTATACGAATCTCTGATTGAAAATATGATAGAGGTTAAACAAATGCTTGGTTCGTTCATTAAAAAACTGATAGCTGATAGCTGATAGCTGACCATTTTAATATTTGCTATAACACCTATACTATATTTCTAAAGCACTCATAGCTGCCTTAATTAAATTAAAAAATTGAGGTTCAGAAACATTTACTTGCTTTGCATTCTGCCGACTTTTTCCTAACAAACCAATTCTTTCTCCTTGTTTAATTGCTAAAACTTCGCCACGAGAATTTCTAATTCTTAATTCTGGCACTTCTCCCATTTGAGAAATACTGCAAGTGTAGGGGCGATTACTGTAAGAAAATTCGGCTTTTTTAGATAAGTTATTTTGGTTATTAGAAATTTCTCTTGGCAAACGTATACCTACTAATTCCAATTGAATATTAGTCTGACCATTCCAGGTATTTTCGCGCAATTGATAAGCAATATCTACCATTGAAGGCAAAGGAAAATAATCGCCCCAACGCCAAGCGATCGCCTGAATTATTTCTGCTTTAATTAAAGTTAATTTCAGATGACCTTTGCCGATAATTTTTTGTTCGGAAACTCGCACGTTCGGAGTCCAAAAAACGGGAGCTTTATTTTCGATTCCGCACGGATGAAGCAAATCTATTTCATGGAAAAGTTCAAAATTTAATTCCTTAAATTCGGCTTCAGCATCAATAGTAACTAACGGTTTTAGGTGGTGAATTTCTAAACATTGATTAGCAAATTGACTCAGACGAGAGCGAAATTTATCTAAATTTTCTCCAGGCAAAGAAAAACCACCCGCAGCTTTATGACCGCCATACTTTCCTAACAAGTCATCACAAAATTGTAGCGCTTCAAAAACATGAAATTCTGGTATTCCACGAGCAGAACCGCGAACAGTCGGAGCGGAGTCTTGTTCTCCCTCTTCCTCATAACTGCCAATAAACACTGGCACCCCATAACGCTCCACCAACCGGGAAGCCACAATACCAATAACACCATGATGCCATCCTGGTTGCACCACTACCAAGACCCTTTCCTGCTGTAAATTTATCTGACTCGACTCGCACCAAGCGATCGCTTCTTGTTCAATTTCCTGACATAACTCTTGTCGTCGTTGATTAATTTGTTCGCATTGCATCGCCCTTTCTAAAGCTATTCCCATGTCGTCGTTAGTCAACAATTCGATCACAATTTGCGGGTCAGCAATGCGCCCAACTGCATTAATGCGGGGACCAAGACGAAAGCCAATATCATCAGGTTTAAGGGATTTTTGATGATTGTTTTTTTGGAAGTTTCCCTGCTCTCTAGCTTTGACACCAGACACCTGAATTAATGCTTGCACTCCCGCTAACTGAGAATGAGGCAAAAGTTGCAACCCTCGTTTCACCCAGCGACGGTTGACTCCAGTTAAAGGTGCTAAGTCAGCAATAGTTCCGAGGGTAAATAATTCTAATAGTGGTTTAGTTAAACCTTGGAGTTTTCCCAGACGTTGCGCTAGAGATACTGCCAAAATGTAGGCGACTCCCACCCCTGCGACACCGCGATAGGGAGAATTTTCTGAGATGAGTTTTGGGTTGAGGATGGCGTTTGCGGGGGGTAGGTCGGTTGGGATGTCGTGATGGTCGGTAATAATGACATTTAAACCCAGTTCGCGCGCTTTGACAATGGGTTGATATGCAGCGATACCGTTGTCTACAGTCAGGATGAGGCTGACTCCTTCACTGTGGAATTCTTCGACAATGCGTTGGTTGATACCGTAACCTTCTTGCATTCGACTGGGGATAGCGTAGTCAACTTTTGCTCCGAGATGTTTGAGCGATCGCAACAATAGAGCAGTGCTAGTCATTCCATCTGCATCATAGTCTCCACAGATAGCAATTTTTTGGTTTTGAGAAATTGTCGTTTGTAGTAAATTTAGACTAATATCTAAGTCAGGAAATTCTTGTATTGGAGGGGGTAGTTTTATTGATTCTGTGTCTAAAAATGCCTGTGCTTGTTCTATAGTAGAAATATGGCGGTTAATTAGTGTTTGAGCTATGAGGGGTGATATTTCTAGGACTTTTGCTAATTGTTGAGTTGTTTCTGGTTGCTCAGGATGTATTAACCATCTTTGGTTAGGTAGTTTTTGCTGTTTTGCTTCGGAATGGTATTTGTTTTCCACAGTATTTGTAATTCAAACGTTACTATTAGAGCAGTTTATTATTAATTATTTGTATCACGATTTGTCTTTTATTCCCCGTTCCCCGTTCCCTGTTTCCTTAAATAAACGAATGAGCGTACCTCACGCTTTTTGGGAATTGCTATAACATTTTAACCAGACTGTTTTTGATAGAGGAGGAAAAATGTTTAAAAGTTTAATCATCGGAAAAATTTTAGGAGCAATATTCGCCTCAATTAGCATAATTGTACCCCATCATGTTTTGGCCAAAACTCCCACAGAAAATTATGCTGCTGTTGCTGAGGATAATATTAATAATAATGATGCGGAAAATCAAGATGCTTCTGTTTATTTTAATCGCGGAGTTGGTAAATATAATCAAGGAGATTATCAAGGAGCATTGAGTGATTTTTCTAGGGCGATTGAATTGAACTCAGATTTTATTGAAGCTTATTATAATCGGGGAATTTTGCGGATTGAGTTAGGAAATTATCAAGGAGCAATTGCTGATTTTACTGGTGTAATTAATCTCGATTCTAGTCGAATAGAGGCTTATTATAATCGGGGAAATATAAGAAGTATTATTGGAGATTATGCTGGAGCGATTGCCGATTTTAACAAAGTTATTGAATTACAACCAGACTTATTTTATGTATATAGTAATCGTGGTGTTTCCCGTTCGGGATTAGGGGATGAACTAGGAGCAATTGCTGATTTTACAAAAGCGATTGAATTAGAACCAAATGCAGTTGATGCTTATAATAACCGAGGAATTATTCGTCGAAAATTGGGAGATTATCCAGGGGCAATTGCTGATTATTCTAAAGTTATTGAACTCAAACCTAATGATGCTAAAACTTATTTTAATCGAGGTATTGCCAGGGCGGAATTAGGAGATAAAACAACTGCAATGGCAGATTATAATCGGGTAATAGCACTGAAGCCTAATTATGCGGAAGCTTATTTGAATCGGGGAAATATTTTGCAATATTTAGGAGAATATCCCCAGGCAATTGCAGATTTTTCTGAAGCAATTAGGTTAAATCCTCAGTTAGCAGATGCTTATAATAATCGCGGTAATGTTCGTCGTTTATTAGGTGATAATCAGGCAGCAATTTTTGACTATAAACGGGCATTGCAGATTAAACCTAATTTGCCTGATATTTATAATAATCTGGGTAATACTTATATTGCTTTAGGAAATTATCAGGAGGCTATATCTAATTATAATCAAGCTCTAGAAATTAATCCAAAACTATTTTTGACTTATAATAATCGGGGTGCTGCTTATCTGGTATTAAAAAATTATGAAGCAGCTTTAGCCGACTTTAATCAAGCTATTGAATTACAACCTAATTTTGCTAATGCTTATGAAAATCGAGGAGTTGTATATCAGCAATTAGGAAATTTGCCAAAAGCTATAAAGGATTTACAAAAAGCTGCTGAATTATTTGAGGCAGAAGATAAAAATTTAGAGTATGAGAGAATTCAAGAAGTGATTGATAAAATTGAGCGGGATGCTGATATTAAATCAATTGAATTTGTTGATAAATAATACCAAGTCTCAATTAATTTTTATGATGATTAACCGATACTAATCGCATTTTCATAAAATATTGCTACATTACTTGGTTTTACGTCTTAGTATTAATAGCATAAGTTTCAGCAATTAACAATTAATAATTCGGTAATTATTAATTGTTAATTATTAATAATTAAATAATTCTGGTTGAAAGCCGGCCCTTTTAAAGGGAAAAAAAGAAATAATATTTCCGGCTCTGCAATTCCGTAACGGTTTTAACCAGAGGTAATTATCAATTATCCCTGATCAATTATCAATTAATGAACTCTCCTTGACATACTCCCGACGTTGCCCTTACGTCAAAAAGCGGGATTCTTCAGTCTGGGAAACCCTGACCGCTGTTTAGACAGAGGTGATGTCCTCCCCCTGTGAGTGATAATTCTAGATATTATAATGACTGTGTTAATAAATTGTCAATGGCTATAGCAACTAGGACTATAGGAAAACCGTACACCCTAGCCCGGCTTTCCCATACGACGCTCCCCTACGGGAGAGCGCGGGACTTCCC
>JAAUYJ010030912.1_pt1 | contig 21024 bp, 17 predicted proteins | sample 7278031 | NCBI WGS metagenome assembly JAAUYJ01 (sample SAMN14350222, study PRJNA611818) | marine sediment metagenome | isolation source: surface marine sediment (1.8m) | place: French Polynesia: Moorea | collected 2018-08 | reverse complement strand
GCCGTCGAACTCGGAGACCTTGACCGGCAGGATCCGGGCCCAGGGGTTGACCCCGGCAATGCCGATCTTGTCGTCGGTGCGCGCCGCGATGATGCCGGCGACGAAGGTCCCGTGGCCGTTGTTGTCCCAGGTGTTGTTGGAGTCGTCGACGAAGTTCCAGCCGAAGACGTCGTCGACGAAGCCGTTGTTGTCGTCATCCACGTTGTTGCCCGGCACCTCGGCGCGGTTCGCCCAGATCGCGCCCGCGAGGTCGGGGTGGCTGGGATCGAGGCCGGTGTCGACCACCGCGACCAGCACCGGGGTGGCCGACTTGGGCCAGAGCGAACCCTTGCCGTTGCGGCCGACCGGCTGGAAGCCGATTCGTTTCAGGGCCCATTGGTCGTCCTGGCCCTTCTTGATGTTGCCCTTGCTGTGAAAATAGTAGTCGTTGGGCAGCGAGGCTTCGGCCCGCGCCGCCACCTGGGTGCGCGGCTCGGGCGCAGGCGACGCCGCGGCGAGCTGAAGGCCGCCCGCGGCCATCTGCGCCGAGCTTGCCGGTTGGTTGAATCGGTATTGCAGCTGATCGAAGCCCAGATGGCTCAGATCGATGCCGTCGGCCTGGCAGTCCGTGCCGTCGATCTCGTACTGGTCCCACCACGCGATGCCGTAGCCGACCCCCGTGCCGTCATCGTTTGTCGGCAACCAGAACATTCCGAAGCTGTCTGAATTGACGGCGATGCGTGTGCCGGCAAGGGCTCCTTCCGCATCCCCCTGAACCCTCGACAACGCGTCCCTGCTGCCTTCGTACATGAAGCCGATGGCCAAGCGGCTGGGCTGCAGCGTCGCCGTGGCGTTTCCATCGTTCAGACCGAAGTTCGAGGCCGCCCGGCAGTGCGCATGCGTGCGGCCGACGGGTTGGCCGCCGAAAATGCCCGGCGGGAGTTCGAAGTTATAGATGTTGTCGATGAGGCTCTGCATGTCCAGGACCTTCGAGCAGTCCACGGCGACGCCGTGAATCTTTTCCGGCTCCGGCTGCCAGTTGGCCCAGTTCGGAATCCGGTAGTCGACCCCGATTTCCCAATCCACGCCGATCTGCGCCGAAAAGGTCCGGTCTTCTGCGCTGGCGCTCGAGTCCGTCGCTGGCGTGGTCGGCGTGGCGCCGATGCTGACGCTGGTACCGTCGCCGCTCTGGACCGGGGTGCCCTCGGTCTTCAAGCTTGCGAAGTCGAAAGACTTCTGCGGGCCGCGATCCTCGCCGTCCGATGGCACGCCGCTCAGGTCCGTCGTCGTCAGCACGGCGACCTGAGTCTGATGGAGCTCTACGCCCGGCAGCGCGGCCTGCTGGATGTCGATCCGCGGCAAAGACGACGTCTGGTAGAGGGTCGAAGCTTCCAGATTGCCGACCGCGAACTGCTCCTCCTCGCAGTAGGTGCCGCCAAACACCGCCGCGAACTGCATCGGCCGGCCGATGTACTTCTTGTAGATATCGGCGTAGATGTCGCGGGTCTTGTCGAGCTCGACGACGGTCTTGTAGAGGTCGCGCAATGCGAACAACTGCTTGATCGGCGCCGCGGCCCAATCCGGGGGCGCATCCGGGACCGGCTGGTTGTTCCCCAGGCCCAAGCGGTCGCGAATCCGATCCTCGACGGCGTCGACTTTGTCCTGGGGCGTTTGGGCGGCATTCAGATTTCGGGTCAGTTTGGCGTCGTTCATGCCGTTGGCCGCGCCATCGGCATGTCCTTCGACGGCGTTGGAGGCCGCGTCGAAGGAATTGGCGACCTGCCCATGGGCTTGCCCAACGGCCCAGGCGTCGTTGGCCGAAACCTCGCCGCTCGCGTAGGCGCCGACGGCAAACAACGTCAAGGCAATGAGTAGATACCGCCGCCTCGCGGCGAACCGGGACCAGAACGGCATGGCCACCTCCCCTGTGGTCGACCAGGACGCCCCCGCGGTCTCGGCGCCCGGCGGATCGCTCATGATAGCCGATCTAGCGCTCGCGCGGGAACGCTAAGCGTTCAAGTTCCGGGGGGCGCGATACGAAGAATCGCGTTCGACTCGCCGCTGTCGGCGTTCTAGAGTCGGAGCGGAGAGCTTCTTGCGGGGGAGCATCCCGTTTGTCCCAAAACCTGGCACATCGCCGCGGCCGGTCTCGGACCATGGATCTTCTGAGACGCATTGCAATCCTTGCGTTCGGCCGCGCGCGGGCGTGGGCTCTGGTGCTGCTCGCCTCCTGCCTGACGCCGTTCGCCTCGGCCGCCGACCAGCCCGGCGCGAAGCGGTCCTTCGACGAACGAGCGCTCGCACGCCTCGCCGCGCCGCCGCTCGGCCTGCCGGCGGTGCCAGGGCTCGAGCGGGGCGCGCCCAGCGCGGCCCAGATCGCGCTCGGGCGCAAGCTCATGTTCGACCGCCGCCTGTCGCATGCCGGCACCATGTCCTGCGCCATGTGCCACGTGCCCGAGCAGGGTTTCACCAACAACGAGATGAAGACGTCGATCGGGGTCTTCGGGCTCAGCCTGCGGCGCAACTCATCGACGCTGTTCAACGTCGCCTATCAGCGCTCGCTGTTCCACGAGGGGCGCGAGACCTCGCTGGAGACTCAGATCATTTCGCCGCTGCTGGCTCGGAACGAGATGGCCAACCCCTCGATCGGCTATCTTATCGACAAGATCGGAGCCTTGGACGACTACGACGGCCTGTTCGAGCGGGCCTTCGATCGCGCCCCGAGCATCGAGCTGCTCGGCCGCGCGCTTGCGGCCTATCAGCGCACGCTCTTGTCCGCCAACTCGCCTTTCGATCGCTGGTATTTCGGCGGCGAGCAGGACGCGGTCGGGGCGGCCGCAAAGCGCGGCTTCGAGCTCTTCAAGAAAAAGGCCGGCTGCATTCGCTGCCACAAGATCGCCGAGGACCACGCGCTCTTCACCGATCACAAGTTCCATTTCACCGGCATCGGCTACCGCAGCCACGTCGAGCGCGCCAGGCAGAAGGGGCCGGTCAGCGTCGAGATCTCCCCCGGCGTCAAGGTGCCGCTCGCACGCGAGGCCGTGCTCAGCGTCTCCGGGCCGCGCGAGCCGGACCTCGGCCGCCACGAGGTGACGCTCGATCCCGAGCACCTCTGGCAATACAAGACGCCCGGTCTGCGCAACGTGGCGCTGACCGCGCCTTATATGCACGATGGCTCGCTTACCACGCTGAGGGATGTCGTCGTCTACTACAACTATCCGAACGTGCAGCACCCGCAGCTCGACGCGCGCATCGTGCCGCTCGGCCTGACCTTCGACGAAGTCGACGAGCTCATCGCCTTCCTCGAGTCGCTGACCGGCGACAACGTCGATGAGCTCGTCGCCGACGCCCGCAGCGTCGCCGTCGGCAACTGAGGCCAAAGCCGGACATTCCGCCTCTGGCGACTGTCCAAATCATTTGACACGGATGAACACGGATGAACACGGATGTTCATCTTTAGGATTGTCCGACACATAACTGGGGACAGTATCTAGTTTGATTCAAGTCTTTGCCTTCGCGAAACTCAGAGCGTGACCGGGCCCCGTCGTCAATCCGTGTTTATCCGTGTTCATCCGTGTCAATAGATTGCATCTCGAAACCGCGCAGCGCGCGGGTTCAAGGCGCAATGGCGGTCAATGCGAAGACGCGGTGCGGGACTTCTAGAGGGTCCTCCGGAAACTCGGCGGCGAGCAGCGCCGCGTGCGCGCGGTCGAAGGCCGCCACTTCATCCGGGGCCAGGCTGCCGCCGACCCCGGCGCTGGCCCGGATCCGGCCGCGCCAGGCCTCGTGGCTGTAGGCCACGGCCAGGTCGAAGCTGAAGGTCTCGATGGCGCCGAAGCCGGCGTTCGCCGCGTCTTCGAGCCAGGCGGGATAGAGCCCGGTGCCGCCGCCGAAGCGCCAGTCCGGGTTATGGCGCTCGATCAAAGCCTCGGTCGCGGCCACAACGTTGCCGGCGAGCGGGATCCAGTCGAAATGGGCGATCAGCAGCCGGCCGCCAGGGACCAGCAGGCGGCGGGCCTCGCGGGCGGCGGCGTCCCGCTTGAACCAATGCCAGCACTGGCCGGCGGCGACCACGTCGAAGGCGGCATCGGGCAGGCCCGTCGCCTCCGCCCGGCCGCTCCGGTAATCGACCGTGACCCCCGCCGCCTCGTCCAGTTGTCTTGCCTGCTCGAGCAGGGCCTCGGCCGGGTCGATCCCGGTCACCTCGGCGCCGCGCAGCGCCAAGCCGCGCGCCAGACTGCCTGTGCCGGTGCCCAGGTCGAGGATGCGCTGGCCGGGCTGGCCGATGCCGCGCGCGGCCAGGCGCTCGAACAGGGCCGGCGGGAAGCCGGCCCGGTGCCGGGCGTAGTCCGCCGCGGTCTTGCCGAAATCGACCTCCACCGGGGTCCTCGCTGGACTTGGATTTCGAGGGCGCAGGCCTATTTCTAGCAGGGAACAGAGGAGGGATCCGATGATTTCCCGACGCCGTTTTGCCGCCGCTGCCGCCGTAGCTGGACTGGCTTTGGCCACCGCCCTGCCGGGCGTCGCCCGCACCGGCGGCGCACACGATTTCAGCTTCGTCTCGATCGAAGGCGAGCCATTGCCGATCAGCCGCTTCGAGGGCAAGGCGCTCCTCGTGGTCAACACCGCCTCGCGTTGCGGCTTCACCCATCAGTACGCCGACCTGCAGGCCCTGTGGGAGCGCTACCGCGCGCGCGGGCTCGTCGTGCTGGGTGTGCCCTCGAACGATTTCGGCGGCCAGGAGCCGGGCAGCAGCGCGGAGATTAAGGAGTTCTGCGAGGTCAACTTCGCGGTCGACTTCCCAATGACGGAGAAGCAGCAGGTGCGCGGCAGCGACGCGCATCCCATGTTCCGCTGGTTCGCCGCGGAGCTGGGCAAAAAGGGACATCCGACCTGGAACTTCCACAAGTTCCTGATCACCCCCGACGGCCAAGTGGTCGAGGCCTGGCCGTCACGGGTCTCGCCGGGTTCCGCGCAGGTGGCGAGCGCGATCGAGGAGGTGCTGCCCGAGTAGGGCGCGCCGCGCCTTGGGGTGGATCGCGAAGCCGATGTGATTCAAGGTCTTGGATAGACTTCGTGCCAAGATCTCAACTTGGTTGTCTCAGGGCAACCCCGGGAGTTAACACCATGCGCTTCGCCATCGTCCCTTTGTTCATTTTCGCGATTTGCCTGGTCCTGGGTGGCGGGCCGGGACAACCGGCCAACGCCATGAGCGAGGAAAAGAAGGAGTTCCTCAAGGCCGAGGCCTTGGTCGAGATGGGCGACTATAGGTCCGCTATCCCGATCTTGGAGCGCGTCGTCGAGCGCGACCCGAAGCAGGCGACGGCCTACGACTACTTGGGCCTCAGCTACGCCAACCTGGGACAGCTCGAGAAGGCCCACGGCTTCTTTCAGCAGGCGCTGGTGATCGACAACGGGCACCGCGGCGCCAACCTGCACATGGGTCAGCTCTATCTGCAGACTGACAACTTGCCGCAGGCGGAGGCGCGTCTCGAGGCCTTGGACAAGGCCTGCCTGTTGGGCTGCGAGGAGTACACGGCGCTCAAGGTGCAGATTCAGTCCTACAAGACCAAGAAGGGCATGTGACGGCGCCGCGCCGGCGTCGGCGAAGCTAAGGCAGCGTCGCGGCGTCGGTCACGACCCGGACCGCGAGTGCGCCCTCGCGGCCGCGCAGCTCGACCTCGCGGCGCGGAAAGCGCCCGAGGTCTTGCCCGGCGCGCTCGGCCACCGGCTCGGACAGCACCAGCTGCGCGCCGAACTCCTTGGTCATGGCCTCCAGCCGGCTTGCCGTGTTGACGGCATCGCCGATCGCGGTGACCGTGGTCGCCGCGCCGTAGCCCATCTCGCCGACGATCACCGGGCCGACGTGGATGCCGATGCCGATCCGCAGCGGTCGCTCCAGGTCGTTGGCGAGCTCGCCGTTGCTGTCGGCCAGCTGCTGGGCCATGCCGCGCGCGGCCGCCAGCGCGGCGGCGCAGCCGCGCTGGGCGTCGGCCTCGACCCCGAACAGCGCCATCACGCCGTCGCCGATGAACTTGTCGACCCGGCCCCCGGCCTGCTCGACCGCCTTGCCCATGGCGGCGAAGTAGCGATTGAGAACAAAAACCACGTCGTAGGGCAGCTTGTTTTCCGACAGCGCGGTGAAGCCGCGCAGATCGGCGAAGAGGATCGCGACCTCGCGCTCCTGGCCCTGCAGCGTGCTGGAGCGGCCCCAGGCCTGCCGCGGCGAGGCGCTCGGCGGCAGCAGCGGCGTGATCTCGAGGTCGCCGGTGGGCCGGGTCTGGCAGGCCAGGCGCACGTTGGGCGCCGCGCCGACCCGGGCCAGGACCTTGGTCTCGGCCTCGCTCGCCGGCGGCAGCGACTCCAGCCCTTTAGAGACGCGCACCCGGCAGGTCGAGCAACGCCCCTTGCCGCCGCAGACCGCGGCGTGCGGGATGCCCGCGCCGCGGCTCGCCTCGAGGAGGCTGGTGCCGGCCGGGACCGTGACGCGGCGGCCGTCGGGGTAGGCGAGATGGACCATGCCGGCGCGCCGGGCCAGCCAGGCGCGCAGCCAACGCGCGCCGAGCGTCAGGGCGAGCAGCGCCGCCAGGCCGATCAGGATGCCGGTCTCCGTGCGCCCGATCCAGGCGACGGCCGCGTCGTTCGGCATCCGGATCCGGTTCGTCGTCGCCGCGAGCCAGTCCGGGTCGGCCGCCAGGCGCAAGACGTCGCGCCCGGAGATCAGGACACCGAGCCCGGAGATCACCGGCACCAAGAGCGCCGCCGCGTACGCGTACGGGCGGGCCGTGCCGTACCAGGGCCGGAGGCGCAGCCAGAAATGCAGGCCGATGCAGGCGTGCAGCCAGGCGACCAGCATCACCAGGCCCTGCTTGACGCCGTTCCAGGGGCTGAAGTGGAAGTAGATCAGCAGGACGAAGTGATAGTCGTCTTCCACGCCGAACAGCTCGGCGGCGAGCCGCGTGCCCAAGATGTGCAGGGTCAGGAGCGGCGGGATTGCCACGCCGAGCAGCAATTGGGCCGCCTCCCAGGCCGGCATGGCCAGCCTCCGGCGTTGATAGATCGCCCAGAAGGCCAGGCCCAGATGCGCGAGGAGGGCGCCGTAGAGCACGACCGTGGCCGGCCAGTTACGCCATAGCCGCAGGAACAGCTCCCGGCCCGCCTCCAGCGCCTCGAGCGAGATCAGGCCGAGCCCATGATTGATGAAGTGCGTCAGGACAAAAGCGAAGAGGACGAGGCCGCTTCCAAGGCGCAGGCGCCGGACCAGTTGGGTCATGACCGCGGAGGTTCCCTCGGCTTCGCGAGCCGGCGATCATAGGAAGGCGGCGGGAGATTGCAAACGGCGGCGCCACGCTCCACTTTACGCCGACGCGGCGCGCGCGACAGCGGGCGCCGCTCTAGCGAAGGGATCACCGCATTGAGCGACAGCAGCCAAGGCCGCGCCGCCGCCGATGGCCGCCGTTCGGAACGGCGCCGCCGCCGGCCTCGCGACCGCGTTTTCGACAACAGCGTCCCATCGCCCTGCATTTCCGTGTGCCAGATCGACAACGCCAAGGGCTGGTGCATCGGCTGCTATCGCACGCTCGACGAGATCCGCGACTGGCCGATCCTTTCCGCCGACCAGAAGCGTGAGGTGCTGGGCCGCCTGGCCGCGCGCAAGGCCGACGGCCATGGCGGCTGACGGCGGCGCCGGGGCCCGCACCGGCCAGGAAAGCCTGCCCGCGGCCGGTTTCCTGCTGCTCGCCGGGATCACCCTGATCTGGGGCGCCAACTGGCCGGCCATGAAGCTGGCGCTCGGCGAGATCCCGGTCTGGACCTTCCGCACCCTGTGCCTGGTCGGCGGCGGCGGCGGCTTGCTGCTGCTGGCCCGTCTCGGCGGCCATTCGCTGCGCGTGCCGCCCGGCGAGCTGGGCCCGCTGGCCTTCTGCGCCCTCTTCAACATCGTCGGCTGGCATCTCTTCTCGGGCTACGGCGTGAGCCTGATGGAGGCCGGGCGGGCCTCGATCATCGCCTTCACCATGCCGCTCTGGGCCGCCCTGCTGAGCCGGCCGGTGCTCGGCGAGCCGCTGACCGGGCGCAAGCTGGTCGGCCTGGCCCTGGGCCTGGCCGGCCTCGCCCTGCTGATTGGCCCGGACCTGCAAAGCCTTGGCCGCTTCCCCCTGGGCGGGCTCTTAATGCTCGGCGCGGCCATTTCCTGGGCCATGGGGACGGTTTCGATCAAGCGCTTTTCCTGGCACCTGCCGACGACGGTCCTGGTCGGCTGGCAGCTTATGATCGGGGCGCTGCCGGTCTCCGTCGGCATGATCGCCTTCGAGGATCCGGCGGTGCTGCTCGAGATCAGCGACACCGCCATACTGGCGACGCTCTATGTCATCGCGCTGCCCATGCTGTTCTGCCACTGGGCCTATTTCACCGTGGTCCGCCTGTTCCCCGCGAGCATCGCCGCGATCGGCACGCTCGCGATCCCTGTCCTGGGCGTGTTCAGCAGCGCCCTGGTGCTGAACGAGGCCGTCGGCCCGGCCGAGCTCGGCGCGCTGGTCCTGGTCTGTTCCGGGCTGGCCGTGGTGCTGATTCGGGCGCAGCAGGCGCCGGCCGGCGGCGACTGACGCCGACGCGCCGCGGCGCGCGGGCAGGCGGCCAGGGGCGCAGGGCGCCGTGAGTCCGCCCAGGAGCCCGACATCTTGTCCGCTTGTCTCCAATATTTATCGGATTTAAACTGGTTTTAACCAAGATTATATTTCGAATATCCGATTTCTGTATTATTGACTAAAAATCAACTGCCCGTTTTACCCGGCGACAACTTCGCCCCCGTCAAGTTTTCGCCGGAGTCTGCTTAACCAAGTCGCAAGCAATTATCTCTAAACCCTAACAGTTGTTCCACGGGCCAGAGCAGGCTGGCCGGAGCGCTACGGCACCCAACCGGCAGGGGGATAACTCCTTGTGGCAGGCGGACTCCTTGAACGCCACCCTGGGGGCGCATGTCGCCATCCCGGAAGAGGAGACCGACTGGTCGCGCGGCAGCCAAGACATGCCCCGCGGACCCGGCGCTGGCGCGCGCGTCCTGCTGGCCTCGACGACCATCAACCTGCTGTCCCTCGCCCTGCCGCTGGTCATCCTGCAAGTCTATGACCGCATCCTGCCGAACCAGGCGACCGACACCCTGCTCCTACTGATCGTCGGCCTCTGCGGCGTCCTGCTGCTCGAGGCCTGCCTGCGCCTGGCCCGCTCCTACGTCAGCGGCTGGGATGCCGCGCGTTTCGAACACGTCGCCGCTTGCCGCGCGGTCGACCGCCTGCTCGCCATCAACATCGGCCAGTTCGAGCGCGACGCACCGGGCGTGCACCTGGACCGGCTGAGCGCCACCGACATGCTGCGCGACTATCACGCCGGCCAGGGCAAGCTGTTGGTCGTCGACCTGCCATTCATCCTGCTGTTCCTCGGCCTGATCTGGGCCATCGCCGGCTGGCTCGCGCTGGTCCCTCTAGCGCTCTTGCTGCTGTTGGCCGGCTCGGCGCTGCTGGTCGGGACCCTGCTCAGATCGGCGCTGGAGGAGCGCGCCGTGCTGGACGACCGGCGCTACAACTTCATCATCGAGGTGCTGAGCGGCATTCAGACCGTCAAGGGCCTGGCGATGGAGGCCCTGCTGCAGCGCCGTTACGAGCGCCTGCAGGAAAGCGGCGCGGCCAGCACCTATGGCTGCACCTACTTCAGCAATCTGGCGCAAGGCGTCGGCGCGATCTTCTCCAACCTGACGATGGTTGCCGTCGCCGCCGTCGGCTCGATCCTGGTGATCGGCGGCGAGCTCAGCATCGGCGGACTGGCGGCCTGCACGCTGCTGTCCGGCCGTTCCGTGCAGCCGCTGCTGCGCGCACTCGGTATCTGGACCCAGTTCCAGAATGTCGCCGTCGCGCAAGAGCGCCTCGACCGGCTGTTCGCCGCCGCCCCCGAGGGCGCGGCCGACGCGTCGGCCATGCCGCCGCTCGACGGGCACATCGAGCTCAAGGACCTGCGATTCGCCTACGGCGACGATGACGCGACCGTGATCGACGGCATCGACTTGAGCATCGCGCCGGGCGAGGTCATCGGCATCACCGGCGGCACCGGCTCGGGCAAGTCGACGCTGCTGCTGCTCATGTTGGGCGCGCTCAAGCCGAGCCGCGGCCAGGTCTCCTACGATGGCACAGACATCGCTGAGCGCGACCCCTACAGCCTGCGCCAACAAGTCGCCTTCCTGCCGCAGAGCGCGGCGCTGTTCCAAGGCACGATCCTCGACAATCTCACCATGTTCCGCGGCGTCGACGCGGTCGAGCACGCCCTGGCGGCGAGCCAGCAGCTCGGTCTCGACCGCCAGATCAACCGCCTGCCCGCCGGCTACGAGACCCGTGTCGGCGACGGCGCGCAAGACGAGCTGCCGACCGGCATCAAGCAGGGCATCGTCATGGCCCGGGCGTTGGCGCAGCGGCCGCGCGTGATCCTGTTCGACGAGGCCAACAGCGCGCTCGACGGCAAGAGCGATGCCAACCTGAAGCAGGCGCTCGCCGAGATGAAGGGCGGCCCCAGCATGGTGCTGGTCAGCCACCGCCCCTCGCTGCTGGCCCTGGCCGACCGGACCTATCACCTGGAGCACGGCCGGCTCACGTTGCGGCGCGCCGCAACCGACACGCCGGCCGGCGCACGGACCGCCGCCGAGGCAGATTCGGAGCCGGGCGTCGCATGACCGATCTCACCATGGACCAGGGCGCCACGATCGCCGCGGAGCGGCCGCACGAGCGGCTCGGGCGGGTCCTGCACGGCGGCGGGATCGGCGGCTTCCACGCGATCTCCGACTTGGCAGGCTGCCTTGTGCCGCTGCTCCGGGCGCTCGGCTGGAGCGGCGATCCGCGGCATCTCTCCGAGGCCCTGCCGCACTTCGCCGATACGCTCGACATCGACGGCTTCCGGGCCGTCCTGGCCAACCTGAAGTACAAGAGCCGCGCCGCCGAGATCAGCCTGCGCGATCTCGACCCGCGGCTCGCGCCCTGCCTGTTCCTGCCCGACGACGGCTCGGCGCTGGTCGTGCTGCGCCGCGACGGCGACCGCATCACGGTGTTCGACGGCGAGACCTCGACCATCGCCAAGATCAGCGTCCTCGGCTTCAAGGGCACCGCCTACTTCTTCAACGCCGCCGACGACTCGGCTGCCCACGCGGTTCCGGCCACCGAGACGGCAGCCTGGTTCGATGGCATCGCCCGGCGATTTCGCATGCTGGTGCTGCAGATGCTGGCGATCACCTTTGTGACCTCCTTGCTCGCGCTCACCGTGCCGCTGTTCATCATGACCGTCTACGACCGGGTCATCGCAGCGCGCTCGCACGAGATGCTGCTCTACCTCGTCGCCGGCGTCGTGCTGGCGCTCGGCATCGACATGGTCCTGCGCGTGATCCGCGCGCGCCTTCTGGCCTATATCGGCGGGCGCATCGACATGATCCTCGGCGCCGCCGCGTTCCAGCAGATCATGCATCTGCCGATCGTCATGACCGAGCGCGCGACGATCGGTGCGCAGGTTTCGCGCCTCAAGCAGTTCGAAGCGGTGCGCGAGTTCTTCACCGGGCCGCTCGCCGGCGTGGTGCTCGAGTTGCCCTTCGTGATTCTTTTCGTCGCGGTCATCGCCGTCATCGCCGGGCCCCTGGCCTGGGTGCCGGTGGTGCTGGTCGGCGCCTTCATCCTGATCGCCGCCCTGACCCTGCCGTCGATGCGCCGCGCGGTGGCCGAAGCAGGCGATTCGCGCGCCGGCCGCCAAAGCTTCCTGATCGAGATGCTGTCGCATCTGCGCACGGTGAAGACCTGCGCCGCGGAAGCGGTGTGGAGCCGGCGCTATCGCGAACTCTCGGCGCGCAACGCGCTGGCCAACTTCCGCACCACGCAGATCTCGGTGCTGGTGCAGACTGCGGCGCAGGTGCTGATGATGGCCGCCGGCATCGCCACCATCGGCCTCGGCACGCTCCAGGTCTTGGAGGGCGCGATGACGATCGGCGCATTGGTCGCCGTCATGGCGCTAGTCTGGCGCGTATTGTCGCCGTTGCAGATCGCCTTCCTCAGCCTGACACGTTTGGAACAGGTCAAGCTCGGCCTGCGCCAGGTCAACCAGCTCATGAAGCTGCGCCTGGAGCGCGAGCCCGGCCGCGTGGTCCAGGGCCACCGCACCTTCAAAGGCGAAGTCAGCTTTCAGCGCGTCAGCCTGCGTTACTCGCCGAACGCGGAGCCGGCGCTGCTCGGCGTCGATCTGCAGGCCGAGCCGGGCGAGCTGATCGCGGTCACCGGGCCGAGCAGCTCGGGCAAGTCGACGCTGCTCAAAGTCATCGCCGGGCTCTATCAGCCCCAGGCCGGCGCGGTGCTGATCGACGGCATCGACATTCGCCAGCTCGACGTCGCCGAGCTGCGCGGCGCGATCGCTTACGTGCCGCAGGTCTGCCACATGTTCCACGGCACGATCGCGCAGAACCTCCGACTGGCCAACCCGACCGCGAGCGATGCGGAGCTGGCGCAGGCGGTCGTCGACGCCGATCTGCTCGACGATATCCTGCACCTGCCGGAGGGCTTCGACACGCGTCTCACGGAGCGCCTGCAGCGCCAGCTGCCGACCGGCTTCAAGCAACGCCTGATGCTGGCCCGCGCCTATTCGAAGGCGGCGCCGATCTACCTGATGGACGAGCCGGCGGCCAACCTCGACGAAGCGGGCGATGCGGCGCTCCGGCACACGCTGCAGGGCTTGCGCGGCCGCGCCACGGTCTTCGTCGTAACCCACCGGCCGAGTCAGATGCGTCTCGCCGACCGCGTGGTCTACATGCACGGCGGCCGCGTGCTGGTCGCCGGCACGCCCGACGAGATCCTGCCGAAGCTGGGGATGGGCTGAGGCCATGAGCGCGCACGGCAAGCCCGACGCGGCCGCGAGCCTGGCCAATCCCAAGCGGCAGAAGCGCCTGATCCGCTTCCTGTCGCAGCCGCTGCTCTTGGAGGAAGCGGGTCCGCCGGGCGCACTCTTGCACTTGCTGCTCGCGGGCTCGCTCGCGGTCGCCGGCTTCATCGTCTGGGCCGCCTTCACCGAGATGAAGGAGACCGCGCTGACCCACGGCCAGATCATGCCGGCGGGCTCGGTCCACGTGGTGCAGCACCTGGAAGGCGGCATCGTGGCCGGCATCCTTGTCCAGGACGGCCAGGTGGTCGAACAGGGCGAGCCCCTGCTGCGCCTGGAGGCGGCCTCGGCGCTGGCCGAGCTCGAGCAGCTGCAGGCCCGCGAGGCGGCGCTGGCGCTGAAGGCCGAACGCCTGCGCGCCTTCGTGCTCGGCCACGAGCCCGACTTCTCGGCCGGCGACAACTACGCCGACCTGGTCAATGACGAGAGGGCGATCCTGCGGCTCCAGCTCGAGGCCCGCGCCAACCAGCAGGCCGTCCTCTTGTCGCGCGTCGAGCAACGCCGCGCCGAGCTCAAGTCGCTCGCTCAGCAGCGCAAGAACGTGCAGGAGCAGATCGACATCATCACCGAGCAGGCGGGCATGCGGCGCAGACTGATGGAGAAGGGCCTGGTCTCCAAGGTCGCCTATCTGGAGAGCGAGCGCGCGCTGAGCAAGACGGTGGGTGAGCTGACCGCCCTGATCGGCCAGACCGCGCGCACCGAAGAAGCGTTGGCCGAGGCGCAGAACAGCTTGGTCGAGCTGGACTCGACCCTGGGCAACGAGGCCTTGAACGAGATGGGCCTGGTCGGCGGCGAGCTGGCCCAGATCCGCGAGCAGCTCACCAAGCTGGAGGACCGGGTCGCGCGCTTGGAGATCACCGCGCCGGTGCGCGGCGTGGTCAAGGGGCTGGTCACGCGCACCGTCGGCGGCGTGATCGCGCCCGGCGACATCCTGATGGAGATCGTACCCTTCGAGGACAAGCTGGTCGCCGAGGTGCGCATCGAGCCGCGCGACGTCGGCCACCTGCGCACCGGCCAGAACGCGCGGGTCAAGGTCACGACTTACGACGTCGCCCGCTTCGGCGCGGTCGAGGGCCAGCTCGAGCGGATCTCCGCCTCGACTTTCAGCGACGAGGAGGGCGCGCCCTACTACAAGGGCGTGATCGCGCTCGCCCGCAACCACGTCGGCGAGACCGCCGGGCGCAACCCGATCCTGCCGGGCATGGTGGTGGACGTCGACATCTCGACCGGCAGCAAGTCGCTGCTGCGTTACCTGCTGAAGCCCGTCTACCGCTCGCTGGAGACCGCCTTCACCGAGCGTTGACGCGCATCGCATGAGGCGGTACCTGCGCTGGATAGCCATCGTGCGTCCTTCGAGACGCCCGCTATCGCGGGCTCCTCAGGATGAGGTCTTTTCTCAATGCCATCTTCGGTTTCCCTCATCCTGAGGAGCGCCCGACAGGGCGCGTCTCGAAGGACGCAAGTTGGAACTGCAGTTGTCCACCCCTGTGATAAAGGCCACAGCGCCGCCGACGGATTTCCCCGCACAATACCGTTCGAGTGGGTAACGCGCGGCGGTCGCCCCACGAATCGCCGCCCTTTCTAACGACGCGGCCAACGAGCCCGAGGACGGAACGGGTCCATCGTCGGCCCGGCTCCATCGCGATCGGGCGCACGGTCAGCGAACAGCGAGGCTCGTCCTGCCATGAGCCATCAGACCGAACCGCTGCCGCCGGGCAAGCCCCTTAACAACCGAGCCATCGAAAGCCGCCACGGCGAGTCTGCCAAAGTCGTTTTCGATCTGCGTCTCGATGCGAACGCGGGCTGGAATTGTGGACTGCGGGAGCGCCTGGCGCGCGCCCAGGCGCACTACCCGCAGCTGGCCTGTCTCATCGCCGACCGGCTGCAGATGTACGACTACGCCGTGGCGCACGGCGTCGAGCTGCTCACCGCGCGGCGTAAGGTCGAGGCCGCCGGCCGGGCGCTGGCGCGCATCCTCGCCGAGCGCGCCGCCGGCACCTGTCCCGAGATCCTGTTCTGGCAGGACCTGGAGCGCCAGGACGTCTATTGGAGCATCCTGGCCTTCGCCGACTCCCTCTACAGCGACGCGCCGGATTTTCGCACCGACGTGCGCCGCCAGGTCTGGAGCGACCTGGGCGGCAAGCTGCCCGCGAACGGCGACGCCGTCGCCGCCGAGCGCCATCTGATCGCACTAGACCGCCGCGTGCTGCACGAGATCGCCGGCGCGATCACCCTCGCCGAGCACATGAGCTACCCGGTGATCCTGCGCGCCGGCCGCGACATGACTCTGCTGCGCCGGATCTACGCCGAGGCCTATCCCAGCCTCGCGCGCTTCCTGCCGCAGCCGACGCGGCGGCGCTTCGTGTCGCTGGATGTGGAGGTCACGTGACCGCCAGCCGCAGCGTCGCCTCCTGCAGCGACACCAGCAGCTTCGCCACGAACTCGCGCGTCGTTTCGTCGGTCAGCCGCCCGTGATCGTCGAACTGGTCGGCGGCGCCGCCGACCATGACCTCCGGCTTGTTGATCACGAAGGCGTTGAGGAACACGAAGCACTGGCGCAGGTGGTACTGCGCGCGCGCCGTGCCGAGGCGTCCGGGGCTGGCACCCATGATCGCGACCGGCTTTTTGTCGAAGGGCTGGTCCGGCGGCCGCGACGCCCAGTCGATCGCGTTCTTGAGCATACCCGGGATCGAGTAGTTGTACTCGGGCGTGGCGATCAAAAGCGCGTCGGCGGTCGCAATGGCTTCGCGCAAGGCGAGGACCGGGCCGGGCAGGCCGGCCTGGCGCAGGTCCTCGTTGTAGATCGGGATCGCCGTCAGGTCGAAGCTCTCGACCGACATGGAAGGCGGCGCCAGCTCTTTCGCGGCCTCGATCAGGCCGCGGTTGTAGGAGCCGGCGCGCAAGCTGCCGGCGATGCCCAGGACGCGAACGAGCTTCTCTTGATCCATGCTTCTTCTCCTGCGCTTGATCAGCGGCGCCTTCGAAAGAAGTGCCGGGTGTTTGACGTATTGGACCCGGTCACTTCAAGAGACTGTCACCCTCGGGCTTGACCCGAGGGTCCATTGGAGAGCGAGACTGCGCCCTCGATGGATTGCCGGGTCAAGCCCGGCAATGACACTCTGAGATTGCGGCAAGGGAGCGCGAGAAAACGCATAGCCTTGCCTTCGCGACTGGCTGTCATTTGGGATTGTCGCCATACGAACTGAGCTGTCCGGCGGCGCCACTCAAGCGAGATCGAACAGCAGGACTTCGGCCGCCGGCGCGCCCGCGATCGTCACCTCGTCCTCGTCGCTGATCGCGATGCCGTCGCCCTCGTCCAGCGCCTGACCCTGCACCGTCGCGGCGCCGCGCGCGATCTGCACCCAAGCGTGGCGGCCGTCGGCGAGCGCGTGGCCAACGCTTTCGCCGTCTTCCAGTCGGGCCAGGTAGAGGCGCGCGTCCTGGTGCAGCTTGACCGCGCCGTTGGCGGGCGCCGGCCCCGCCACCAGCAGCAGTCGGCCGCGCGATGCTTCGGGGTCGAAGCCCTTCTGCTCGTAGCCGGGCTCGAGGCCGCGGGCTTCGGGCCGGATCCAGATCTGCAGGAAGTGGAGCGGTTCCTCGTCGCTGGCGTTGAACTCGCTGTGGGTGATGCCGGTGCCGGCGGTCATGCGCTGCACCTCGCCCGGCCGGAGCACCGAGCCGGTACCCAGGCTGTCCTTGTGCTCGAGTGCGCCCTCGAGCACGTAGCTCACGATCTCCATGTCACGGTGACCATGGGTGCCGAAACCGGCACCGGGCACGACCCGGTCCTCGTTGATCACCCTGAGCGTGCGGAAGCCCATCTGCGCCGGATCGTGGTAGTCGGCGAAGGAAAAGCTGTGTTGGCTATCGAGCCAATCGGTCTTGGTCACGCCGCGCTCGGCGGCCCGGCGGAGTGAGATCATTCTGACGCCCCTTCCCAGCGCAAATCAAAACAACGGCAGTCAACTGGGGCCGGCCGCAGTGAAGGTCAATGGTCGGAAGCATGGGCAAAAAAGCCCCCGGTCCTCGAGGGACGTCAAGGACCGGGGCAGTCCACGCTCACCCAACAGGGAGGGCAGACATGGTGGACGGAGACATTGTGGGGATGGGCCGGCAGGGCGCTGTGATAAATGCCACAGCCTCGCGGCCGGCCCGGCGTGCCATCGCTAACGCTTCGTAAAACTTCGGAGGTCATACTTAATCTCGTCGAAGTCCGGCAGGAGGGACCAGAAGATGGGGCAAGACAGCCCGGGCCATCCGGCCGCGATCGTCGAGCACGAGGCGCTCCTCGCGGCGAAATCCAGTGCGCTTTCGAGCATCGAGGTCCTGTTGGACCTGCTGCAAGAGCTCGACTGCAGCGTCGGCCACGCCGACATCCCCTGGCTGATCCTCAGATTTCAGGAGGCGCGCAGCGCGATCGAGGCCCTCGACCCGGAAGACGACGCGGCACCGGACCGAGTCGCGGTGCTCTCGACGGCCCTGAAGCAGAAGGTCCACGGCCTGCTGGCCCAGATCCGCGACATGGGCGAGCGGCAGGAAGAGCTGCTGGCCGCCGCGGGCCGGCGCAGCGATCAGTTCAAGCGCTGGTTCCGGATGACCGCCGCCGCCGCAGCCGCGGCCGAGGATTTCGGCCGCCTCGCCGATCCGCGCCGCTGGGGCGCGCAAGCGGCCTAATCCGGCCGGGTTTGCTCTGGCGAATCCGAGTCGTCAGCGCCGGGCGAAGCTGCGGGTCATGGCCTGGAAATCGGCGAGATAGGCCGAGGCCTGCTCGAGGGGCGCGGTGCCGACGAAGCGGTAGTAGCGGCAGTCGTCGAATAGAATTGCCTGATATATCAACGTCTTGCGGCCACTGACGTCGTCCACCCCCTCGGCCCGGCTTTCCAGCCCTTCGAGTCCGTCCACGACCAGCTCGGCCGACCAGCGCACGGCCGCCACGTCGACGCCGTCGATCGATTCCAGCAGGGTCCGGCTGAGCAGCTCCCGGCCGCCGTCCAGCTTGTCGCAGGCCTCGTTGGGCGGCGCGGTGATCACGAAGAGCGAGCCCGAAGGCGGCGGCTCCTTGAGGCTCACCGTGTTGCCCTGGAGCACCCGGTCCGGGCTGAAGCGCCCGGCCTCGGCGAAGCTGAAGGGCAGGCTCTCGCGCGGATCGACCCGCGCCGCCTGCAGCACCTCGGTCGAGCGCAGCGCCGCCACGGCGACCTCGCCGCTCTCGGCCCGCTCGGTCAGTTGCGGCACGCTCATGGCGATCATGCCGGTGAAATCCGTGGCGCCGAAGATCAGCACCCACTTCTGGAAGGTGGTCTGCCCGGCCTCCTGGGTGGCCTCGATCAGGAAGCCCGGATGGCCGTCGACCGTGAGCTCGTCGCGCGCCGAGATCGCCATGCCGCGGAAGCGGGTGCCCGGCGTGAAGGCGGTCGAGACCTGGGCGAAGGCGCCGGCCGGCATCTCGGTGACGACGATCGAGGAGCCGCTGGCCGGATTGGCGAAGCCGGAGAAGTCGCGGCTCAGCTCGAAGCCCTCGGGCGGCATCAGCGAGACGCGGGTGCCCGGCACGTTGACCGCGGCCGCGCCCACGGCGGGGCCGGGGCCGGCCAGCGCGAAGGCAAGGACCAAGGCGGGCGCCGTCGCCGCCCGTCGCGCGCCCGGTCTCGAAAGCCATTCGGTCAACTTGCAGATCATGAGCCTATGCACCAGAGAATGCGCCGATCGTCAGAGAATTCCAGGCCGCGTCTTGGCACCTGCCGCAATTCATAGGCCAGCATGGCCCCGTCGGCCAGCGCTTGGCAACCGGCAGGGCCGTGGCGAGCATCGGGGCCCCGGCAGACACGGCGGTCACCGGCAGCCGATGCCGGCCTCTAGCGTGACGACACTTCGCAAGCCCTTCTCGGCCGGAAAGACTTCCTTTACCACGGGGTGCTAAGCCATGGCGTGCGACGTTGAACTGGTGCGGAGAGATTGGCGCGCCCGGGAAGATTCGAACTCCCAACCTTCTGATCCGTAGTCAGATGCTCTATCCAGTTGAGCTACGGGCGCGAGGTGGAAAATGCGCAGCGGGCGCAGCCCGATAGGGCCTACCCGAGGCGCGCGGACATTACTCGAACGAAAGCCCGAGAGCAAGCGCCCCACAGATCCACGACGCAATCGCGCCGGGAGCCTCCAGCGCCTTGATGTGCCTGGAATTCTCCCTTGTTCCGCTGAGCCGCGTTAACTACTATCGCTGCAACGACTGAGGGGGGATGGGATCACGCCAAACTTCGCAACGGGGGTCTTGGCCGTGGTTCTGTTTAAAAATTGAACGTTCTGATCTGGCCGCCGATCGATGGGAGACGGGTGCGACGCGGGCTCTTGCTCGCGGGTTTTTTCGCGTTCGTGGGCGGCTGCTCCTTCGGCGAGGACGCCATGTGGCCGTCGCTCACCGGCAAGGATCCCTCGGGCGAGGCCCAGGCCGCAGAGGCCACGGCGCAGCCCGCGCCGGCCCCCGGACAGGGCCCCGCGCTCGGCAACACCAACTTCGAGGCGCCCGGCGTCACCCCAGGGCAGCCGACCGGCACCCTGGTCGGCCAAAAGGTCGACGAGCTGCGCGGCGATCTGGGCCGCCTGCAGGGTCAACTGAGCGATCACAACAACCGTCTGCAGACGCTGCGCGCCAACGCGCGGCAGAGCGCGCAGTCCTATCACGGCCTGATCGGCGGCATCAACGCGCGCCTGCAGGTCGGCACGACGCCCGGCAACCCGGAGCTGGTGGCCCAGTGGAACCAGGCCCAGGGCGAGCTGGCCAAGGTCGGCGAGTCCATCGCCGAGCTGAACGGGCTGAGCACCGAGGCCGCCTCGACCTCCGCGCTGGCCGCCTTCCTGCTCGATTCGACGCGCGCGACCTTCGGGCTCTACGGCGCGCTCGAAGAAGACCACCGCCAGCTCGCGGTGCTCGAGGACGAGACCAACAAGACCGTCGTCGTGCTCGACCGCCTGCTCAACGAGCTGACCCAGGACGTGCGCCGGACCCAGGCCTATTACACGACCGAGCGCTCCAACCTGACGACCCAGGCGGTGGCCATTGACAACGGCGAGTTCCTCGGCACCAGCCTAGCCAATCGCGCCTACGGCGTGCCGCCGCCGCCGATCCCGGGCGGCGGCTCTGCCATGGTCGGACGCACCCCGCCGCTGGTCGTCATCCGCTTCGACCAGCCCAACGTGGAGTACGACCAGGCGCTTTACTCGGCGGTGAGCCAGGCGCTGGAACGGCGGCCCAATGCGGCCTTCGACCTGGTGGCCGTGGCGCCGGGCCTGGGCAGCCCCTCGCAGGTCGCGCTCGCCACCAACAAGTCGCGGCGCGAGGCCGAGGGCGTGCTGCGCTCGCTGACCAACATGGGCCTGCCGGCCGACCGGGTGTCCCTCTCGGCGACCACCAACCCGAACGCCCAGATCAGCGAAGTGCACCTCTACGTGCGCTGAACGGCGCCTCTTCTCGCCCCATCTCACGGCGCCGATAGGGCGCCTTTTTCGTTGCCGCGGCGGGACTGGTCAATCGCGCCGCCCGACACCAGTTTTCCTTCACCGACAAGAAGGGAACGACCCATGCTGAAGCGAAGCTTCGCCGTATTGCTCCTGGTCTTCGCGCCGCTGATGGCGGCCGGGGCCGCGGAGCCGGCCGCGGTCGACGACGCGACGCGCGCGGCGATCCGCGGCGTCATCGAATCTCAGCTCGCCGCCTTCCAGCGCGATGACGGTTCCGAAGCCTTCTCCTACGCCGCGCCGGGCATCCGCCGGAAGTTCGGCAACGAGAAGATTTTCATGGATATGGTCCGCACGGGCTACGCGCCGGTCTACAGGCCGCGCGAGGTCGAGTTCCGCGAGCTGCTGCAGAAGGGCACGACGCTGCAGCAGCAGGTACTCTTCGTCGGGCCCGACGGCGAGCCGGTGCTGGCGCTCTACACCATGGAGCAGCAGGCCGACGGCAGCTGGCTGATCTCCGGCGTCATCCTGCTGCGCACGCCCGAAGCGACCACCTGATCGGATTCGTCGGGGCGGGTCCGCGGCTGCGAAGTTGCCGCCTCTCGGTGCATCGGCTTTAATTCCGCGATGCCCGACACTTTAAAG
>JAAUYJ010154973.1_pt1 | contig 21026 bp, 21 predicted proteins | sample 7278031 | NCBI WGS metagenome assembly JAAUYJ01 (sample SAMN14350222, study PRJNA611818) | marine sediment metagenome | isolation source: surface marine sediment (1.8m) | place: French Polynesia: Moorea | collected 2018-08 | reverse complement strand
CAACCTAAGCAAAAACTCCTATTGCGCCATACGCAATAAAGACTTTTACCAAATCAATCTAAGCAAAAACTCCTATTGCGCCATACGCAATAAAGACTTTTACCAAATCAACCTAAGCAAAAACTCTTATGATGAATCAGTTATAGTAGTCTGAGAATGCCTAGCAACAAATTGAATAATGATATTAGTAAATCCTGAAATCTTGATTATTTTTTACTTACAGCACTTTTGAGGATAGTTAAGGGTAATCCTAATACCTACTACTAAATCTTCAATATAGCAATCCGCGCATAGGTTGTGACAAATTAAAAGTAAATAAAAAAGTTGAAACTCTTACCTGTTGCCTGTTGCCAAAATAGCCGACTTCTTTGAGACATCTATTATCTTTTGTTGGATTTGAAAAATAGTTAGGTAAGGGAATTGAACCAGGACTTGTTTCATTATCTACCCAGGATTTGCTATCTACACTCCACTGAGCATTTATAAAACAGGAAGACTTTTGATTCCAGTAGTAAAGATGCTCAATATCAATATCTTCTAAAGGAATTAGAAGATACTGTAAGCATTCATCTTCCTCATATCTGTTCATAGTCATAATTTTTCAAAGCTTCATCCCAATCAGGACAAAACTGTAGAAAGTTATTATGAATTAACTCAATTTCTGCCAAACAGTCTTCTCCATCCCTCAGTTTCAAGAGACACTTTTCGTATCTGTATTTTCCTATGTTCAGAAAATTCATAAAATCAGTTAGGATTTCTTTTCTTGATTTCACTTTTCTAGTCCTCCTCATCTTTATATATTAAAATAGTAGTTTGTCTTCCTAAATATATCAAACAGCTAAATCTCTTTGACTAGGGACAGCCTTTTGGTAAAAAATAACTTAAATTATGTTTGATTTTTTCTTTTCTAGAAAAAACAAGTTTTTATGCCTACAAAGTTACAGATTAGTTTAATAAAGTTTGGTTTTAGCTGGCATAGTGAGTATAAAAAAATATCCTAGATTTTTTCTATTATCAGATCAAATGCTTGGATGTATTGGAGTACATCTATTTTCTGGTAGCTTTGCTTTTTTTGTTTACTATTGGAGTTCAAGATAGAATCCCAGATTCTGGAGTGGATATATCACCGCCTCATTTTTTAGATTACCACCCTGGTTTTTCGTTTGAAATTGATTTGTGGATTATTAATAGATTTACTGAGATAATAATTATCTTATCTTAGAGGCATAAAAATGTTCTTGGTTGGGTTAAAAACAGCAAGTTATATAGTTTGATGCCAAGACTCAAAAGCTTGGCATTAAAAGACTTATAAAATCAGTTGATACTAAACAGAAGCTTCTCTACAAATACCCCCCTGTAGGTGAACCTATCCCAGTAATAATATTTTTGCTAAAAAACCCTAAATATTTTGATATATAAAAACGAAAAAATAATATTTTTAGACACATTTTACTCAAACAAATAAGTGTATTAAAATAGGTTCGTGTAGTCAATTAACTAGTCGCACGCACTGACAACTTCTCTCGTATTAGCCCAGCTAGGAAATTTATTTTGCACCACTACTTAGTTATTTAACCTAACATGAAATTAGTTCCTAAATTTTTAACGACAACTCTTCTTATCACTTTGATTACCTCCATTATTACTTATGGTTGTAAGCCGACATCAAACCCTTCGTCAAACCCTTCATCAAACCCTTGTTTTGTAGAAGCGGAAATTATGAATCCCAATGAAACGCCGCAATTATCATCACCACAGTATCGTGCCAACGTTGTTGCAAAAAAAAGGCACGTATTAGAGCTAACTCTGAAGGTGTAATCGATGAAATAGTTGTTTCAATGGGAGAAAAAGTAATTGCTGGATATCCAATTATTAAGCTTAAAAATGGTAAACAAATTGAAGCCCCTTTGACTGAAATAGTAGGTGAATTTTATTTTAATCAAGGGGAATTTATAATGAAAGGAGAAGATTTAACTACAGTTGTTAACTACCAATCTTTTTATGTTCAGGTTGATATACCAGTTGATAATTTATCCAGAGTTAAAATTGGAAATCCTATATAAATTATTGATAATAATAATCGTAAGTTATTAGCTACTAGCAAAATTGATTTTATTTCACCAGAAGCTCATCGGGGAACTCAAACTGTATTGGTTAAAGCTAAAGTTCCTAGTCAAGGATATAACTTTCGAGATAGACAGCAAGTAATAGCAAGAGTAATCTGGGAAAAAACAACTGGTATTTTTATCCACACAACAGCCATCACCAATATTGGTGAGCAGGAATTTGTATTTGTAGCAAAAGAAGAAGAATCTCAATGTAAAGATTCTAGTTTAATAGCTAAACAAAAAGCTGTTAAATTAGGAAATATCCTGGGTCAAGATTACCAAGTTATTTCAGGATTAGAACTAGAAGACAAAATTATCGTATCGAATGTTGCTAAATTAAGAAATGATCAACCTATAGTTGAAATAGAATAAGACTTTGGTCTGCTTAGTTTAACAAAACATACGCTAAGAACAATTGACTGTTTAAATAAAGCATGAAAAACCAATGAATTCGTAGAAAGTTAGGTACAGTTAAAAATTAATCTCTCTTCTCTATCTAGAGTTTAGTGATTAAGTATCAAAAGCATTTACCGAAAAATTCTGGTCTGGAGCCTCCCTCTTTTAAGTATCCATTACCCATAAGTCTTTAAACCCTTGTGGGGAGAAGGGGAGCAGCGAGCAGGGGAGCAGGGAGAAATAGTCAGAGTAGCTAGGCAAAACTACTTGACTTCTCCAAATAAATCTACTTTTCAATACATATTTTCTCTGGAAAAAGCCTGTTAAAGGCTTAGATATAATTTGTTGATTTTGTCAATCTTTATGTTAAGAAAGATGTGGGTAAAACATAGCTCTTTTCAGGGGAAATCAGAATAAATTTTCCTTTTAGTCAGTTTAAAGATAGGTAATTTTTAATTGTTGAAATCTTCTTTTTTTTATCTCAATTCCCGTCAAACAACTATAAATATGTTTCAAGCAACCCGTCGTCGTTTAGCAATTTGGTACACTATAGTCACAGCTATTTTATTGCTAATATTTGCCACTGGCTTTTATATTTATTTCCGCAGTACCCTAATCGAACGCATAGATGATACATTACTTCATGTAGTAGAAGTAGTAGAGCGATCGCTAGTCATTGAACCTATCACTATTCCCCCCACTGAAAATAATAAAAAAGTTGGTGTCAACCTCGAAGCCAGTTTTCGAGATAATGCTAATACAGTAGAAGATGACCATATTGATATTGAATGGTTCAGCCCCACAGGAGAACTACTTTGGTCAACCTTTTCTGAACCTCTAAATATTCCTATACATTCAAACCGTACTGGGGAAACAGTGCGAGTAACTCCCCACTTAGGAAAAGTTGAAGTTCTTAAACCACAAAAGACTGACAATACATTATTGCTGCGACAGTTGACAGATAGAGTAGAAGTTGGTCGTCAAGTCTTAGGATATTTGCGAGTTAGTCATCCTTGGTTTGAGGTAACAAAGCCTATCCGCCAATTAATGGTAGACTTAAGTCTCGGTACTTGTTTAATAGTAATTTCGGTGGGGGGTATTGGTTGGTTGCTTTCCGGGTTAGCAATGGAACCAGTGCGCGAGTCTTATCAACATTTGAAAACTTTTACTGCTGATGCTTCCCATGAACTTAGAAGTCCCATCGCGATGATTCAAACTAATGTACAAGTTGCTTTAGCAGACCCGGAGTTAGATTCATCGGAACATCAGCAACAACTACAAGTTATTGAAAGGTTGACCCGTCGGTTAGGTCGGTTGGTAGATGATTTGTTATTTTTGGCGCGTCAAGATAGTGGAATAGTGCAATCTCAGTTTTCACCAGTACCTTTGGATGCTTTGTTGATGGAGGTAGTGGAGGAACAACAGGCGATCGCTACAACTCAGGGTGTAGGTCTAGAGTTAAAAATTTCTCTACCTGATTTTAGTGGCAATAATTATCTAACTGGTGAGAAGTGGAACGATAAGTGGAACATTGACAATAATCAAGAGAAATTGACAGACACTTATAATCCTGTTACTGAGGAAGATATTACACTAGAGGGAGATTGGGATCAATTAGCTAGACTATTTACTAATCTGATTAGTAATGCAATTCAGTATACTCCATCTGGTTGTCAAGTATTAGTAGAGTTGCAGCCCCTTGCAAAACCCAAGAAGCAAATTTTGAGGACTCAGAAAGGAGAAATCGCTACTTCTGCTTCAGGTAAGGGGGTAATATCTAGGGGTTGCCTGAATCTCAAAAATGATTCTTTGCAAGTAACGGTTAAGGATAATGGTATTGGTATTCCCATTGAAGCATTGCCACGTTTATTCGATCGCTTTTATCGAGTAGACCCAGCTCGTTCCCATCGCGGTACAGTTGGGTCAGGTTTGGGCTTAGCGATCGCTCTGGCAATTGTAGAAAATCATCATGGTCATATTAAGGTGGAGAGTTGTCCAGAAGTAGGTACGACAGCGACAGTGATTTTTCCAGTACATTCAAATTAGTTAAGAGAGGCTAGGTGCATTAGTCCAAGTTATGCCGATACTATTTTGCTAACATTTGTTAACAATGCACAGTAAGATCAACTTACTGAGGGGGTATCTCCCAATGTGGTATAAAATTGCTCTACCACGCTTTTTATAAAGATTCCACGTGCTCCGTTTAAGTCGCGATCGAGACGAAAACCATCATTACCAGTAACAACTTTTTTGCCACCTAAGTTATTCAGGATTTCACCATTCCAACTAACAGTTTTGCTAGTGTAGGCTTCACTTACGTCTAAAACAGTTTTATTGTATTCGTTAGCTTTATGTTTCAAAAATTGTTCAAATCTATAATGCGCCCAATTCAGCATTTGCCTGACTGACTTACTTCTGAGTTTTCTGCTTGATTTGGTTGTCATCTGAGAAACTTCAAAAGTTGGCAGTAAAATCACATCAAAGTTTTGAACTAGAAATAAAGCTGTTTTATGGTGCATTTCCGAAATGAGATTTCTAATCTTTAATCTCATTCGATTGGCTGCTTTTTTCATGCGTTGCTTGGTTTTAGATTTAGCCTTCGTCAATCTAGAGATTAAATCATCTAAGTGATAGCAAAGTCTTTGGATTTTTCCAATATCGCCAGAACCTATCCAACCAAAACTATTTTCTGAAAATAGCGTTAAAAAGTTTCTCACTCCAGGGTCTAATGCTACAACCCGACCTTGATTTTCAGTCGGATGTTTTGGTGCATCAACTGGCAAGCAAAGGTAATATTGTCCTCTAGCAACAACTATTCTGCAATCTCCAAAAGTCTCAGGTAATGGCTCAGAAAATTTGAGTAACCCAAGCTTAGTGTGGTAAATACCTTTTGTTGATACTGCTGACTTCGGTATGTAGCAAGACTGAATAGGATTTTTACGAGATTTGAATTTAAGGAGCTGTACCTGTCCTGTTTGAGAATACTTAACTTTTGCTTCTCTGACTGCTATACAAGCATCACGAACAGCAATAGATTTTATCTGGTAAGGAACAGGTTTAGACCACTCTGGTAAATTCTTCAAAATCCCACCCTTGATTGCTTTCCAATTAGCTTTGGTATCAGGTTGCTGAAGGTATTCAACGGTTCGGTTATAGGTAAACCTAGCTACACCTATCCATTGCCTTAGTAGTTGCCTTTGTTCACGGTTGAGGTAAATCCGAATCTTCTTTGATTTTTTGTTTGTACTTTCTAAGTCCGTGGACTCTACAGGAGAATATGTGAATAATCGAGAGAACATCGGCGACCATTTCTGATTCTGGACAATATATAGTTTTGTCGAGAACCAGGATTTTCCCACCGTTTTGTTCGACCAAATACTGTATAAGCTCGAATCCAAATCTGGTAAGTCTGTCCCGACAGGTAACAATAATTGTGAGCTGATCGCCTCGCAAGAGTCTCTCCAGTATGGCTCTAAGACCTTTTCGCTTGAAGTTAAGTCCACTGCCAATGTCTTTGATGATTTCGGCCTTTGGGTACTGGCTTTGCATGAACTCAACTTGTCTTTTGAGGTCATCTTTTTGTTTTGCTGATGAGACTCGGCAGTAGCAAATAAGGGAAGCTCTAGTTGCACCCCTGATGTAAGATTGTGCGTTATACAATCTTTGCCCTGCCTCGTTTTTGATGATTTCTATTTTGCCTTTATCTGCATACTTGCGTAATGTATTAGGATGCAAGCCAAGTATTTCTACGGCTTTCCTAAGTGGAACATAACCCATAATCCTATCTTGGCATACATATAGGAGCTTATGTGAATATATGTTAGCAAATAGATAATAGTTAGTCAACCTCTTTTATATACCATCCCCAAATCTTCCCACACTCTCTATCTAGGGTTTGCTGAATAAAGTCTTTTTGTTGAGTTAGGGAGTAGGGAGTAGTTAAGAGTCAGGAGAAATAAGAGTTATAAAGAAGTTGATCGACAGAATCACTTTCTGCCATATTTACCCCAAAATGCTCATTTTTTCCACTCTCTTAACCGAAAATCTGGTACTTTTTCCGGGCTCAAAATTTCTCAAACCAATATCAGTCAATCCTTTGATATTTAATCAGGAAGCCCTATCTAATTACACCAATGCTACTGGACATAATATTATCAACTTTTTGCCATCTTTAATTATTCTAGAATTTTAACTAATTTTATTTTTCTAATTCTCAGGTTTAACAACAATAGTTGTTGGCCCCTGATTCAAAATCTCAGGAGATTATGATTCAACAATCCCTTCCTAAGTTTGTTAAAAATACCCCTATCATTAGTGCCGTTTGTAGCATTCTAATGATGGGACTAATCACAATTTCCCAAGCTGGAGGGCCACCACCAGGTACTACTAAGCCCCCAAATGAAGTTTCTACTGAAGAATCCGAAGAAGTCGAATCTGATACTACTCAACCAATTCGTCGGCAACCTCCAGCAGCTAATCAGCAAGAAGATAGTTCTGACTCAACTGTTAATAGAGGAAAACCTGTTGAGGTTGAATCTGAGACTACTGAGGAGTCTACTAACGATCGGCAATCAACTACTGAACCTGCTGCAACTCCCAAGTCTGAACCTGGTCAGCCTCCACCAAAATTTCCTGAACCTGCTGGTAGGGTTTCGCCAGTAGAAAACTTGACTACTCTCCGATTAATCAATCAAACGGATGCTGTCATTACATATCAGTTGATTGGTGGCCGATATCGAACTTTGGGGGAAAGGTCTGTAGTAGAGTTATCTGAACTGTCTGTTCCACTTACCTTAACCTACCAACGTTCTGATGGTGGACTACTATTAGTCAATCCTCGGGGTATTTCTCCAGGAGTGTTAGAAGTGAGGTTTAATGCCACAGAAGATTTTGATCTAGATAGTAAGTCACTTAATATTAATGGTAGAGGTGGAGTATTTTTGAACTAGGTCGAGAGTAAAAAGTTTGAGCAGTTAGTTGAGTTTTTTTTTGGTCGTTATTTAACTTTTGCTACTTTCGACTTCTGGACTTTTTGGCACTTTGAGAAACTGATTTATATCTGCACTGACTTGTTGAATCTCATCTTCATCTCCAATGTAGATAGCTTTAATATCTTCTGGTAAGTTGGTATCTAAGTTGTGATAAGCCTGTTGTAACAATTTAGATACTTCCTCAGAAGAAATGGTTTCTCCCTCGGCTTGGAGATATGCTGCTATCCTGGTTTCACTCCAGTGGAAAGTCTGAGACATCAGCATAATCAATCTTAGCAATGGCTCTAATTGGTCTAATATTTGTCTGACATAACACCATAAAGGTGGTGGAGCCATCTGTAAAGAATAACGAATGGACTCAACAGGGGGCATTTCTGTTTGGTTAATATTAATGGCTGTCACATTAATTAGCCAATTCTGGAGAGTAGTATTTCCAGTGGCATGATCTGTCCCCTCTCGCAAGTCTAGGCCACGTAGTTCGTAAAAGATATGTTGCCAAGTTTGGGCAAATAGATAATCTGCCTGAACGGGCGATCGCACGGAATGTTGAATTAAGCTTTGGACTATCATACCGTAACGACAAAAAATCGCTAGGAAATATTTACCTTGGTCTGGATAATTTTGAAATAGGGTGAGTAGTTCTTGGTCACTATGATGGAATAATGATTTAACTGTGGGATGATTAGATTCTGGAAACTTGTAGGTTGGCTCTGCTTTTAGCATAAACAGTGATAATTTAGGTTAATTTGCTATGAATTTTATAAGATTCAAATTAAATCAGGAATAGGTCTATTTGAGATTTTATTAATACATTCGATCCATGGCCCTTTGACCTCCCCACTGCTCGACGATTTTGTCGTCGTATTCATCGGCAACTTTTAAGACTGCTTTTACAGATGCTTCTAATTCTGGTTTATCGCAAGTAGAACCAACTATTGTATGTTCAAATATAATATTATCATTTTCATCTATGCCGAAGGCTCCAAAACGCATCTTACTATTTTCTCGCAGTAAAAATTCCATTAAATTTGGTTGAAGTTCTACATCTGTCACAACGTAGGAGCGAGTATTAATTATGGCTTCATCATCGCCCCAAGGAAAAACAAATATTTCTACCAAGGCAGAACCCATAAATAAACTAATACCAGGCAAGCCTTTAATAATACATGGAAATTTGTCAAATAACTCTCTCATCCACACAGTAACTTGGTTGTAACAAGCTTCTTGTACATTTGTCTCAAATTTCATTTTTAGAATCCTTTGAGTAAAAAACTATTATTATAGGTCATTTCCGTTATCAGTTATTAGTACCTCTGCAATAAGGAGGCTTGAAACTTGGAATATTCTCTTTTTTTATCTCCTTAAAAGCCTATGTTTTATCAACATCTTTCTTAAGATAAAACGTGACAAAAAATAGAAGCTATGTGAATGCTATTAAATCCATATTTCGGAACACTAAATGTATTTTAAAATACGTTTTTTGGAGCAAGAAGTAATTTTGCGGTCGTTCTCCCCCCTCCCCCCACACTTGCCCATCTTCCTTATTAGAACAGATTACTATAGTTATCAGCAAGTTGATTTGTGATATTCTGAAATTAGATGTTTGTATAATAAAATATACAAATATCAAAGGTTAGTTATGATTAAGAGGATACTGATAATGAGTGAAACTTTGACACCAGATTTAGTTGCCCCAATTCTCACCGTATTGGGTTCTGTGGGTTTTTTCTTACTGGCATTCCAAGCACTACGGCTATTGAAGCAATAGTAGTATTGGAAAATTGATTTCTAGAAAGTCAGCAATCGCTATAATTTTGTTTTGAATAGTAAATATTTTCAGATTAAAGAATGCTGCAAAAAGGCAAGCTCTAAATTGATGCTGAAAAGAAAAATAGCTTTTCTAATTGATTTTAGAGAACTATGTCTATTATTTTCCTTTTTTTTATTCCTGACTTCTTTCTCGCTTTTTCCTTTTTCCCTCTTTTGTCTAAGATAGCAATCCGCCCATAGGTTGTAACAATTCAAAAACTAATAAGTTCAAGTTCAGAAACTATTGCCTATTGACCATTGTCTCCAAACCTATTCCCAAAAAGTAGACAAGATTTTTGACATGAATAAAACAGGATTGCTATATGTATAACAAACATTTCTAAAATTTAGTATTAGAGAAGTATTTCCTTTTAGGCAAAATTTTTCAGCTTTCTTTTTTGTAGCATTCTATTGTCAAATTATAGCAATTCCCACAATGATGAGGTACAAAATTCCTTTGTTTTAGGGAGTAGAGATTAGGGAGTAGGGAAGATGGGAGAATAGGAAGGAGAAAATTCAGAAAAACAACTGTACCTCATCAGCTTGAGAAACGCTATAGTAGAATTAAATAAACAAATTAAAAAAGGGTATAAATCATAGAAAGTTGTAGGAACTTTCATTTGTGGAATTATTCTTTGAATATTTTCATTACTCTCCCAAAGACTGTTGATATTTATCCAACAATTCTGGGATATAGTCATAACCATCTACTCCAATTATAGGAATAATTTCTCCTCGTTTTTGGTTAAATATTTTCATAAAATCTTCTCCCAACTGCCCCTTTAAAATTATCATTAGCCCTGCAGTTTTCCGCCACTCATTCGCACCTATTTGCTCTAACAAATACATTCCTAAAGTACCTGAAAAAAGTGCTTTTTCTAAATTTTGCAAACTATAATAAGCTTGGGCAAGATAAGCTAAATTCAAACCTTGCAAATACAAATCGCCAGAATATTGAGCAGCTTGCCAACCACCTGCTAAATATAACAGTGCTTCTTCTGGTTTTTCTAAAACCATAAATGCAATTCCCAAACTACTAAAACACAGAGACTTACTCTGACCATCACCTAAAGTTTCTGATAATTTTAAGCCCTGTTGTAGATAGTTAATCGCATTTTCATAAATCTCTGTTTCCATTAATTCCTGTTGTCTAGCTTGGAAAACTTCACTAAAACCTAAATTAGCTAAAGCATTAGCTTCACCTTGGCGATCGCCTGACTGTCGTGAAAACATTAGAGCTTTTTGACTATAATTAATTGCCTCTCCATAATCTTGCATAGCAACACAAGTCCGACTGAGATGATTTAGATTAGCAATTTCACAAGATTTATCTTCTGTATTTTGAGCAATTTCTAGAGCTTGTTTATGGAATTCCATTGCTCGTAAATATTGCCCTAAAGTACCCTGAGAATAACCTAATAAAGTTAAAATTCTAGCCTTAGCTTGGGTGCCTTGAAGTCTTTGCAAAGGTTCATCTAAATAACTGAGAGTATTCTTTAAATATTCTCCTGAAAAAGAAGCAAAAATTCCACCATATAAGGGAAAATATTCCCTTTGAGCAAATGCTCTGAGAATTTGTAATGTTACTTGAAAACAAGCATTACTTAAACTTGGTAAAGCTTGAAAACCATTGGCTAACTGACACCAAATATTCGCAAAAGTTAAAAAGGTCGAAATTGATAATTTTGCTCCTACTTTAGCATCATAAATTAATTTATCAAACCATTCAACTAATCCCCGTTGTAAACATTGTAAAATTATTGCTAATTCAACTAGGTTGTTAGGTTCAATATTAGCTTTACTGGCATATTCTACAATTGACTTTTCAAAAGCAATAGTATTAAATAAATCTTCTGGGAAACTACTGTTTACCTGTTTTCCCCACAATACCCAGGGGCCTTTTTGTTCCGGAGTACCCCCAAACCCTATTTGTCCACGACTCTGGTCATATATCCAGCTAACTAGATAAGGTTGCAGATGTTGCCAACTTTCTAAACCTTTAGTAATGCCATTCAAAAATTGCTGCAAGTCTTGTTTTAGGTCTGGGTTTGCGGTTTGAGTTCTTTCTTGGTCAAGGGTTTGGGCGAGTTTCTGTAGTTGGTTGAGGGTGAGGGGTTGTTTTTGGTTGGGGTCGATGGCAGAAAATAAAGCGGTAAGACGCTCTTGGGGTTCAGCATTGAGAATGTTTTGTACAGATGAAGCGAGCGCTTCTTGGTCACGGTTTTGTTTTTCCCATCTTTCCCACTCTCCTTGAATAGTTTTTATAGCACGAAGACGGCGGTTAGCTTTTGCTTGTTTTAACTCATCTGTTTCTGTTTCTACTTGATGTTGGGTGCTTTGCAGACGTTGGTCAAAACAACGTTCAAAAATTTCACCTGTACCAGGAGTAATTTCTTTAACTAACATTTGATACACTTGTTCTTTAGAACGAATTTGACCTTTGAGAGTTATTTCCACAATATTATCAATCAAGTTTAAATAGCGATCGCTTAATGATATAGATTCTGTCATTTTAAATTTTACTTTAGTTATTTACAACACAAAAATGGATTAGTTACCAACAACAAAATACTTTTATACAAAGCAAAAAGAAGAATGTTTAATTTAGAGATAAAGTTCGATAAAGCTTTTGCTTAATTTAATCAAACCTCTAAATTTCTGGCGTTGCTGAACCAAGGGAGGAATATTTGCAGAAAAGGTAAATTCCATCCTTAACTTCCTTTTTCTCTAAAACTATAATTCATCAATTCATCCTACTTTACTGTTTCATCTTAAATGGTGCAATAAATTTTAAATTCTGGGTTGATTAATCTCCCCCTCTTCTCCCTCTTCCCCCTCTTCCCACACCTTCAACTCACACTTTTTTAATGCAAATTTTTAGATTAAACAATCCATTACACTCCCCACACTTTCCCCACCCGCCAGATATACAACGCCAAATCTATTTTAAGGCTTTCATTTCTTTCTACTGCTGTTCTTGCTTCAATAATTTATCACAATAAACATATCCTCAAACATTTCATTAACCATATCTTCCATATTATCCATATCTCCAGAATTAGGCCCGCGCAAAAATTCGTGAAGTGTAATTTTACGCTGTTGAAAAGCTTTGACAAAATCATGCAACTTGGCAATTAAATTTAGTTCTAACTCTGCATCTTTAATCAACTCTGCCATCAGATTTTCCCCCGAACGTTTGGCTTTGCGATAATGCTTGACCATATTTCCTTGAGGTGTATTTCTAACTTCTCTTACCTCTGCTTTTATTTGTTCATATTGTTGACTGAGTAAATTTATTTCTATTTCTAGTCGTTCACATTCTTTATTAATATCATTCGGAAAAAATTTTACTTTTTCGTGGTTTTCCTCTTTTTCAATCTCTAATAACCGCGCCAAGTCACCACCTTTATAAGCAATATTAATTTCCTTCATTATTTCAGTATAATAAACACGACTTTCATCATCACTAGCTTTATCGGGATGAAATTTATCAGCTAATTTTAAGAATAGTTTTCTCAAGTCTCTATTAGGTCGTGATTGAGAAATATTTTCTTGTTCATAGATTTGTTTATAATCTTCATCAAAGCCAGGTTCTCTCCCAAAAAAATCTGACTCTGTTGATTGTTCTTCCTCATCTATAAGTTCTTCATGAGATTTAGTAAAATGCTCAATCCGAGGAGAAATACGTCCTGTTATTTGGAGTATTTTGTAGATACCAATAATTTCTTTTTTTTGACGTTTTCCTAAACGCTTGTTACTTAGAATTTTATCAAATAAAGCATGAATTTTTTTATCTAAACTCTGAATTTTTTCATAAAAAGGTCTACTTACATGAAGCATTTCCTGAGCAATAGTTTGCATTTGTTCAGTAAGGTTAGATAACTCTGTTTTTTTGCTCTTTATTTGCTTGAGTAGTTTTTTGTGCTTTTCTTGGAGAAACTCAGCTCTAGCATTAGCGGAAGAAAAGGATAAGGCATTTTCTTGAGTTGGAGTAGTGGTGGCAGTTTTACTTTTAGTTTTTTTTGGCATAGAGATATAAAAATGACAACTTTTAAGATTCAATAATCTTTTACAGTTTACCGTTATTTGATAAAAATGTCTTACCTTCAACCCCAAAGCACTTGGTTACAAAAAAACAGGGGTTGCCAAACCCCTGTAACCATTTAGATGTACCAACAATATGCTTTTTATTTTTCAGTAGTCTTTATCTTTACATAAACTTTCACTGGTTGTACTGCTGTCATTTTTTCTGCATTGACTTCAGCTATTAAGTATTCTAGATTTTTTCTGGCTTCAGTTATTTTTTCTTTGCTGCTATCAGAAAATTTTACCACACTTTTAATGGTTGCCTTAGTAACTAGTTTGAGTACAAAAACTAATATTGATGCGACTGCTACTAAAGCGCCTAAACCAAGCTCTACTCTGGATATATTTATCTGTTTGACTGTCTTCAGGATGCTTGAAATGATCATAATAATAGATATCCTTGTCTATAGAATTCAGCGTTCGGTATTTCTAACAGTATTTCCAAGAATGCTTAATTTATTTCAACGATGTAGATGCTTTGATATTACTGTAGTTATTCAACTATTTTTTTGATAGTTAGGAATATAAAGATTTTGACGAGAAGCCTTTAATTCCACATATCCAAAACTATTACTTCATACTTATATTCCTAATATTTGTTTGGAGCGCCGTTAAGTTAGCCATTTTTTCCTCTCCTTAATATTTAGCTAGCTTTCTATCTGGATTTGTAGAACTGATTCAGGTTGATAATTTCTTTGTTATAGCTAGGTTAACTTCTCATTAATTTCTACATTAATACTCTTATCCAAAAAAAGCAACCCCTGTTACAGTTATTTATATTTTTCTTATTTATCAACTTTATTATTAACCTGAAAAACATTGGTTTTAAAGAATTGTAGCTATTTAATAATTTGAGTTAAACTAGGCAATTGAGAAAGATTGCTCAATAAGATAATGTAATACTTAGTTGTTGACCAGATACAGAATTATCATCAAATCAATAGTCGCAAGATATTTACGATGATACAATTGCTAACTTGATTGGGATTTATGGCCAAAACTATTCTACTTGGACGAGAAGGATCATTTCACTTATCAGTTATCAGGGAAAGGTTTTCACAAGCGCAATTAACTTACCCAAATTCTCAAGCTAGACGTGCCAGTAACTTGGGTATAATTAAAGAGATACCTAATAAAGCAAGTTGTGATTAGGTTAAATAATAGGGAGACAAAGAACATAGAGAAATATTTGCTTATTCTTCGGGAAGCAAGCTACACTCTTCAACTCAACCTAATATCTAATACTAATTTGATAAATGTTTGCTACAAATAAATTTCTAGGTTGTACGTACTAGGTGAATTATTAATTATTTCCTAGCTAGTTTATTTGTAACATTTTTTTTCAAGTTGCTATAAGTTATTAATTTGAGCTTTTTTAGAGTCTCTCCAACCATTTTTCTAATGCTAGGTCAATTAATGAGTCTAGAGATTTATAAGCATCTAAAACTTCTGTTTTTAATTCTTCTCCCATTCTTGATTCCCATAGTTTTTTATAATGTTTAAATAACTCCACATCTTCATCATTTGTAATATTTTATCGTAGGGGTTTGGTCTCCAAACCTAAGTAAAAATCGGAGGAAAATACCAGACTATTACAGTTTTTTTCACAAGTCATTGACAATCGCTATAATTTTTTTTCAAATTCTTTCTAACCATTTTTGGAGTGCTAGGTCAATTAATGAATCTAGAGGTTTGTAATAATCTAAAACATTAGTTTTTAATTCTATTCCTACTTTTTCTTCCCATCGTTTTTTATAATCCTGAAATAACTCTATATCTTCCTGTTTCAAAGATTTTTGGTATTTAGGAGACCAAACAATAATTCTATTAACTTCTTTGATATATTTCTTCCCCATATTTTTGCTTCTTATTGGTAAAAAATACCAATATGTACGACTACCATTAGTAATAAGAAAAGGAAAATAATTTTCTCCTTTTCCAATAGCTTCTATTAACCTTCTAATACTCCTTTTGTGCCGATTTATTTCTGTTCCTACTCCACTCGAAACATAACCTTCAATCAAAGCTTTATCTTGCCAATTCTCGAACTTTCACCACCTTTATATGGCAGCCAAAGAAACAATATTACTTCATCTTTATAAGAACAAAACTCAGCACAAAATTTACTACTTTTACCACTACCACTTCCGTACTTAATACTTCCAGCAGAAGCAAATTCCTGAATTTTAGGATGAAACGCCAAAATTTTTCGTCGCATCCTAAAAATCTCTTCTTGTTGTGGAGAATCAAAATTATTTACAAGTTTCAAAAGTGCTGTCGGTGGGGTAGGTAAATCTAAATCTAAATCTAAATCTAAATCATTATCTAATTCTTGATATGGAATAATTGCTTGTGAAGTCTTCCCATTATCCACATCTTTTAAACGAAGATAAAACTTATCCTCATTTTCAATCACAGAAAACTCTAAAAATTGAAAATCAAGAGTATGATATTTTCTATCTGTAAAATTATCTCGATGAAAATTAGGAGTAATTGCTATTAATCTTACAGGTTGCTGATAATCAACTTTGTCACTAAAAGGTTGCTCATCTAATAAAGCATCATAATAACGAGTCAACTCTTGAATTATTCCCCTATCCTCAACATTTTTTAATTCCAAAATTACTAACTTTTGATGACTATCAACTGCCAAAATATCGCATCTTTGATTATTAACAATATACTGCCTGTCTAAGACATTTAAACCTAGTAATTTTTCCAAATTTTCATAAATAAAATCCTCTAAAATTTCTTCACTAACAAATTCCCAACCAGAACCAGTTTTGATTAAAGATGCGTTGGTTAACATATTTAATTGAATCTAAATTTTTCCCTTAATCTATAATAACTAAAGTAATAAAGTTTCTGTTGACCAAGTTGCACAACTACAGCAAAAAAAATCATTATCTTCTGTCCAAATAGCTGCTGGTAAAGCTAATGCTAAAGCCAGGGTTTCCGAATCATTAGGGTCTCTAAGAATCCTTTTTTTAGCTTAATTATAGTGGTAAAAATTCCCCAAGTAAAACTTTAGCATCAATTACTAAATCTGGATTTGCAGTCTGGCGATCGCTTACCCTACTGCAAATTCTGTAAATTGACGTAAATAAGGAGCTTTAAAGGCTAAAACAATATCTTCTTTGGGAACTCCTACAGCTACTAACTCATTTGCTATTCCTGTTTCAGTTCTATCTCTCTGAATCCAAATTTTACCATCTTTTATATCGACATGAATCACACAACCGTAAACCCGTTTTTGCTCCTCCCATCCCAGATGAATTACTTGATAATGTTGCCGTTTTGTATCAAAAATTAATTGTACTTCTGTCTGTGTATCTAAGTCATTACCTGAATGTTTCGTCAAAATATTTTGAACTAATTCTTGATAGTTTATTCTTTCCATAAAGCTATCTCCTCTTTAATAACTTCAAAAATAAGTAACTTGAGTTGATATTCGGCAATTAATTCTTGAATAAATTGATTTCTGAAAAAATCAGTGTAGATATCTTGGTTAATTGCTAAATATAAAACTCTCTCTGGTTGTTTTTTTCTAAGAGCAGAACGATAACTGAGAAATTGACCTAAAGCTACATAAAAGCTAGCTAAATCTGATGCACCAATAAAAGATTTAATCTCTACAGCAATCTTTATACCATCTTTCTCTGCTGCTATAAATTTTTCTCCTGCTAAATCTATAAAAAAATCAAGTTCTTCTACTTTAATAAATAAAGGATCGTGAGTAATTATCCATCCCTCTTTTTCTAAGGCTAGACGAACAGTATTATGAAATATATCTTTAGCTGACATAGATAATAGTAAGTTCGAGGATTGTATTTAACTTTCTGAGTTGCGAGATGCTTTTTATAAAGTAGTTAGTGTTAGATATTATTTGACTTAACCTAACACCTACTACCTAAAAACTACTACCTAATCATTTAGCCCAACGATTTTGACTTTCCTCTAAATGTTCTAATAATTCCTGTTTACTCAAAGCAGGTTTTTTACAAATCAAACCTTGACAAACTAACCCTACAGAATTTTCTGGTAAGTCAGTTTCAACCTTATATATAGTAGTAGGAAAATACTGAGTAATCAAATTAGAAATTTCTGCTTCAAAAGTTCTGACTAAAGTTTGATTTCTATACCAGTCAAGAGCAACAAATAAACTCGGACAAGCTTGAGGAGATTTTTTCATTATGCTACTAAAAGCATTTAAAGCAGACTCGGCACGATCGAGATAATGTAACTGTTCAGTCAACAAAGATAAACGAACTAAATTACTTATTGCTACTCCATTTGCTGCGGGTGTTGCATTATCAATATAATTCCTTTCTCTTAATATTAATTCCCCACTAACATCTGTAGGTGCATTGTAATAACCTGCTGCTTCTAAACTCCACAAAAATTCGTCAAATTCATCTTGTAATTTGATTGCTGTTTCTAACCAAAAATTACTATTTGTACTATTTGATGAACTAATAGAAGCTTGTTGTAAATCTAGTAAAGCTTTAATAAATAAAGCATAGTCTTCTGACTGCGCCATTACTGCTGGTTTACCATCATAATTTAGTCGATAAAAACGTCCTTCAACCGACTGATTTGTGATGATAAAATTAGCAGCATTAACAGCTAATTCTAAATATTCTGAATTGTCAAATATTGTAGCTGCTCGTGCTAAACCAGAAATCATTAAACTATTCCAAGCAACAATCATTTTAGTATCTGTTACTGCTGGAATTCTACCAGGCCAACGATTATTTTTTGCATCCTGATTATTAGTAGCTGGGGGGAAAGTTTCTACATGAAAAGGTTTGTCTCCATACCGCACTTCAAACAATTTAGAGAGGCAATTTTCTAGAGTTTCACTTAACTCTCCTGCTTCTTTTCTTTGCAAGACAATTTTTCCCTCAAAGTTACCATTAGATGTGATAAAAAATTGTTCTGATAACTCAGATAACTCTTCTGAAGTTAACAAATTTTCTAATGTTTGATAATTCCAAACATAGAAAGCTCCCTCTTCTGGTTCCACTTCATCTGGAGTAGTAAAACTATCAGCATCCTGAGCAGCATAAAAGAATCCATCGGATGCCTTCATTTCTCTTTTTAGCCAATTTATTGTCCCAATAATTGCTCGTTTAAAGGCTGGTTGTTGATAGCCTGCACTCCATAAATTAGCTAAATATTCAACAATTTGCCCATTATCATAGAGCATTTTTTCAAAGTGAGGAACTGTCCAAGTTGCATCTACTGTGTAACGATGAAAACCTCCGGCAACATGGTCATAAATTCCGCCTAAAGCTAAATATAACCCCCTTTGTAAACAAATTTCATTACCGTTATATTGAGATTCAAAATTAAACTTTGTTCCTTCTAATGCTGCCTCAACATAAGGTATCATCGGAAAACTTTGTTGGGAGTAGCGATCGCTAATAATTGCGGTACTAACTTCTAAACCTTTTTGTAATACTTCTGCGCTTAAATTTTCTGCTTCTGGCAATAAAACAGACTTTCTTAAACTCTCTAACATTTCTGCTTTTAAAGAGTTAAGTTTAGTTTTTTCAATGTCATAAAAACCTCGTATTTTTTGCAAAACCTCTAAAAATCCTGGTCGTCCGTAACGAGGTTCAATAGGGAAATAAGTACCACCAACAAAAGGTGTTAAATCATCAGGAGTTAAGAAGATATTTAACGGCCAACCACCCTGTCCAGTTAACATTTGTAATGCCTGCATATAAATACTATCTACATCAGGTCTTTCTTCTCTATCTACTTTAATTGGTAAGAATTTTTCATTCAAATATTCAGCAATTTGGTCATTAGAAAAAGCCTCATTTTCCATCACAGTACACCAGTGACAACTTGAATAACCAATTGATAGAAAAATTAGCTTATTTTCCCGTTTTGCAGTTTCTAAAGCTTCCTCACACCAAGGCCACCAATCCACAGGATTTTCTGCGTGTTTGCGGAGATAAAGACTTTGGGATTTAGCTAAACGATTAGTCATATTAATGTTTTCCCTAATTACCGATTATATTGTCAATTATCTCAGTTTTTTGCACAATGGATAATTAACTGTGCTGAAGATTATAACGTATTTATTAATTTTCGGACTTGATTGAAATAAACTCTTATGATTTAATTTTAATATTGACTTTTTATTGTTAAATAAAAATGATTGACTTTGCTTGATGATTCTTGTAAGTAAAAACCAATATATTGAATAGTTTTGTGATGTTTCAGCCTGAGAGTATATAGGATATTTGAGTAACCAAAATATTCATTTATTCCTGACTCTGAACTTTCCCAAAATCACCAAAAATCCCAGATTTTACTTTTGACTTCTCGGTGAGCAAATTCTAGCTTTTTCCACCAAAGATTTTTCATGGTTTTGTACTTTCTGAGGCTGAGATTAGACTAGATATTTGACTGAAAAAATATTCATTGAGTCAGCAAAATTCACCTTACTCTTAACTCCCAAAAATCACCAAAAATCCCAGATTTTACTTTTGACTTCTCGGTAAAAATATTCCGGCTTTGACTACTAGAATTTTTTAATGGTTTTGTGGTTTTTCAGCCAGAGAGTATATAGGATATTTGAGTAACCAAAATATTCATTTATTCTTTACTCTTAACTTTCCCAAAATTACCAAAAATCCCAGATTTTTACTTCTGACTTCTCGGTGGAAATATTTCGGTTTTTCCACCAGAGATGTTTAAGATTTTGTACTTTCTGAGGCTGAGAGTAGACTAGATATTTGACTGAAAAAAATATTCATTGATTCATCAAAATTTACCTTACTCTTAACTCTTAAAAATCACCAAAACTCCCAGATTTTTACTGCTGACTTCTCGGTAAAAATATTCCGGCTTTGACTACTAGAATTTTTTAATGGTTTTCTGGTTTTTCAGCCGGAGAGTAGACCAAATATTTGACTAAAAAAAATATTCATTGAGTCCTGATCCTGAACTATCAAAAATTACTAAAATTTCAAAATTTTACTTATTTATTCCCCCATAATTTATGAACTACTCAAGAAGAAATTTTCATAAACTCACTATGCAATTTTCTCTAGGAATGGGAATTGCACCAATATTGTCAAAATATCTGAATCTCAACTTATCAGACAATTTATTAGAAAATAAAATTAAAGAATTTTTTGCTTATCTCGACCCAGAAATTGATTTATTAATTCCAACATATTTGGGAAATGACCAAAGAAGATTTTATGGTCGTGGTACACCAGAAAATTTTCAAGTGTTAGATAAATTTAAACTAGGAACAGGTGTAACTTATGTTGGTAAAACTAGAAAAGTCTGGAGTGGAGCTGGATGGACTGGACAACCAACTATTACTAAAGATAGGGGAAAAACTTATTTAGTTATTGGCGGTTATGACTATCTTTTACGCAAAATAGATATTGCTAATAATCAGGAAGTTTGGCAATATAAATTTGATGATGTGATTAAAGGTTCAGGTACTATTTATATTGATGAAACTGCTAATGAAGAGAATCGCATCGTAATTTTACAAGGTAGTAGAACAGGTAGACCGAAAAAAGGAATTGCTCCTAGTTTTCGGGCTATTTCTTTTAGAACAGGCAAAGAAATTTGGCAACTTAATATTAGGAAAACCCGTAGT
>JAAUYJ010188377.1_pt1 | contig 21039 bp, 25 predicted proteins | sample 7278031 | NCBI WGS metagenome assembly JAAUYJ01 (sample SAMN14350222, study PRJNA611818) | marine sediment metagenome | isolation source: surface marine sediment (1.8m) | place: French Polynesia: Moorea | collected 2018-08 | reverse complement strand
TCTCCTCCTGGGAGGGTCAGAGGTCAGGGGTATTTATATTTCTTCATCCTTCATCCTTATCTCCCCAAGGATGTGGGGAATTTTGTTGGCTATAGTTGTGAGATGATTTGATTGGTAACTTCTTCAGTAGATAACTCGCCGTTAATAGTCAGAAGGCGATCGCAATATTGATAATATTCCAAAATAGGAATGGTAAAATCTTGAAAGGACTGGATACGGCGTTGGATGACTTCTGGTTGATCGTCAACTAAGCCCCTATTTAAAGCCCTTTCTTTCATCAAAGACTCACTGACTTTCAGATAAATTGCCCAATCGAGCTTTTGATGTAATTTGTGTAATAAAAAATCTAGTTCTTCAGCTTGAAATGCGGTGCGGGGATATCCTTCTAGTATCCAACCTTGACTAGCATCTGACTCTTGCAATCTCCGTTTAATAAATTCGATCATCAGTTCATCTGGTACTAGTTCCCCTTTTTCTAGATAAGGTTGAGCTTTTTTTCCTAACTCTGTACCAGAGGTGATTCCATCTCGCAAAATACTACCTGTAGAAATACTGGGAATTTGATAATGAGCGCACAACGCGGACGTTTGCGTTCCCTTTCCTGAACCAGTACCCCCTAACATTACTAATCTCATCTTATCTCTTGGCTGAAGACTTTATCTAGGAACTTCGATTAATTAGTCAATAAGTTGACCAATAAATAGCATAGCATTGGGTTTCCTCGATCTAAACTACCCATTAATCTTTTTAATATTCCTATCAAGGTTCATTTTGTGAGTATTTGAGAAATTCGGGAGCGTGATTTTGACAATAAGCTTTGGCTTCATCATTTAGTTGCTCAATATTACTTCGCCATGTATTTAACATCTTTTCTCTTTGTTTCAGAATATCGAAATTAGGTTTAGGTAGTCCTGTTATAGAATCGTATCTGCTACAGTGCTTAGGTAAACCCAGAAAATAAGTAATTCCTTGATTCGCTCTAATGTTTTTACTATGTAAATATTCAACACAAAAATATTGCCAAGCAAGTTTATGATCTAAATATTTTCCTCTTAAAGCTCTTATTTTTTTTACTGATAAATCTACTCGCTCAAAAAGTATCTTTTCTAAGTTAGAGTTGGATTTTAAAATTCTTGTTTCTCCTACTTTACCTCTAAAAAACTCCACAATAAAAATATCTTCAAAATCAAAAATACAAATTTCCGTTGGTTCACTATTATCCTCTTGAAGAATAGTGTAATTTTTAGCATCAATTTCTGAGCCTACTACTTTAACAGATTCTCTCGGCAACAATATCCTAATTTTAGAAAAGCGATCGCTAAAATGCGACCAGAAAGTTTTTCTACTGTTTAATCTTTTATATTCGGGATCATCTAAGTCAATAATAGTATTGACAATTTTTTCAAATTCTTTATAGTTAACTGCTCCAACTAGTTTTCTTATGGCAGCTTTAGCTTGTGAAGAAAGTTCTTTATAATAGGAGTTGGTAATATTAGGATTATAATTTTTTCCTAGCCAATCTGATAATCTTGGATGTTTACTTAAGACTTCAGCAGAATTATTAACTAAGATATTTTCTACATTTTTATGCTGTTGCTGAGGAGACATTTGCTCGAAACAGCGAAGTAACCATTCTAGATATTGGTCTGTTATTGTATATGGACAAGATGCTCCAATGAAGTTATTAGCTTGATTAAAAATAGAGATTCTTGCAGACAATCTCAAGCTTGCTCTTAATTCTGAAGGAGTTAAATATTTTTTTTGACAAATTTCTGCTATACCACGAGGATTATCTATTTTTATATTCTGAAATACTTTGACTATTAATCTCTCGCTTATGCAATTAGAGAAGGTATCTTCTAAAGATTGAGCAATAATTCTTTTACCTGATTTACTTAGAGTTAAAGCTAAGTGATTAAGTAGCTTATGTTGTAACCAAGAATTCTGTTTACTTGCTTGCCAAATATTTTCAGATGTTTTAGTACTTTTATTCGTATTTTCTCTATCCCACTTTTCTTTATTATATAAGCAATAAATCCATTCTAAACTAGTGATATTTGTCGTGCTACGAGATTCGATATCTTTAATTATGTTATCAAGACTGCGCCAAGATAAATTATGTGCAGCAGCAACACCAATAGGTAATGATGCAGATTCTTTTTTTAGATTATTATTTCTTAGTTTTGTTAACTCCGTAATGTTGACTTGTTGTATTGCTGGTAATTGTAGTTGTGAAAATTGATAGTTCATTATGATGGAGGTTGTACTTTTGTTTCTTAGATATCTATTTGATCGAGTAATTCACTAAAGTTTTCATGACTAAATTGGAAACGAAATACAACTCTGCGATCGCTTGAATTATCTTTACTTTGATCTGCATCTATTTCGCCTCTTCCTGATGCTAAAAGTTTTTGTTTAAATTGATTTTTAGTACTAAAATCAACTTCTTCTGAAAAAATATAATTAGATACTGACAAAGCCCTTCTTAAACTTAGTTCCATATTAGCTGTATCAGAACCACTAGAACTAGTATGACCTTCAATAATAATGCGAGAAACATAGTCAGTTAATATTGCATCAGAAAAAATCACTTGACTGTAGATAGGAATAAATTGTTTAAGAAACTGTTTTCCTTCTGATTTTAAAATAGCACTTCCTTCATCAAATAAAAGGCGATCGCCTATTTTAACTTCTCCTGTTTTTCGATCTACTTCCACTTGATATTCATTACTCAGTTTTTCTTCAAGAGCATTTTGTAATGCAATGGGTAAAGCAGAAATTAATTGCTCATATTTATCTACTTTTCTTTGTAATTCTTGGGCTTTTTTTATTTCTTGCTGAAGCTGTACTTGAACTACGATAAATAGTAGAGCAAAAAACATTAATAACCCAGACATTAAATCACTAATAGATAGCCATACTCCAGAATCTTCTTCGTCAACTATTTCAGGTTGATGTTCAAATACGTTCATTTTATTTAATTCCTTTAATATTAGTAGGGTGGTGCATCGCCTACCCTACCATTGACAATGATGATTAATTAAATAGCTAATTTTTGAGGATTGCCAGATTCATTTTGTAACTCTTGAGTAGCAGCAACCAAATAATTAGCAACTTCGATTAGTTGATTAGAATAGCTATCGAGTTGATTATAAACATCAGCAGCAGAACGATCTAAATCTTGAAGACTTTGAGCATAAGATTCATTAGTTTGTTGTAGATAATTTTTCAGATGTTCATTATTATTTCTTAAAGCTTCATTGAGATGTTTAACTACATCATCTTGTTGTTCATTTAATGTTTGAATCATTTGCTTGTACTGTTTTGTTACTTGTTGTGCATTCTTACCAACATCACGGAAAAACTCTTGTTGTTCAGCTAATCTTTGACTATCACTTAAACCAATAGCATTAGCAAGATTGCTAGTAACTTTTACAGTTTGCTGAATCTTGTCCATACTGGTATCAATTTGTTCTATTAGCTTTTCTCTTTTCTCCACATCTTCTTGGAATACTTGGCGTATTTGTTCCACAACCACGTGTAATTCTTGATGTTGATCTTTCAAAAATTCAGTAAGGCGATTTTGGTATTCTTCTCTAAATACTTCTAATTCTTGCTGAACTACTTGATTGGTATCGCTAATAATTCCATGAATATCTTTAAAAGTACTCGCAACAGTATCAGCATTCTCTTTAAAGATAACTCTTTGTTGTTCCATTCCTTCAATACTTTTATCTACAGCACGATTAATTTCTACAGAAACATCCTCTAATACTCCTTTCGTTTCCCCCTGGAAATTACTAAGAATATGTTGTAATTCTGTAGCAAACTTATTCAGATCGTCTAATGTATCTTTTTGGAAAGTTTGAATTGTTTGTACTGCACCTGATAAACTTTGAGTTATTCCACCCAATTCGTCTTTTAATTCTCTAACTGCTTCTGATGCTTCTTTAGTTAACTCTGAACTTTGATCTAATCTTGTAACAACAGGTTCAATTAATTCATCTCGTAGCTGTTTAACTAGCAATTCTACTGTAGAAACTTGACTGTACTGTATTTCCCTAATTGCTTTTACCTCTTGCAATAACAGATTGTTTGAAGAGGAAATAGCTTCCCCAACAGCATTACCAATAGCTTGAGGATTTAATTGGTTTAAACCTGATAGATTTTTAGCGACTTTTTCTAGACTAACAGCAGCATTTTGCGTTGCTTTATTATCTAAACGAGATAGTAGGCTTGTAGGTGTTTCAATATAACCAATATTGGTAAGTTGTTTTCTTAACCGATCCCTTAATTTCTCTTTAAATAGTTTACTAACAGCAATGATGAGTATCAAAATACTGGCTGCGCCCAAACCCCATAAAGAAGTTTCAAAAGCACCTTTCATTCCTTCTAAAAGTTCAATACTAGCTTTAATTAAAGCTTCTGAATCGTTTAAATTATCTAGACTTATTTCTTGTAATCCAAAATAAATTCCACTAAATGTACCCAATACACCTAACGCTGTTAAAAGTGTAGGTGCAAAATAAATTGAACTTCTAGGAATTGCTTTAGATAATCCAACAGGATAAGATATAACTATTAACTTATTTCCTTTTAATTGAGGTCTAAAGTAATTCTCGTCAAATGTACCTGCAAGATGTTGAAGACACCAAGAAATTACTTGATCTTTCTTGTTGCCAAATCGATCAATATTTTTAGTTTTAAGATATTGTTTCAGTAATTTAATACTTTGAGAATCTGAAGCTAATTGATTTAGCTTATAAAAATATATAGAAATCAATTCACTAACAAGAAAAACTAAACTCAAGCCAATAATAATAGCAACTAGGATTTCATTACTAATCAAAAGTATTCTCCTGACAATTAATTAAAATTTTACAAACTTTTCTCGCTCTTGAATTGATAGCTTTTCTATGGCTACTCTAATAGGTAAATGAGCAGCATCCTTATAACTTTTAATCGGATTAACCAGCAATAATCCATAAAGAGACTCTTCTGTATCTGCTTCCTTATCTTCCATTAAATAAACTTTTTCTGGTGCATAATTACGTAATAAACGCACTTGCAAATTAGACTTAATCTCTCTCAGAGAAATTGCTAAATTAGAATTGTGTCCGAATAGTTGTTTAGCTTCTTTCCAAGCGTGATTGACAGCTACTATTTCTGTTACTAGCTGTTCTAGAGATGGTTTAAAAAAATCCATATATTAAATTATTCTGATTGCTGGTTTTAATATTCCCACCGAGCCAGCAAAAATTACTATTTTTCCTGAAAAATCCTGCTGTTATTATTATTGCTAAAATTTAGCGTAATTTAATTTAGAGGATGTCTGAAAAGTATCCTTAGCTAAGTTTCTAGTTTATTTAATCCCCCCTAACCACCCTTAAAAAAGGGGGGAAAAAAATCGAGTGACGCTGGCTTATCACATAACCTCTTACGATTGTAGCTATCGCCCCAAGAAGCTTACAAGTCAGTTTCCTAAAGATTAGCAACTTTTAAGAGATTTCATCTGAAGTAAAGGCAAAAATTCAAAAAAATAAACAACTAACAATTAACCAGATATAAACTCAATTAACGATCGCCTATTTCATCTACACTACGACCGCCAAAAATTGCTTCATCGTGAGTATAGTATTTGAATTCAAGCAGATTAGAAAAGGGGTCTTCTAAGAAAAATGTCCAATGTTCTGTTAACTTTTGCGGAAAGCGTTGTTTCGGTTCTTGATAAAATTTTAGTTCCTTTTCTTTAGCTCTAGTAACTAATTTATCCCAGTCTTCTTTACTGGGTAATATTAAACCAAAATGTCGGGGATAAATACCTTTTTGAGAAGTTAAAGGTTCTTGGGTTACATGAGCTACTACTTGATGACCATAAAAGTCTAGAATCACTGCCTGAGAATTTTCTCTTCCTACTGTACAACCCAAACCATCACTGTAAAATTGTTTAGCTTGAGTCACATTATCGATTGGAATAGCAAGGTGAAAAATAACTGAATCAGTCATAGCGATCGCAATATCTCTTGAGAAAAGATTTATCACTAAAATCATATCGCACGCTATCTGTTACCAATCTACCCAATTAGTAGTTAATAAATACTAACCACTAATTACTAGTTACTAGTTACTAATTACTCGCTACCCATTCCCGACGCTACCAATGTCAAAAGCTTCGGATGTCCTGACGCTCCAGATGTAATAACACCATTTCGATTTAAGGAAAGCGTGACTATGACGCTTCGCACCAGACCCGCAGATCAATGTGTAGCGGTAATTTTGGGAATTGATATCAGCATTACTTCTTTGCTATCTCCCTGCTTCCGATTCCCTATCTCTTGCACCAGTACTAAAAAACCAATGGGATAATTCCAATCCCCAATTCCCCAATTCCCCAATAATCCCCTTTACCCTTTCCCCCCTACTGATCTGATATTGCACCATCTTCCTCTAAAATACAATCAGTAGAAAGTACTTTATATCTCTCATCACGAAAAACAGTACACTGATCCTGATAAGTAGTCAAAGCTGCTACTACCCCTTTTTGTAGGCTTTCTAACGCTTTTTCCGCTTCTGGTTGATGTTGTGATATCCAACCGTTTTCCGAAATGTAGCCAGGAGAAAAGGTAGTTTCTTCGATTAACCAAAGAGTAATATCATACTGACGAATGAAATTTTTGACTACTTCTGGATCGCTGCTGTATTGTGCTTTGATTAAATCTCTGACTCTTTGACGAAAAGGTCTATAGTAACCCATGTGATAAGGGATTGCATATTCCCGACTCACCAAAACAGAACGCTGAGTAAAAGTAGGTATATTATCTGATTCACCAGTCAAGGATGCAATCAGAGTATTTTTCGGTTGCTCTTGTAAGAAGCGATATAAAGCATCTGCCTTACCTTCTTTATACTTGGTAGAGGGGAAGCTATCCACAAAACTAGGATAAGCAACGATCGCAATAATGAGAATTCCCATCAAGACTATATTTAAGATTTTTTGGCGCGAGGTACTCGAAGCTATGGTTGTTTGTAGTGCTTCTAAAATAGCAGTTAATACTAGTCCTGCTGCGATCGCAATAATAATCCGAGAACTGTGTCCTGAATAACGACCAGGAAGATGGATCTCAAATAGTACTGCATGAGCAATCAGAAACATAACCACTGAGACAACAATCAGTTGCGGTAAGATAGCAACCTGCTTGGTAATTTGTTTCACTAGAGGAAATTTTTGGGGAAACCTCATAATTAGAGGTAAGAAAAAGCCAAAAATCACAGTAACACGAGTATAAAGAGATCTCGGTAATAATCCACTTCTTCCCCCACCGAAGATATAACCCCAAAAAGTACTTTTAAAAAACTTCGATCTTCCTCCTGGTTGAAATTCTGGTAATTCTAAAGCTTCCGCCCGAGTTATCGTAGGAGCATATTCTGAAACATGAAGCGCGTAGGGAAGCATGACACTAAAAGCTACTGCCAAACCCACAAAGCAAAAGAAGTAATCATTAGTATCTTCAGATAAGTAAGGAGTAATTCCCCGCCATTTAATCAATTGCATTAATAGCATTCCCGAAGCGAGAAAAACGCACTGCGGATAAAATATCCCCAGTAAAGCAATGGTTACAACACAACCAAACAGATAACGTTTGCTGAGATAGTAGAGAAAAGCTAAAAATAGAGCATAAACAAAGGCTCTAGGTGTTCCAGAAATAATATCATCCTTCATCCACAGGATTTGCTCTAACAACAAAGTTGTAATAAAGCATCCACAAGGAATCGGAAAGATTTGTTTACTCAGAAAAAAACAATAACTACCAGTAATTAAGCCTAGTATTGGGGGTAGGTATTTGTTAAAAACTAAAGGATTGATTCCTAAATCTACACCCAAACGATAAACACTTGTATAGCCTACTGGCGCAACAGATTGGAAATAGTCAGCAATCAGATCATTGGGAAATAACTCAGGATCGAGATACCGCATCATCCAAAATACGTGCTGTCTCGCATCATCTTGTACGATCCACTGACCATCAAAGGCTTCTTTTAGTGCCATTAGACCATAGCTCAGGCAAAAAACCATAGTCAAAATGTACCAAAATAGCCATCTGCGATCACGTTCTAACCTAGGGTCAAAATTAAAATATTTGCCAAAATAACGGATTATCATACAAAAAGCAGGAAGACTATTGATAATCCTATAGCATTGTAGTTCTAAATTTAAGCAACTTATACTATCAATCTTATACTCTCTAGCCAACACTTTATCATCTTTTTTGACGGATTAAAATTAAGAGTTTTACAATTGAAGAAAATACAGCTATGATGATAAATCGTGAGTTTTTAGATCGCTTATGAATGCAGAAGCAATTATACGTTCGATAGAGGCAAAGCACCTCAAATCTGACTTACCCACAATTTATGTTGGAGACAACGTAGAAGTAGGAGTAAGAATTAAAGAAGGAAACAAAGAGAGGGTACAACCGTACAGAGGAACAGTTATCGCCAAACGAAATGGTGGTATAAGTGAAACTATTACTGTACGGCGTATTTTCCAAGGAGTTGGGGTAGAAAGAGTATTTCTCTTACACTCTCCTATAGTTGCTCATGTAAAAATTGAGCGTCGTGGTAAGGTACGTCGTGCTAAGTTATATTATCTGCGCGATCGCGTAGGTAAAGCAACCCGTATCAAACAGCGTTTTGATCGTTCTGTTTAACAAGCAGTTAGAGCTATCGCAAAATAAAACACAAAAAGTTACCAAGATAGGGTATGATTTAGGTTAGCCGAAGCTCAAAAATTCCAATCGGAGTGCTTCAGAATGCGTCCTTAGTTCAGTTGGTAGAACGTCGGTCTCCAAAACCGGATGTCGAGGGTTCGAGTCCTTCAGGGCGCGTCAACCTTAAAAAGTACCAAGCAGAAAAATACTTTTAAAATGTGGAGTCAAGACCAAGGTTAATTGGCTTTTAGTACAGGACTAGTAAAAAAACCCTTATACTAAATAATAGGCTTTACTGCAATACTAAAGCTTAAATATATTCTTAATAACTAACAAAAAAAAGCGAAGATAATAACCTTAAATTGAGGTTATTGCCGTTGCAAACCCTGGGGAGGTAATAAGTCTTGGCAAAAAATAATACAGTAAAAAAAGAAACCGCAGAACCTACCTCTGCTAAAGAAAACGGTAGTCTAGCTATGTTTGCTGAAGAAACTAAGGAAGAATTAGCTAAAGTTGTTTGGCCCTCTCGTCAACAACTAATAAGTGAGTCTGCTGCTGTAATTTTAATGGTTATTTTAGTAGCTACGGTAATTTACTTAGTAGATAACTTATTCTCTTGGTTGTCATCACTACCTGTGTTCTTTGGATAAGATAAAGGTTTCCTAAAATGAATAGTAATGCGGATACGTCAGAAGAGAGCGACATTAAGCAAAAACCGTCCAAACCTCTAGGCAAACCTCGGTGGTACGCAGTACAAGTAGCTTCTGGTTGTGAGAAGCGAGTGAAAACCAATCTAGAACAACGAGTTCAAACTCTAGATGTGGCGGATAGAGTGCTGCGAGTGCAAATACCTCAAAGTCCTACAGTCAAAGTACGTAAGGATGGTTCTCGCCAATATGGTCAGGAAAAAGTATTCCCTGGATACGTGCTTGTGCAAATGATTATGGACGACGAAGCTTGGCAAGCAGTTAAAAATACTCCCAACGTAATCAACTTTGTGGGAGCAGAACAAAAACGCAGCTATGGAAGAGGTAGGGGTCATGTTAAACCTCTTCCTCTTTCCCCAAGTGAAGTAGAACGAATCTTTAAACAAGCAGAAGAACAAGAAGCAATATTAGAAGTCGATATGGCAATAGGGGACAAAATTATAGTTCTGTCTGGGCCATTTAAAGACTTTGAAGGGGAAGTTATCGAGGTCAGTCCAGAAAGAAGCAAGCTCAAAGCTTTATTATCTATCTTTGGACGAGATACTCCAGTAGAATTGGAATTTAACCAAATTGAGAAACAAAACTAACTAAAAGATGCCCAGAAAAGTTGTAGCACTAATTAAATTAGCTTTACCAGCAGGGAAAGCTAACCCAGCACCTCCTGTAGGACCGGCTTTAGGTCAACATGGTGTCAACATCATGGCGTTCTGTAAAGAATACAACGCCAAAACATCAGATAAAGCAGGATTTATTATTCCAGTAGAAATATCGGTCTTTGAAGACAGAAGTTTTACTTTTATCCTCAAAACACCCCCTGCATCAGTTTTAATTAAAAAAGCAGCAGGTCTGGAGAAAGGAGCTAGTGAACCCAATAAACAAAAAGTGGGAACTATCACCACCGCTCAACTCAAAGAAATTGCAGAAACTAAAATGCCAGACCTCAACGCTAACGACGTTGAAGCAGCAATGAAAATTATTGCTGGTACGGCGAAAAATATGGGTGTTGCCATCACAGATTAATACCCCATAAATACCAAGAAAACTTAGATTAGGGGAGAAGTTGTAACTTCGTTAATTACCCAAGGAGAAACAGATAAATGCCTAAAAAACTATCTCGCAGAATGAGAGAAGCGTCAGCTAAAGTTGAAGAAAAAGCTTACGAACCTCTAGAAGCAATTAATCTGCTAAAAGAAACCGCCACTGCTAAATTTGACGAAACAGCAGAGGCTCACCTCAGATTAGGAATTGACCCCAAATATACTGACCAACAGTTGAGAACTACAGTAAGCCTTCCTAAAGGAACTGGTCAGACAGTAAGAGTTGCAGTAATCGCCCGTGGAGAGAAAGTAAAAGAAGCAGAAGAAGCAGGAGCAGATATCTTTGGTTCAGAAGAACTAATCGAAGATATCCAGAAAGGAATGATGGACTTTGATATCCTGATTGCGACTCCTGATATGATGCCGAAAGTAGCCCGTTTAGGTAGGATATTAGGACCAAAAGGTTTAATGCCTTCTCCCAAAGGTGGTACAGTGACTGCGGACTTACCTACAGCGATCGCAGACTTTAAAGGTGGTAAACTAGAGTTTAGGGCAGATAGAAGTGGTATTGTCCACGTTAAGTTTGGTAAAGCTTCTTTTAATGCAGAAGACCTCTTGACAAATCTTAAAGCTTTACAAGAAACCGTAGATCGCAACCGTCCCTCTGGTGCTAAAGGTCGCTATTGGCGCAGTGTTTTTGTCTCTGCTTCTATGGGACCTGCGATCGAAGTGGACATAAGTGCCTTAAGAGATTTAAAATTAACCGAGGCAGAATAAGGTAATATATTATATTTCCGCTACTTCACAACTAAATATTTAGAAGCGACTGATTGATACCCAAGACAGCAGGTGCTAAAAGCTTAATTTCCTGCCGAGGTTAGTGTCCGATAAAGTTTTAAACTTTCTGATCCTGCTATACAACTAAAGGAACAGAAAGATTAACTAGGCATGACCTCTGGCAAATAGCTAGAGGTCTTATTTTTATGGTCGGAAACATTCCCACCAGATTAAGGAGGTGACAACCGAATGGGGAGAACCCGGGAAAACAAAGGAGCAATTATTGAGGAACTCAAGCAGGACTTGGGAGAAGCTCAATTAGCTTTTGTCGTAGATTACAGAGGGTTGTCAGTAGCAGAAATCACCGATCTGCGAAATCGTCTGCGTCCTATTGGCGGTAGCTGCAAAGTTACCAAAAATACTCTGATGCGGATTGCGGTTGAAGGTGACGAAAACTGGCAACCAATGCAGGAATTCCTCAAAGATACCTCTGCTTTCCTCTTAGTAGGAGAAGAAGTAGGTGCTGCTGTTAAAGCTTATAAGGAATTCCAAAAAGCCACCAAAAAAACCGAGCTTCGGGGTGGTGTAATGGAAGGTCGCGCTTTGACCAAAGAAGAAGTTGAAGCATTAGGCGACTTACCATCCAAAGAACAGCTATATGCTCAAATAGCTGGTGCGATCAACAGTTTGGCTAGCAAGATTGCTATCGGAGTCAAAGAAGTTCCTGCATCTTTGGCAAGAGGTATCAAAGCTATATCAGAAAAAGAAGACCAAGCTGCTGCATAAGGCTGGCTGGTTAGCAAGTTATTTATTTACTTATTAAGGAGTCAAAACAAATGTCTGCTGTAGAGGAAATTCTCGAAAAACTAAAAACTCTCTCTCTTTTAGAAGCTGCTGAGTTAGTCAAAGGTATTGAAGAAACTTTTGGTGTTAGTGCTGCTGCTTCTGCTGGAGTAGTTATGGCTGCTCCTACTGCTGGTCCTGCTGTGGAAGAAGAAGAGAAAACTGAATTCGACGTTATCTTGGAAGAAGTACCCAAAGATAAGAAAATTGCCATTCTTAAAGTGGTACGTTCCATCACTGGTTTGGGTCTCAAAGAAGCTAAAGCAATGGTAGAAGAAACTCCCAAAGCTATTAAAGAAGGTGTACCCAAAGATGATGCAGAAGAAACCAAGAAGAAATTGGAAGAAGCTGGTGCAAAAGTAGCAGTCAAGTAATTTCTAGTTTGGGTTTTTTTTGTGGTAAAAGGTGCGATACGTCGCGCCTTCTTTAGTTTTTGTGGTTATTTCTCTAAGAGTCTTCATAGGTCAAGATATTTTTAGGGGGCTGCACTTTGTCTAGGTTGTCACCTAATATTTCAATCCAAAGACTCGCACCACAACTTAAAGGTTTATCTGGTTGATAAATAATTCTACAAGGATAAGGAATTTCTAACTGGTTAGTATAGAATTTAGTCTTTCTTTTATTACCGCTTTCCAAGACAACAGAGTTGCTAGTTTTTACTGCAATTACTGGCTTTCTTTCTTGAGGACTTTTATTTATGTTCTTTCTAATGTGGTTTCGATTCACATGAACAATTGTTTTTCTTGGTAGTCTAGTCTTTTCCCAATTTCCTTTTTTGCCTCGTTTTCCACGAATAATATATGGTAATCGGTTTTGCATTAGTGCCAAACATCACAGATCGATTAAAAATGAGGTGCAAGATCTGAGTTAAAGCTAGAAAATAGTTGAGGGGAATTCAATTGGTACTAAGTTATTAGTATTCTGCTCAGAATAGGATTCTGGAGCTTGTTCACAAGCAATCAAAGTAACTAGTAGCAATAGTACCGTAACCACTTTTTCAGTTGAGTATCTAAGATTGTGAAACATAAGCCCAGTTATTAAAATCCATCTAGTTATCAAAGTCCCCTTAATATTTATAGTGACTTTATATACTGGTAAAAATCTTGATTATATTCCACCTTTTTAATTGTCACAGTTTAAACTGATCTCTGTAAATTAAACTAGTGATTAACCCAGAAGATGATAAAAAGTTAAAGCTGTATTGCCATAGACTTTAGTGCGATTTATTACTAATCCTGAAATGTCTTTTGGTTGCCATATTTTGGGATTATGTTCTACAGCAATTGCTCCTAAGCTTGCCAGTAAATTATATGATCTTATGGCATTCAGTACTGGTTCATATAATTTACTTTTATAGGGAGGATCGAAATAAATTCGTTCAAATTGTGTTCCGTGTAAACTAGCAAGTTTTATGGTAACATCTCCTCGAATAACCCGAAAGGTTTGCTCCGCAGTGGCTATTTGTTCCCAATTTTGACGAATAATTTGACAAGCTTTACTATTTTTTTCAATTCCTATTACAGAAGATGCACCGCGACACAAGGCTTCTGCTCCCATCGAGCCATTTCCAGCGCATAAATCTAGCCAAGTGCATCCTGCAATAGTTCCCTGCCAGATGTTAAATAGAGCTTCTCTGACTTTAGCAGAGGTAGGGCGAGTATTTTGTCCTGGTAAGGTTTTTAAGAGGCGATTTCCGTAAATTCTCAAAGTATGGTCTAATTAAGCTGCAACTTTACTGGTAACTAAGGTAACGAAATTAGAAAGAATATGTAGCCCATCCTCAGAAGATTTTTCGGGGTGAAACTGTACCGCCATGAGATTCTTATAAGCGATCGCTGCTGTCACTTGTTGTGTACCATGAGTTACCATAGCAGCATTCACAGAAGCATCTAATGGTTCTACATAATAGGAGTGAACAAAATAAACATAGGGATCGATTGATAAATTTTGCCACAAAGGATGATGAGCTTGAATCAACTCTAATTGATTCCAACCAATGTGAGGAATAGTAATTCCTGGTTCACTGCGAAAACGTCTTACTATACCAGGAATAATCCCTAAACCCTTTTCTGTACCTTCTTCAGAAGCATCAAACAGAATTTGTAAACCCAGACAAATACCGAGAAAAGGCTTACCTGATGCGATCGCATCTTTAATTGGTTGTTCCAGATGACGGGAGCGAATATGCTGCATTGCAGGATCGAATGAACCTACTCCAGGTAAAACCACTGCATCCGCTTGAGCGATATCCCTAGGAGAATCAGTGACTTGAGTAGTTGCACCTGCTTTTTCCAAACCTTTACAAGCAGAGTGGAGATTTCCCATATCGTAATCAATGACAGCAATAGTCTTCACGCTTTTCCTCTTTATCTGGCTTAATTCTGCAATTTTCTTTTATTTTACTGTTTGATCTTCAAAACTTTTTATTAAGGGGACATAAAAACACGGGATCAACCAGTTTTACAATCAATGGTAGTTTCCCCAGAAAAGACACGCCCACAATGAAACCAAAGTTTAAAACTAGACTCGCTTGGGAAAAAGCCCAGATTTTAATGCAGCCAGCATTAATCCGAGTTTTAGATAATATTCGCAAACAACTAGATAAATCTTCTTGGAAAGGAAGCTACCAAGAAATTACTCATCCTATCCCTGGTTATCTTCTCTGTTTAACTAAACGCGATCGCAATATACAAATAGATATCTGGGAACTCTGCTATCAAGTTTGTTTTCAAAACTATAATCTTACTCCTCATAATATAATGAGTTCCTCAGATAATAGTAGTTGTGAAGTGGATATAGATGATCGTCTGTTAGATGAGACTGGAGAAATTGATTGGCAATTAATTGAAGCCAAGGCACAAAAAGCAGTTCGAGATGTTTTTGAAAATTTGGAATACTAAACATGAATTATCAACCAGAGCAAGTTTTATTGTGCGATCGCTCTTCTTGGGGATTACTACAAATCACAGGAGCAGAACGCTTAAACTATCTTCATAATCAAAGTACCAATAAATTCGATCACCTCAAACCAGGAGAAGGTTGTGAAACAGTTTTTGTCACTTCCACTGCGAGAACTTTAGACTTAGCTACAACTTATGTCACAGAAGATGCAGTTTTAGTGATTGTTTCCCCTCAACGTCACGAATATTTACTAAAGTGGTTAGACCGCTTTATTTTTCCGTTTGACAAAGTAGAATTAAGAGATATTTCTTCAGAAAATAGCATATTTACGATTTTTTGGGAAAAAAGCGCAACTTTACTGCAAAAATTAGGTTTAGATAGCCTAATAGGTCAACCAGAAGGCAATCATCAGCTACTAGAGATAGAAGATATACCCGTAAGAGTTGCTGTAGGAAGTGACTTAGGAATAGCTGGTTATAATCTAATTTTCCCCAGTGAATATAGAGAGAAATTACAGCAAAAACTGCTTGAGAATGGTGTAAAATTAATCAGCGATCGCGAATGGGAACAACTCAGAATATTACAAGGAAGACCAGCCCCAGATCGAGAACTAACCGAAGATTATAACCCCCTAGAAGCAGGATTGTGGCAGACTATATCTTTTGATAAAGGTTGCTACATTGGTCAGGAAACCATTGCTCGTCTTAATACCTATAACGGAGTAAAACAAAAACTCTGGGGAATTAAATTGAGTCAAGAAGTTACACCACCAACACCAGTAACAGCAGAAGGAAGTAAAGTAGGGATGTTAACCAGTTGCACTGTTACTCCTGATGGTATTTTCGGTTTAGCCTATATCAAAACTAAAGCTGGTGGTATAGGTTTAAAAGTGACAGTAGGAGACAGTATCGGCGAAATAATTACTGTTCCTTTTGTCCAACATCCCGATTAATTAGTGACTTATATACCACCGCCTAAAAATTTATCAGCCTTTCCCCAAGCCAAACGGGTTAAACCCAAAACTCCTATACCTGGAGGTGGATTACGAAAGAGATGGAAGGATGAAAATTATATTTATGAGTGGGATTCTTATCATGGCAGAGTAGAAAAGTATGACAAACGAGGAAATCATCTTGGTGAATTCGATCCTAATACTGGAGAGCAAACTAAACCAGCAGATTCTAATCCTAAAATAGAGCCTTAAACCAACTAGCGAAAATAATAGAAGGTATTAAATGAATCCTAATTTATCAAATGCACAAATTATAGATACAGTTTCCGATCGGACTCAGAAAGTATCAAACCCCCAAATCCATCGGGTACTTCGTTGGTATGAAAAAGAAGGAGATGATTTCGTTGGAGAAAAAATTATCAATAATATTAGTCTTAAACATTTGCAAAAACTGTTCAAAGTTGACTCAAGAAACCCTATGTATGACTGCTATTCGGTAGAATCTGAGCAACAAATAAATTATTTGCAAAACTTACTTAGTTTTGAGTTGGATACAAAATCTTACGACTATTTTATTGAATGTGATAAGGTTGAACACAACTGAAATGTAATTAAATATTTAAATAGTTGTATTGAATGATTAGATATTTTCCCTGTAAATTCTATTGCTAATTGATTCTATAGCAATACTATTTGATTTGTGAGAGTTGTTATAGTTAGATGTATTTTGTTATTAGTCCTTTGTCATTTGTTGATTCTTACAGATGATTTAAGATTGCTATAGCAGTTCTCAAACTTGTGAGCTACACAATTAGCAATTAGCTATTAGCAAGAGCGCAAAAACCCAGATACCAGAATATACTCTATTACTATGAGAACCGCTATATAGCTAGGGAAATATTTAATGTTAAATGATCAATAATAAATGTTATGACCCAATTATTAGACTGGAATGAAATAGCACAGACTTCTCTAGCAGGAGAATTAATCTCTCGCAGCACCGCCAAAACTATACTACAAGCAGATGACACAGAACTGTTAGCACAACTCGCAGCAGCATATAAAGTCCGTCATCACTATTGGGAAAATCGAGTAAGACTTCATTTTTTACTCAATGCTCAAAGTGGTTTATGTCCTGAAGACTGTCATTACTGCTCTCAGTCCAAAATCTCTAGCGCGGAAATAGAGAAATATCCTCTCATGGCGCAGGAAAAAATTATCAAAGCAGCAAATAGAGCAGCAGAATTACAAGCAGGAACATTTTGCTTTGTTATTTCAGGGCGCAAGCCTTCTGCTTCAGTTTTAGACAGAGTTATCACCGCCGTAAAAACAGTAAAATCACAACACGACCTTAAAATTTGTGCTTGTTTAGGACTATTAGACCAAGAACAAACTCAACGCCTCGCAGCAGCAGGAGTAGATCGAGTTAATCACAATCTAAACACTTCTGAAAATCATCATCCTAATATCTGTAGCACTCATACCTTTGGCGATCGCATAGACACCATTAAAAACGTGCAAGCAGCAGGAATTACTACCTGTTCTGGGGGAATTATTGGCATGGGAGAATCAGAAGATGATGTCATTGACTTAGCTTATTCCCTAAGAGAGTTGAATGTTACTAGTGTCCCCATTAACTTTCTTATTCCCATTCCCGGTACACCTTTAGGGGAGCAGCCACCCACCAATCTCAATCCCCGTTATTGCTTACGAGTCCTTTGTTTATTCCGTTTTATCTTACCTTCCCAAGAAATTCGCATAGCAGGAGGTAGAGAAGTCCACCTGCGATCTTTGCAACCATTAGGACTTTATCCTGCCAACTCTATCTTTATAGGAGATTATCTCACCACCCGAGGACAGGCTGCTTTAGCAGATATGCAAATGATTCAAGATGCAGGATTTGTTCTAGAAAACCCCGATGGTTCAGTGTTAAATCTAGACAATCAAACTATCACCTATGCAAAAGTTAAATAGTTTCATCTTGTTCTGTGGTTTATGGGGAATATTTAGCGATCGCCTGTTATAATAGTTCCATGCCATTCATCCCAAGGATTTTTAACCAATTCCACAATCAATTGCGACAAATCTTTATATCTTTTTTTGCCCAACTCCCCAACTCCCAGTCCCCCATCTGTAGCTTGCCTTAAATAAAAACGGTAATTATTCCTCATTCCTCATTCCTCGGTTCTTGATTTCACTAACTGGTATAATGAGAAGTTCTGAGCGTTAAAAAATATAGTTAAACTTTTAACTTCTATAGTTGCAAATAAGGAGAAAACATGGCAAAGCGCGTTTCTGTTGTTTTAAACGAAAATATTTCTAAATTAGGCAAAAATGGGGATTTAGTAGAAGTTTCCCCTGGTTATGCTCGTAATTTCTTGATTCCTCAAGGTAAAGCGGTTATTGCTACCCCTGGCATCATCAAACAAGTAGAATTAAGAAGAGAACAAGAAAGACAACGCAAACTAGCAGAGAAACAAGAAGCAGAATCAAGAAAAACTGCACTCAAAACTATTGGTCGCTTGGTGATTCGCAAGCAAGTGGGAGAAGGAAATGCGATTTTTGGTACAGTTACCACTCAAGAAGTAGCTGACATCATTAAACAACAAGCTGGACTAGAAGTAGATAAAAGAGGCATTACAGTTCCAGATATTGGTACTACTGGTATCTACGACGTAGAAGTCAAACTACATCCAGAAGTAACTGCGATGGTCAACATCGAAGTTGCACCACTCTAGAACCAAAACATTGACAGTTGATTAAACCGCGCTGCATACTGCGAATACAGCGTCAGCTTATTCGACTAGTTTTGCGCGGGGGATAACCTATTGGGTAGGTTTTTCTTGGTTTTTAACATACTCAATTATTTTGTTTGTTTAAGTCAGCACCACGAGAAATAGACTTAACACCATAGCTTTTAGACCAAAAATAAGGCTTCCAAGTTTATTATCAATTGTCAATTATCCCGCTATCAACAATCAATTCTTTTGAGTAACTGTCCACCAAGCTAGACCATAAGACTGACTTGGGTTATTGAGTTGGCGACGGTGATAAACTCGAATTTTATAGTATCCTGTGACGGGGACAGGGCAAAAAATATGTTCCACACTATCTTCACTGCTCAGAGAAGAACAAGTATTTCTTAAATTACTCTCTTCATCTGCTGGCATAAGATAGAGATCGAGATTATTTAAACCACGATCGCGGAAAGTTTCACCCACATCATATTTACCATTACGATTGCGGTCATTGAGATAAACTAAGCGATCCCAAGCTAAAGTAATAGCAGCGTGACTACCTTCTTGTAAAGGAAATTCTAGATAGTAATCCTGATAAGTATTTACTTCTACCTCCCCATAGTCCCAATCTATTTCAGCAACAAAATCTTCAGGGGAGTTTTGTCCACCTCTAAATTGTTCATAAGCACGAAATACATTGAGGTGTCCTGTCCCCATTTGGATATCTAGGGGAATACGGGGGTTTTGATAAGCATCAGAATCTAACCAAGTAAGATTTTTTTCACTGAGGATAGTACGCCCCATTCCCAGTAATAATCCATCTCCTTGATCTTGAACTTTATCAGCAGAATTGAGTAATACCACTTTCATTACTTCATGACGGCGACTGGCTAAACTCCAATTGCTTACACCCTGATTCAAAGCGCGATCGCCGTATTCTTGGAGGAGAGCTACCGAAGCCGTAATATGGGGCGCAGCAAAACTTGTACCACTGACTTTTTCTACTTGTCCTTCCTGGTTATAAACTGCAATTTGACTTCCAGGGGCGAGTAAACTGACCGCTCTGCGATCGCCAACGTTAATTTCTCGTTTAATCAAACTCCTACCAATTCCGTCGGGTAACGCACTGAGGTTGGCAAAATCGACTTTAGTAAACTTATCTTGGCGTTTAGTAGTATAGGCAGTGGTAATCCCATTAAAATGGTCTGTGGGAATGGGAATACCCCCTTGACCTTGGTTTCCTGCAACTACATATAAAACATCATGGACTCTTGAGGACCAATCAATACATTTAGTCAGTAAAGCTTTACCATCGAGGATTGGCTCTTCGCGAGAATCTCTTTCTAAAGACTCTCCAAAACTAAAATTAATGGCTCGTACATCTCCGCTATTTTGCAAAGCAACATGCTGACTAGCCAAGCATTCCTGGGGTTGACCCCCTTCATTTAAAGAACCTACTGCACTGGCGTAAAGTTTAGCTCCTGGTGCAACACCCTGTAAAAGTTTATCATCACTAATCATCACCCCTGCTACCATCACCGCATGATTATCAACATTTTCATTGGGGATAGCCAGTTTATCCCGAAAAAAAACTCTCTGGGGCAAAATTCTCGCTTTATTATTTCCTGCTTTATCAATACCAAATTTCCCTGGTCTGCCTATTTCTACTTGACCAATACCAATCTTACGTCCTAGTAAATTCAGAGGAAACTCCTGCAAACGATGGGCGTTGATTCCTGCTTCTCCAGTAGAATCATTAAGAGCCAGAACTGGAGTTGTCATACCTGCGATCGCTAATACCTCGATTAAAGATAAAATCTTATTAGTCATATTATTGTGATTTTTGGTCGGCTTTCCCTACTTTATAGAGTATTTACCCTACTTATTATGGAAAAATACTTGCTAAATATGGTTAATTAAGCTAAAAGTAATAATATCCCTCCATCAATCCTAGTCCTTAACTAATTTCATTAGCGCATCTTCCAGAGTCACTTTAACCGAAAATTCTTGATGTTACTAGTTGGATAAGTTTAACCCCAAGAAGTTTTGACAACAGGAAATTTTAGTATAGACGACGGCCTAATCTGTACATTTCTAGTTTTGTCAAAGTTTTGTGAGGATGAGATCAGAGAAATTAAGAATTTTCCCAGGATTAATCAAGCCAAATCAAAAATCAGGAAATTTCCTGCCTGATTGATTCCTAATCCTGTAATCTTTATTTACTTTGCAATAGGTCTAGCTTGTAAGGGAGAGACAAAAACCTCATTTTTACAAAATACAAACAAACTCCGCCTGGCAAGGCGAAACACTTTAAACCACATTTTTCAATTATCTGTAGTATTAAATTTATGTCAAAACAAACTATACATCCGATGG
>JAAUYJ010109785.1_pt1 | contig 21082 bp, 20 predicted proteins | sample 7278031 | NCBI WGS metagenome assembly JAAUYJ01 (sample SAMN14350222, study PRJNA611818) | marine sediment metagenome | isolation source: surface marine sediment (1.8m) | place: French Polynesia: Moorea | collected 2018-08 | reverse complement strand
TTTACACTTACTCCTGGAAGAGAAAGAAGTTTAGTTAACTGTCGTTTCATGTTTGTGATTTTTGACTATTATATTAATATTTTAGCATAATAAGTCCTGTAGAACCAATTATTCATTATTCATTGCTCAGCTTAATCTCTATTATGCTCAAAAAGTAAATTTCCTAAGACACTGAGGTTGTTCGTTGTTCTTTTAGGTAGGCAAAGACCGATTTATCCCCAATATCAGGGGTTAAGGGTTGTAGGATTTTTCTGAGGGCAAAAATCATAAATAATCCAGCCCAGATACCTAATAAAGCTTGTTCAACTTCTAGGGGTAAAATGCCCCCTAAATGACCTAATAAAAGGGTAGGAACCAGAGGAGTTAATAATTTGGTTTCGAGGCGATTAAAACAAAATGCTTCTTTAAAATAAATCCCTGTTAACGCAACAAAAATGAATCCTATTCCGAATAAAGTTAGGGGATTCTCGTAAATTAATAATGCTAAAGGTTGCTGTGTGGTTAGAGACATAATTATGGCTGATATGCTGCCAATTCCCCAACAAACTTGTAGGAAACGATGGAGAGGGATCAAGTAAATATGAATAGTTATTAAGCTAATGCACAAACCAAGACAAAATAAGGTAAACAACGGAGTCAATAAATTGAGTATCAAAGGGGTTGCTCCTCTCCCTAAAATTAAGCCACTGCCTAGGGCAAAACTGAGAGCCGATAAGACTAAACCACTACGATAAATTTTTACACCTCTTAAGTCATCTGGGGTAATGGTAAACTGTCCAAATTGTCCTTGATAAACCTCTAAAGGTTCTGAGATTGTCTTCATTCTTTTTTCTGAGATAAGTTTACGATTAGATTGTATCGTTTTTTTGCTAGAAAAAAAGGTATTTTTCCTTAATTGTAAAATTCGTCTTAAGTTTGACCGTTATTTAAAACTATTTAAGTTAGCATTGAGTTTTAAAAATATAGAAATTATTGATAAAATTCGCAATAAAAAATTCAATTGTAAAATAATGCTATGATTGTCAACTTTGAACAGAATTAATGCGCTAGAATAATTATGTTAATAAGTAAGGTGCTAGGCAGAGAGAAACAATTTAGCGACCGATAAAGTGTGGTGTGAGGTAGTGAAAATCCCATAAACTAATGCAGTTTGTGGTCTATCGAAAATAATACAGCAGCTTGTTATTAAAACACTGCTTCTTACACTCTTTGGAGGTCAAAATGGTTAACAATTCAGCTAAGTTTATCGCTTTAGGTACATTAGCCGCTATCGGCGTATTAGGATTCGTTTCCGAAGCGCAAGCCGGACAAGGACATTTTAAGTATCCTGAAACCAGAATGGTTAGTGAAGGATCTCCTTCTCCTGTTGACTGGGAAAGCAATCCTGGCCCTCGCGCTTTTGAGCGTACCACTCAGAAAGTGGTTTTTGAATGTATCCCTCAAGCAAATGGCACTTATGTCACTGAAGAAAGAGTTATAGAAGTCACCTTTAACCCTGCGAAAGCTGCTCCTGTTGGTAGCACTTTCAACGCCCACGATGCTTATAGCGGTGGTGTGTATGCAGCCGAGGATATTTCTACTCAATACGTTGCTTTCGGTGAATTAACCGGACTACCAATGATTACCTGGACTGAAAATCGTCCTTCTAGTAATCCCGACGGTTTATACACTCCTGAAAGCCGTTGTCAAACCGTCAGTGCACGTTTAACCAATCTCGCCTACGCCTTTGGCGAAACTACTCCAGCAGGTGTAGCCCAAGCGTTCAACGACAGAATGGGTACAGGTATTGTTAACGGAGAAAGAGTTATCTATATCTCCTACGATCCTGAAAATCCTTCCACAGACAATGTAGTTTTAACCTTAAAGCCTGAGAATGGAGCTACATTTGTGGAGGCTCAAAGAACCCTCGCTCAATTCCGTAATTCCATCTCCGGAAACATTGGGCCTGTGGAAAATCCTGCGGAATTACCTCCTATTGTTGAGTAGATTTGCCGATGGGGAAAGAGGCTTAATATCGATATATTCTTTCCCTTTTTTTCTAGAGAGTTAGTGTTGTACTGCTCTCTATTTTTTTTATTTGTGGAAAATTGTAAGATTTTCTGAAGAGATAAAATAAACCTACAACCACCCAATACTGAGAGTTTTAGGGAATCACATCGGTATTTTTACGAGTATCTGTGGAAAAGCCAGAAACTTTTTCCACATTTTTTCCACAAAATTTACGGGAAACAGAAGAAAGATTTAAGCAACAAACGGTAAATATTAAGTAACAATACTATTGATCTAGGTTTAATTCAGTTTTCCAACGCCCCATGAAATTCGTTTGTAGTCAAAGCGATCTTAATAGTAACTTATCTCTAGTCAGTCGGGCTGTTCCGTCTCGTCCTACTCATCCCATTCTCGCCAATGTTTTATTGGTGGCCGATGGGGAAAAAAATCGAGTCAGTCTCACAGCTTTTGACCTCAGTTTAGGTATTGAAACCAGTTTTCAAGCTGATGTCAGCGAAGACGGCAAAATTACTCTACCGGCTAAACTCCTCAATGATATTGTCTCACGACTCCCTGAAGGAGAAATTACCCTCATGGCCGAAGAAACAGAAGAGGATGATAGTCAAATTGTATTCTTAAAATCTGCATCGGGACAATTTCAAGTCAGGGGCATGGAAGCCGATGAGTTTCCTCCCTTACCCACTGTCGAAGCAGCAGAATCGGTTCAATTGCCTATTGTTATCTTAGCCGAAGGGTTAAAAGGGGCATTATTCGCAGCCAGCAATGACGAAACCAAACAAATATTAACGGGGGTTCATTTAACCGGAACTACCGATAGTTTAGAATTTGCGGCAACCGATGGGCACCGTTTATCTGTGGTAGAAACCACCTTAACCCCCGAAAACGATGATCAAGGTGATGAAGGGGAAACAAAGGCAGCTATGCCAGATTTAGAAGGGTTTGCGGTGACAATTCCTGCCAGGGCTTTACGAGAATTAGAGCGAATTATGGGCAATCATGGCCAGTCTGATGCGATCGCCCTACAAGTGGATGAGGCGCAAGTGGTATTTGAGTTAGGAGAGCAACGGTTAACGGTTCGTAAGTTGGATGGAGCTTATCCTAACTATCAAATGTTAATCCCTAAACAGTTTAGTCGCACTATTAGTTTAGAGAGAAAACGTTTATTAAGTAGCTTGGAACGGGTGGCGGTTTTAGCGGACCAAAAAAATAATTTAGTTAAATGTAGTTTTAGTCAGGAAGAGGGACAAGTTTCTTTATCCGTGGAAACCCAAGATTTAGGAAGTGCTAAAGAGTCAATGCCGGCGGAAGTAACAGGGGAAAGTGGTGAAATTGCTTTTAATGTTAAATATTTAATGGACGGGTTAAAAGCATTACAGACTAAAGAAATAAAAATACACTTTAATGAAGGGAACCAACCAGTTATATTTAATCCTTTGGGTGGGTTACAAATGACTTATTTAGTTATGCCTGTTCAAATCGTTAAATAAAAGTAAATACCTTTCTCTAGAGATGTTTTATAGAACGTCTCTAGCCCCCAATTCCATAAACTTGCAACTAGATAAACAAGATGAATCCATTTTATTCCTATTATCAAAGTCTGAAAAAAGTTAGTATTTTTTGGTTGATTTTTTATTGTACTCTGATGGTTACTTTTCCTTTGAAAGCTGGTGAAATTAATCTTAAGTTAGCAAAAAATAAACAAGAACAATTACTGTGTAAAGCTGAGGTCAAAAATAATATTGATAAAATTTTGAATCAAAACGAGCTCAAGCGATCGCATTGGGGAATATTAGTTAAAACCTTAGATAATCAAAGCACTTTATATAACTTAAATGCTCAGAAAAATTTTATTCCTGCTTCCAATGTTAAATTGTTAACCACAGCAGCAGCGTTAATTAAATATGGGTCAAAGTATCAAGTTCAAACCCCTATCTATGCTCAAGGTTTATCTCCTAATTTAACTACATTAAAAGTTGTAGGACAGGGAGATCCGACCTTAACCAGTCAACAATTAGAAACTTTGGCTCAACAATTAAAAAATCAAAAAATTCAACGGATTGATACATTAATTGTTGAAGATAATTCCCTTGAAAATAAAAGTATTAATCCCACTTGGGAATGGGAAGATATACAGTTTTATTACGCCACAGCAGTTAACCGTTTAATTCTTAACGAAAATGCGGTTATTTTAACCTTAAATCCTCAAACAATAGGAGAACAATTGAAATTAGAATGGTCTGATCCTATTGCAGCAAAACAATGGCAAATTGATAATAAAACCATAACAGAAAGAGAAAATACACCTGATACTGTTTCAATTAATCGCAATTTTGAGAAACCCTTATTAACTATTATTGGAAGTTTAGCTATCAATTCTAAACCTGATATCTTTGGGATGACAGTCGTTAACCCAGGAAAATATTTCCTCAATTCTCTAGAATTTTATTTGAAAAAAGAGGGTATAAAAGTTAATAATTCAGAAGTTGTTTATGGGGAAAGTAGAATTAATAATTTAGTAAAAATAACAGAAATAAAATCAGAGCCCTTGCAAGATATTATTACCAAAACAAATCAAGAAAGTAATAACTTATATGCAGAAAGTTTACTTAATCTTCTTAAAAATGAGAACTCAGAAAATAGCAACATTGAGCAACTAAAAGAAACTTTAACTGATCTAGGATTAGATGCTAATTTATATCAGTTAAAAGATGGCTCTGGTTTATCTCGTCATAACTTAGTTACCCCAGAAACATTGGTTAATCTTCTAATCTTAATGACAAAAACACCAGAAGCTAGTATTTATCGTAATTCTCTAGCAATGGGAGGGGTTAATGGAACCTTGAAAAATCGTTTTAAAGATACAATAATTGAAAGAAAAATACAGGCAAAAACAGGAACACTCTCAGGAAATTCTTCCCTATCGGGTTATATTAATCCTCCAAATTATCCCCCTTTAGCATTCAGCATAATAGTTAATCAATCTGATTTACCTGCATCACAACTGAGACAATTTATTGATGAAATTGTTATTAATTTAGGAAAACTAAAACAGTGTTAATTCATAATTATTTGTCATTTATTTAACGAATGATAAACAATGAATTGATTACGGTTACAATTGTCGTATTTTTAACAAAAGCTGAAAAAATCATTCAAGACTATGAAGAAGCTCTTGAGCAACTCAGAGACTTCCATAAACAACCAACTTTCAAATTAGGTATTCTATCTACATTTAAAGTTGAAATCAACCAATTAATTCACTTATCTTTACTTTTTGATTGCTTCTGTATTCTAAAATATTTATTTTTTGCTCTGAGGATTTAGCTTTTACTTTTGCCTGTTTTTTTTGTTTCTGTCTTCTCGTACTTTTCGAGGGGGATCTATTTCTCCCATAAACAACACAGGGAATTTGTTTAATAGATTTCTTACTATTATTGTTTTTTAAATAGTATTTGTCTAAGATTTGATTTAAGAGGTTATAAAATTCTTTATTCTTAAGGATTTGTTCCAGTTGCTTTTTTGCTGTTTCAACTTCACTACTTTTTAACTCTATCCAAATTTCAACTAATTTATCTGGAATAATAACTAGATAATCACATTTTTTAGGTTCATTTCCTTGTATAAACTTAACTTCTCTTAGTTTCTTAAATAAACATTTATCTATATCTACTTTAATTACAGTTATCGATTCTTTATAATCATTAATAAGTTCAAACTTTACTTTATTTTCACTACCAACAATTGGTTTGTTTGTGGATACAATTTTTTTAGTAAAACATTCTTTCAATTTAGCTAATTGACGATCAGATAACTCAGATAACATTAATTTATTCTTCTCCTAATTCTAAGTCAACTAACTTATCAAAAATATCTCCAATTTCATCAGAAATTTCATCAATAATAGTTTCATCAATCAATCTATTCTCTTCATCTATGATGCTTTTAAGTTCTCCATTTTCTAAGGTATAAACTCCAAAATCTTCAATATCTAAGATTTTATCTTCGGAAACAATAGAAAATAGTTTCTCAAGTTCTTCTGGTTTATTTCCTCTTTCTAAGATTTTTTTTCTGGCGTTTCCTGCTTGAATCAAATTATTAAATGCAGTTAAAATATAAGGACTATGAGTTGTTATAAAAAATCCGTTTTTTTCTTCAGTTAAATTAAAAACTAAGCTAAATATTTCAACCATATATTTTTGTGAATCTGGAAACAAATGTGCTTCGGGTTCTTCTATGAAAAAATGATAAGCTTGAGCATTATATTTTTCGACATCTGGAAATAAATGTGCTTCAGGTTCTTTTCTGAATAAAGGATAATTTTGAGTATTTCCTAAAAAGGGTAACACTGATAAAATAAGTGTGATTGGGAATGCTTCTTGTTGTCCAGATGATGCATCAGATAGTTTCACTTTTCTATTATCTTCATGAATAATCCAATCTGTCTTTTCTTCTTGTAAATAATTTCCTTTAATAATTTTTTTGATGATTTTTTTAATTTCTAATCGTTCTTTGTTATCTTGTGATTCAATAGTCGAATAGTTATTTCTTGCTTGTTCATATATTGCTCCTAAGTGTTTTGACAAATAATCGATCTTGCTTTTATGATCTAATTTGTTATAATATATGAAAGAGAAGATATTTTCATAAATAGTAGAAGTAAAAAAAGACCTAACAGAAGGAATAAAAATTATTTCAGGACATTTTATATTTTGTAAAGATATGAAATTTTCAAGGGTTTGTTTAATATGATAAAGATGAGGGTGTTTTAAGTCAACATAAGCTAAATCATTGATTGGGAACAAATCTTTTATGAGATTAGATAAATCTCCACAAAGTTTCAACGAAAAATAATTTTCATTTTCATCATAAATATTTTCGATTTGTATAAATATTTTATCTGTATAGTAGTAAAAACATATTTTAAAATTTTGATTTTTCCATGAGTATTTAGGAAATATTTTTATGAATAGTTGCATTAAGTAATACTTAACTATTGATTCCTGATCTTTAATTTTGGGATTATATATTTCGTAAATATCGTTTTTTAACCAATCAGGAAGTTGCTTAAAAAAATAAACAAGTTTAGCCAAAACACTTTTTCCTTGTGCTTGTCTGCCAATAATAATATTAATTTTCGCTACATCAATATCAATATGTTTTAAATTCAAAAAATTATCAACAATCAATCGTTCCATAAACCCATTAAATCCTACTTGTTACACTAAAAATCATTAACAAGGAACATAATACTCTAATTATACGCCCTTAAGCTAAGATACAATCTTAAGATTCTCGCTTTAAGATCAATAAATACTAATGACTAACCATAACCATCGCACGTATTGGCGTGCAAATATCCGTTTAATTCGTACTTTGCTCATTATTTGGGCTGCTGTTTCTCTCGGTTGTAGCATTCTTTTAGTACAACCCCTTAATACTATTATCTTAGGAAAAATTCCCCTTGGTTTTTGGATAGCCCAACAAGGATCAATTTTTGTTTTTGTTATTTTAATCTTTGTTTATGCGATTCAAATGGATAAATTAGAGCGTAAGTTTAAAGGGAGAGAATAATTATGTCAGTTGAAGCTTGGACTACTATTTTTGTGATCATTTCTTTCATCATTTATTTATACATTGGTTGGCGTTCCCGCGTTAAAGATAGTAAAGGTTTTTTTGTGGCCGATCAAGGAGTTCCCGCTATTGCAAATGGAGCAGCAACAGCAGCCGATTGGATGTCAGCAGCTTCCTTCATTTCTATGGCGGGATTAATCTCTTTTTTGGGCTATGATGGCTCTATCTATCTGATGGGATGGACAGGTGGTTTTGTATTATTAGCGTTACTTTTAGCACCATATTTACGCAAGTTTGGCAAGTATACTGTACCTGATTTTGTCGGCGATCGCTATTATTCTACTACGGCTCGTTTAGTAGCAGTATTTGCTGCTATTTTTGTCTCTTTAACCTATGTTGCAGGACAAATGAGAGGGGTAGGAATTGTCTTTAGTCGCTTCCTACAAGTGGACATTGCAACTGGTGTGATAATCGGCATGATTATTGTGGCTTTTTTTGCCATTTTAGGGGGCATGAAAGGGATTACTTGGACACAGGTAGCTCAATATACTATTTTAATCATTGCCTATTTAATTCCTGCCATTGCTATCGCCTTAAAGTTAACAGGAAATCCTATCCCACAACTGGCATTTACCTTTAGTGATATTGTTGATAAGTTAAACCAGATCCAGGTAGATTTAGGCTTTGCTGAATATACCCAACCCTTCGCCAGTAAATCAATGTTAGATGTGCTATTTATTACCATTGCCTTGATGGTTGGCACAGCAGGATTACCCCATGTTATTGTTAGATTTTATACGGTTCCTAGTCCTAAAGCTGCTCGCTATTCTGCGGGTTGGGCATTACTTTTTATTGCTATTTTATACACCACTGCTCCCGCTCTGGCTGGATTTGCTCGCTATAATATTATCGATAGTTTACACAACAAAACCGTTTCCGAGATACAAGAATTCGATTGGGCGACAAAATGGGAAAATACCGGACTCCTGCAATTTGAAGATAAAAATAATAACGGAATAATTGAATTATTACCCGATAAAGAAGCAAGTGAAATTACTATTGATAGAGATATTATTGTTCTCTCAACCCCAGAAGTTGCTAACTTAGCACCTTGGGTTATTGCCTTAGTTGCTGCTGGGGGTTTAGCTGCCGCATTATCCACCGCATCAGGGCTACTCTTAGTCATTTCTAGTTCCATTGCTCATGATGTTTATTATCGGATTATCAACCCTCAAGCTAGTGAGTCACAAAGATTAATATTCGGGCGCATAATGGTAGGATTTGCCATTGCTATTGCCGGTTACTTTGGGGTAAATCCTCCTGGTTTTGTTGCCCAAGTTGTGGCCTTTGCTTTTGGCTTGGCAGCAGCTAGTTTTTTCCCAGTTATTATCTTAGGAGTCTTCGATAAACGGACAAATAAAGAAGGAGCGATCGCTGGTATGATTCTGGGTTTAGGTTTCACCACCTACTATATTATGGGAGTGAAATTTTTTAATATGAATCCTTGGTTTTTTGGAGTATCGGCTGAAGGAATTGGAACATTGGGCATGGTATTAAATGTAATCGTAACTTTGGTTGTGTCTCGTTTAACACCGCCTCCTCCACCAGAAATTCAAGACTTAGTAGAAAACCTGCGATCGCCTGAAAATATTCCTCTTGGCTTGGCTGATGTGGGAGAAGAAGAATTAGATTAATATCATCTTTATAGGGTGGGTAAATCTAACTAATTGTTATAATAAATAGTCTGTTTTCTCTTTGCCCACCCTCTATGGCTTATAAAAGTTTTTCTAAAGGAAAATTTTTGCCTTGTTTTTGATATGAGTGGGGTTTATAATAATAATGATTCCAACTTAATGTCGCAATTCCCCTCCCATTATACAGACGTTAACGGGATCGGATTTTATATTACTATGACTCACTCATCCAACCTATCAGAAAAAATTGCTCAATTTTATGACACCTCAAGCGATTTATGGGAACAAATTTGGGGTGAACATATGCACCACGGATATTATGGTAGAGGAGGCAATTATAAACTCAATCGTCGTCAAGCACAAATTGATTTAATCGAAGAATTATTGATTTGGGCTAATATTAAAAACGTTTCTAATTTAGTTGATGTGGGCTGTGGTATTGGGGGAAGCACCCTCTATTTAGCTGAAAAATTCAACGCCAACGCAACCGGAATTACCCTTTCTCCTGTACAGGCAAATAGAGCCACTCAAAGGGCTACTGAGGTCAAATTAGAAGGTAACACACAGTTTCAGGTCGCTGACGCTTTAAATATGCCCTTTCCAGACCATAATTTTGACTTGGTATGGTCTTTGGAAAGTGGAGAACATATGCCCGATAAAGCAAAATTTTTTCAAGAATGTTATCGAGTTTTGAAACCAGGGGGAACGTTTATTTGTGCTACCTGGTGTCATCGGCCGACAAATTCTTTTGCAGGGGCTTTAACGCAAGAAGAAAAACAACACTTAGAAGAAATTTATCGGGTTTATTGTTTACCTTATGTCATTTCTTTACCTGAATATCAAGTTATTGCTCAGCAGTGTGGATTTAAAAATATTAAAGTCGATGATTGGTCAATGGCCGTTGCACCATTTTGGGATCTAGTTATTGATTCAGCTTTTAGTTTAGAAGCGATTACAGGTTTATTCAAAAGTGGTTGGCAAACTATAGAAGGGGCTTTATCTTTAGGATTAATGAGTCGAGGTTACGAACGAGGTTTAATTCGTTTTGGCTTAGTTTGCGGACAAAAATAATCATATTTTGCTTGGGATTTTAAATCAACAAAATCCCCACAGGGTGGGCAAAGATTGAAGACACTTGATAATAAAATTAAGGGATTGCTTTTGCCCACCGTTGCGATGGTTAATGATGATTAACCTTTCAAAGAAGGGCTTTGATGATGCCAATCGGTAGACTGTTCATAAGCGTAACCTACTTGAAATAACTTCCCTTCTTCAAGCACGTTACCAATTAATTGTAAGCCAATGGGTAGCCCTTGCTCATCAAAACCGCAGGGGATACTCATCCCAGGTAAACCGGCTAAATTAACAGGAATGGTCATTAAATCAGACAGATACATATTTAAGGGATCAGAGGTTTTTTCCCCTGCTTTAAACGCAGTTGTTGGGGAAGTTGGACAAACCAAAACATCCACCTTCTCAAACCCCGCATCAAAATCTTGTTTGATTAAGGTACGAACTTTTTGGGCTTTGAGATAATAGGCATCATAATAGCCGGCAGATAACGTATAAGTGCCAATCATAATCCGTCGTTTCACCTCATCGCCAAAGCCAGAGGCGCGAGTTTTGGTGTACATATCCATCAGGGTATCTGCTTCCTCTCGAATACCGTATTTAACCGCATCGTAACGGGCTAAATTAGAAGAGGCTTCCGATGGGGCAATAATATAATAAGCAGGTAAACCATAACGGAAACGGGGACAGGAGATGTTAACCACCTTTGCCCCTAAAGTTTTGAGATGCTCGATGGCTTCCTGAACTGTTTTAGCCACAATGGGATCTAATCCTTCCCCAAAGGTTTCCTCAATCACCCCAATGGTTAACCCTTCTAAAGAGGGTTTCAGGAACTCGGTATAATCGGGAATCGGTCTATTAATGCTGGTAGAATCTTTGGCATCGTAACCTGCGATCGCCCCTAACAGAATGGCTGCATCTTCTACATTACGGGCAAAGGGTCCTATTTGATCCAGAGATGACGCATAAGCCACCAACCCAAAGCGAGACACCAGCCCATAGGTGGGTTTTAGCCCCACTACACCACATAAAGAGGCAGGTTGACGGATCGAACCCCCAGTATCAGAACCCAAGGCTACAACACATTCTGAGGCTGCTACGGCGGCGGCTGAGCCTCCAGATGAGCCCCCAGGAACCCTAGATAAGTCCCAAGGGTTGGCTGTAACTTGATAGCCAGAGTTTTCCGTGGAACTTCCCATGGCAAACTCATCGAGGTTGGTTTTTCCTACCATGATGGCCCCAGCTTCTTGCAATTTTTGGGTCACCGTAGACTCATAGGGAGGGACGAAATTTTCTAAAATTCTCGACCCACAAGTGGTGGCAATGCCCTTGGTACTCATATTATCCTTAATACCGATGGGAATGCCCGCTAATAAGCCAATTTCTTCATTGTTGGCAATTTTTTTATCCACTGCTGTGGCCATTTCCAAGGCATGATCGGCGGTAACTTGTAAGAAACTTTTAACTTTGGGATCGACTGTTTTAATAGTTTCTAAGGCTTCTGTAGTGATTTCAACAGCAGATCGTTCTTTATTGACTAATTGTTGATGGAGTTCGCGGATAGATGTCATTGAAAATTTTGGGTCCCAAACCCCGTCCCTCTTGCTCCGTCCCTATGTCTAAGGAAAACTCAGATGGGGCGGTACGCTTATGGGACGGCTTGACAAAAGACTGGTTTTTGAATGGATATAATCCCAAGAACCGGCAAACTTGTAGTAATCCCTTCCCACAACACAGCTAAGATGTCCTTTCTGCAAGCCCCTAACCAATTAGAGTTAAAGATAGTCCAAGCGAGGGAAGTACCTGGAAGTTTGTGCCAAACTGTGTCTTAATGTGGTATTCACCCCTTAGTGCCTAGATTGGCCTAGTCAATCCTCGCACTTTTAGGGCGAGGTAGGTGAAAGTTTACTCTTATCAATAATGGATGGGGTTAGTAGCACACCCACCATCTACAAATACTACCATTAAAGTTAATTGTTAACTTCTTTGGTTTGTTTTTATAATTTTTCTGCTCCAATTAAGATTAAATTTTAAAAAATACTTATTTTCCTGTACTTAGCCAATAAAGAGGTTCTACTATATTATAAGGTTGCCACTTACTGGTTTCTCTCAGGACTGATTCCACTAAACCATATTGGTTGATATTCATTCGATTGGGACGGGGATCATTTTCTCCTAACACCCCAAATGAAGAAATAGCATAAAATTTTAGGTTTTCTGATGGTAGATATTTTCGTAATAAGGCTCTGGTTTTTGGTAGATGTACTTCAAACAAATCAAACTCAGGATTAAGTCTTCCTGGCCACAGTTCTATTCTTTCACATTTACTCATAACAACAGCCATTTTATAATCTTCTGTATTTCCTGTTAGGTTCATGATATGTAGAAAGTTGTTTAACAAAGAGTGATAATAAATATCACTCCCTGATTTCCATGCAGCAAGCATCATCAAACCGCCTCTTTTATCATCAAAACAATCTTTAACAAAGGCTTCTTTGTCATCTCCTAATAGATTAGATTCTGCTAAATCATCAAAAATTTCTCCCGGATAATCTCTAGTGGTAATTTGAAATTTTTCAGATATTCTTTTATGATTAAATAGTCCATTAACTACATTAAATAGTTTATTAAATACACTAATATTACGTTCAATAGTAAAGGAATAAAAGGGTAAATCATAAACGGTTTGTATGTTATATCCCAGTTTAGTTGGTTCTAGTTCTACACCCCCTTTTAATAATTGTTCTGCAGCTCGCTGGAGTTGACGAGCTTCTAGTGTTTGCGCTGTCACTGTATAAGAGCTTTTTTTATTAGTGAGCATTTTCTTCTCTGCATGATGCAATAAGGCTGCTAAATAAGTCGTTTTTCCAGATGCCCTCGGTCCAATAATTGCAATATTGCAACTAACCATATCAAGATAATTAATGAAAGGTTTGCTACTTGTATTTTAGTAGAATCAGATAAACTGGAAACAACTACTTGTTTCGGAAATGCCACAGATGCAGAAACTCACCCAGCGTTTAGTTCAGTGGATACCTTTTGGGATATCTTCCCTATTCACACTAGATTCTCTTAAACAGGGATTGACTGAGGGGGAGTGGACACAAACTCTAATACCAACATTTGTGACAGTATGTTCCTCACTTTGGGTTAAGTTTAGTAGTAAATTTATAGAAACCTTAGAAACTGAAGCAGAAAAACAAGGGGTAACAACTGCTGAAGCTTTGATTAGAACAATTAAGAATTTGCCCTTAAATTTGGCACAATTTTTTTCAAAAGCGAGCTTCCCTAAAAAGTATTCTCAGCAACTTATCTACACCACCAGAGACTATCTTACCCAGGGTTTGGATAAAGACCGCATTTTGAAGTTGGAAAAAGTATTTGTCCCTCTCAAAATTGTCACCAAGGAAGCAATTAAAGTTAATGCAAGCATAATTCAGCCAGTGAAGAAAAGAGCTAAGAACCCCAGAGAAAAAAAAATTTGGGACTTTTTGGCTGCGATGGAAGAGCAATCAGCGTTTCGACGTATGGTTATCTTAGGCGCACCCGGTTCAGGGAAAACGACTCTACTTAGATATATTACCCTAATTTATGCGAAAAATACTCAACACGAGATTCATCCAAAACCACCAAGATTGATTCCCGTGTTGCTATATCTTAAAGATATCACTCAACAAATTGCTAACGAGAAATTGACTTTACCGGAATTAATTACTAAACAGATTAAAGAACAACGTAAAATTGATCCCCTCAACCCACCCCCCCATTGGTTTGCAGATAAATTACGTCAAAAAAGATGTCTGGTAATGTTGGATGGTTTGGATGAAGTAGCAGATAAAACCGAGCGTCAAAAAGTGAGAAATTGGGTAGATAAACAAATTGAAGCATATCCTGACACACCTTTTCTGATAACCTCTCGACCTTATGGTTATCGTAGTGCGCCCCTACAAACAACGGTAACTGTACTAGAGGTAAAACCATTCAACCTCAAACAAATGCAGCAGTTTCTTAATAGTTGGTATTTGCAGACGGAAATTATGAGTCGTGCAGGAGAAGAAGATTTCGGTGTGCGTGAGGAAGCTAGAAAACAAGCAGAAGATTTAATTGAACGTATCCTCAATAGTAAGCCTTTAGCAGATATGGCACTAAATCCTTTGTTATTGACTATGATTGCAACTGTACATCGAAGAGGAAGTGCTTTACCAGGGAAAAGAGTGGAACTATACAAGGAAATTTGTCAAGTATTATTAGAAAAGCGACAGCGTGCCAAAAAGCTCGATCTCGACTATCCTCTAACTGCTACACAAAAGCAAACGGTTTTACAAGTATTGGCGTTGAGGTTAATGCAAGATAATACCCGGCAATTTAAGTTTTCAGAAAAAGCTCCCATCATTCATAGCAAATTAATCGAAGTTGCTAGTAGTGAATTCACAGCAGAGAGATTTATTGAGCAAATAAGAGATGTCTGTAGTTTATTAGTAGAGAGAGAGAATGACGTTTATGAATTTGCTCATCTAAGTTTTCAAGAATATTTAGCTGCAGTGGAAATTCAAGCCACTCAGCAAGAAAAACTGTTACTTGACAATATTAAAAATTCTTGGTGGCATGAAACCATTCGTCTTTATGCTGCTCAAAGTAATGCTACAAATATTATTCGAGCTATATTGAATATGGAAGAACCTACAGTTGATGCGATGGCACTTGCTTATGATTGTCGAGATGAGGGATTAATTATTGATCCAGATATTCGAGAACAATTAGAAAGACGGTTAGAAAAGGATTTGGAAAGCGGGTTATGAATTATAAATTACTAAGTATTGATTATGAAAGACAGATTTAAACTAGCTGCTAATGTTGTCTTAAAAAGACGACTAAATAATCTATTGCGTATTGATGATACGATTTCCATTGATAAGACTTATATTACTTGTGCTGAATACCAGTTATTTCTCGATGAAAAGAGAAAAGTTGGTGAAAATTATCAACCTGAACATTGGCAAAGTAATCGATTTCCATCGGGATATTCTCAAAAACCAATTACTGGAATAAGAGCAAGTGATGCTGAAGCATTTTGTGAATGGTTAACTCAACAGAATTTTGAGTTGGGATGTAACTATAGAATACCTACTTTAACTGAAATAGAAGAACATACAGCCAGCGAAAAGAACATAGGATGCTGGTGTAAAAATGGAGAGAAAAATATAGTTTTTGGCATCGAAACTTTTTACTGGGAACAGTGGAAAATGGATCTCATGGAAGATATAATACCAAAATTTATGCGTCATCAAGAGAATCTATTTCCTAACTTCAACATAGACCTTGACTATTCTCTCAATCATGTCCTTAACCCTAAGTTCAACTCTTATTTTAATCCCCACCTCAATTCTGAACAACTGGACAATACCTTGACTCTGAGACTCAACCAAGAGGGAAAAGACTATCTAGGCAACGGTATAATTGACCTAATTAACTGCGCACTTGAATCTAATCTTGATGGACTTCTTGAATCTTTATTTACCTCTAATTTTAATAGAATTTTATATGGGACTCTCTATGCTGTCCTTAACTCTAACGCCAATCGTATTCTTGAACCTGACTTATATCATTTTGTCTTCAACCTTCTTAACCCTAATCTGAATATTCTTCTTAAATATGAACTTAACTACAAAAGTGATTACCTACTGGATGTATTTCGTTTCTATTCGCTATTAGTTTTTCTTGTCTTTGATTTATTATCAAAGATTTATGATACAGCCATTAAAAATAGGAAGGTTCTAGGAAATATCAAACTAACTTATAGTCAATGTAAATATTTAAGCAATACTTATAGTAAGAAAAGGGAGGAAGCTTTTAATCTGTATGCTTTCTTAAGATTGATGACTGAGCGAAAAACAGCAAAAATGCCAGCTTGGGAAGGCATCCGCATTGTGAGGGAAAGAGATTCGCTGTAGTCGATGGTTCCTGGACAAATAGACCATAAGGTTTGTTACCCTAAAAATAATCGAGAGTTTCAAGATAATTCTTAACCCTGTTACCTAATAATTACTAATTATGGATGCTTTTAGCCCCACTCCCCCAACATGGACAGAACAAGCCATACATGGGTTACAATTTCGTTGCCCTAAGTGTTACGCTACGGCAAATAAAGCCCAAAAAGTTTGGATTAATCGACGTGCCCCCGTTATTACAGAAGACTATGGACGCAAATGGCAAGAATTTTATCTCTGCGAATGTGAACAAGCTTGGTGGGGTTGGAGTAGCGATCGCCCTCCATCTAACTTAAATCCTCAGCCACCCAATAGCTAAGTTGAAAGCAAGACAAATCTTGAAACAAATGGGAAAAATCCTCTAAAACCATCACCCTTCCCTTTAAATAGTAATGATGGCGACTTTCATCAATAAGCTAAAAATTATATGGCAAATCTCAATCCGACAGCAAGTTATAGCCTCGCACTCACCATAGAATTACCCAATATTGCAGGAACTCTCGCCAATGTAACTCAAGCGATCGCAGGGGCAAGGGGAAGTTTAGGACAAATATCCCTGATTGAACATAACCTAAAAATTACGCAACGGGAAATCACTGTTGAAGCCTCTAGTGAAGAACACGCTGAAGAAATTGTGGCGGCGGTCAGAGAAATACCCAATGTTAAAATACTGAAGGTATCCGATCGCACCTTTGAACTGCATCGTAAGGGAAAAATTACCGTGCAAAGTCGTCTCCCTCTCCACTCTCAAGGAGACTTGGCCATGGCTTATACCCCCGGAGTCGGCCGTATCTGTAAAGCAATCGCCCGCGAACCGGCTGAAGTTTATAACCTCACCATTAAACACAATACCGTTGCGGTGGTTACAGATGGGAGTGCAGTGTTGGGATTAGGAAACCTCGGACCAGAGGCGGCTCTTCCTGTCATGGAAGGGAAAGCTATGTTATTCAAAGAGTTTGCCGGTGTGGATGCCTTTCCCATCTGTTTAGCAACTCAAGATACAGAAGAAATTATTGAAACTGTTAAACGCATCGCCCCAGTATTTGGCGGGGTTAACCTAGAAGATATTGCTGCCCCTCGTTGCTTTGAGGTGGAAAAGCGATTACGTCAAGAACTCGATATTCCCGTGTTTCATGACGATCAACATGGGACGGCGATCGTGACTCTAGCTGCTTTATTTAATGCCCTGAAATTGGTACAGAAGTCCCTAGAAGGGGTGCGAATTGTAATTAATGGGGCGGGGGCTGCTGGCATTGCTATCGCTGCTCTACTGCGTAATGCAGGGGCAACCACCATCTGGTTATGTGACTCTAAGGGTATTGTTTCCTCCTCTCGAACGGATCTTAATCCTGAAAAACAAGCCTACGCTGTCAGTGCCAGTGGCACTCTCGTCGATGCTATGCAAGGGGCGGATGTGTTTTTAGGGGTGAGTGCGCCTGGGGTGGTAACGCCGGAAATGGTGCGCTCGATGAACAGAGATCCCATTGTCTTTGCTATGGCTAACCCCATTCCTGAAATTCAACCAGAGTTAGTCATGAATGATGTGGCGGTGATGGCAACGGGGCGCAGTGACTATCCGAACCAGATTAACAATGTTTTGGCCTTTCCTGGAGTATTTCGGGGGGCTTTAGATTGTCATGCCAAAAATATTACCGAGCATATGTATTTAGAAGCAGCTAAAGCGATCGCTTCTTTAGTTAATCCGACTCAATTAGAGCCTGAGCATATCATACCTTCGGTATTTGATGAAAGGGTGGCTTCAGCCGTTGCTAGTGCGGTACAATTAGCAGCCCGTCAAGATGGTGTCGCCTTGGAATAATTGTTAGTAGGGGCTTAATATTTTAAGTCCTTACGAAACGGAAGATTTTACTCTTTTACCGTGAATTAGGTGCATTACATTTTCATTAATGCACCCTACAAGATCAGCGATCGCTAATTTTTTGTCTAATTAGTTGTTCAATTTTTTTGATATCTTCAGGAGATTTTGCCACACCATAAGTATCAGAAGGTGCATCAGAAGTATAACGATCTACAAAAGCGTGAAATGCGTTTTTATCGTCGGGATGCGCAATTAAATATGCTCTTAGTTCGGTTTTTGTCATTTTCTCGAAATTAGGGGTCATTATAAAAATCTCCAAAAACCATTTTTGTATATCTCTATTTGTATGTCATCACCAGCTAAAATGAAAACGTTACCTGTCCTTTCGTCTAGTCTAACAATAAAAATAGGGGTAAAAGTATTAGTTAATGATTGACAGACACAGTGTAATACACATTATGCCTTGTTCAGCCGTTGGTAAAATAATCTTACCTCACTTTTAATTATTTCTTTGACCAATTATGCCAGAAAAGCGAACTGTAAAAGCGAATAAATATAAAATACAACAATAAGTTATGTTGGGTTTCGTCTCTCAACCCAAGTTATAAAATAGGTGATCGCACTATCCTAAAATAAAGGATAATCCTCACCAACTTTTATCACCTAGATTTATGAAAGATCAAGCAGAAAATCTACATCAAGCCAAACTAACACAACTCAATTTATTACAAACGAGAATAGGCTTACATGGAAACCGTATGTGGCAACTACCCTTAACATATCTTGGCTTATTCGGACTTAGTTTCTCTAAGACTTCAGAAAAAACTATTATGTTGCCATTTGTAGCTATTTATTTCGGGTTATTTGCTTTCGGATTTGTTTTACTAATCTGTTTTTACGGAGCTTATGAAGGATACACTAGAACCGCAAAAAATATGGTTAAATTAGAAGAAGAATTAGGATTAAACCCTAGTACAGCTAACCCTTGGTCTCATAGTTGGCCTTATTTTGGGCTTCTTGTTCTTGGCACTTTATTATCCTTAATCATAGCAATTTACTTTTACTTCTTAGAAAACTAGCAATAAAAAATTTATTTAACAATAGAAGTAGCAATATTTAGACTATATACTAAACCGATTTTATGATCTTCAATAAGATAGTATTTTTGTTTACTCTGTGATCAAAAATTTATGGTAATAATAAACGTTGAAATCCTTCTTGTTCAAAATGATGATCGGTGGTTAATGCTTCTATAATATTTCTTTGACGCATGATTACAAAACTAACAGCATCACATAAAGAATAATTTTTATCCTGTCTAGCAAATAATAGATTCATTGCTTCTTGATGTAAATATTCATTAATCCAGACAACTTCAATATAGGGATTTTCCATTAAATCAGAAACAAAATTTAGACTTTTTAACCTTGGAAAACGCCTTGCATTAGCTAAAGCCACATATTCGGATAAAATATAGTTGTGAGTTAATTTGACAGTTGCTTCTCTGTATAAATTACAAGCTTTTGTGTGAGAAGGTTCTGTTTTTTGATGTAAGCATAATAACCCAGATGTATCTAACAGCATTAATCCTCCTGATTATTGCTAGAATATTCTTGAGCTAAATCAGCATCAATTGTCTCATTATTAATATTTGTTGGATCAGTTGATTCAATTTCCCCGAAATGGCTTTCAAACCGTTTTTTAGCAATTTCTTTTTCTTCTTCTGATAATAGTTTTGGTTTTTTGTTAACTTTTAAATCCTGATTATATGGAATTTTTTCATGATAATTTTTTCGTATATATTCCATCTCTTTTTTTATTTTTCTTGCACAATATAATGGCAAACTCATTCGCAATATTACAATTCCAATGTATAAAATCAGAAAAGAATAAATAATTAAAACTATTCTTGCTTTTGTATCTGTGATTGGAGCTACTAATAGAGAGATTAGCAATAGGAAAAAACATATAAAATAGAATGCTGAAGCAATATATGAAAAGTAATAAAAGAGCAATTCAAATGGATTAGATTGACGAATTTCCAAGGTTCCGTTTTGTTGTATTTCCAAGAATTGAAAAGCGTGTTTAAAATCATTATATTTTAACCTACCATTAGCTAAATTATGAATATCAATTATTTTTTGTCTTAGCTTTTTTTCCGCGTTTATTTTTGTAACAGATCGAAAAATTCTAGCATTGATGGATTCTTGAACAATTTCCTGTGTTCGATTTGTTACACTATTTTCTTTAATAAGCTCTCGGAGAAAGTTCAATTCTCTTTTAGACAATTTATCTATAAAATTAGAAATTTTATCTATTTTAAATAAAGCTATCAACAAAAATCCGACAATAATAAGCTCGAATCCTTCGCCAGTATTGAGATAATTTTCTATTAATTCAGATAATTTTTCCATTTATAATAGACCTTAAAGCTAAAAAAACAAACATACATTAAATTTTTCAATAAGGTGAGTTATAAAAACCCACCCTAAACTATCAGAAACAAAACCTAATTAACAGTAGTTTCCGCCTCAATATTACCCTTACTATGCCCATTCCCGTTACCTATTTCTAACTGTCTGGCAGCTAAATATTGATACATTTGCCAACGGGTATTAACATCTGCTTGCGCTTCTTTAAGCAGTTTCTTCGCAGCATCTGGTTTACTTCTGGCTAACATTTTGAACCTGTTTTCTTGATACATTGTCCGTTCAATGGGAAGTTTGGGACTTCTCATATCTAACTGTAAGGGGTTCTTTCCTTCTCCTACTAAATCGGGATGATAACGATACAATAACCAGCGTCCACTATCCACAATATCCTTCTGATAACTCATAGCAGTGGTCATATTAATACCGTGGGCGATACAGTGAGAATAGGCAATAATCAAAGACACACCCTGATACGCTTCCGCTTCTAAAAAGGCTTTG
>JAAUYJ010010613.1_pt1 | contig 21095 bp, 16 predicted proteins | sample 7278031 | NCBI WGS metagenome assembly JAAUYJ01 (sample SAMN14350222, study PRJNA611818) | marine sediment metagenome | isolation source: surface marine sediment (1.8m) | place: French Polynesia: Moorea | collected 2018-08 | reverse complement strand
GCATTAGATTTTAAGCCCAAGAGCACCAGCCGTATGTTTTCATCAAGGGCCATGATCATCTCACTCCCTGGTGAGAAATACGGGCTGTTCAGACGTTATAATAGCGTCCATGCTTCAATTCAACGATCTCTCGCTGCGCCGTGGCCATCGTCTGTTGTTCGAACATGCAAGTTTTCAGGTGCATCCAGGGCAAAAAATCGGTATCAGTGGCGCCAATGGCAGCGGCAAGTCCAGCCTGTTCGCGTTAATACTCGACCAATTGCACGCCGATAGTGGCGATTATCGCTACCCCAGGGACTGGGTGGTCGCGCACGTGGCGCAGGAAATAGTCACGCCAAATCGTCGAGCGATCGAATACGTGCTCGACGGTGACACGGAACTCCGGCAGATTGAATCGGCGCTGGTGCGTGCCGAAGCGGACAACGACGGACTTCTGGTGGCAGCATTGCATGGCAACTACGACAGCATTGGTGGCTACAGCGCGCGCAGCCGAGCCGGGCAGTTGATGTCCGGGCTCGGTTTCAGCCGTGACGATGAAGATCGCGCCCTAATGGAATTTTCCGGCGGGTGGCGCATGCGCCTTAATCTCGCTCGCGCATTGATGTGCCGTTCCGATCTGCTGCTGTTGGACGAACCCACTAACCACCTGGACCTGGACGCAGTGATTTGGCTGGAAAGCTGGCTACGTGCTTACCCCGGTACCTTGTTGCTCGTATCACACGATCGTGATTTTCTCGACAGTGTCAGCGACCACATCGCCCATATCGAGCAACAAGCGATCAGCCTGTATCCGGGAAACTACTCCGCATTCGAACGCATCCGTGCTGAACGCCTCGCCCATCAACAATCTGCCTACGAAAAACAACAACGTGAAATCACGCACATGCGCTCGTTTGTCGATCGCTTCCGCGCCAAAGCCACCAAAGCGCGGCAAGCACAGAGCCGACTGAAGGCACTGCAACGTATGCAAACCATCGCCCCAGCGCACGTGGACTCGCCCTTCCGTTTTTCTCTAAAAGAACCCGAGAAGCGTCCGCAGACACTGTTGCAGCTGCGTCACGCTGATGCTGGTTATGGCGATAACACGATCATCCGCGGCATCGAACTGAATATTCTGGCGGGTGACCGTATCGGGCTGTTGGGACGCAATGGCGCAGGCAAATCGACTTTGATCAAGCTGTTGGCCGGCGCCTTTCAGAATGGATTGCGGCTGCAACAGGGTGAACGCGCCGCCCACAAGGACACCCGGATCGGTTATTTCGCTCAGCATCAGGTCGAGCAGTTGCACCCGGAACATACACCTTTAGAGCATCTGCAGCAACTCGATCGCAACGCACGTGAAGCCGACTTGCGGAATCATCTCGGCGGCTTTGGCTTTACCAGCGAACGTGCACTCGCACCTGTCGGGCCATTTTCAGGCGGTGAGAAATCGCGACTGGTGCTGGCGATGCTGGTATACCAACGACCGAACCTGCTGTTGCTGGATGAACCCACCAACCATCTCGACCTGGAGATGCGCCAGGCACTTGCAGTGGCACTGCAGGATTTCGGCGGTGCGATGGTAATCGTGTCGCACGACCGACACCTGTTACGCGTGACCTGTGACCAACTGATGTTGGTACACGACGAGCATATCGATGCGTTTCCGCTCAGCCTGGACGAATATCCGAGCTGGCTCAACGAGCAGAATAAGAAAACCGCAGCATGTTTCTCAGACACAAAGAAAACAGACGCTGGAGCGAAAAATGCAGCAGCCCGTAGAGATCAAAAACGCCTGGAGGCGAAACAACGTCAACGTATGCAACCCTTACGTAAACGTGTAAGCGAAGCCGAAACCAGACTCTCTGCCCTGCAGATAACCCGTGCCGAACTGGATAATCAGCTCGCCGATCCAGCGCTCTACAGCGAAGAAAACAAGTGCAAACTGCAAGATTGCCTGCTGAAAAAAGCCGAGATCGAGAAACAATGCGATGCCCTGGAAAGCGAATGGCTTCTGGCGAGCGAAGAATTGGAAGCACTACTCAAGCATGACGCAATCCTGGACTAGCTGTGTACTATCGCTGCGTCAAGTTTCTTTGGCCACCCACATACCAGAAGCCGGGTATATGCAGCGCTTGCCCATCATTTGCGTACGTCGATATCGCGTTCAGTAGCCGCCTGTACTCCAGATACCCATACTCGAACTGAACACCCATACCCTTCTCAACGGTGTGAATGACCGTAGCGTTAAGGCGCAAAGAATCGCGTTCGCTATTGTCGATAAAAAAATCCAGATCCAGTAAATCATTTGGACAAAACCGACACGGATAACTCTCGATGAAAGCACCGTCGAGATTGATATTCGTTGAGTGGTAGCGACCAAAATGCTCGCCTACGCTGAACACATCGACGCTCAGATATAACAGCTTACGAACATTGCTGCGCTTGTTGATGATCATGAAATAATTTCCAGTATCAGTATGAGATCAGTCGACGCTGCGATCAGAGAATATCACGTTGCCGGCAGTGTTCTCATGCGTATCCCAGCCTATCTGTCGTTACCTCCAAATCACCACTTCGATGAATGCCGTCCGTGGAAAGTTCTAGCATCGACAGCACAAGCCTGATTTCTGGCCTGGCATTGACCAGACGTAAAGGAATATCCAGGTACCTGGCCCTCATCATCAGGTCGAATAGTGTGGCCTTACCAGAATCAAACAACTGATATGTATCGCTAAAATCAACCACAATCGCGACAGTTTGAGGATTCTCGACAGCGCAAATAGTAGCCTCGCTAAAAGTTTTATACGCTGTTAAATCAAGCCTGCGACCGACATCAACCCTGACAACTTTACCCTCCATGAATTCGTCTACAACAATTCTCATCCGCCTTACTCACAACTCAAACTTGCATTTACTAATGACTTATAACCATCGCTTGTGTCATCGCTGAGGGGTATATCGATTGACACATCTCTGGTTTGACAATCGAGCTACTACACGATTAGCCTGGTTGATCGCTAGCATCGACTGCTTGTCGCCTACCCGCTGATTCCACGCTTACTCGACAACTCACCGCTCCATTTAGTATGTGTTATAAACATACGCCCGGCTCTCGTAGTTCACAATCAGGGTTTCACCTATTCGCATATATTTCATTGGCATAACACAGTCCCGGCGATCGATTGAACTCGTATTGAACATACGCATCCTTCCAAGGTGATTTAATAATTAACGAAATAGTAATATTCGCGGATGCCTATATCTTCGATCAGAGTTAGTTGGTTGGGCGCGGTTACAGCGCTTTGGCCAGCATTTGTTACTCGCATACTTGCAGTTTTCTAATGTAATATGTATAAACCGAGTCGTTCATGATAGTCAGCACTGATGTATGCGTGAAGATTACATCAACCAGAGCAGAGCCAGACTGTTGTTACAGAGATTGCAATGCCACCTGTGAGAATATTCATCATCGATGATCACCCGCTCGTGCGCAGTGGCCTGAGACTGCTAATCGAGAGCGAGCCAGATCTGTGCGTCTGCTGTGAAGCGGCCCGAATGAGTGGAGCCATGCATTTAATCGCGGAATGCCAGCCCGATTTGGCCATTGTCGATCTATCACTGCCGGACGGAAACGGAATGGAATTGGTAAAACGCATGCAGTTCCGGTACCCGGATATGCCAGTTCTGGTCTCGTCCATGCACGATGAAAAATTGTTTGCGTTACGGGCCCTTCTCTCTGGCGCAAGCGGCTATATCAATAAGCAAGAAGCCGGCGAGCAGGTCATCGAAGCAATTAGACGAATTCTCAAAGGTGACACCTATGTCAGCCAACGGATGCAGGCACAACTGAGCACGCATATCGAAGGCGATACCGGTCGAACACCCGACTCTCCGCTCGAGCTGCTTTCCAATCGTGAGCTGCAGATTTATGAGTTGATTGGACAGGGTATGGGCACAGGTAAAATTGCGGACACACTTAACCTTAGTGTTAAAACCATCGAAACACATCGCGCCAACATCAAAAAGAAGCTGGGACTGAGCTCTTCCATAGAGCTAACCCGAAGCGCGGTACAGTGGTCGCTGGAGGCGCACTGATTTGCCGCCCAACAAACGCGACTATTACATGATACTACACTTGTACCGAACCGAAGTATTGGTACACCTGTGGACGACTGTGATGTTGTCTCATATGGCAGCCTTATTGATGCGGCGCTACGAGCAATGTCGTCTGCTTATGTACATCTTCATAGCGCTTGCCCGACAGATCCCGACCGACAGCAGTGTGCGATGGCACTGAAACAGAACAGACAATCCAGCAATGACGAGAAACTTCAGTCCCTGGAGCAGGAGCTGGCAGACGTCAAACAACAGCTTGCTGCAACACAGAACGAGCTGAGCCGCGCATCTCGACCAGTCGAAGACGACCAGGAACAAAAGGAGCTTGTGAAGTGGCGTAAGCAAATCGAGCGCCTCCAGCGCATGGTCGAAAACCTGCCAGCAGGCGCTGTGTACCTTGATAAAGACCGGATGACGATGAATCGCGCTGCAGAAGAGATTACCGGCTATGAGCGGGGCGAATTGAAAACGTTGGATGAATGGTTTACCAAACTCTATCGGGAACGCGCTGTAGAAAATCGCCGTATTTACGAATCGTATCGCGACGCTGGTTTCACCCAAACAACACCCGCGATAATGATCATACGAAAAGACGGCAGTCAGCGTTTTGTCGAATTCGCCGGCTACCGCTTCGATGATCAGGAAGTGTGGCTGATGTACGATATAACCAAGCGTCACCTCTACGCAGAAGCATTACGTAGCAGTGAAGAACGCGTTCAAGCCATAATGGATAATGCCTCGGAAGCAATCGTCGTCATCGGGGGGGATGGCGTGATTACCGATTACAACATCGCTGCTGAAAATCTGTTCGGTTATAGCGCCAGTGAGACCATCGGCAAGAATGTTAGCTTGTTGATGCCATCGCCTTACCGCGAAAAGCACGATACCTTCATACGTAATTACAAACGAACAGGTATTAGCAAGATCATGCGCCAACGGCGAGAACTGCCCGGGCGTCGTAAAGATGGCTCGATCATTCCACTGGAAATCACGGTCGCCGAGATCGACCACCGCAACCTGTTCTGCGGCATGATCCGTGATCTCAGCGAACACAAGTTGCTCGAAAAAGAGATCGCCGACATTTGTACTTTGGAGCAGGAGCGCATCGGACAGGATATACACGACGGACTTGGTCAACAGCTGACGGGCTTGAGCATGATGGCGACCAGTCTGAAACATGACCTTGAGAAACAACACCTCCCGCAAGCCAGGCAGCTGGGTGAAATGATCGGCTATCTGAACCAGGCATCCGAAGAGGCTCATACGTTATCACACGGCTTGGCCCCGATTTCTATCATGCCGCAGGGATTGTCAGATGCACTCCACAAACTGGCCGAGAACATTAGAACAACGACCGGCATCAATTGCCGCTTCGAGTCAGACCAGTCTGTTGAAAATATGGATGTAACTTTCTCGATGCAGCTTTACCGCATCGCACAGGAGGCCGTGAATAACGCGGTGAAGTACGCCAATCCCAGGCTCATCAAAATTAGGCTAGAGAGCGTCGACGGGTATGTGCTGACGGTCAGCGATGACGGCCGCGGATTTGACGTGGATGAGATGATGCCCAAGCGGTTCGGCTTACGCATTATGCGTTATCGTGCTGGGATCATTGGATTCAAACTGGAGATCCGGTCATCACCCGGTGAAGGCACCGTCGTCCAATGCCGGCAGGAACCCGTTGCGGGCTAGCCGTCTTGTTGCAAAATCCTAAAGCGCACACACGGTGAAATACTTATTATCGCAATACCTGCCGGCACACCGCATGCCACGAGCGTAGAACTTCTGTGCTGCATTGTCCCCAAGCATAGCGCTAAAGAAGTTCAACCGTCCACCGCGTTCTTCGGAGACTGGTCCGACTTCCCTGCAGCTGGGTACGCGTGCCAGGTTGGTCACCTCGACGCAGTAGAGTGAAATGTCATCACAGTAGGCGCCTCGACAGGCAAAACCGGCGATAAAGGAGTTGCGCCCACACTCACTGCCGCCGTGCTCCTCTGAAACCCAGCGATTCCACTTCGCCTCCCCAAGTACGGCGTTGGGCAGTCGTTGGCAAGTGAATCTGATATTGTCGCAGTAACGTCCGCTGCATCGTACTTCTTCGACGAAATAGCCCGGATCACACACGGCAGGTGGTGTTTCCTCAGAGGTTAGCCCACGATTCGCAGCACCTGCTGGCATCGTTACCATCGCCAGCATCAGCATCAATGTAAGCAACATGGTTTCAATCGATTTGATCTGTATTGCGTGCTTCATCATGTCAATACTCTTCTCCGGGCTAAGCAAAATCTCAGGCCGTTGGCCGGCAACGGGTAAAGCTTCGCTAGGGTGTATATTGCGCATCCAACGTCACGCCCGAGAAGCTGGCGAAAGCGTTAATGCTAAAGTACCAGCGACCTCGCGTTGGATCGGAGAAGCTGCAGGATTCCAGATTACCTGTCTTATATGGTCGACAATTAAAAGTGATGCTGGTGGGTTGTGCACCATAACGCACGTACAGGTCCGCATCACCCGAACCACCAAATATATTGATATCAAGTCCACGCATACCCGCCGGCACATCCAGTGAGTAATGTAACCACGAACGACGACTGGCCGACAAATTCGATTCAGTCAGGCCATCGCCACTGGCAGATTGATCATAACTCGCCACCAATGAAACGCCGCTAAATGCACTGTATGCCTTGACCATAACGAAATAGGTTCCCGCCTGGATACTGGCGATATTGCAGCTTTCGTTGTTGCCATTAAGATATGGCCTGCAATCGTACACACTGGTTGTGGGTGCTGAGGCGTATCTTACATATAGATCGGCATCACCGGTTCCACCACTGATGACAAAATTCAGTTTACTTGCACCTGCCGGCACATCAAATGTAAATGTCAATTCAGAGCTAGTGTTAGCGGATAAACTGGTCACAGCTACACCGTTTTCCAGCAGATTACTGGTCATTGGCGGTGATGCCAGACCACTGACTGCGGCGACCGCGGCAGCAGCATCGACGATGCCAGAACCGCATTGCTCACATGCTGAGGGAAAACTGCGCGCTGTCGATTTGAGGGTCGACTCGACCTGATCGGGTGCAATTGCAGGATCGATCTCATAGAGTAATGCGGCCACTCCGGCCACATGCGGGCTGGCCATACTGGTACCCTGAAAAAAGGCATAGCTGTCGGCGGCTGCTGTTGTACGGCCGGAATTGAGCGTGGATAAAATACCGTTGTTCGAACCGCTGGTTAAATCCCCGCCGGGGGCGGCCAGGTCCACGACTGCGCCATAATTCGAGTAGAAGGAGCGGCCACCGTTTCGATTCGTCGCAGCTACGGCAATGACGCCATTACAGTTAGCCGGATTGGAGTTACTGGCGTTGGTGTTCTCATTGCCCGCCGCGACCACCACAGTCGCACCCAGGCTTCGCGCTGTGTCGATTGCGTTCTGGGACGTGATGCTGCAACTACCTGCACCACCCAAACTCAAGTTCAACACCTGGGCGGGGTTGGGATTATCTGGTACTCCACTGATTGAACCCCCTGCAGCCCAGATGATGCTATCGGCTATATCGGATAGATAACCACCGCATCGACCCAGCGCACGTACCGGTAGCACTTTGGCATTGTAAGCGACACCTGCCACGCCGGTACTATTGTTCGTGACCGCGGCAATCGTGCCTGCTACGTGCGTACCGTGCCAGCTACTGTCTGTTGCCGGTGAACCGTTGTAGCAGGTGTTTGCAGACGCCCAGTCACCATTGTCCCGCGCATCCGCATCTCGGCCGTCACCATCCTGCGCAACGTCCACGTCAGAGATCATGTCATAACCCGGCAAGATGTTCGCGTCCAGATCGGTATGTGGCAGGTAACCCGTGTCTATCACCGCCACAATAACACCTGATCCTTGCGCGGCATCCCACGCCGTCGGCAGATTGATACCCGCGGTCGCTTCATAGTATTGCCATTGCTCGTGATACCGGGAATCATTGGGTACCGCCAATGGATACATCATTATGTCCGGCTCAGCATATTCCACGTCGGGACTACTCTCCAGCTCATTGATAATATCTGCCATGCGGGCACCGCGTTGCCGGCGTTGTAGCCTCATCAACTGTGCGCCTGAGGCCAGTCGACGAACATGCCGCAGTCCTGTACCCGCCCGTCGCGACAGCGTATCCATTTCTGCCTGGGGCATGCTCAACCCATGACCGGTGGCTGAGCTGTCCTTGTACTTCACGATGATGCGATTTGTCGATTCGTCGGGTAATGACTGTGGACGTGTTTCCATGAAACGCGCTTCACCCTGACCCGCTAGCGTTTGCGTAGGAAAAGCAAAGGACGTCAGTAATGCTGCAATTACGAGTTTTAATAATCCATGTTGGTATTTACGTTTGATTCTATTCACAATATAGCGTCTCTCTGTTATCGACAATCACACGATCGACAAATTCGCTATCAAACAAACCAGTACCACTGCCGGATTCTCGTATTAACCTAACGCTATACAAATCACGGCCAGACAAAATGAGAAATCATCAAGAACAAATCCTGCTCAGTTGTGTGCAGCAAATGATGAGCGATTATTACGATGCATTATCTGAGCATGGTCGCTTAATGAGATGATCTGATGAGAACATCGCAAAGTTACGCGATCCAGATCTCGGTCGGATGGTAATCCTGTCATGATCGGTATTACGCGGCAACAACTAACAATCTGATATGACAATTAACGGTATTGGTTCGTTGGATGTCTGCCTCTATGTCGCTTAAAGCAGTATCAAACTGTGATGTTAGCGTTTACAAAAATCTGCAACCGTAGTTGTTACTGGTAACTATGGGATTCAATCCACGAGACATGGCTGGCTGATTTGTCAACGTGTTTGCCTTTAATCTGAAATCAATCAAAACCGCGGGCAGACAGCCGTAAAAAACTACATATCAGTTATCAACATTGTCTTCAAATTCACACCAGACCCTTTTGGTATTTGTCTCTCATTCGGTCCTGAAAATGAAGAAGCTGAAGAATAAATGCACGCCCACCAAATGTCTAGCCGCCTTTGACCGGGACTAACAAATATTCACATTGTTGCCTTGCTTGATGCCGATGAATTTGCTTTAAAATCAATGAATCATGCGATCAAGGATGCATTACAATCGATTACACAAAGTGTACCTGTGTTATCACCAGGACCATGGTAGCGAGAGCTGGACGAAGCAGCTATAGTGTGAAACGCATTGACTCAACCAAAGCCCCAGGCAATTCGGTGCTGCTGTTCGATCTTGAGCCATAGCTAGTGCAATCAACGATCAGCTCACGCTCTTGGGTCAGCCCCAGCAAGTTTGTGCCTAGTAACTCGTAGATACTGTCGTCGAAACGCATCACATTGACCGGTGCTTGTATGTTTCCGTCTTCTACCCAGAAACAAGCAAAGCGGGTCATACCGGTTAACTGACAGGCATTGTGATCTGAAAAGTTCAAATACCAGAGATTTCCAATATAAAGCCCGGTATCCAATTCACTCAGAATCCTTTCTCGTTTGAGGTGGCCCGCAGCCAGATCTAACGATTCAGGATATTCGCTATCGGCATTGGTCATGCTATGGTATTCGATAGCACTGCGCGAGTTCACCAGGCAATTCTGATAACGTCCATCTTCAATCAGCTTAACCTGACTGGGTTTGATGAACCCGGTACGGGTAAACATTGGTGCCAGACCTCGGGCGTGGTTCTCATGCAGTGTGATGCTTGCAGCCAACGTGCGGTCTTGCTCCAGCATCTGTATCAATGGCGTGGATTTAGTGCGATGACTTTTTAAACCAAATCCGCCCCAGGATAATAAACCTAGAATTTCGCTGACTGCAGTGGGCGCCAGGTAGGCGCGATAACGTCCCGGTTCGATCGTTTTAGGCTGCCTGGCAACAATGGCCAATTGCTGCTTGATGCTTTCAAGCTTGGTCCTCAGTGTGTCTTGCCGCCAATCAAAACCGGCATAACCAGCTTTGATGGCTTTATCCGAGGCGTGATAGCAGCTCCAATCGAAGTTAAAATTCATCGTGCTGTGCCAGTTGCGTTGTCCGATTGAATTGGCAAACCCCGAGTACTGGGAACCATTCGCTAAAATACCCACCAGATCCATACCGTCAGCAAGTTGCAGAATCTGGTCGATAGCTTCATGACTGCTAATCCCTGCGCTGTCATGATGGTATTCTGACTGATTAACTTCGGTCGAAAATGCCAGATACGGATCTTCCGGTAGAAAATCCAATCGGTGACGCAAGGTTTTTAGCGTGGGAAGCAGTAGCTTCAAGTCCTGCTCAAGTTCGCCAGCGAGGTCCATACTAACTTCAGCGTGACGCCGACCATTGACGAGGTCGAGCCTAATTCTGCGCTGTGCGACACGGCCGGCCTGTCTGATTCTATTGTGGTTCAACCGTACAAAATCCGAGTCTTCACCCGAAAAACTAACCAGCAACTGTTCATCAGCTGCTAGCTTTGCGAACAGCGCATCGCTAAGCGAGTAGAAGTAGTCTTGAATTATGTCGCACCTCCAAACACATCGACATCACAAAAGTGACACGTCGGCGAAGCGTGGCCGACATATATGGCCTGATTAGGTTCGCCCTTTCCGCACATCGTGATGCCTTGTACCTGGTAGCTTTCGCTATCACCGACACCGACCAGGTTGCGCCAGAAAGTCGCCGATACGCCCCGGTAATTTGGGTTACGCACCAGCCCTTTTAATTCACCGTCTTCGATGATTCGGCCCAGTTCGCAGCCAAACTGGAATTTATTGCGACTGTCGTCTATTGACCAGGAGCGGTTGGTTTCCATGTACACACCGCGTTCGATAGTCGCAATCATCCCCTCTACGCTTTTATCCCCAGGTTCGAGGTTGAGGTTAGCCATGCGGTCGATGGGCGGACGAAACCAATCTGATTGTCGCGCATTGGCAACACCAGGCATACCGGTCCGTGCTTGCGATGTTGCGCCACCCAGAGGGCGCAGCAGAAGACCGTTACGTATAATATATTCGCGTTGGGCTGGGGTGCCTTCATCGTCATAGGCATAACTGGCTAATTCTTCAGGGCGAGTTGGATCGAAGCTCACATTGAGTTGGTCAGAACCATATTGGTAGTTGCCGAACATGCCCTGGGTAACGAAACTGGTGCCTGCATAATTGCGTTCGTCACCCAGGATGCGATCGAGTTCCAGCGGGTGGCCAATACTTTCATGTATTTGCAAACTCATCTGGTTCGGCGCCAGCACAAGATCCATCATGCCCTGGGGACATTCATCCGCGCTTAAAAGAGCTACGGCCTCCTCTGCTAAGCTTGTCGCGGCGTCAGGAAACGCCACTATCGGCAACTGCTCCAGGCCACCCTGGCGGGGACTCTGCGAGCCGCCTCCGGTGCGATACTGCGTCACTGGGCCTTCGTTGGCAACCACAACCAGGCCTGGATTGATATAGTGAAAGCGTTGCTCGACATGAGCACCGTTGCCACTGATAAAGACGATATCTTCACGCCGATTACCGACATATGCTTGCCAGTCAACAATACGATCATTGATTTTAAGCGCCCTGTTCGCATCCTGTAGAAGCAAGATTTTCTCATTCAGCGGTAGCTCCTCCCACTGCTGCTCAACTGGCGTTTGATACTGCGCTTTGTCTCCTGGTCGCGGATAATCACCCGTTTTTAGCAGCCCCAGTGCTGAACTCTGCACTGCCCAGTCGCTGGCCCAGCGCACCGCAGCTTTGAGTCCAGCAGAACTCAGATCACTCGTTGCAGCATAACCGCAGCCATCACCAATGATCACGGTCACAAAGGCTCCTCGCGCAAACTGATTAACCACAGGCTGCAAGATACCCTGACGCACACTGATCGTCTCACGGGCCTGATCCGACAGTCGCAGCGTCCAAAAGTCCGTGTCAGGTGCAATGGTTCTAAAACGCTGTGCGACCTCATTCAGGTAGTCATTCATTATTGCGCTCCAGAATTAAACAGGGGCAAGCGAGCTCGCTGCTAGCCCGCATTTCTCACCAGGCGGCGTAGTATGCTGATAAGGCATTGGTCTCTACGAATAAAAATCGGATGATCAAAATACATTGTGTTTGCTAAGCATGCCTATCACGGTTCAGGCTGGTCTTCGCGTCCGTAAGCTTGCTCTTCACTCAAACCGTAGCTATTGCTACGCTTTACGCTCCAGAGCCGCGCTTACGAACACCAGCCCGCCTGCTCCGGTGATCCCAGTGAGAAATGCGGGCTAGACCTTAGCACTCGCGTTAGTTTTTAGCCAACGACAGAGCACCTCATCTAAATTTTCGATTGTAAACGGCTTGGCTAGATAGTCATCCATACCCGAGCTTATGCATTTTTTCCGGTCTTCAGGGAACGCATGAGCGGTCATTGCAACGATAGGAACATGGGTTCCGCTTTCTTGCTCGTCACGACGCAAGCGGCGAGTCGCTCCATAGCCATCGAGTTCTGGCATTTGGCCGTCCATCAATATCAGATTTGGCTTGGTGGCGTAGTACTGCTCGATCGCCTCCTGCCCATTCTCAGCGGTCACGACCTCAAAACCCAATTCCTCCAACATATCGATAGCCACTTCCCGATTCACCAGATTATCTTCGGCCAGCAGGATACGACCGTGGCAAGCTGAAGCGGTTGCTGCAGGCAATGCTTCGGCATCTGATTCCATTCCCTGCGCGAGCGTCGCCTGTTTTAGTTGCCGTATCAAGATCTTGGCAAGTGCATGTTGCGTCATTGGCACGACCAGATTGGATACGGAATCACCGTTTTCATCAAGGCTTAAATCGTGGCCAAGGGGCGTCACCCAAAGCAATGCTGTGTCAACAAAACGCTCCTTGGCTGTCTGTAACAAGCTCACCCGTTCATCGATTGGCATATCAGTATCGACCAACATGAAGGCGATGGCTCGACCCAGGATCTGCGCTTGTTTCAGTGCGTCAGCGGCGGACTCACAATGGTCAGCACGCACACATTCCAATCCCAGTTCAGTTAGCTGTATCGCCACGGTTTCGATATACGATGACTCGCTTCCCACCAGCAAAGCCGCCAAGTTCGCGAGCTTGCCGTCGGATATCGCAAAGGGTTCGGTTCCAACAGGTAGTGTCAGCTCGAACCAAAAGGTAGAACCCGCGCCGAGCTCACTTTCAACTCCGATTTTACCCCCCATTAGATTGACGAGCGCATGGCTGATGGCCAGGCCGAGGCCGGTACCGCCAAACCGTCGACTGTGTGAACCATCGGCCTGGTTGAACAGCTCGAACAGGTGATCACGGCTGTTCGCATCAATACCAATGCCTGTATCTTTGACCTCTATCCGGAGCGAAGCCTCGGTCCCATCTGAAACGCCATTGACGAGGATCTGAATCTGACCGCTGTCAGTAAATTTAACCGCATTACCAACAAGATTCATTAACACCTGACGGATGTGATGCTCATCACCCACCACGTTACGCGGCATCTCCGGCGCGTAACGTATGTCCAGGATAAGATCTTTGGTTCCAATTTGTGGCGCGATCAAGTTCACCACTTCGCTGATGGCCAGCTCAAGATCAAAGGCTTCGTAGAACAGCTCGAGCTTGCCGGCATCGATACGGGAAAAATCCAGTATGTCGTTGATCAAATTGATCAGTAGCGTAGCCGAGCTTCTGATCGTCTCGACCTGGCGCTGTTGGCGGGCGTCCAGGTGAGTATGCGAGAGCAGCTCGGCCATGCCGAGAACGCCATTCATGGGCGTACGGATCTCGTGACTCATGGTCGCGAGAAATCGACTCTTCGCTTGCGCGGCAACCTGCGCCGCATCACGCGCCTTTATCAGGTCCTGCTCTACCTGCTTTCGCTGGCTGATATCGCGTACCACGGCTACCAGGCGCCCTTGGTGCCCAACAGGCCTGATATACTGCAGGATCATTTCTACAATGAGCTCGTGACCGTCCTTGTGCTTATAACGGGTTTCGAAGGTGATCGAATCCTTGCGCCCTTCAAACAGGTCGGTGCACATAGCCCGGTAGTCGGCCTCATTGTGGTCTATGTCGATCTCGACCGGCATCAACCGCAGTAATTCATCGCGGTCGTAGCCACACTGTAGCAAAGCACCCCGGTTCGCGTACAGGCAACGCAACGAGCCAGGATCTATCATGAAGACGCAATCGTGTATCTGATCCAGTGTCAGTTTGAAATGATTGATAGCCTCCTCACGGCGAGTCGCCTCGAGGCGTAACACGACGTTTTGTAAGTTGTAGGTGTATGTGCGTCGCGTGCTCAAAACCAGGCCCAATAGATCCAGCAGTACCATCATCGCCATGACATAGCTCAAAGGTGTGCCTTCGAGCATTAGACGCAGTACAAAGGGTAAAATACATAATGTCAGAAAGACGAGTGACGGGGTCCAGGCATAACTTTGAGTCGTAACAGCGCCGGCTGCCATGCCACCGAGAACAAACACAAGGAAAACCTGGTGCGGAAGCGAGTTCTCAGGAAACAGCAACACACCCGCGCTGCCCCAGGCGAAGCCGGCAAGCGCCGTTCCTATGATGAACCACCTGTACCAGTGTTCGGCTTCAGCTGCAGCAGGATTGACGCGCTGATAGCGTAAGCCCAGTATGGCCCGTCCACAGGTGACGATGGCCACGATCGACAACCAGGTGATAACCGCCGAGGGTTCGACCGCAGACCATTGAAACACGCACAGAATCGGTGCCACGATCGCGGTAAAAATGAGCGCAATCCAAAGCTGCTGATAGAGCATCCGGGTTTGCTCTGCACGGATGAGCACCGGCTCGAGTGACGTTGCGTTAACGCTATAGTCGTCGGTTTTGGCGAAAGAGACTGTGATGGCCATAAATTATCGATTGTGGTCCATTGGGGGGAAAATCGTCTTGTCTCGATACCCGCATCGCGCCTGACCTGAATCTATACTCAGAGATTCTGACGTGAGCGCCGGCTTGACCTTAGCAGCGTTGGTTCACCTCCGACACAGGATAAATGCCCATTTTGCCCCATAACTGGCGCAGAAAATCCAATTTTCCGTGCTTTCATGTCGAGCATCCCCAATGTTCTCCATGATAGCTGGTATCACTGCCCTACATTGAACCAGCTTGACGGTAAGGCAAGGTAAAAATGAGGATGCTTTTGACGCGATTTTATACCGACAGTCCAGGAAGTCGAGACCTTATCCCCAGAAACTTCAAGCGCATCAGCAGCTCATCGTCCTCGAAACACTGCAACAGTCAAAGGTAATGCAGGAATGTCGCTCTGAGGTGGCGCTGCAGTGGGGTTAAATTCTTTACGTTTTCACCCAAATCGTGCAACATCCGGGCGCATGATAACCCTGTATAGGAACCGAACTATGTCTTATTATTTCAGCACCTCCACTGATTTAAGTGTCGAAGACGCCATCGCAAAAACCACTGAAGAACTCAGTAAAGAGGGTTTCGGCGTGCTCAGTGAGATCGATGTAAAAACCACACTGAAGAATAAAATCGATGTCGATATCCCCAAATACGTTATTTTAGGCGCATGCAATCCGAAGTTCGCCCATCTTGCGCTTTCAACAGAGGAACACATCGGTACGATGCTTCCCTGCAATGTTGTGGTCAGAGAGAATGAGCAGGGGCAAACGGAAGTCTTTGCTGTTGATCCGATAGCATCGATGACCGCTGTCGACAATCCCGAGTTGGCCGCTATTGCAGACGAGGTGCAGCAAAAACTCAAAGCAGTAATAGCGAACATTTAACATAGATTAATATTGTTCGATTATCGCAAAGGCAAAAAACCGCAAAGCGCAATGTTGTTTAGTTGTTCACCTTGAACCGTCAACAACGTCCGTATACTTTCAAGATGAACTGAACGTGCGAAATTCTTGATTGTTGCCATCACATTGAAATGACAATCTGGTCTTGACCGTGTAAGGGTGCGGCATGTACCCGCGAGAACCTTAAGTTTAAGTCACTGGATCCAGGCCAAGATCATGCCGGGATGACGACGAGTCGGGCCAGCACGAATATCAGCCGTACTGCCATTTGTCGATCAGCCGTTGAATCTGAACGCCCATTCGTTCGAGTAGTGATTTCTTGCTGGTGTATTTGATTTCATAAATGTCAGCATGCTGACTACTTTCCAGCAAGTAATCATCGCTGGTTTTTAAGTCATCAATCAGGTTCCGCTCCAGCGCGCGCGGTCCCGGCCAACTTTCACCGGTCGACACCTCCACGATATCGACGCTGGGCCGGTGTTGAACAATGAAATCTTTGAAAAGAACATGAATATCCTCGATCTCTTGACGAAATTTGGCCTTCGCCTCATCCGTATTTTCACCAAACATCGTTACTGTTCGCTTGAATTCGCCCGCGGTGAATTGCTCAAATTCAACATCGTGATTTTTCAGTACCTTGTGAAAATTGGGAAGCTGCGCTATCACGCCAATCGAGCCAATGATCGAAAACGGGGCCGCGATAATTCGATGCCCGACGCAGGCCATCATATAACCACCACTGGCCGCGATCTTGTCGACAGACACAGTGAGATGTATTTGCTTCTCTCGTAATCGCATGAGTTGGGAAGCCGCCAGACCGTATCCGTGAACAACGCCACCGCCACTTTCCAGACGCAAAAACACTTCATCATTTTCGCTGGCAACCGTTAAGATAGCTGTTATTTCCTCGCGCAACGAAGCCACAGCCGAAGCACGGATATCGCCGTGAAAGTTGACTACATAAATTCGCTTTCTTCTGTCCTTGCCCTTACTCGCTTTACTGTCGGCCTTTAGCCGCTCCTTGTCCGCTTTCAGGTAATGTTTTAAATCTCCTTTGGGTAACATAGCGACATTCATCGCTCTCGCCATTTCATGATATTTTTTATTTATCTTTTTGACTTCGAGCGTTTCTCTGGCTTCTGCCTGTCTTTTACCCGCCACCAGTATCGTCAGCAACATGATCGCTACGAACGCGGCCACAATAGTTAGTGTCTTCGCCAGGAAGAGTCCATAATTGAGGAAGAAATCTGTCATTGCGTAGTCCCGTGTCGACCCGCGTTAGTTTAACCTAGATTCGGCAGTTGAACACAGGATTAGCGCTGTTCTTCAAGCGCCATGGCGCTTGAGGGTCGGCGATAAACTGTGTACCGACTCACCGCTTGGGTGAGTCTCACAGGCTGCACAACTCTTCAAATAACATAGAGTTATGTAGCCGTGAGCGGTCAACTGCGGAATCCAGGTTTAACCGTATAATCGATTGACAACCAGCCGTGATCGAGCATTTATTGAGGACGGTCTAACAACGAAGCGATCATTAAAGCCCGTCACGACTTTTTGTTAATCAGCGAACCATTGGCACTAAGGCTTATCAAAGCAAGTACGCTTCGAACCAGAGGACTGAGATGAAGTATCTTGTATTAGCCAGCCTGGCCGCAATTGTCGTTGCCATCGTCTATCTTATGCCAACCACAACAGCGGAAACAATCACCACCACAGCCGATTTTCAGAAACCTACTGACGTCGAACTGAGGCAACGCCTGACACCGCTACAGTATGCCGTCACGCAGCAGGACGACACTGAGCCGCCGTTCGACAATGAATTCTGGGACGAGAAACGCGACGGTATTTATGTCGACATCGTCAGTGGCGAACCCCTGTTTTCTTCCCGACACAAGTTCAAATCAGGTACCGGCTGGCCCAGTTTCTACAGGACGATCGATGACACGAACATCGTTACCCGTGACGACTATCACTTGATTTTCAAACGAACCGAAGTCAGGAGCCGAAAAGCGGACTCGCATCTGGGGCACGTGTTCGACGATGGTCCCGATCCCACAGGCTTGCGCTACTGCATCAATTCAGCATCGCTGCGATTCATACCCAAGGAGAAGCTGGTAGAAGAAGGTTATAGCGAGTACCTGAAGGAATTCGAAACTAAAGCGCAATAGCAGCCGTCGATGTCGGCAGAATGTTAGACGATTTCTGAGTTACCGTAGAGACGTTAACACGCAAGGAAAAACTCGATGTTTTTGTAGGAGCGACTTCAGTCGCGACCTGGCGGTGTTCGCGACTAAAGGCGCTCCTACGGATCCCGGGCTAACTGGCGTTCAATTTAGCTGGAGACCTTCGACAGCGACGCCATGGCCGGATCCCAACACCAGATCGCATCAGGCGTCAAGTGAACACCGCCGATCCACCGGTCCAGATCAACGCAGTCCAACGCGTTCGATGTCCCCGCCAACACGTCTTCACCTGCGGCTGTTATCGTCAACGCCGTGTCACCCTTTAGTGGAAAGCTCAACGTTCCCGTGGAAGATTGAATCAACGCTGGCCTGGATTCAATCAGCTCATTCAGAATCGCCCAAAAACTTGCATCGCCCATGAACATACGCTCTTCGGTCTCCTGATACTGTCCGAACACTCTGCCCGGTCGTGCTTCCCCCTGTGCGATGATCTGCAAAGCCTGCCGTGCTGTTCGCGTCAAACCCGTACGACAATCCGGGTATTCTTCTAATTGCCTGATAATCGCGCCCGCCAAATAGGGCAGCGCTGACGTATCCATCCGCAACAAACCGTACCAGGATTCTGGTGTCGCTGAGCGGTACGCGTTCCAGGCTGTACTTGCCAGGGCGAGTTGTTCTTCTGTAACCAGCTGCTCGTATTGCTGCAGTGACATCATCTGTTCCGATGATAACGTGCCCAGGTACTGATCGACACAAATGATTGTCAGCATAGCCTTGACCCGGCGATGCTGATGGAACCAGTCCAGTATCTGTATCAATTGCAGTTGATCGTAGAGATCATGCTCGAACCACAGCACCACTTTTTTGCAGTGAGCGCTGGACTCGAGTAAATGATCTCTGTCGATGAAGTCTTGCTCAATAGTTACCCGATCACCCCAACCTTGAGACGCGATGAACCTCGCGCGAACCTTTGAAAGCTCTTTCAACGAGAGTCCTGCCGGCACCGGACCGTCGTGAAGCACATCGCGCCACGGCAACAAGGTCCCGCGAATGCCTGCACGTTTCATAATATGGACGGCGCTGTCGCCATTGGTAATGTTTAATATCGGTCGCATAGATGGGGTCTGACGCAATCATGCTTAGATTATCACCAATAGGGGCGATACAACCCCAAGTCTCAATTCATTCCAGTATCTGCCGCTCAAGCAGGTAAAAATTGTCAATTTCCTTTACAGAATCCAAACAAAATCATTCAAATCTTAAACTAACGCATCCTATCTATTTGATTAATATGTAATTTACGCCTTAGGCACGATAACTGCATAACTCTGGGCATATGCGAAAAAATACCTTCAATATTCTCGACTTTGATCAGGCTATGGAACTCGCCCGATCCGATCCTGCGGCATTTGAACAATACCGGCAGAATGTGATCGAGGCTTTGATCGCCCGAGCATCAGAGAGAAACCGGCAACACTTGCGTTGTCTGCAGTGGCGTATCGACAAGGAGCGTGAACGCGCGCCCACCCCTTTCGCCGCGTGCATCAAATTGTACCGGATGATGTGGGAATCTTTTGCTGGCGAACGCGGCCTGCAAGACACGCTTCAGAACGCCCACGAGACCCACCAAAGTAAGCAGCCTCCGCGACCTAAAGCAAAGGTCATTTCCTTTCCCAGTGCAGCCGCAGGCAGGAATCCGCCCGAGTCCTGACTGCCGCGTCGATCGGGTGTTTACTCAATTGAGCGAGCCCTGGTTGGCCTTAAAGTCAAAAGCCTTCATGCAACATCCCGCTAAGCTGCATGTAAGATAGCGCTATGGAGCGCCTTTCCAGCATCGAACCGGCTTATCTCACGCTATTGAAGAATAATCAGCTGCAAACTCGTGCTCAGAAAGCCTATGGGCACATGACCAATTGCGACCTGTGCGCCCGTTACTGTCACGTCGATCGATATGCTGGGATCAAAGGTGCAGTATGTCGCACTGGTGTGCGTGCACGCGTCCACAGCTATGGTCCCCACCATGGTGAAGAAGATCCGTTGCGAGGTGTCAATGGTTCCGGCACAATTTTCTTCTCATGGTGCAACCTGCGCTGCGTATTCTGCCAGAACTGGGAGATCAGCCAGAAGGGTTTGGGCCATGAGGTCGAGCCGTCAGAACTGGCCGATATCATGCTTGAGTTGCAGGCCCAGGGCTGCCACAACATCAACTTCGTCTCACCGAGCCATGTCGTGGCCCAGATCATCCGTGCAGTCGCCATCGCCGCAGCACAAGGCCTTCGCGTCCCGTTGGTGTACAACACGGGCGGCTACGACAGCCCCGAAGCCTTAGCCCTCCTCGATGGCATTATCGATATCTACATGCCGGATATGAAGTACGGTGACTCGACCTTAGCCCGACAGTATTCCAGGGTGCGAGACTATGCTGCAATCAACTTCGCCGCAGTCAGGGAGATGCACCGCCAGGTTGGTGACCTGCAATTGGATCGACAGGGAATTGCCTGGCGAGGCCTGTTGGTGCGTCACCTGGTGTTGCCCGGACGCATTGCTGGCACCGAAACGGTACTCAAATTTCTCAGCAACGAGATTTCAAGAGAGACCTACGTCAACTTGATGGATCAATACCATCCCTGCTATCGTGCCATCGATAATCCACCGTTGGACCGGGATCTGCAGCCTGGTGAATACCAGGAGGTTCTCGAACTAGCGGACAAATTCGGCCTCAAGCGGTTTGCCCGGGTGTTGCATGAAGGATTCGGATTTTAGGGGCAAGTTGGCAATAAATCGTCTGGAACGATTTATCGCGCAAGCCCCGTCAGGGGCGAGTCTCATGGATGAGACGAGCAACCAGCTTGGACTATCGCCCGCAGATTCATAGCCTTAGCTACGGATCAAGGGGGATGGTTCAAGATGTGACGCCAACTTGCACGTAAAACCGAATAGGACAAACTGAAACAAAAACAACACCTGTTGAATAACTTACAACTTATTGATCAATAGCTAAACTTGCATCATTCGACGTCCGCCTTCGTGCAACATCCGGGTTAG
>JAAUYJ010001247.1_pt1 | contig 21204 bp, 12 predicted proteins | sample 7278031 | NCBI WGS metagenome assembly JAAUYJ01 (sample SAMN14350222, study PRJNA611818) | marine sediment metagenome | isolation source: surface marine sediment (1.8m) | place: French Polynesia: Moorea | collected 2018-08 | reverse complement strand
TGCCGAGGAGACTAGAAGTCTGTTGACAGGCTTAAAGCAAATGTGGATTTATCCCATTTGCAGTGGGCTAACCACAGAATCCAGGGTGTTTCAACCCCTGGAGATGTCAATCAAATCAAATCTAGATTAAATCAGTTAATTGTTAAGTATTAACTGATAACTGAATAGCTGATAGGCTTAGATTTTCATCCCTTGTGTTTTCACTGGGGATGAAAACTATATCTAACCATATTTTATATCACATCTTAGAATCCCTTACCTCTTTTTCCATTCGGCATTATTGTCCACCAATTAGTCTTAGCCATCTCTAATTGTCGATCATTTACCGTCGCATCAGTTAAATTAGCACCACACAAATTTGTACCCCGCAAATTCGCTCCACTCAAATAAGCTCCTGTTAAGTCTGCATCCCGCAAATCAGAATTTTCCAAACTCGCCGTACTTAAATAAGCTTTAGTCAAATTTGCATCTTTGAGAATAGTATTTGTTAAATTACAATGACCAAGATTTGCATCAGATAAATTAGCACCCTGCAAGTTAGTTTGATGCAAGTTTGCTCCATAAAAATTAGCACCTGAAAACTTAGACTTGCGTAAATTCAAACGACTTAAATTACAATCTCCAAAATCTCTTCTTCCTTTTACATAAGCACTGCGTAACATTCCAGCCGTCCATTTGGCTGGAGTCTTCACACCTGTTGCATTCTTCTGATTTGGAGATACTGTGGTCAAATATCCTTGAGTAACATCTTGCTTCATCTTCAGAGAATTACGCTTAGATCCACCAACATAACTTTGTCCTAAACGAGTATTGCGTTCTCTAATCTTTTGAGCAATTTTAGAACTTGGAGACATCCATGAAACATTTTCTTCCTCAAAAACAGTCGGTTCATCTTTAAATTGAGTCTTAACAGAATCACTTTCTGGAATTGGAATCTGCTTTTGCTCTGGAACTTCTTTCTTTTCATTCAGAGCTTTTAAAAGTTCACCTGCGGACTGGAAGCGATGTCGCACCGAAACCTCCAGCATTTTTTCCAGCAGTTCCCCAAAGCGATCGCTCACCTCAACCTGAGAGCGCCAGAGAATTTCACCATTAATCTGATCGTAACCAAGACTACTAGGAGATTTTCCTGTCAACAGAAAAATACAAGTTACTCCCAAAGCATAGATATCACTCGCATATACAGGTCGCAAAGCCATTTGTTCTGGTGGAGCAAAACCCGACGTACCAATAGAAATATTAGTAAAAGCAGTTTCCCCTGTTCCACCAGTTGCCATTGTAGTTTGCTTAACCTGATCTTTTACAGCTCCAAAATCAATCAGTACCAAATGACCATCTTGACTACGCCGAATAATATTAGCAGGTTTTATATCTCTGTGAATTACTCCTTGAGTGTGAATATAGTCTACTACTGGAAGTATCTCAGTCAGAAATTTTGTAACTTGAGCTTCAGCAAATAACCCTTGTTTTTTGACTTCCTGTTTTAATGTTGAACCACTGACATATTCCTGAACCAAATAAAAATGTTTATTCCATTCAAAGTAGCCCAATAATCTAGGTATCTGGGGGTGATGGCCTATTTTCCCTAGAGTTTCCGCCTCTCGTTCAAATAATTGTCGCGCCATATCCAGCACCCCCGGTGTTGTCGTCGAGGGGCGTAGTTCTTTAATTACACAAATTGGGTCCCCAGGCAAAGATAAGTCCTTGCTGAGAAAAGTAGCTCCGAAACCTCCTTTTCCTAGAGGTTGAATTATTTGATAGCGATCTAGTAACAGCAGTTCTGAACCACAAGTTTGACACTTGACAACTTTATTTGGGTTCTGAGGTTGAGGACAGGCAGGATTTATACAGTAGCTCATCTTAGTCCAACTATGTTAGTTTAGTTTGTTCTTTTAAATAGTCATCACTTCACAGTAATGTCTCTAAACGAAAGCCATTTGTCTGAATTGTTTGTTACTCTTGGTATCTAAGTTTTATATATTTTTCTAATAATAGATAGATATGCGATATGCTAAACATTTATTCAACATATCTATCTTGTGAAACTCAAATACTAAAATCTATTTGTTTATGTCTACTAACATTATACTTATCTTTTAGTGCTTGACTAAATGGTTAAATTTTGAGGTTCTCGAAAAACCTATTTAAAATCCCAATAAATTAGTGATTAGCTAAAGCTGATGTTTCAATTGATCCCCTGTTAGAAAACCAGAATGTATTTTAACAAAATACAGGAAAAAAGTAATTTGTCTCATTATTATTCTGTTTTCAGGTTTGATATCTGAATTAGAAGCAAAGCTCAAATTTGTCTAGTAATACCAGTTAAGACTGAGTAAAATATCATAATCATCTAAAACCTAAAATTTTTGATCAACAAAATCAGACGTATATATAAGAGAGTGTTTGTAAACTAAAGATTAAGACGGTCAGAGGGTTTGATGTTCGGTGGGTGGGGTGCGAAAAGTTAAATTTTGGTTACGATTCATAGTTATTGTCGCCTCACCCTCCCCACCCTACGCCTGGATTTAATATTCCTTTTACAAACAGTCTCTAAGAAAGGGATTCTCTTGGAAAAGGCAAAAATGCTTTGATTTATGCCATAACTATTGATGAATCAATGGGGTCATATTTTTAACTTTTGACTCTTAAATTTTGACTTTTAACCCCCACCTCCACGGGGACAAGCTTTTGACCCCTGCCTCCCCCCGTCCCCCCGTCAAATCCTAAACCCTTCACACACCTCCCATACCTCCTAAACTCCCCCCACCACCAGAAGGATAAAATATTACTTGAAGTGATGATAAACAAGGCCCAAGAGTAACCTATTTGCTCTATTATGCCTACAAATTAGGAATTATCAAGAATGCGTATCTCTTTGAACTGGTTGCAGGAACTAATAGACATCAAAATCACCCCAGAAGACTTAGCGGAAACCCTAACAATGGCAGGCTTTGAGGTAGAAGAAATAGAAGATCGAAGTACCTGGGCCGCCGGAGTGGTATTAGGAAAAATAATAGAGGCTAACAAACACCCTAATGCAGATAAACTCCAAGTTTGTCAAGTGGACATTGGCAAACCAGAGCCATTAAATATTGTCTGTGGGGCACCGAATGCCAAAGCAGATATTTATGTAGCAGTAGCAACTATTGGCACTCATTTAGCAAAAATTGATCTAAAAATCAAAAAGAGTAAACTGCGAGGTGTACCCTCAGAGGGAATGATTTGCTCCTTGGCAGAACTAGGCTTGACAAAAGATTCTGAAGGAATCCATATATTTGAGCTGGAAAACCCAAAGTTAGGTAGTGATGTTGGGCCTTTGCTTGGTCTAGATGATGTAATTTTAGACTTGACAACAACGGCGAATCGTGCTGATGCCCTGAGTATGATTGGTGTAGCCCGAGAAGTTGCAGCCCTGACCGGAGCATCCCTGAGAATACCAGAAGCATCGGGGGTTCTGATTGCAAATCAAGACAGTAAAAATGGTCTAAAAATAGATATTTCAGAATCAGAAGCTTGCCCTGTCTATACTGGCACTATTATTGAAGGAGTAAAAATAGGGCCTTCGCCCAGATGGTTGAAACAGCGACTCGAAGCTGCAGGTATCCGACCGATTAATAATGTAGTAGACGTAACAAACTATATTTTGCTGGAATGGGGTCAGCCACTTCATGCTTTTGACAAAGATAAGTTACAAACCTTAACTAAGGACAAGTCCTTGACAATAGGGGTTCGGTATGCAACACCAAAAGAATCTCTGACTACTCTCGACAGTCAAGAACGTACTCTGCAAGCAGAAACTTTATTAATTACAGCTAATGAAAAACCAGTGGCGCTAGCAGGAGTTATGGGAGGAGAAGAAACCGAAGTCTACGACAAGACCACAAACCTCCTATTAGAAGCAGCAATTTTTGCTCCGATCGCTATCCGTCGTTCCGCTCGTACCCAAGGTTTACGCACAGAAGCTTCTACAAGATTTGAACGGGGAGTTAATCAGGCAGAGCTAGCTTTAGCCTGTCGTCGTGCTATCATGTTAATTACTGAACTGGCAGGAGGAACTGCTACAACTCAAGAAACTTTTAGCACTGCTGGAGACAACCTCACTGTCAGCCGTGAATTATCTCTGCGTCTAGACCGCATTAACGAAATTTTAGGACCACTGAAGCGGGGAGAAGGTACATTATATGAATCTTTTCTACAACCAGAGGAAGTAGAAGGTATTCTCAAATCTTTAGGATGTGGTTTAATCAGATCGGAAACTACAGAGGCGGTGGTTTGGGATGTGACAGTGCCACCCTATCGTTATCGAGACTTAGAACGAGAAATAGACTTAATTGAAGAAGTCGCCCGTTTGTACGGTTATGATAATTTCTGTGAAACTCTACCAAGCAAAAGTGCTGCCGGTTATTTACCACCAGAACAGTTAGCAGTGCGTAATCTCCGGGCGACTTTCCGGGGAGTGGGGTTAACCGAGCTGATGCACTATTCTTTGGTAAAGCAAGGTGGGGAAAATCAAATAGCGATCGCTAATCCTCTATTTGTGGAATATTCGGCTCTGCGCACAGAATTACTTACCGGAATAATTGATGCTTTTCAATATAACCTCGAACAAGGAAATGGAGCAGTTAATGGGTTTGAAATAGGTCGAACTTTTTGGAAACAAGGGGATAATTTTTTAGAAACTGATGCGATCGCTGGTGTGATTAGCAATGGCCCCAAAACCTGGACTTTAGGTGGTCGCCAACAACCTTTAAGTTGGTTTGAAGCTAAAGGAATTTTACAAGAGGTGTTTGAACGACTCTATCTAGAAGTTGAGTACAAACCAGACTCAGAAAATCCCTTATTACATCCGGGTCGCACAGCATCGTTATGGTTGCAAGGTCAATCTCTCGGTGTATTTGGGCAACTGCATCCGCAAGTGCGACAACAACGTGAGTTACCAGAGGAGGTTTATGTTTTTCAACTGAATTTGACATTGTTACTGTCGGTAATGACTCAAGCAAATATTGTGAGGCGGAAGTTTAGTGGGTATTCTACTTTCCCACCAGCAGATCGAGATATTGCTTTCTTTGTTCCGGTGACAGTATCAGTGAATGAAATTAAACAGGTAATTTCTAAAGCAGCAGGAAAGTTATTAGAGTCAATCGAATTATTTGATGAATATCAAGGTAAAAATGTACCTGAAGGTCAAAGAAGTTTGGCTTTTCGCTTAATTTATCGGGTGAGCGATCGGACTCTTACTGATGCGGATATTGACCCTGTGCAGCAAAAAGTTCGAGATGCTTTAGTTGAGAAATTTCAGGTAAATCTCAGAAGTTAATATCTGGGGCTTATTAGACATCTGGTGGAAAAGAGGGAGTAGGGAGTAGGGAGTAGGGAGTAGGGGGAAAGAAATAATTAACAATTAATAATTAATAATTAATAATTATTAATTGTTGAATCCTATTTAATATTTCCTTCCACACCTCCCCCACTTCCCACACTTCCCACACTTCCCACACTTCCCACACTTCCCACACCTCCCACACCTCCCACAGTCCCCACACCTCCTATACTTCCCACCCTCGCAATATTTAATTAAGAGGCAAAAAAAATGAATGTTTTTCGCAATAACTTAGTAAAAATTAGGAAATACAAGTATATTTTTGGACTTATATTACTAATTATTCTATCTTATTTAGGTAATTTATTGAAATATGAGTTATTTTTTGGGATAGATTTTCTCTTCGGCAGTATTGCGGTCTTAATAGTAGTTTATATTTATGGAATTAACTGGGGCACATTAGCTAGCTTGATTGCCAGTAGCTACACATTCTTTGAATGGGGACATCCTTATGCAATTGTGATTTTTACCGTAGAGGCAATGTTTGTCGGAGTAATGTTACAGGGTCGGTCTGCAAAAAATATCGTTTTGCTCGATGGACTTTACTGGCTTTTAATTGGCATCCCTTTAGGAGGATTATTTTATGGTTTTTTCCTAAATGTAGGCACAAATCAAACTGTATTAATATTTTTAAAACAGTCAATCAATGGCTTTTTCAACGCTTTAGTGGCTCAGTTAATTATTAGTTATTTACCACTGTATAAAATTTCCGGAAAAACTATAAAAAATCAAAAATTATCATTTCAGCAAACAATTTTTAATTTATTAGTAGCATTTATTTTATTTCCTAGTTTAATTATTACTATATTTAATAGTCAACACATACTAAATAATCTTGAAAAAGATATTCAAACAGAACTTAAATCCACTAGTAATACTCTGGTAAATAATTTGGATAATTGGTATCAACAACATTTGCAGGCGGTTGTAGAATTAGCCGAAATAGCAGTTAAAATACCAGATAATGAAATATCAACCACATTACAACAAAGTACATCAGCAATAAAAAAAGCATTTCCTTCCTTTCTGAAAATGTATATTACCGATGTTAAGGGTAATATAATTGCTGCCGAACCCCAATTTAACGAAGTTGGGGAATCAATGTTAAAGTTGAACATATCTGATAAGCATAATATGAGTGAAATAGCCAAACAACTGAAACCAGTAATCACAGATGTTCATAGAGATAGGGCTTCAATTGTGCCTCATATTGGGATCAGAATACCAATAATAAAAAATAATAAGTTTGCGGGCATTGCTTATGGTTCTGTAGACTTAAATCAAGTAGGTAAATTCCTCAAATTCAAGACAGAAGAAAAAGAAGTCAAAGTAATACTCGTCGATAGTAAAAATTATATTATTACTAACAGTCAGTCAGTGGTAGCCATTAGGGAAAAATTTAACCTTTTGGATGAAAGAAAGTTACGCTACTTGGATGATAAAACTTTTATTTCACAATCAAATGTACCAGAAATGCTAACAATGAAACCTGGGAAACAATCATCCTATAGCATAGAAAATAATCAAACTTTTCTGTTACAACCAAATGTACCAGGAATGCCAACAATGAAACGTTGGAAAGAATCATTCTATGGCATAAAAGCTGAAGTCAGTTCCGATATTCCTTGGACATTATATATCAAACAATCAACATTCCCCTACATTGATGATTTAGATAAAAGTTACACCAGAAATCTTTTCACAATGCAAATAGTAATAGTTTTAGGATTAATCATATCTATGATCATTAGTAGGAAAGTAGTAGCGCCAATGTTAAAACTGGCGGAAGTAACTACAGACTTACCTCAAAAACTCCTATCTCAATCTTCCTCTATAACTTTGCCAAATAGTAGAATTTCTGAAATTAATACCCTAACTGCTAACTTTCAGTTAATGGTTGCAACTCTCCAGAAACAATTTGCTGAAATTAAACAAGCTAATGAAACTCTAGAAAAGCGAGTTAATCAAAGAACTGAAGAACTAAATCAAAAAAATCAGGACTTAAGTGCAGAAATTATTAACCGTCGCCGGATAGAATCAATTTTGAGCGCTCGCGAAGAACGCTATGAACTGGCAGTCTCTGGTACAAATGATGGTATTTGGGACTGGGATCTACGAACGGATCAAGTTTATTACTCACCTACATGGATGAGAATTCTTGGCTATGAAGATAACCCACTCCCTCAAACCCTATCTACTTGGTCAGATAATGTACATCCAGATGACCTAGAAGCAGCTGTTCAAGATGTCCAAACACATTTAGCAGGAAAAGTAGAACGTTACGAAAATGTCCATCGCCTCAAACATCGGGATGGGAATTATCGATGGATATTTGCCAAAGGTAGATGTATTCGAGATGATGCAGGTCAACCCTATCGACTCGTGGGTACCATAACAGATATTACAAAAAATCAACAAGCAGAAGCAGAATTGAGAGTCGCCAAAGAACAAGCAGAAGTTGCCAACCGAGCCAAAAGTGAATTTCTGGCAATTATGAGCCACGAAATTCGCACCCCCATGAATGCAGTTATCGGTATGACGGGTTTACTCCTCGACACACAACTAAACGCACAACAGCAAGATTTTGTCGAAACTATCCGTAATAGTGGAGATAGTCTGTTAATATTAATCAATGACATTCTTGATTTTTCTAAAATTGAATCTGGCAAACTCGACTTAGAGGAACAACCTTTTAATCTGCGAAGCTCTATAGAAGAATGTTTGGATTTCCTAGCTCCAACAGCAGCTAACAAAAATATAGAGTTAGCCTACCTAATGGAACCAGGAACCCCTGAGACGATTATTGGCGATGTGACTCGCTTGCGTCAAGTATTAGTTAATCTCCTCAGTAATGGTGTTAAATTTACAGAAACTGGGGAAGTATTAGTATCAGTAACTGCTTCCCCTCAAAATCGTGATGTGAATCTTGATCAAAAAAGGTATTGCCCCATTCCCAATCAAACTGAATGCTCTCAACCAGATATTCCCTGCCCTCTTTTCTATGAAATACAATTCGCCATCAAGGATACTGGTATTGGCATTCCTAGCGAACGGATGGATCGTTTATTTAAACCGTTCAGTCAAGTTGATGCTTCGACAACCCGTCATTATGGTGGTACAGGATTAGGGTTAGTTATTAGCAAGCGACTAACTGAAATTATGGGTGGAAAAATGTGGGTAGAAAGTCAAGTAGGTGTTGGTTCGACTTTCTTTTTTACAATGGTAGTTACTGCTATCCCCAGTAATTTTTGCTTTGATGAAAGTTCTCATACTCATCAGTTATTACAAAATAAACGTCTATTAATAGTGGATGATAATCCTACAAATTGCCAAGTGCTGACACTTCAAGCAGAATCTCTAGGAATGATACCTCAAGCAGTTAGTAATGGAGCAGAGGCAATTACCCTGCTAAATTCAGGAAATAAATTTGACATTGCTATTTTGGATGTACAAATACCACAAATGGATGGTATAACTTTGGCAAAAGAAATTCGCAAACTAGATAATTACCAAGATTTACCCCTGATATTTCTGAGTTCTATAGGTGAATTAGAAGCTGCAAATATCATCCATAATATGAAATTTACTACTTACTTGAATAAGCCAATTAAGCAATCTCAACTGGAGACAATGCTGGTGAGTATATTCACAGGAAATATGGCTAATTTAGTTAAGGTAAATCCTAGTCATAAAATCGAATCAACTGTCAAATTAGCAGAAAAATTACCTCTGAAAATTTTATTGGCTGAGGATAATGTCGTCAACCAAAAAGTAGCAATTAATATGCTGAATAATTTAGGATATCGAGCTGATATTGCTGCCAATGGTTTAGAGGTATTAGTAGCTTTGCGTCGTCAGTTTTATGATGTGGTATTAATGGATGTACAAATGCCAGAAATGGATGGTATAACAGCTACCCGCAGTATATGTGCTGAATGGGAAAAGGCAAAACGTCCCCGGATTATTGCCATGACTGCTAATGCTATGCAAGGCGATCGCGAAATTTGTCTAGCTTCTGGTATGGATGATTATATTAGTAAGCCAGTTCGTTTGCCAGCATTAACTAAAGCTTTAAGTAAATGTCAAAAACATCAAGAAATGGAGGAAAATTTCAACAAAAAACAGCCCGCTTCAACAGTAAAAATAGAATTAAAAAAAGCACAACCTATACAAATGGAATTAAATCAAAAATCACCTATATCAAAAGTAGACTCAGTGATAGATAAAGTTGTATTGGATGAGTTGAAGGAAATGGCAGGAGGAGATACTGAGGTTATTATAGAAGTAATTAATTGTTATCTTGAAGAGTCAGTACAACTCTTTGATGCAATGAGTCAAGGAATAACAGAAGGAAATGCAAAAACGTTACGATATTCTGCCCATAGTTTAAAGTCAAGTAGTGCTTCTGTGGGTGCAATATTTCTTTCTCAGTTGAGTCAGGAGTTAGAAGACATTGGGCGGAAGAATACCATAGAAGGAGCAGAAAGTTTATTTTCTCAGGTAAAGGCAGAATATGAAAAAGTCAAAGTTGCATTGAAAGAGAAACTTCAAGGTTATATGTAGAGTGTGGGAAGTGTGTAAGATTTGACGCGGTGACGCGGGGACACGGTAACGCGGGGTTTATTTATTGTCACGCTTAGAAAAAAGGAGGAGAGTGTGGGAAGTACAGGACTCAAAAAATATAGGGTGGCAAATATTCTCTGACGACAAAGAATTAGCCCTACCCCACAGACGTGGTGACCTGGCGTGTCAGTGACACCCTATATGTCTCTCTCCCTCTCTCCCTGTCTCCCCCTCTCCCCCTCTCCCTATCTCCCTGTCTCCCCCTCTTCCTGTCTCCGTGTCTCTCCTCTCTCCCTGTCTTCGTGTGGGAGGTGTGGGGAGAAATTAAAAAATACATATTTTCACCATTACTATGGAGGACTAAGAGCTGATTCATAAAGAGAATCTCAAGAAAGTTTAGTCCCAGCTAAATCAGTTAAATTAGGTGTTACTGTTGATTTATAAGTAATTGACCTATATTTGTAACCAATAAGTCGTCTACCTGCGATACGACTGACGCTGCCACCCTCCGCAAAGGCTAACCCTAAACGTCAACCATACCCGAGTGACCTGAGTGATTCCTTTGGGGAAGATACTCAAGCCTCTGCTGCCATAGCCTAAAATATTTGGCAATCCTGTGCAAATGGATTTCCGAGAGATTCGTAATTATTTAATTATTAATCATTTGCTAAATTTGGTTCTCACCAGAGAACAAACCCAGGAATTATTTACAGAAACTATTAAATTAGCGCGTCCAGGCTAAAACTTTCGCCAAAGCCAAAGGTTGTCCTCTATAGTTCCCAGAAAATTAGGCCATGACAGTTACCAACAACTACTGTACTTGACTCCCGTGAGCGCGAGGATCGACTTGACTAGCTTTGATTGCTTCTACTGGCGCATTAAAGTTATAACCTTGACCAACTGTACCATTATATGGTAAAGAATTTCCAGAAATTAAAGCTTCTATATTTCCTGCTATTACAGATTTTGGCATCTCCCCAATGCTCTGGCCAACTTCAGCTCCCTCTCTATCTAAAAATACAAAGTGGGGAATACCATCTACTCTATATTTAGTCAACTCTGGTAACCATTTGCTATTATCTACATTCAGCATGACAAAGTTAGCATTGTCTCTATACTCTTCTTTGATTTCCTTCAACTCAGGAGCCATTGTTTGACAACTGGTACACCAATTAGCGTAAAATTCAACGAGAGTAGGTTTACCATTGCTTAAGGCCACATCTAATGGTATGGCATCTTCAGCCATTTCGCTGAGGGAAACTGAGCTAGTCTCGGTTTGTAGTCCGATAAATATTGTGACTGACAAAGCGATCGCTACTAATGCAATAATGAAATTTCTCAAGCGCGTCGCTAAATTTGATGTTGTTGTCTCAGAAGAAGTATTTTTAGAGTTAGATAAGTTGCTCATTGTCAAAAAATTAAATAATTATTACATTTAAAACTATAGCAATCCTAGATAATTTCTGAGTTCAGGTTAAAACTATCAATGTTGGTTCAAAACTTTTGAGATTCTTAATCTTACCAAACCATTGCCTCTCCGATCTGACTCCTAATCACCACTCAAATATTAGAACTCAAATAAAATTGCTATATTATTAGTTTAACAATTCACCTTTTTAACGAGAATCAAAAAAACAAGTAATTGTTAAAATTTCAGATAACTAGATAATTAACAAATTGTCTAATCTAGAAAAAGAGGATTAGCTCTGTGAAAAAACGGGTAACCCTAACATTTCCCCAACTCTCTATTCATATGCCAATTACCTATCGGTTGGCAAAAGATTTTAATGTAGCAGCTAATATTATTCGTGCCCAAGTAGCACCAAATCAAGTAGGTAAATTAGTGTTAGAATTATCAGGAGATATTGACCAGCTAGATGCTGCAGTGGAGTGGATGAAAACCCAAAATATAGATGTCTGCCTAACTAGCCGTGAAATCTTAATTGATGAAAATAGCTGTGTAGATTGTGGTTTATGTACAGGTTTATGTCCAACAGAAGCTTTAACTTTAGAACCTAATACTTTCCGTCTAAATTTTGTTAGGTTGCGCTGTATCGTTTGTGAACAGTGTATTCCTGCCTGTCCTGTTCAAGCAATTTCTACTAATCTATAAACTAATGTGAAACTCATACCAATATTATCTTTAGCTCTTCTTTTTCTGAGTTATACTATTCTTGGCTGGACTCTTGCTACCTCTGATGCCTCTCTGTTTATTTATTGTCTGGTTATAGCTGCTATTATTTTATTAGATTCTGTTTTAACTGTTCCTTTGCCAAGTTTTAAAAGGCTAGTTATACCTTGGTTTAAGTCTGATATTTGTACGTTTATTTTTATAATTTTTAGTGCTTTTTTGTTTGTAGTTTTTATTCGGTGGATTCACATTTTAATGAATGCTTTGGTATTAATATCGCCAGCTATATTAACCAGATTAGATCTTCAGACTACTTATGGTTTAAAAAGATTACTATGTTTTTTAATTTTGGTAATTATTTCAGAAGCTAGTTTGGGGTTTGGAGTTGCACTGTATTTTTTCTTTAAATAAGGCTGGATGATTAAATATCACAGAATTGACAGATAAAGGTTTAAGGAATTTTCAGCTCTGAAAAAGTACCAGGTTTTCGGTTAATAGAGTGGAAAAAGTGAGGATTTTTGGGTAAATATAGCAGAAAAATCACTTCTTGTAATTCTGTCAAGCAACTTCCCAATAACTCCTATTTATCCTGACTCTTAACTACTTCCTACTCCCTACCTCAACAAAAAGACTTTATTCAGCAAACCCTCAATAATGATTAGATAATTTTGATTGAAGTAAGACCGGAAGTAATGAGTTATCTTATTTTAAGAATAGGATTAGATGATTAATATCAGCAATTTGGCGTAGAAACATATTACTAACCAAGAATAGTTACTTCTACTGACATTTAAAAAATCGTCACATAGATAACTAGCAATAATAGTTAATTTCTGAGATAATAGTATTATATAAGCGTTTAACTGTCCTTGCCCCCCTACCTCTGTGATGTAGTGGGGTTTTTTTTGTATCTTCAACAAGGGTAAATTATTTTGAATGGCAGTTTTTGCCCATTTACTATAGCAGCGAGTAATTTCAAGAATACAATCGGAGAAATAAATTTAGGAATGAAAATTTGATTGGTAAAATTTTTTATAGGAGACGCAACTATTAACCAAAAACCTTGTTAAACCTATCCATTACCTTGATTTTTGAGCGTTCAAAATCTCAAAAATAGTCCTAAATATGGTACAATATAGGAAACAGTACCTTTTGGAAACAGTTCGGTAGATTTTAGCTGCCAGGCGAAGTTAGCTTGGATACCAGTACTACCCTTCTGAAAACAATTCTTCTGTTATCACTCGTAGAAAAAAGGTAATAACGCGCTAGTCCTTTAAGGATTAGCTTTGCCGGCAACAGCCTTTACCGTTACGGTAATGCCATACTATTATCAGAGATGTCCAGTGATGAATAGATTTGATAAGGTTAAATGTTGCACTAACTGATAATTAGAAGTCATATTAAATCCAGTAGCATCAATACAGTTTAATAATATAGGGGTTTGGTAACCAAACCCCTACAAACCTTGTATTTTGACAATAAAAGTCTTCAAATATACATATAATTTAAAAATAACTACTTATGACTTCAGGACCTTTTTGATTTCTTCAAGTACCAATACTGCAAGTTGTTCAGGCCCAGTACCGGGGACCACATTAACATGAACATCTGCATTTGCATATAATGGTCGTCTCTCCTCTAAAATACTATTAAGCTTGCCTAAAGGATCGCTATCCTGAAGTAAAGGTCTAGTCCGATCATCTTGCAACCGAGCAAATAATTCTTCTACTGGCACATCTAACCAAACTACAATGCCATGATGTAAATAACTCCAATTAAAAGGATTAACTACAATACCACCACCTGTGGCAATAGTCAATTTTTTGTAACTAGATATTTCTGCTAGTACCTTTGTTTCCAATTCACGGAATGCTTTTTCACCCTCATCAGCAAAAATTTGATTAATAGACTTACCCGCAGCTTCAGAAATCAAACTATCTGTGTCTACAAAACTATATCCTAAGTGTTTGGCTAACAGGTTTCCCAGAGTTGTTTTACCTGCTCCCATCATTCCCACTAAATAAATATTGACTCCTTTTAACAATTGCCTCTTCCTAAATTATTAGTAAAAATTACTATAGGGAAAAACAAAGGATAAATTACAATCAACTTGATTTTATTTTTGCTATTGTTGATGGCCTGATTTATCTTCACTATCCTCAGCTTCCTTTAATTCTTGATTTTGTTCATTTTGATTGTCAGTAGGTATGGTTATATCTGAAGGAGGAGGAGGAGGAGGAGTAATAACCCGATAATCTGCATCATATACAGATTCAGTTTGACCAACTCCAGATCCACTAGGCTCTTTATAACCATAAGAATAAACAGATCCAGACCAAGATTCTGTTTTTGGTTGTTGTTTTACTTCATAATTCTGATCGGTAGGACTTTGAGCTGGAAAATCTTCACCATCTTGAAAATCCTCTTCATTTGGCTCATTATCCCATGAAGGATTCACTTTTGGAGGGCCTTTTTCCCAGTCATCACCGTTTTGATTTTTCTCTATAGGTTTTGAGTTTTTGTTCAGATTAAAACCACCCTTACCTGTAGCTACTCGATCATCTAATGGCCCATTACTAGGTCTAGCATTTGAGGGTCTATCCCCGTCTTCCCAAATTTCATCTTCATGGTTTACAGATTTTCCAGTTCGCGGTCTGCGGGGTTGTGTATTTTTTTGGAACAGATAATTAGAAAGTCCAAAAATACTATAAATCAACAAATAAGTAACAATACCAGCTAAAAGAGCTGCTAATATCCAGATAGATAGAGGTAGAGGTAGCGATCGCAAACCCAGAAAACTTAAGGATACATTCGGGGACCAGTTTTGCAAACCAAACAAGGCCAGGCCACCAAATACCAAAATTAAAACTATTAACAAAAGTAAATTATGAGATCTATTCATAGCCTATCCACCGTTTCAGAGGAACACAATCTAAACCAAATTGATCTAAAGCACGAGCTACCACAAAGTCTACCAAATCTTCAATAGTTTGGGGATTGTGATACCAAGCAGGAATTGCCGGGACAATTCTTGCTCCGGCTTCTGCGAGAGTCGTTAAATTTCGTAAATGAATCAAACTCAAAGGTGTCTCCCGAGGCACAATAACAAGTTTACCACCTTCTTTTAACTGTACATCTGCCGAGCGCTCCAGCAAATCGGAACTTAATCCAGCAGCCAACTTACCCACTGTGCCCATACTACAAGGAATAATAATCATACCTTGAGTTCGGTAAGAGCCACTAGCAATATTTGCCCCTACATTTTGCCAAGCATGACAAAATAGTTTGCCTTTTGTTGTTTCTCCTGCTTGTTCCCGCCAAAATTTTTCTTGGCGAGTGGAGTCGGAGGGCATTTTTATATTTTGCTCTGCTTGCCAAACCGAATAAGCAGCTTTTGAAGCTACCAAATCAATAGTATAGTTTGCTGCCAGCAAAAATTTAATCGCTCTGACGGCATAAATGAGTCCTGATGCACCGGTAACTCCTATAACTATCGGCAATTTATTCACAGAATCAGAATTAGTCATTTCAGTTATCAATTAGCCTCCTCGGTCGTAACTGTGATATTTTGTACTCGTGCAGACGGGTATCCGGTGGGGATTGATTATTTTCATTCAAAACTTAAGAATAAACAATGAACAGTTAACCAGAAATGATTAACAATTGTTCATTGTTCATTGCTGAAATCTAAATTCCCTTAAAATCGATAAGGATGACTAGGGGTAGAAAATTCATCATCATCAACAGCAACACTACCACCACTAACTGCCACTAAATCAATTTGCTGGCGGTAATAATCAACACTCTTGACCTGTACTTCTACCATATCTCCTAACCGATATTGGTTACGATTTTTTCGTCCCACAAGAGTTTGCTGGCGAGAACGATACTCATACCAATCATCTTTGAGAGATGAGACATGAACTAACCCTTCTACTCTGAGAATTTCTAATGACTTGGAAGGAATCTCAATTTCTACAAAGAAACCGTAAGACTGTACCCCTGTAATCAAACCTTGGAAAGTTTGACCAGTGCGTTCCTTCATCAAACCAGTTTTAATCAACCCATCTAAGTCTTCTTGGGCATCCTGGGCCACATTTTCGCGCTCACTTAAATGCACTACTACTGATGTCAGTTGAGTTTCCAAATCTTGCTGTATTTCTGGAGGTAGTACATTCCAGTTGATTTTGCCATGACAAGAAGAGTGACCCAGTTCCACACCTTCTTTAGAACGGCTAGAACGGCGATCGCGTCCTTCATCAAATACAGTATGTAATACTCGTGAAATCAATAAATCGGAATATCTCGAAATTGGTGAAGTGCAATGAACATAACCATGTTGCAATGCTAATCCAAAATGAGGTTTAGCAGTGGTACTGTAAATTGCTGGTTTCAAGGTATCTTCTATGAGATAAGTGAGAACTTTTTCAGCTTTTAGGGAAGTAAATTCTTCAATAAATGATTGGTAGTCAGCAGGTTGAACATCTTCTTCATCTTCTAGATATAAGTCTGCCCCCAAATTGCTAGCCAATTTCATAAATTCTTGGATGTCTGCGGGATCGGGGGTAGTTTGGACTCGATAAATTGCTGGTACTCCCAATGAAAGCAAGTGACTAGCTATTGCCTGGTTTCCTAACACTATTAACTCTGCTACTATGGCGCGAGGAGGAAATAGAGTAGGAACGATCAATGCTCCCAATTCTCCCTCATCATTGTAATAACTTTTTTCCTCTGGTAGATTTAGCTCAAATGCACCTCTTCGCAATCGTGCATTTCTGACTGCTTCACTAGAAAGTTTGAGTTTATTGATTGCACTCTCTAGCCTTTCAGCATTGGATTTAACTAACTCCTGTATGTTGCCATCAAGAATTTGTTGCACTTGCTCATAGCTAAAATGGTAATCTACCTGAACGACACTTGGTTCGATTTCAAATTCAACTATTTGACCATTTTTATTGATAGTGATCAGAATAGATATTGCAAGTCGGTCTTTTTCTGGGAGCAAGGAACAGTAATCAGTTGATATTACTTCTGGTAGCACAGGAACTACTTGATCTCGCAGATAGATGCTAATACCTCGTTTCCGAGCTTCTTTGTCAAGTTGAGAATCTGGTTGCAAAAAGTATGCCACATCAGCAATATGAACCCCTACTCGCCAGTAACCAGAGGTAGTAGTTTCTATACTGAGAGCATGGTTAATATCTTTCTTGTTTAGGGTTCCGAAAGATAAGGTGAGCAGATCGCGCAAATCTAATCTGTTTTTTTGATCTGCTTTAGTAGAATGTTTGACTAGAGTTTCAGCTTCTTTAACTACCTGTTCAGGAAAAGAGCGGGGTAAGTCATGCTTGCAACATACTATATCTAAGTCATCTGCTGCTTCAGCATCCGAACCTAGAATTTGAACTACTTGACCTATAGGACGTTTTGCCCCTAGAGGATAGCGCAATACTTCCACATGGACAAGGTGATCTATTGCATTGGCTAGGTTTGGACCTTCTGGCACTAGATCAAGTTCAAAGAGTAGGCGATCGTCTAAGGGAACCGCCCGATAACCAGGGTCGCCATTATTGCCATTGATTTGCTTAACTCTTGCTAGTAAGGAGGGGTTGGCACGTTCTAATATTAACTTGACTTCTCCTTCAGGACTACGACGACGACTACCTTCTTTGATGATTTTGACCAAGACGCGATCGCCGTTCCAAGCGTTACTCAGGTGACTTTCCCTGATGTAAACATCTTCTGACCCTTCAGAGTCTTGTATGGCAAAGCAAAATCCTTTGCTCGAACAGCGCAGTTTTGCTTCTACCACCGCCTCTTCATAAAGTCGTCGATAGCGACCTTTATCTTTGGCGAGGACTCCTATTTTTTCCAGAGCATCCAAAGCAATTTGCAATTTGCGGACACTTGTTTGATCGAGACAATCTAGTTTTTTCTCCACTGCTTTGGGAGCGACCAATTTATCCTCACTAAAATTTGCTAATAATGTAGCGATGGAAAATTTCATGCAGCGTTTAATCCTTTTTTTGTCGATTCGGTTATTCTATAAGTTAGTCTGCCTTTCTAGAAGGTTTCACCCAGGTTTTCTAAAGTTAGACCTTAGTTATGTTAATACCACTTTGTCCAACTTCAGCGCTCGTTTTTTGTAAGTGTAGTAGTCTACTTTAGACAGAGCTATTGAGTTGCTATTGGCTTAACACTTGCCGAAAGTCTTTACATTGGATGTGTAGATAAGACCCACGGTTTCAGATATTAACCACTCTCTTCCCTACTTTTGTTTCTATGTATTAAGTAAAGAAAGATGGGTTATACCTATTCTGTTTTTACCATAGCTTATGGGACACTGGTTATTTTGTGACTAAGGTCTATGGCTTTGACTAAACTACTTGTTTATTTATTTTATAAGAAATTGTTACCAATTTTGGACAGTCTTGTTAATTGAGTCTCTAGGGGTGCTTCGCGAAGTACCCCTACAGAAGTCGGACTTGAGATTTTAGTAACTTGAAACCTTTGTTTTACAGTAATTTCAGCTTATTCTTTCACTAGAAATCTCCGATAATCAAAAATCAAATCAATTATGTTATGGCCTAGAAATCATTAATTCTTTTCCCCTACTCCCTACTCCCTCTTTTCCGGAGATGTCTACTTCATTATTTACCAAATATTTGTGACATTTGTTCAGTGAATTGGTATAAGTTTCAGGGGTTGATGGTTAATTTGACACGGGGAAATGTTTTGAGCGCTCTTTTCTGTGTCTGGTATAAAAAATCAAAAAACTCAGAGTTTTGGGCAAATGTATTAAACTGGACTTTGAACTTTTTCAAGGCTGCACTAAGTTAAGTAGAGAATTATGTTAGAACGTTTTCGAGCTTGTTATCCGACAGGTTGCTTAATATCGGAATTGGTCACTATTCACAATGGTAAGTATGTAGTTCGTGTACTGGTTCGGGTAAATGGTGAAACTTTGGCCACTGGATTAGGGGCAGCGGATACTGTAGAGTTGGCTGAAGACCAAGCTAGAGAGCGATCGCTGGCTACCTTGCCACTGAATTTATCTATTCCTGCACCTGAAGCTATTTCATCTTCTCAGGAAAAAACTTCTGTTAAACTTGCTCCAACTATATCTAAATCTGCTTCAGATACACAAATCAACAGTTATGTCAATACTTCTTTAGAAGCAAAAACAGAGGAACTACCGACCCCAGTATCAAATCTAGATTCTAATTTAGAAGCAAAAACAGAGGAATCACCCACCCCAGTATCAAATCTAGATTCTAATCCTCAAACTGTTTCGTCTGGGTTAGAGAAATTAGAAAATTCTACCCCACTGCCAAAAGTAGAATTACCAAAAGTAGAGTCTAATATTAAGGATAATAATCTGTCCTATTCTCCTCAAAATTCCAGTGGATTTGATGATAATTGGTTAAATACTGACTATAGTTTCAAAGATAAAGAAGAAATAGTTGATGAGGTTACAGAAAAATTTGTCAACTCTACAAACGATACAGAAAAGGAAATAACTACATCAAAATCAGTTGATTATAATACAGATTTAGTGGTGTCAAATAATGGGAATGAAGATGAAGATATTGATATTGAGTCAAATGATATATATTCATCAAATTCAACCCTAGACTTATCTGATAATAATGCCAATATAGATATCTTAATTGATACTTTAAATTGGACTAAAGAGCAAGAAAGAGATTGTTTAGAACAAAATTACAACCAGAAAACAAGGGACTTCTTAACACCTGAAGAATTGTTAAATTTCCAACAGTATCTAGAGCTTATGGCTAAAGTTACAGAAGAAATGAAACGTCAAAGTTGGAAAAAAAAGCAAAAAGAAGATTATTTGGAATACAACCATCAAAAACAATCTTTTGAACAATTAAGTATAGATGAATTAGAAATATTTTTGCAGTATTTGGAAGTATTCGGGAAAACTACTAATGAAATAAAGCGTTTAGGTTGGAATGCGAATAAAGGAAAAACTTATCTCAAGCAAAATTATGGGGAGGAAGGGCGTACACGCCTTTCCTATGAACAATTACAAGATTTCTTGCAAAATTTAGAAGCTTTACTTCAATAATTTAGAATTTAGTTATTCTACAGGAGATATAGGTTGAGTATTAGAGGGATTACGGTTATAAACTTGGTCGATTAAGCCGTATTCCATTGCTTCTCTCGCTGACATAAAAAAGTCTCTTTCTGTATCTTCTTGAATTCTTTCTATTGGTTGACCTGTGTGTTCAGCTAAACAGTCATTAAGGTATTTTTTGAGGTATAAAATTTCTCTAGCTTGAATTTCAATGTCTGTGGCCTGACCCTGGGCACCACCTAATGGTTGGTGAATCATAATCCGGGAGTGGGGTAGACTCATGCGTTTGCCTTTGGTACCTCCACTCAGAAGAAATGCTCCCATACTGGCCGCTATTCCCATACAGATAGTACAAACATCGGGACGAACGTGTCTCATGGTGTCATAAATACCCATCCCTGCACTTACGGAGCCACCAGGGGAATTTATATAGATGTAGATATCTTTTTCTGGGTCTTCTGAATCTAGATATAGTAACTGACCAACAATTAGGTTGGCCAAGTCTGAGTCAATGGCTTCTCCGAGATAGATAATGCGATCGCGCAATAGTCGGGAGTAAATATCAAAGGCTCTTTCGCCACGGCCAGATTGTTCAATAACGGTTGGAATCATAGTTTTCAGGTAAAGGTTAAAAGTCTAGTTTAGTAATATTAATATATCTTAGCGACTGAATCAGATTTTGAGCAAATCTCCAGAATTTAATCTAGTGGTTTGCAGATAAATTAGGGTTCAGAATATGAGTAAGTTATGAAGTTAATAATCAACTATTGAAAGGTCATTTCAGTTATCATTTATCAATACTTACTTTTGAAGCAAGATGGTTGAATTTTGGAATATTATTTTTGTTTATTCCCTTAAAAAAGTAGGCTTTATCCGCAAATTATTCTGTCAAAAATATTGATATTTATATATCTTAAGTAACCATGGCTATTTCATTCTCAACTTTTCCATTTTATATATTTACGAGAATACCTTATTGCCAGCTTTAGACAACGCATCTTTAGCTATCTGTAAAGCCAGTAAATTCATTGC
>JAAUYJ010222879.1_pt1 | contig 21233 bp, 20 predicted proteins | sample 7278031 | NCBI WGS metagenome assembly JAAUYJ01 (sample SAMN14350222, study PRJNA611818) | marine sediment metagenome | isolation source: surface marine sediment (1.8m) | place: French Polynesia: Moorea | collected 2018-08 | reverse complement strand
GTTGTAAAAAACCTAGACACCACCAATCTTTGAAGGATTGCGCTAACCTCGATGTTCCTCTTGAAGCTTGGAATAGCAAAATGAACAGGGTAGCTGAAAAAGATAAATTTTGACCTGCGGAACGCGGGGTCAAGCCTATCGCCTGAACGTAAGGCTTGCTATGCCTTCGGGTCATAGACAGCAGTTTATTGGGTAGGAAGCCCACACCGTAACCTTTGATTCGGTGTAGGTAGTTCACTTATAACATCTGTAGGGGCTTAATAACCTTAAGCCCCTTTGTTATTGAATCTAGCCTCGGAGATGGCGATTGATAATTTTTGTTTGTTTTATCAATAACCTGAGTTAGATATAGGGCAATTTGGAGACACGCCCTAAAATCAGCACTCTCAAACCCTAATTGTCTCGTTTAAAAAAGAATAACCGCGAACTCAAGTTATCAATAAGATTAACACTATGCAAAACTTTTTTATCGTTTCAATAAATTGAATCTAATTATGACTAAAATTACAATTATTGGTGCTGGTGTAATTGGCTCTGCGATCGCCTACGAACTGAGTTTGGTGAAAGGTTTAAACATTACCCTAATTGATGAAAAACAACCAGCTTCAGGATCAACCGGTGCTGCTTTAGGGGTTTTAATGGGTATTATTAGTCATAAAACCAAAGGAAGAGGATGGAAACTACGACAGCTTAGTTTAGAACGTTATGAAACCTTAATTCCTGAGTTAGAAGCAATCACCAATAACCCTATTCCTGTCAACCGTCAAGGTATTTTAATGTTACGGTTTACAGGTGATCCCTTAGACAGATGGGAAAAATTAATACAGTTTCGTAATGATAATGGATACCCCCTAGAAAGTTGGGACAAAAATAAGTTATCCCAACACTGTCCCCAAGTACAAAATGAGCGTGTTATTGGGGCTATTTATTCCCCTTATGATAGACAAATAAACCCAACTATTTTAACTCAATCTCTTGTTTTGGCTGCTTCAAATAACGGTGTAAACTGTCAATTTGGATGCAAAGTTAAAAAAATTACTGCCATGAGTCTAAATGACCTAAATAGTCCTCAATCCTATCAAATAGAAACGACACACCAAACCCTAGAAACTGATTGGTTAATTATCTGTGCCGGTTTGGGTTCCACCCCTTTAATCAATGAGTTACAACCTATGGTTAATATAAAACCTGTTCTTGGACAAGCAATACAAATTAAGTTAAATGATATTTTAGGTGATATGAATTTTCAACCTGTTATTACAGGAGAAGATATTCATATTGCTCCCATTAATTCTCAAGAATATTGGATCGGTGCAACCCTAGAATTTCCTGATGAAATGGGAAAAGTTACAGCACAAATAGAGTTATTAGAACAAGCCAAAAAACAAGCTTTTTCTTTCTGCCCTGAGCTAGAAAAAGGGGAAATTGTTTACACCTGGTCAGGAAAACGTCCTCGTCCTGATGGAGAACCTGCTCCTATTATCAAAGAAGTTCCTAATCATACTAATCTATTATTAGCTACTGGTCATTATCGTAATGGTATCTTATTAGCTCCAGCAACAGCTTTAATTATTAAAGATAAAATAATTGAGAATGGCATCGACTTTTAACCATGATTGGTTATCAAGAAGGAGTAATATGACCTTTCCCACTCTCATCAATTACACTGATGTCTTCTTCCCAAACTGCGCAGAATTTTAGCAATGAAGAACCCCATTATGAACTTACAAGAAATCCCTCGTAACAAACGTAAAGTTTTATTGAATTCTAAAGTTATCAAAACTTAATCTTCTGTAACGTCAGAAAAACTTATCTATCTGAAAAGAAATTCAAACCTTTCGCTTGCCATGATGATGACCAATATTGGGCATAATTGATCATGTCAGGGAGTTCAAAAAGCAAGAGGTTTGTTATTTATGGAAATGAGTAATCTTGAATTGTGGGTGATGTTATTATTCAACACCTTCGTTTGCTTGTTAATTCCCCGAATATTAACAACTCAATGGTTCAAACTATTTTCTGCGAGTAATAAGTCTGTTTAGCTTTCCGCCTTTGAGCCCCACACTGCACTGAAGACTTGTTTGGGTATCAAAGGCTGCTCAATTAAGTAATCAGGGGAGGCACCTTTTCCACATTGCAGGTTCAACCAACCCGGAGATGAGTTCGATGCCTAAACCTGTCTGGGTTTAAAGCGAATTTGCCTCTGTCGAGGTGAGTCGCCATCCAGTAAAGCTTTGACATATTTTTAGCCCGAAAAAGTGACCCAAAAATCAGGTGTTCCAGCCCTGCCGTTTATGGCGCACAGTCCAAGATTTTGGTGTTATCGAGATAATAGGGTCTAAAACCTGGCTTTTTAAGGAACCCATCGTTTTTGAGGCGAGGTTTATGTTTTGGTGTGCGTTCCCTTGGCTATTGCGAATCGCCGGGGTTGCACGGCAATCCTCGTCTCAAAAAACAACTTCTGTGCCATAGCGCCGGAGCTTCGTTAAGGAACTTGTGACTTCGTTAATCTAGGGATTGCTCGATCGCATTCGACGACGTTTTTGCATCAATTGAACAAACTGTTGACGTTGTTCAAGATTTAAAACTTTACGCATTTCTAGCATACTTTCAAACCGTAAATTACCCATTTGCTGACGTAAGTTAATAATTTCTTGATGTTTATTTCTTAAGTCATTTTCTGATGCGTTTCCCTGCATCATTTGGCTAATTTCTTCCCCTTTACTTCTCATTTGTTCCCGTAACTGTTGCATCTGAGGACGATATTTTTTGCGTATAGCACTCAGTTGCTGCATTTGCTCATCACTGAGATTTAATATCTCTTGAAATTGTTCCGCTCTTTCTCCCCTTTCCGGACGGTTTCTTGCTTGTTTAGTAACAATTTCAGTTTCAGAAACCAACAAAGATGAGGGGGTTTCCTGGGGAGAGTTTGCTAAGGCTATGGTTCCCCCAACACCAAAGGTTAAAACAGTTATAATTAAGGCAAATTCTTTGGAAATCATAGTTAATTAACTCATCAAGTAAAGATGGATTTTAAGGATTAAAAATCAAGGATGGGATACTAAATAATGATTCGGTAAATCATCCAGAGAAATCCACTGATAATAAACAGATTGATTGGGGGTTTCCCAAGAAGATGTGTTCATGGTGTCTTCCCAAGTATTGACCATAAAATCTTCTATTTCTGCTGTTTGAGTAACCTGAGACTGCTGGACAAATTTTTGATAATCAGAGGGTTTAATTATATTAGAAAGCCCCCATATTCCTAACAAAGTAGTAACGATGGTACCAGAAATAAACCATCTAATTGAATCGGTTTTAGATTTTTGAGATTCACGGGAAATTTTCAGATAAATTTGTTTTTCTAAACTGGAATCTCCCGGAGGTGGTGAGGGACGATATTGTTGTAGAAAGGAGATTAATTCTCGATCATCTTTTGGGAACTGAGACATTATAAAGCTCCTTGTTTTTTCAAAAACTTACGCATTTGGTTCCGTGCATAAAATAAACGAGATTTGACAGTGCCAAGGGGTAATTCTAAAATACTGGCAACTTCCTTTTGGGGTACATCTTCCAAGTCATGTAATACTAATACAGCACGATGTTCTAAACTTAAAGCTTGTAGCCCTTGCTGAATTAAATCTTGATAATGAAGTCGCATTAAGTCGGGTGTATCTTCTGGACGAGATGGCATAATATTTAAGATTGAACCATCATCATTAATGGACATATTTTGGGCAAATCTGCGCCGTTTGTCTGTAGCAACATTCCAGGTGATACGATACAACCAAGTGGAAAAATAAGAGGGCTTGCGTAGTTTTGGTAAACCTTTCCACACTCTTAAAAATACCTCTTGTACTAAATCATCAAGCATTTCACTCCCACACAGTTGATAAAGAGTTGCTCTTACCCGTTGTTGATAGCTTCGGTAGAGTTGTTTAAAGGATAGAGCATCCCCTTGTTGACACCGAAGCACTAAGTCTGTTTCTGTTGCATTGACAGGGTTGTCTGCTAACACGGTTACGCTCACTCTATCACTTAATTCCCCTTTTTAGACTAGGAGCGGTATAAAAAGGTTCAAGCAAATTTTCAATGTTACTATTATCCATAGAAATAGAAACAAGTTGAAGATTAGTTTAGGGGGGATCAATAATGATAGATCAATCTCAATGGCAAGTTTTACCCTTTGTTTCTTTACCATCTTGGTTTCTTGACGAGGTTAAATCTTATTGTCCTAACTCATCTGGAAATTATGCAGCACAATTATTATGGAATCGAGGCATACAAACCTTAGAACAATTAAAAGGATTTGTAGATGATACATATTATCAACCCTTAAGTCCTTTTGAGTTTGGTTACGAAATGAAACAAGCAATCAAACGTTTAAAATTAGGCATTAAAAATCAGGAAAAAGTAACAATATGGGGAGATTTTGATGCGGATGGAATAACAGCAACCAGTGTTTTATGGGAAGGTTTAGGACAATTCTTTACTCCCCATTTACAACTTAATTATTATATTCCTAATCGGGCTACCGAGTCTCACGGTTTAAATATTACAGGAATTAAAAAGTTAGCTGATCAAGGAACTAATTTAATTGTAACTTGTGACACTGGAAGTACCAATATAGAGGAAATAAGTTACGCTAATTCGTTAGGAATTGATATTATTGTAACGGATCACCACACCTTACCCGATCAAAGACCTGATGTGGTTTCTATCATCAATCCTCGTTACTTTTCTGAGGAACATCCGTTATTTTTTTTATCAGGGGTTGCGGTTGCTTATAAGTTAGTAGAAGCCCTTTATTTAACTTTACCTAAAATTCCTAAAAATCCTTTAGAAAATTTATTGGATTTAGTCGCTATTGGCTTAATCGCTGATTTAGTTGAGTTAAAAGGAGACTGCCGTTATTTAGCTCAAAAAGGCCTACAAAAGCTACAACAACAATTAAATAATCCCACTCGTCCAGGGATTGCTTATTTATTGAAATTATGTAAACGAACAGGCGATCGCCCTACGGATATTTCCTTTGGAATTGGCCCTAGAATTAATGCTATTAGTCGTATTTATGGAGAGGCTATATTTGCAGTTAAATTATTAACCAGCAAGGATGAAAAACACTGTGAAAAACTTGCTTTTGAGACAGAGTTAGCAAATACTCGTCGTAAGGAATTACAAAATAATATTACTAAGAAAGTTAAAAAAAAATTGCAAGGATTAGACCTATCAACCACTCAAATTATTGTCTTAGAAGATCCCCAATGGCAAAGTGGAGTTTTAGGTTTAGTAGCTGGACAAATTGCCAAAGAATATGATCGTCCTACCATTTTATTAACCACTTCTGAAACAGAAAATAGTCATCATGACGGGATAAAGTTAGCCAGGGGTTCAGCCCGTTCTATTAATAATATTGATTTGTATCAATTAGTCTCTTATCAACGCTCTTTATTGCATCGTTTTGGGGGACATCCTTTTGCAGCAGGGTTAAGTTTACCTGTGGAAAATATACCTTTATTTAGGGAAAGTATTAATCAACAAACACGACGAGATTTGATTGATTTTAATCAGTTAAATATGAATAATAAAGCTGATTTAGTAGTAACTGTATCTCAATTAGGTCAATCTCTATTTCGAGAATTAAAGCTTTTAGAACCTTACGGAATGGGGAATCCAATTCCTAGATTATTAATTGAGAATTGTTGGTTTGAAAGTTTAGGTCATGCTAACATAAAAGATGCTAGAAATAACAAGATTAAGTATATAAAAACTAGGTTTAAAATTTATGATCATTCCGTTGATGAGGGGTTTCCTGGTATTTGGTGGGAACATTATCAACACGAATTACCTCAACAAGAAAATAAGCGATGGAATGCTATTGTAGAACTGGATTATAATCCTAATTATGATAATTCTAGGAAAGGAGAATATGAAGTTCGTTTAATAGACATTCAAGAAAGTATTTTACAGCAAAATTATCAGTCTATACAAATTAGCAAAGGTTCTTTAATTGATTATCGTAATCAAACTGATTTAGAGATAAACAACTTAGAAGTTGAAACTTTAGACAATTGTCCCATTAGTTGGTCTGAGTTACAAAAAAAATATTATAAGAGTATTAAAAATAAACAGGATTTAGCCTTGATTTATTCTCATCAAAACAAAGAAAATTCTTTGACTATAATAAAAAAATTAATTGGCATTGCTAAATATCTAAATCAAACTAAAAAAACCATAACCAAAAAACAATTAAAAGATAAACTATTATTAAGCGATCGCAGTTTAGAGTTAGCCCTAGAATTCTGGAATAATCTAGGATTTAGAGTTGTAGAAGATGAGCAAAAGCTAAATATTAACTATATCCATAACCAACAAAAAGACTATCAACTCTCGAAAAATAAACTATTAGAAACTCTCGAAGAAGAATATTTTAGAAGAGAATATTTTTCTCAAGTTCCCTTGGAAATTTTGCAAAAATTTTTAGATTATGATACATTAACAATTAATCAATAACTAATTTAAAAATGAATCGCTGTTAAAAAAATTCAGAGGAAATATAAAGATGATGAACATAAAAAAACTTTATACAGTGCTCCTTACAGCAAGTTTATTATCAGGGGTTAATCTGCTGACAAATGCAAATATGAGTCTCTCTCAAGAAACCCCGGAAGCAATACCACAAGAGACAGAAGAAACCCCTGCATTGACTGCTATTGAATGGTACAACCAAGGGGTTGATGAAATTGAAGCAGGAAACTATCAAGCAGCCATCAAAGCCTTTAGTGAATCCATCCAACTAGATAATACCGATGCAGATGCTTATTATAATCGAGGCTATTCTCATTTAGTTTTAGAGCAATTTCAAGCAGCGATTAACGATTATGACAAAGCCATAGAATTAAACCCTGAGTTTGCCTACGCTTATGGTAATCGCTGTTATGCTTATTATCAACTGGAAAATCATAAAAATGCCCTAAGTGATTGTTCCGAGGCCATTAGCTTAGAACCTAATTATCCTGACTTTTATATTTATCGAGGCAATGCAAAAGATGATCTAGAAATGCACCAAGCAGCTATTGTAGATTACAATCAAGCCATTGAATTGAATGGTAATAATGCTCAGGCTTATTATAATCGTGGACTAGCCCATAATAGATTAGGGAAATCATTAAAAGCAGTAGATGACTACAACAAAGCCATAGAATTAAACCCAAACTTTGCTGATGCCTATCATAACCGAGGAGTGACACTATTTAAACTAGAAGAAATATCAAAAGCGATAGCAGACTTAGAAAAAGCAGCGAACTTATTTGAATCTCAAGGTAAGAGTAATCATGCCCAAAAGTCTCTAAACACTTTGAAAACATTACAAGATTCAAATCAATAAAAATTTGTGAATTCTAACTTCGCGCATTCATTAATTGTCTCTCCTTAAGACTGATACTTCAAAGGGTTGCAACTTGGAAGGTAAATTAATCACTCTTCCAGTTTCAACCACATTGGAAACTAATACTTCCCAACTATGAGGTGCAATATATTCATCCACTTCTAAGTCTTTTTCATAAGAAAAGTTGATCAATACTAATACAGTTTCTTCTTCAGTTTTTCGGGTATAAGCTAAATGTTCATAAGGATAATGAATTAAAGTATTCCAGCTACCAAACCGTAAAGCTTCACTGTTTTTTCTCGCTTTGATTAACTGTCTATAAAAGTTCAATAAGGAGTCAGGATATTTTAATTCTTTAGCAACATTTTTCTCTATATAATTTTCATTAACAGGCAACCAAGGTTCTACATTTTTTCCAAAGCTAAAACCGGCATTAACACTATTATCCCATTGCATCGGTGTTCTTGCACCATCTCTGGGGGGTGGTAACTCTCCACTCTCACTTTTAACAATAGCTTGATCCTTGATTTTATCTTCAGGGATTTCTAAATTATCCACCATACCAATCTCTTGACCATAGTATAAAAATGGAGTGCCTCTAACGGTTAATAAAATAGTGGCAGAAGCTTGGGCTATTCCTAATGGATTAGTACATAAACTACACTCAATCCAACGAGATAAATGCCTAGGAATATCATGGTTATCTAAAAAGTAAGTTGGCCAAGCCTCTTTTGGAGTAATGACTTCTTTTTTGATAATTTCTCGTTGTAAATAGCCAGGATACCAAGGACTAAAAGGAAATTCAAAAGTAAAAGCTAGATGGAGTTCATCGTTATTGACTCCATAAAACATAGTTGAATCATAGAGTCGATTATCAATGAAAGTTTCTCCAATTAAAACCCTATCATCATATTCATCAATAATATTTCTAATTTCTCGGATTAAGTGATGATTTTCAGGTTGATTTTTATCATATAAATGGTGTTGATTGTTGTAATTATTCTTATCAGTTGCACCAAATTTTACAGGATTATAACGATAATATTTATCCTTACTATAAACACTAGACGCATCTAACCTAAACCCATCAACCCCTCTATCTAACCAAAAGCGAATCATTTGAAAAATAGCAGTTTTAACGTCTGGATTACTCCAGTTTAAATCAGGTTGATTTTCATTAAAAGTATGATAATAATATTGTTGTCTGGTTTCGTTAAATGTCCAACCTGTTCCCCCAAAATAAGATAACCAATTATTAGGAATTCCTCCATCTGGTGCAGGATTTTGCCAATGATACCAATCACTTTTCTGATTATCTTTACTCTGACTAGATTCAAGAAACCAACTATGTTGGTTAGAGGTATGATTCACCACTAAATCTAAGATAATTTTAATCCCTCTTTTATGAGATTCTGATAATAAAATATCAAAGTCTTCTAAACTACCAAAAGTATCACTAATATCATAATAATCACTGACATCATAACCATTATCAATCATGGGAGATTGATTAATAGGAGATAACCAAATAGCATCAATTCCTAAAGATGTTTCACTATTAGAATTACCATCGTTAAGGTAATCTAATTTTTTGATAATACCTTGTAAATCGCCAATTCCATCCCCATTACTATCGGCAAAGGTTAGGGGATAAATTTGATAAATGACTCCAGTTTTCCACCATTTTTCATCATCGGATTTTCTGATTTTATTCATTTTTTTATTTCCCTGTTCCGAATTCAAGCAAGTTTATTTGTGATCCATTTTGGGATTATCATAGTATACTTCCTTATTTATTTATATTTTCACAATACAAAAGTTAACATTTAGTCCCTGGATTATAACCTTAACTATTTACATTTATTCATATAAAAAACTGTTAGTTATCTGACAAGTTTTGGGAATACTGTTCATAGTGATAAAAGAATCCTTGTCAAATATCTAAGCAATTAAACTCAATTAATATTACTTGATATTTTTTCAGGGTTTCTATCAGCTAATTGCTCAAATTACCATCTCAAGACATTATGAATAGCACGCAAAAAATGTTTTCTGTTACTTTAGTTGATCCTAACAGCAACCAAGAAAAAACTATCTATGTGGAAGAAAATCAATTAATTTTAGATAAAACTAAAGGAGAAATCCCTTATTGTTGTTCTGCTGGTGCTTGTACTGTTTGTACTTCTAAACTGTTAGAAGGAACGGTAGAACAAACCGCTCAAGCTATTCAATTTTTAGGTGGTGCTGTTGTTGATGCTGGTTATATTCTTCCCTGTGCAGCTTACGCAACTTCCAATTGTAAAATTCTCACCCATCAAGAAGACGAAATTTTCTAATCTCTCTGGTTAATGACAGCAAATCAATCTAGACTTCTGATAAACACTATTTTTTGCTTTCAGAAGTCTTATTTTTGTTCAATTTATCCAGGCAACTTCTTTTTCAATCTCATGCGAGACAGATAATACACTTTTTGGATATTTTGTCAAATTTGTTTTTTTAGCCGTCATAAAAATATACAAATTGCCTCCCATTTTGGGGCTTTTTTGGGCTAATTTTGGGTAAGTCTGAGATATGTAAAAACATTTTTTTGACGAAGCAATCAAGGTTTAAGGCTGTTTTTAACAAAAATTAAATACAAGAAGTCCAGTATGAAAATTAGATTATAGCGCGAAAATCCCATGAACTCGTTTACAAATAAGAATCTTTCTCAATAAAATGTTAAGTTTTGTTACGAGTAACAGAATGTAAATTAGGAATTTTAAAAGCAAACTTCAATTACCTAAAAGTTTTACTTATCTGAGGTTATAAGAGTGCCAGTGCTCATCAAAAAATATAAAATTTTTATTAAGATGGTAGTAAAAACTTGACAAAAAAAGCGGGGAGGGTAGCATAAAAGCGTTTTGACTCTCTTTTAATTATATAAATCAAGATTATAACGATTTAAAGTCGATTTTAATCTCATATAGTCAAAATTTGTCTGGAATTTTAACTTTGTTTTGAGGAGTATCCATGATAAATCTAAAACCCTTAACTTCCACCCTAGCCGCATCTATGGTTGTCACCGTTATGGGAGCGTTTGATGTCGCTAATGCTGCTACTTTCACCTTCTCTTTTATGAATGAAGATGGTTTAGTTGATGGCACTGTTGAAGGGGTGATCGAATTACCTGATGGAGATGGTACGTTTGCCGCATCTAGTGTTACTGTAACCTCAGCCCCTGCTGCATTAGGATTTACCCTGCCTTTTGATGTTTTTAGTAATTTTCCGAACATAATCGATAATAGTTTTACTGTTAGTGGCGGCAATATTGATGTTGTAGCAAGTACCGTTCTTGCTACTAATGGTTTTCAGGCATTTTTCCTAAATAATCCAGCTTTTGGTACTCAGTTTGCTCCCGAAGCTCCAAATTCTGGGGTTGCGGATAATGATAACTCAACCCTTGTTTATTCTAGTGTTAGTGTTCCGGAACCCACTTCTATGATTGCTTTAGCTGGTGTAGGACTTTTAGGTGTTGCTAGTAAGTTGAAGAAAAAAGCTTAATTCTGTTGTTTTTTTCGTAGGGATAATTAATCAATTGTCCCTACTTTACAATGAAAATCCGAGAACGATATTTAATGCTGTTTGAAGAGATGGCCAATAATATTCCTCCATGACCCCTAATAAACCTAACACTCTTTGACCGTCGACAGAGCGAATTTGACCTACATCAAGAAAACGGTCTTTATCTAATCCATTGATATTACTTGCTTTAATATTGACTGCGTAAGGAGCTTGCTTTACTCCAGGTCGTAATGGCATCACAATGGTTAATGATCCATACTGATTCATGATGTCATTTTGTACAATTAAACAAGCACGGGTTTTTTTAGCTTCTGCTCCTATGGTGGGATCTAATCTTACCCAGCGAATGTCTCCCCGTCGATAAGTTAATTTATTCTTCTTCATTGATTCCATCTCCTACAACCTCATCCCACTCCTGTATTTCTTGCTGGTATTGAGGATCTTGGGTTTCTTCGGATAAAGATGCGATTAACTGCTCTTCTAAAATCTTGTTTCGATGCTCTATGAGAAGATTGTTTAGATATTGACTACGATTACCCTCAGCCATCTTATCTAAAAAGCCTATTAAACTTTCGTCTAGGGTTATAGCAATTTTTTGTTTTTTCATTGGTATGATAATCTCATCGGACGTTCATATCATATTCTAACAACGATAACCTTGACGGATAACGTTATCCGTCAAACTGAATAAAAACAAGTTATCATCGAGCGTAGGAAATTTTTAAGCAAAACACACCCCAATGGGTACTATACAAACACTACCAGGAACCAGAGATATTCTGCCAGAAGAGATAGGATACTGGCAATATGTAGAAACCGTAGCGACACAAATACTCAGTCGTGCCATGTACTATGAAATACGTCCCCCTATTTTTGAGCAAACCTCATTATTTGAGAGAGGGATAGGAGAGGCAACAGATGTAGTGGGCAAAGAAATGTATACCTTTTCTGATAGAGGTAATCGCTCTTTAACATTACGGCCAGAAGGTACAGCAGGAGTCGTCCGCGCTTACTTACAAAATAATCTTTATGCAGCCGGTGGAGTGCAACGTCTTTGGTATTGTGGTCCGATGTTTCGCTACGAAAGACCTCAAGCTGGCCGTCAAAGACAGTTTCATCAAATCGGTTTAGAATTAATCGGCACAGCCGATCCCAGAGCAGATGTCGAAGTCATCGCCTTAGCCACAGATATCCTCAAAAGATTAGGATTACAGAGTTTAAAACTGGATATTAATTCCGTCGGTGATCGCAAAGATAGACAAAACTATAGAGAAGCCTTAGTTAACTACTTCCTACCCTACAAAGAAGAATTAGATCCCGACTCACAAGATCGCTTAGAGAGAAACCCCTTACGGATTCTTGATAGTAAAGCCAAGCGGACCAAAGAAATTAATCAAAATGCCCCTAACATCTTGCAATATCTCGGAGATGCTTCTAAAAAACACTTTGATCAAGTGCAACAACTGTTAAGTGATCTCAGCATTGAATATAACATTAATCCCTGTTTAGTCAGAGGGTTAGATTATTACACCCATACCGCATTTGAGATCATCTCCGACGATTTAGGGGCCCAAGCAACAGTATGTGGTGGGGGACGTTATGACGGCTTAGTAGAAGAGTTAGGCGGAAACCCAACCCCAGCAGTAGGATGGGCCATCGGCATGGAAAGATTAATTATCCTGCTCAAAAAATTACAACCCTCTCCCCAAACATCCCCTGATATCTACCTAGTTTCGCGAGGAGAAGCAGCAGAAGCACAAGGGTTATACCTAGCCCAAAAGTTGCGGCAAGAAGGCTTAACCGTCGAATTAGACATGAGTGGTAGTGCCTTTGGAAAACAGTTTAAACGCGCCGATCGTAGTGGGGCGATTGCCTGTTTAATTTTAGGAGATTCAGAAGCCGAAAATAAGACCATACAACTGAAATGGTTAGAAACCAAAGAACAACAAACTATGAGCCAAACCGAATTATTTAATCAAGTTGGGGAACTAAAACAACAACTCCAGAGACATAAAACACAAATGGGCAACTAGATAGAATAGCAATAATGAACTCCTGGGAATTTCTCATACAAAAAGATGATGATATTAAGTGGTATCCAGCTAGTTCTTCTACCTTAGAATTAGAACCTGGAAAATATCGTATTCTTGGCAAGTCTAATCTTAGCAATACGAAGATTGATGTCAAAGTTAGTTCTTCGGAGCAAGAAATAGAATGTTATCAACGTTCCCTTAATTCCCAGGGTTTAGTAATGATTCTCCCCTTTACTGAATTTTCATCAGGAACATCCTATAAAATTCGTTGTCAAGGAGATATTTTATCTGATTTTTTAGGAGAACCCTGGACCCAAACAATTTCTCTTAATATTTTACCTGTAACTTCTCAGAGTCAACAGAATCGAGCCAACATAAACCTAAATAAAGTAAGAGATTATTTAGCACAACTAAAACAAAAATTAAAAAGTAAGCCTAAATTATCTAAAAATAGGCAAAAATCTAGAAATTTTCCCTTGTTTAATCTTAGTTTAGAAGAAGATAATTTAGTCATAAATGGTGGAAATAAACTAGAAATATCAGGAAGCATCAAACCAGTAGAAATTCAAGGAGATGTTGCTCTAAATGCTCAGCTACATTATGAGTTAATAGATCCTGAAACAATGGAAAATTTACTCATGGTTGATTGTGCTTTATCAGAGACAAAACTTCCCCATAACTTTCACCATACTTTAGTTATTCCTGATACAATTCAACACAATTTTATCTTAGGTAAGTTAATTTTAGAAACCAGCAACGGATTTCCTTTAACCCATTGTTCTTTTAGCATTACTAACCGTCAATATTATTCAATCAACTGCAGTATTGAACTGCTTGATGTAGAGACAGAAAATAGCTATATATTTGACTTAGAATTGTCAGAAAAAATCAAAAATCAATCTACACCTTTAGCCTTACCCAATACTCATCAGTATTCTCGATTATTTCCTTCTCATTTTTGTAAACCTCGGCAAATTTTACCCCCTAAATTAGACTATAATTTCGTCACAGAAAAACATAAAAATTTAAAATTACCCCAGATTAATTAATCAAAGGAGGTTTAGTAAACTCAGGCATTACCTCATTTAAAAAAAATCATAAATCCTAACCCTAAACTAACCTTGTCCTTGATTAATTAAGATATCAGTATTATAATCCTAAAAAAAGTCATACATTAAAAACCATGAATAACTGGTTTAACTTCACAATAACAGATGTTATTAGAATAATTAGCCCTCTATTTGCTATTGTCTGCGGGTTGGTTATTGGCATCATTTTTGAGAAACGAGTCATCAAAAATGTTAAGAAACTTGCTGCAAAAACGAACTGGAAATACGATACCATTATCATCGAGTCTATTCAAGGATTTAGTATTCTTTGGTTTTCTTTAGCAGGAATAGCAGTTGCTACTTCTCTTTATCCCATTCCTCAAGGAATTGGGTTGCTAATTAATAAATTTTTAATCGCTACTTTTTTAGCCTCCGCAACCTTAATTGTTTCTCGTTTATTAGTCGGTTTACTCAAAGCTTACACCACCAATGAAAAAGGAATTTCTCCCCTAACTTCTTTGTTTGAATTATTAACGAAGATTCTTATTTATAGTCTCGGTTTTTTAATCATTTTACAATCCATTGGCATACAAATTACCCCATTATTAACCGCCTTAGGAGTTGGGGGTGTTTCCCTTGGTTTAGCATTACAAACTACCCTAGCAAACTTAATGTCTGGGGTAAACATTATCATGTCAGGAAAGGTAAAACCTGGGGACTATATTTGCTTAGACGGTGGAGAAAAAGGCTATGTTATTGATGTAGAGTTAAAGTATACAGTGTTACAAGAAATCACAGAAAACCTCTTGATTATACCTAACTCTAAGATTATTTCAGGAAGTTTCAAAAACTTTAGTTTACCCGATAAAGATATTGTGATTCCTATTACCCTTGATGTTGCTTATGAGAGTGATTTAGAAAAGGTAGAAACCATCACCTTAGAAGTTGCCAAAGAACTTTTAAACCATATTCGCAAAGATGAGGAGCAAGAAATTAGTCCCCCATTTATTCTTTATAATAAATTTGATTATTTTAGTATTAATTTAACCATTTATTTGAAATTTCAGGAGCAGGAATTATTTGAACATTTAGCAATTAAACATCAGTTTTTGAAAAAACTCCATCAAAAATATCAAACAGAAGGTATTGAAATCCCTTTTCCAATTAAATCAAGTCATTTTCCTCCCCATAAAACAGATAATCCTTAAGATAACTGAATGGGTAATCTAGAATTTAATTTTCTCAATAAGCCCATTGTCAATCCTAAATTTCCTCCACAACATTAGGCTTAGCAACATTATTTCATGGTGCCACACTAAAAATATTGTCTGTGATACGGCTAACAAAAAAGATGTGATGAGTCAAACAGCCGTTTTTTAAGTCACTGTCATAATTAAAAAATAAATCTTCAATAACACACCTTATTCTCACTGAGAGTTTATATCTATGTCTTCTCCTAAGATAACCTATCGTCTTGCACCCGAAGAAGTTTTATCTTCTTTAATTAATGATCACTTAGAAGAAAAACAACAACTATTTCAAGCAGTTAACAACTTAGTACATCAATTGCATCATACACAAATGTTATTAGAGCAAAATAAGTCTCAAGAAGCTCTATTAACCGTTGAACAATTAGTTTGTTATGGAGAGACAATAACTCGTCAATTTTGAAGTTTAAAAAAGGATCAAACCAAGTTTGTAAAGATTTCTAAATAAAGCCTGATTCTTACTGCCACCTTTTGTAAAGTTTATTTTCTTCCAGGTTCTAAGAATGGTCAAATGTTATCATTAAAGTGTAATTAGTTGGATAAAATAATGAGCTTTTCTCATACTGCTTTAACCATTGCTGGCTCAGATAGTGGTGGAGGTGCAGGAGTTCAGGCCGACTTAAAAACCTTTGCGTTTCATTGTGTTCATGGAACCAGTGCAATAACCTGTATTACGGCTCAAAATACGGTGGGAGTTAATCAAGTTCAAGCAGTTACTCCAGACCTAGTCAAAGCTCAAATAGAAGCCATCATAACCGATATCAAAGTCCAAGCGGTTAAAACAGGAATGTTATTCAATCAAGAAATCATTTTAACCGTTTCAGAACAAATTAAAAAATGGGGATTAAATCAGTTAGTGGTCGATCCTGTGATGGTTTCCCGTAGTGGAATTAAGTTAATCGATGACCAGGCGATCGCTAGTTTTAAAAATGCCTTAGTTCCTCAAGCTTTAATCGTTACTCCCAACCGTTATGAAGCACAAATTTTAAGTTATTTATCCATTAATTCCCTAGAAGATATGAAACAAGCAGCCCAAATAATTCATCAATTAGGGGCTAAATTTGTTTTGATAAAAGGAGGGGGTATGAAAGACGCTTTACAGGGAATTGATGTCTGGTTTGATGGTCAAAATTGGGAAATTTTAACAACAGAAACCATTAACACTAAAAATACTCACGGAACAGGATGTACCTTATCAGCAGCGATCGCTGCTAATTTATGCTTAGGAAAAGAGCCTTTTCAAGCAGTTAAAGAAGCCAAAAAATATGTAACTGATGCCCTTAAATATGCTTTAGAAATCGGTAAAGGAACAGGTTCATTAGCTCACTTCTTCCCACTGTTGAGGTAGCTATCATAGTTTTTTTATGCTCGTAACATCAAGGTTTTCAAGGTCATGAATCAGTCAAAATCAGAATCAAAAGATAGAAAAAAAAGCAATAACTTTTACCAAAAAATAAACAAGAAAGCAGTTCGTAAAATCGAAGCTAGACAGCAGAGAAAAGAAATATGGTTTGTGTTAGGAATGTTTGGTATGGTAGGTTGGTCAGTGACTATTCCTACTCTAATTGGTATTGGGATTGGTATTTGGATTGATACCCACATTCCAAGTCCCTATTCTTGGACATTAATGTTGTTAATTGTCGGCTTATTTTTAGGTTGTTTAATAGCGTGGTATTGGATTGAAAAAGAAGGAACCCCTTGAATGAAGTTAGAAATCAATCAGAATTTAGAATGTAGAATTATCTCCCCCTCAATTTGGAGGCTTGGAACCTTTTTTTTCGGTCAGAAGTTAGAAGTGTAATTTATAATTGCTATTGTGGATCTATCTTCCCCTGCCTCCTCTGCCTCCTCTGCCTCCCCTGCCTCCCCTGCCTCCTCTGCCTCCTCTGCTCCCCCTGCTCCCCCTGCTCCCCCTGCCTCCTCTGCTTACCTCGTCCTAACCTATCACACCCTGTCTCAACTCTAAAAATTGCTTCGTGCAAGATGTGAGTTAAATACTTAACAGCTAACCCACAAATCTGCTCAACAGGCTCCCCGACAACTGATAACAACGAAAATAGTTTTAAAAATAAGTTTAATATCGTAGAAAATTGACCATTTTTTTTGATAGTTAAGATCGAGATTGACCACATCTTCAAAATTAGTAATCATGGAGCGTCCATTAACTTGCCATTCTCCCGTTAACCCTGGTTTAACTGCTAATCTTTGCCAATGATGAGCACTATATTTTTTAGCTTCATCAGGGGTAGGGGGACGAGTTCCCACTAAACTCATCTCTCCCCTTAAAACATTCCAAAACTGAGGAAACTCATCCAAACTACTACGACGGAGAAAATGACCTATTTTAGTGACTCTGGGATCATGATAACTCTTAAAAAAATGACCTTTGGCTTCGTTTTTAACTAAATGTTTTTTATTTTCTGCATTGATTATCATAGAACGAAACTTCCAAATACGAAACTTTTTCCCCCGTAAACCACAACGTATTTGACTATACAAAATAGGTCCTGGATCATACCATTGCATAGCAATAAAAATAGGAATCGCTATCATAATCGTCAGCAACAGGCCGATAATAGCACCAACAATGTCTATCAGACGTTTCATTTTACTATAAACAGAAGGGTGGGCACTACAGCCATCATAGAAAGGACAATCATCCATTAGAGAGGCGGATAATTGTTCCTGGGGTTCGATTTTAAAAGTCGTAGTCACGATGTCTTAACCATTATCGCTGTTATATTTAGTGTTCCTTCATCAGCGTTAAAAAGTAACATCAAAATATGAAAAATTACTAAGTATATCTGCACAATTGATTAGAAAATAGAAAAAATAGAAAATCCTTACTCAGTAATAATATAGAATGGACATAAAAGCTCTATTATCCCACCAAAAATCATGCAATCTCTTGACGTTACTACCTTAATTACCATTTGTAATGACTTACAAACCCATTGGGTTCCTGCTAAAGTTGAACAAGTTTATCAACGGGATACCTATACCATTTGTCTTGCTTTACGTACCTTAAAAAAACGCAGTTGGTTAACCATTTGCTGGCATCCCCAAGCCGCTAGATTATGTATGGGTGATCCGCCACCGAGAATCCCTGATACCTTTACTTTTAGTGATCAATTACGTCATCAATTAAATGGGTTTGCCCTGATTAATTTAAACATGATTTCTCCTTGGGAAAGGGTGGTAGATTTACAATTTGCTAAACGCCCAGGAGATGAACTTATATGGCATATTTTTGTAGAAATTATGGGAAAATATAGTAATGTTATTCTCACTGATAGTAAACAGCAAATTGTTACAGTTGCTCATCAAGTCAATGCCAATCAATCCACAGTAAGAACTGTTCAAACAGGACAAAATTATCAACTGCCACCTCCCTTGACAGGCACTTTTCCCAAACTAGAAGAATCTCAACAAAAATGGCAAGAAAGAGTTAGCCTAATTCCTGGTTTATTACAAAAACAATTATTAAATAGCTATGGTGGATTAAGCCCTAGTGTAGCTTTTTCTCTGATTCAAGAAGCGAATTTAAACCCTCAGCAAACTACAAATACATTAACTCAAAAGAACTGGGATGATTTATATTATCTTTGGCAAAGTTGGTTAAAAAGTTTAAATACAGCAAAATTTCGGCCAGGATATACTCAAAAGGGTTATACTGTTTTAGGATGGGGAATAACTGAAGAAGTTAATAATATTCAAACCTTGATTAATGATTATTATAGTAAAAATATAAGCCAAGAAAAATTCAAACAACTTCGACATCAACTGCAACAAAAAATAAAATCATGCCTGAAAAAACTTTATAATAAAGCACAGAACTTTAAGGAAAAAATACAACAATCTTCAGAAGCAGATCAATATCGTCAAAAAGGGGATTTATTAATGGCGCATTACCACCTATGGCAACCTGGGATGCTATCTATAACCCTAGACGATTTTGAAACTGAAAAACCGATTAAAATACCTTTAAATCCTGAAAAAAATGCCATACAAAATGCTCAGATTTTCTACAAAAAACATCAAAAACTCAAACGAGCAAAAGCAGCCGTTGATCCCCTTTTAAATGAAGTACAAGAAGAGATTAATTATTTAGAACAAGTCGAAGATAGTTTACAACAAATAGACGCTTATAACTCCCTCGAAGATTTACAAGCCCTCGAAGAAATCAAACAAGAATTAATTCAACAAAATTATCTAGCCTCCCCCTCGCAACAAAGTGCTAATACGGGGAGTGAATCTCAACCCTATCAACACAAAACACCCTCTGGTTTTGAAGTTTGGATTGGCCGTAATAATCGACAAAATGATCATCTCACCTTCCGCACCGCAGGGGACTATGATTTGTGGTTTCATACCCAAGAAATTGCTGGTAGTCATGTACTATTGCGACTAGAACCTGGAGCGAAGCCCGATGAAGATGATCTCACTTGCGCAGCCAACTGGGCAGCTTATTACAGTCGCGCCCGTCAAAGCGAACAAGTTCCCGTTGTTTATACAGAACCCAAATACGTCTATAAGCCCAAAGGGGCAAAACCTGGAATGGTCATTTATAAGCGAGAAAGAGTTCTCTGGGGAAAACCACATAAGGTACAATCTTATCTAAAAAGTAAACAATAAAGCAAATATTTTAAATTTTGTTTACAAAAATTCGTGTCTTATGTTACAATCGGGCTATAAGAAATCAATTAGTTAGCGCATTTTGGGAACGCGCCGACAGATTTCCTCAAAAGAACAACAACAATATTTTTATTAGGGTATCCAGCGACTACTGTCGCTGGTTTTTGCTAATTAAGTTGACAATGTTGTCTAAGAAGGGATAAAGCTAACTCAAAACTATTCGGTTGCGTTTGAACCGTATAAGCTTCTCTCTCTAAGTCTTGACGATGAAGATCCCTGTAATGTTGAAAAAAGGGACGCGCCTGATTGATAGGTTCTAAGGTTAATCCTAAGGTGGTGATTTCTCCCTTTCCCGCACAAACTTGGGAGGCATGAACAGATTCATGGATAATCGTTGGTAGGGCAATATGGAGATCAAAGACAACTGGGTTAATCCAAATTTTTCTATTACTCACCTGTAAAAGCCCATAAGCCCCTCTTTTGGGCGGTAAAGCTACAATAACCTCAAAACCAGCCTTTTCTAATTCATTTTTTAAACGATTAAATTGTTCATTTTTGTTCTTATTTTGGCTGGCAATTGTACGCTCATCAAAAGATTGATTAATAACATTTGGACCATAATTGAATAATGAATAATCGGATTTAACAGGCGGTAGCAACAAGGCCAGTGTAAATAGGGTTAACATTTTTGATAAACTTTTAAAACCGTAGAATCTGCAACTATTTCAGACATTATCATAGCTTTGACCCACAAAAAGGGTTTTAAGCCCCCAACTTGAGGGGTCAGTAATTCGCGCATTCGCGCATTCTGATTGACAAAAAGGACAAGATAGCTGATGCTTATTACCCAGATAGATAGGCTCAATTAGACAGTTACGGCAGAGGGATGACTTACCAGCGCGTATTACTCAAACTTAGCGGTGAAGCCCTAATGGGAAACCTGGGCTATGGCATTGACCCTAAAGTCGTGGCCGACATTGCTCAAGAAATTAAAGATGTCATTAATCATGGCATTCAACTAGCGATCGTTGTCGGGGGAGGAAACATCTTTCGAGGAGTTAAAGCCGCATCGGCCGGTATGGATCGGGCAACGGCTGACTATGTTGGCATGATCGCCACCGTCATGAATGCGATGACTTTGCAGGATGCCCTAGAACAAATGGGGGTTCCCACCAGGGTATTAACTGCGATCGCCATGCAGGAAGTGGCTGAACCCTATATCCGTCGTCGTGCGATCCGTCGCTTAGAAAAGGGGCGAGTTATAGTTTTTGGGGCGGGTTCAGGAAATCCTTTTTTCACC
>JAAUYJ010006506.1_pt1 | contig 21249 bp, 18 predicted proteins | sample 7278031 | NCBI WGS metagenome assembly JAAUYJ01 (sample SAMN14350222, study PRJNA611818) | marine sediment metagenome | isolation source: surface marine sediment (1.8m) | place: French Polynesia: Moorea | collected 2018-08 | reverse complement strand
TCAAAGGCTCCGAGTGAAAAGCCTGCGTGATACCAGCTGCTGCAATCAAAAAACAGGAAACCAATATTGCGCTATCTATGCCGGTAGATGTTACACGAATGCGATTAAAAAGGTTTTAACGACAAGAGACTTAAAGAATTTTTAGGCATAACATTAAAAGCCATACAGCACACTGTATTAGCCGATCCGGAGTCGCAATGCGACGCCGGCCGGCTTCAGCGATAGGTACCAACAGCAATGTGCAGTTCGCCTTATCGGTCATCTATTTTTCAATTCCCGCACGAATTCAGCAACTTAAGTAATCAGGAACGAAAAACTGAAGGATTTTCCGGATAAATTTGTACCAATACACAGGCACACATACCGCCTCGACCCTGCTTGGACTGACAATGGCAAGAGAGTGGTGGCGCCGTTGCCATCCCTGATAAAAAGGTTGCCACGGTTTGAGGTCACGAAATCGACGAATGCCCTGGCCTGACAATAGACATGGCAACACGAAAGTGCATACAATAGTTGCTCGTCCGCATGCTTCAATAAGTGCTCGACAGCACGGGTGCTGGCCAGTCTGAGCAACCGAGCATGAAATGGTAAACGACTTGAGCCGGCTTGAGACATTGCATCCGCCAACCCGCCATGCATGGCCGTAATATTCGTTCTGTGGAGTCAGCTTACATGAACAAGTGCTCGATTACTGACAATTGCATTGAGCTGGTTCACCCTAGACGAAACGTCCAGAATCAACAAAGGTGACACGACCATGAAAACGCTGATAAAGCTCATAATGATGACCGGTTTGCTGATTCCAATGTCAAGCCTCGCGGCCGGTGGGGGTGCAGCGCCTGTGGCAACGGCATTATCATCAGCGGAACACTTTCACCCCAAGGGCAAGATGCCTTCGGAACATACCCTGAAAGTGCTCGAAGCCGCGCGCAAAGAACTCCCGTTTTCCGACACGCGGGACTTCGATGAGGAGAAAAAAGGTTTTATCGCTGCGCCGGACTTCTGGAAAATCAAGAACAAGGACGGTGTCGTCGTCTGGGACATGGAACGTTACAAGTTTTTCCTCGAGGGCAAGGACTTCCCGAGCATTCATCCGTCGCTGCAGCGCCAGTCAACGCTCAACATGAACTATGGGCTCTACGAGGTGATGGATGGCGTCTACCAGGTGCGCGGTTTCGACCTGGCCAATATCTCTTTCGTGAAAGGGGATACCGGCTGGATCATTTTCGACCCGCTGACAGCTGAAGAAACGGCCCGGGCGGCGCTCGAACTGGTCAACGAAAAACTGGGCACTTTCCCAGTCAAGGCCGTGGTCTACTCGCATTCCCACGGCGACCACTGGGGCGGTGTGCGTGGTGTCATCAACGAAGCCGACGTCCGTGCCGGCAAGGTGCAGGTGCTCGCGCCGCGCGACTTTATGTTGCACACTGTTTCCGAGAACGTCTACGCAGGTAACGCGATGAACCGGCGCCTGTTCTACCAGTACGGTATCCTGTTGCCCGCCAGCCCGTTCGGCCACGCCGGCCAGGGCCTGGCGCAGAACGTCGCCAGCGGCAACGTCACGCTGATCGCACCCACCCATGTGGTCGAGAAAGACATCGAGGAACTGACCGTGGACGGCGTCAAGATGATCTTCCAGAACACGCCAAACACCGAGGCGCCGGCGGAGATGAACACCTATTTCCCGGAGAAGAAACTGTTGTGGATGGCCGAGAATGTCACCGGCACCTTCCACAACATCTACACAATGCGCGGCGCCCCGGTACGCGATGCACTGCGCTGGTCGAAGTACATCAACGAAGTCTTACACCTGTTCGGCAAGGAAGCCGAGGTCATGTTTGCCTCGCACCACTGGCCGCGCTGGGGCAACGAACGCATCCAGGAAGTGCTGCGTGGTCAGCGCGACCTGTACGCCAACATCAACAACCAGTCGCTGCACCTGGCCAACAAGGGCGTGACCATCAACCAGGTGCACAATGTCTACAAGACGCCAAAGGGCATCGAGCAACAGTGGTACAACCGCGGTTATCACGGGTCACCCGAACACAACAGCCGCGCCGTGATCAACCGCTTCCTCGGCTACTGGGACGCCAACCCGGCCACGCTGATCCCGCTGTCACCGGCTGACTCCGCGCCACTTTACGTGGAGATGATGGGCGGCTCTGAGAAGATCATGGCGAAAGGCAAGGAACTCCACGACAAGGGGGAATACCTGCAGGCGCAAGAAATCCTGAACAAGCTGGCGCTGGCCGAGCCACAAAACCAGCCCGCAAGAGACCTGCTCGCAGACGTATACGAGCAGATCGGCTACCAGCAGGAAAACCCCGGGCTGCGCAACAGCTATCTCGCCGGTGCCTTCGAACTGCGCTCCGGTATTCCGGAGGGACAAATCCCCGACACGGCCGGTCCTGACGTGGTCCGCGCGATGAGCACCGAGCTGTTCCTGGATTTTGTCGGCATCCGAATGGATCCTGACAAGGCTGATGATATGGCGTTCACGATCAACCTGATTACACCGGACAATGGCGAGAAATTCATCGTCGAGCTGTCCAATGCGACCCTGACCAACATCGAAGGCTTCCAGACAGAGGATGCCGACCTGACCGTCACCATCAACCGCACCGACCTGGAGCCGGTGATGATGGGCATAAAGACACTGGAGGCGCAGATCGCAGACGGCACGGCCAAGGTTGAGGGTGATACCAGCATCATCGGCAAGCTGGCTTCGACACTGGTTGTGTTTGATCCACGTTTCGAGATCCTGCCGGGTACTGCGGCCAGGCCAGCAGAGGAAGACCTGACCGATTACGAGGTGGGCCCGGTCAACGTCAGCGGCGAATGAATTAATGGGATGCCACCCGTGCTGTTCCACATATTCGCCACATGAAGGAACTGCAGGAATGGAGCTCTGTCATTGCGAGGAGCGATAGCGACGTGGCAATCTCCTCACGCATCGCGAGTTCGAAAAGATTGCTTCGCTTCGCGCGCAATGACGGGGATCTTCCATGGGTGGGATTAAAGGTTACGTTACGCCTTATCTTTGGAAACAAAGAGTATACACCTCCAAGCGACCGGATAACGGCATGAACAAACGCATACATTCAAAGTTGATGGCAACCATTCTGGCAATGATAGCAACCATTGGCATGTTTAGCGCCTCGCTGCCGACGCACGCCTGCGGGCTCGAGCCCCACCTCAATGGCGGGTTCACCGTCAGCTACCCGGGATCGATCGAGATTGCGGTCGCTGTGGCCAAGGCGCGCAGCGAAGGCCTGTTACCCGCAGCGAGTAGTGTTGCGATAGCCAATAACGTCCGCCGGCAGCGGCTGATCGCCGACCTCCAGCGCCTGCAAATCCGCTTGAACAAGGCGCGCAACGAGATACAAAGTGCTAACGCTTTGCCCTTCTCGCTTGTTCTGGTCGGTCCCGGTTTGTGGTCACACTTCAACATTACAACTGGCGGCGTGCTGGCCAGCTACCACACCGAGGGGCCGCTCGCGGGCCAAGCCGTTGTTCTCACGCATGCATCCGCGTTGCGCGCAATGCTGTCAGGAAGCCTGAGCATCGAACGAGCGACTGAACTCGGCTTGATTGCCTATGCGGGTATCGACACTTATCCGATACAGCGAACATTCGAGATCGGTCTGTAAGAAAGGGAAAGGGTATGCTACCGTCATCAGGAAAGGTGCCTGAGACATTTTTCTTTAACCATCGTCTGTTCGCCTGCTCAGCCGTTCCCTTAGCCCGCATTTGTCTAGCATCTCGTCGTCATATCATTTACCTTTAGACGCAATAGATGGTGGTACAAATGATCCTAAATAAACTTCTAGATGCCAGTATTTACTACAGTTTTGATCAATCAGGGTTCTTACGTCATCAACAGTCCTTTAAAAATCAATGGGACTGGGTGAAGGATGGTAGAGCACTGGTCACCGGCGGGACCTCGGGACTCGGTAAAGCGACCGCTGAACATCTGATTGGACAGGGCATCGAAACCTGGATTACCGGACGGGATCCGAAAAAAGCCGAATCCTTTATCAGCCCACTGATTCACTTTACAAAGCTTGATATGGCCGATTGGACTAAAATTGCTAGCACAATCGAAAAACTGCCCCAACTTGACTACCTGGTGTTAAATGCGGGAGGCATGCCTGAGAGTTTTCAGCAGAATGTAGCTGGAGTGGAACTTCAGTTTGCTTCCCAGCTTTTTGGTCATTACATCTTGCTCAAAAAATTGTATCAGGCCGGAAAGCTTAAATCCCAGGCCCGTGTGGTGTGGGTCACCTCGGGGGGCATGTATTTAAAGCCGCTGGATCTATCGACGATCTACGAAAACCCCAAATATGAAAAGGCCAGCACCTATGCCAATGTCAAACGAGCCCAGGTCACCTTGTTGAACTATTTTAAACAAGAGTTCCCCGGTCTTGTGATCACGGCCATGCACCCGGGGTGGGCTGACACCCCTGGGGTAAAATCTGCAATCCCGGGATTTTATGAAAAACTCAAAGACCGCCTTCGCACACCCGAGCAAGGGGCCGATACGATCATCTGGCTGCTTGGTACCGCAGAGTCTGTTGATTCGGGTCAGTTTTACTTTGATCGTAAACCGGTTGGTCGCCACTTATTCTGGTTTACCAAATCTTCCGATAGAAAAGCCGATGCGCTCTATCAAATGCTTCAAAAGCATGTCTGATGGTTTTACCCCCGATCAGGCCTAAGAGCTGAGCGGGGTACCGTCGCGGCGGTTGAGAATAATGTCGAAATCGGCTCGCAGCGTACCTGATGAATCTTCGGACGCCTGGAAATCCGCCATCACCAGGTGTCTGCGCTCAGCGGGCACGCGCTTAAACAGAAAATCAGAATCATTTTGCGCCTCGCCCTTGACATACAGCTGGGTCACGAAAGGATTTTCACCCTCGGGAAGAACGGCGACGTGGATATGTGGGGTGCGTCCCGGATAGGGCACCGGTCGAATGGTTCGGAAGCGATAGCGCCCCTGTTCGTCGGTATAGTTGTGACCATGCCCCTGGAAGTTCTGGTCAATTGCCGCCGGGCCTTTTTCACGCGGGTGACGGTAACGCCCGTTGGCATCACACTGCCATATCTCGATTCGCAGATTTTTCAATGGCTGACCGTTGATATCAACGATTTTGCCGCTCAGATCACTGATCTGGCCGGCAGCCTGTCCATCACGCCCGGCAACCCTGGTCAGGTCGTTATCATCATCCAGCGGCAATGTCACCGGGTAGAACGGCCCCGCACTTTGACGCGGTGTTGTCAGCAGGCTGGTTGCGGCCACAGTCGGAGCGGCCGTGAGCATGCCAGCAAGGGCAAGCATTAGTTGTCGACGTTTGCTATCCATTATGTTCAAGCCCCTTTGTTAGCAGTGTGGTTTACCTGTTAGATAGAGTCACCGCCATACGCAATGTTCCGCAACCGTTCAAATCAGACAATCCACCGGTGAACGAGATATGCGCGAAACAATGCCTGTTATCAAATCGTCAGGATTCATCACTGCCTGCTAGTTTTGTGAATAACCGCTTAGTTCAAGATAACCCACACCATCGTGGCTGCCACTGACCGTGACCGCACCTTCCCAGTAACGCACCGTGTGCGACATTTCCTGGTCGGCGATAGCGGCCTCGATGTTGATATCGATAGCATGTTGTGGAATTTGCATCTGCCAGCCGATTGGATACCGGCTGCCCTCGGGGCTGGTCCAGGCGTCGACGGCTGTCAGCCGGGTGTTGTCCAGCGACAGTTTCTGCACGCGGCCCTGCTGGTCCACCAGCACGCCCTGGCTGAATTCCTGGGGCCGGCCATCCTTGCCGCGCATTTGGTAAAACATCAGGTCCTGTCCGTTTTCCAGTTGCAGCGAAAACCAGTCCCAGCCGGCCTGGTCGCTGGCCAGCGCAGAACTCGACCACTCGCGATCAAACCAGGAATTGCCTTCGACCTCGATGACGCGGTCCTCGAGGCGGATTTTTCCGCTGGTCGGCAGGCGCGTATAGGAATAGTAATAGGAGGCATTACCGGCAGCCGCACTTTTTTGCGATAACCCGCGGTCACCTTGCAGCACCAGCGGTTTGCTGCCGGCGCGCAGGCGCAGGTCGATGGATAAATTGTTGCTGGACGCGCTCAGTGCCAGCGGGAATGTTTGCTCGCTACTACCGTTGATCGACCAGGGACCTAACCAGATGCGCAAGGGATTGGTCCGGGCGCCGGCAAGGCCGGCTGCGGCACGGCTGAAGCGCTCCGCGCTGAGATGCTGCTGGCGCTCGATATCACTGATTGCAATGTGCCCCATGTACAGCTGATGAGCGCGCCAGGTCGAATCCTCAGCCGCTGCCCCGGGCTCGAGGCCAATCCGGAACAGGGTGAGCTGGTAACCGAAACGTTCGCCGCGTATCGATTGCAGGTTGCCGGTGAAATACCACCACTCGGTGGCGTACTCTGGATGTGCAGCATGATCAGCCGGAAACTCAAAATTACGTGGGCTCACCGCCCGTGCAAAACCGGGGTCCGGGGTGGCTCCCATGGTGGAGGACACGGTCAGTGTATTGGCAGCCGTGGAATCCGGCTCCGGTGCACTGCAGCCAAGGATCAGGGCGCTGCTCAGCAACAAGACCAATTGCTTCATGTCAGTCCTCCCTCAGTTGTGGCGCCGGATGGCTGCGGCTGGCGCTCCAGGCCGGATACAGGCTGGCCACCAGCGCCGCGAATAGGCCCAGCATCAGGGTGAACCACAGCGGTGTGGCTTCGAGGATAAACGGCATGGTCCAGCCGAATGCACGCAACTGGATGGCATCGGTCAGCACCCAGGCCATGGCCATACCGGTGGGTATAGACAATAAGGCTGCGAGCAAACCGAGGATCACCGATTCCAGCATGATCAGCAGACTGACCTGCGCACGGGTCAGGCCGAGGGCACGCAGCACCGCAAATTCCTTGCGACGCTCCAGCTGTACCGCCATCAGCGCGCTTAGGATACCAATGAAGGCGACCATGATAGACAGAATTCTCAATACCTCGGTGATGCGGAAGGTACGATCAAACACTGCCATGGATTCGCGGTAAATCGCGCGCGCCTCGGTAAATTCCAGCGCATGTTGATCGGCTAGCTGTTCAGTTGCGGCCAGGTGTAAACGCTGCTGCTTAGCTTCGTTGGCGAACAGCGCCAGGGTGTCGACGCGATTGTCAGACCAGTGGTTGCGGTAAACCGCCAGATCCATGAATATGCGGCCGTGTTCGCTGGCATAATCACGGAATATGCCGCTCACCTTGAACGGGATGTCACCGCTAGGCGAAGGCAGTGACAAGCTATCACCCGGCTTGAGGTCGAGTCGATTGGCCAAAGGCTCTGAGATCATGATCTGCCCTTTGTCGTATCCATCCCAGGCACCGGCCGCCCGTTGATCGAGCAGATCAAAACCCTGGCGTGATTCTGCAGCCAGCTGCGCGGCGATCAGGCGCGTGCGCTGGCCCTCGACGGAGACATGCCGATTGCGGTAAACACTGATCGCGGCAACCTGATCCAATTTCGCTGCCTGCGCTATCACCGGCGCCGGTATAGAGGCGCCATCAGCAAAGCCCTCGGCGGCAATATACAGGTCAGCATTCAACAGATCCTCCAGCCAGTCACTGACCGAACTGCGCATGCTCTCGACCATGATCGCCACACCGACTGTCGCTGCCAGTGCCACCATCAGTGCAGCGGCGGCAGTTCCGAGCCGGGAGATATGACGCTGCATATCCCGGGTTGCCATGCGCCAGAGACCGCCCAGCGGCAGTCCGCTGAGTGATTTTTGTGCCAGCGGCAAACCAACCGGCGTCAACAACGCCGCACCCAGTATCATCACGAACAACCCGGCGAACGCGCTGACCACACCACCCTGAAGGATGAAGGTGACCGCCAGTCCGGTCATCACCAGGACCAGGCCACCCACTGCCAGTAGTGGCAGTTGTTGTCGGCTGGACTGTTCCAATGCCGCGCGTGACAAGGTAGTCAATGCCGGTGTTCGCGCGGCCTGATGCGCGGGTAACCAGGTGGCGACCAGGGTCCCGGCCAGCCCCAGCATCACCGCCTTGATCAATGAAAAGGCACTGATCTGCATGGCGTCGGCGCTAACCTGGTAGTATAGCTCGCTGATGGTGGCGGCGACGATTGCGGTCAGACCCTGTCCCAGCCAGATACCCAGCGCACAGCCGAGTATGCTGCCGACGATTCCTAACATCAGCGCCTCGGCCATGATCATCCATTGTATTTCCTGTTGCGTGACGCCCAGCGCGCGCAGACGTCCAAGCAGATTGCGTCGCTGCACGATGGAGAAACTCATCGCATTGAAAATCAGGAAAACACCGACCAGTAACGCCAGCAGGCTCATCGCGGTCAGGTTGAGTTCAAACGCCGCGGATAATCCGACTACCCCCTCGGTTTGCTGTTGAACATCGAGCAGTTTGACCGAGGGCGGTAAACGTCCCTCGAACCAGGCCAGATCGTCTGCCTGCAGGATCAGGTCGATATGGCTGAGGCTGTTACGCATACCGCTGATGGCCTGCGCGGTCGCGATATCAACGATCAGAATATCGCGACTGGCGACACTGTCGTTGTCACTGATCAACAGCACCTCCAAAGAGTATGACTGGCCCTGGTGTTTGATTGTCAGGCGGCTGTTGAGGTCGATGCCGAGAGCGGTTGCTGCCGAGCTGCTGACCGCCAATGCATCTGGACGGGCCAGCCAATCGCCCAGGGTAGTGTCACCGCGGATTGCCGCTGGCAGGTCATTGCGGAACCCACCCTCGGCAAACACATCGACACCGAGCAATCGGTATCGTCCACGGTAGCCCTCGAGGGTTACCGTCTGCGAGATCACCGGTGCCATTGGTGGATGACCAGCAGCGGTGAAGAGTTCGCTATACAGGTCCGCTGGCAGCTGGCCACTGTTAGCGACGATGCGATGGGTGGCGGCACCGGTCAGCTGGGCGGATGATAACGCGAACGAGGCTTTGGCCGCGCCGTTCGCCAGGTCCACCGCCAGTACCACGGCGACTCCCATAGTGATACCCACCAGGGCCAGGAAAGCCTGCCATCGATGGCGCAACTGGTAGTTGATACCTGAACGCAGCAGCAAACGGGGAAATCGCTGCTTATTCACGCCGCGCTTAACTCGCCATGCTGCAGCCGAAGGACGCGGTCGGCGGTCTGCGCGACAGATGGGCTATGGGTCACGATCAGCATGCTGGTGCCCTGGTCTCGGGCCAGTTCGTTAAGCAAGGCTATTACCTTTTGTCCGGTGTCTTCATCCAGATTGCCAGTGGGTTCATCTGCCAGCAGAACCTTCGGATGATGCGACAAAGCGCGGGCAATCGCAGTGCGTTGCTGCTCGCCGCCAGACAAAGAATCCGGATAACGATCGTACATCTGATCAAGGCCGACCCGCTCTAGTAGCTGGGTTACCCGTTGGCGTGTCTGGGCGAGGTCATGACCCGTTAATTCCATCGGCAATGCAACATTCTCACCGACGCTCAAGGTCGGGATCAGGTTGAAGAACTGAAATACAAAACCGAGTTGCTTTCTGCGCAGCAGGGTGCGATCGGGTTCAGCCAGCGCATGGATATCCTTGCCATCGATCCATACCTGTCCGCTATCGGGGGAGTCGATAGCGCTCAACAGGTTCAGCAGCGTGGTCTTACCACTGCCGCTGGCACCGACCAGGGCAACGACTTCACCCTGTTCGATGTCAAGATTGAGCTGATCGAAAATGATCTGCGACACAGATCCACTCTGGTAACGTTTGGTGAGTCCGCGTACTTTAAGCATGTTGGTCGCTTGGATGAGTCGCTAGCAAAAGCAAATATAACAGATCTTCCGCTGTGTAATCGTCTGAACTGATGCTTAGCGCAGATGACGCCCGCCATCCAACGGCAGCACCCGACCGGTCACGTAATGGCTTTGCAGCAGGTAGTCTATGGCGTGCTGAAATTCATCCAGTCCGCCTTCGCGCTGCATCAGGCTTTTATCCAGGGCTTTGCGACGATAATCCTCGTCGTCGTCCTCGTTGAACAATACCAGTGCCGGTGCCAGGCTGTTGACCTTGACCTTTGGTGCCAGTTTTGATGCGAACGATTGAGTCAGATTATCCTGCGCGGCCTTGCTGGCAGCATAAGCAATATGTTTTTTGCTGCCTCGGCTGCTCACGTAGTCACCAATATGAATGATATCGGCATGCATGGCCTGACTTGCCAGTAGTAATGGTTCCAGGGCCAGATTGAGCTGGTAGGGGGTGCTGACGTGCACTTGCATCATGCGTCGCATGATCTCTGAGCTTGGCAGATCGGCCTTTTCAGATAACCAGTCAGAGGCATTATGAATAATCGCTCGCAGGCTATGGTGGTTTTGCACTATCGTCTGCACCAGTGCATTGGTCTGTGCTTCATCATCAAAGTCGCATTGATAAAGCTCTGCACCTTTGCGCTCAAGATCGGCCAGGGTCGGACGTTGGCTGCGGTAGGTACCGATGACCGGAATGCCGCGATCGAGGAAGGTGTGTGCCAGGTGCAGGCCGACGCGCCTGGCAACACCAGTAATCAATAACGGCTCTTCAATGCTCATGGGTTAAGAAATTCGGCCCGGGTGTGGATGTTTTCCTTGAAGCAGCCGCCCAGCGCGGTTGTGCTGGTCTGCGAATTGGTATCCTGCACGCCTCGTGATTTAACACAATAATGAGTGGCATCGATACTGACCGCGACATCATCCGTCTCCAGCAATGCCTGCAGTGCAACCAGGATCTGGCGTGTCAGGCGCTCCTGCACCTGGGGACGCTGGCCGAAGAAGCGTACCACGCGATTGATCTTCGACAGGCCGATGATCTTATTCTTGGGAATGTAGGCAACCTTGGCGACACCATCGATGGTGACAAAGTGATGTTCACAGGTGCTGGTCAGGTCGATATCGCGAATCTTGACCATCTCATTGGCGCCCATTTTGTTGTCAATCAGTGATAATTTGGGGAACTGACGGTAATCCAGGCCAGAGAATATCTCGTGCACATACATTTTAGCGATGCGATGCGGGGTTTCCGCCAGGCTGTCATCGCTCAGATCAAGTCCGAGGGTGCTGACCACGTCGGTCATCAGCTGCTTAATGCGTGCGTATTTTTGTTCGGGATCGAGACCGGTCTCAATCATCGGTGTTTCCAGGCCATGCTGTATCAGGGTGTTGCGTACCAGTATAGCTTCTTCGGATAAACCGCTTTGCTGTTGGATCTTGGTATTGCTTAGATAGACGGGATCAGGACTCATGAGGCTTTCTCCAGGTAGTTAACGACGTTGGTATTATCCGCTGTGTATTCCAATGACAGTGAGACCGAATCGGCAAAGCGCAGTGCATGTGGTTTGTCAACGGTGACCCGGGCCTGATTGACACTGGGATGTTCACGGCTAATAGCGAGTATGTCGGCGACAAGCTTCTCGAGTAGCAGAAAGCGCCCTTGCTCGACATGGTTGATTACGTTCTTGGTTACGGTCTTGTAGTTGAGGGCGCCATTTACCCTGTCCTGTAAAACCTGTTCGTTAATTTGATAGCGTATTTCGATATTGATGACGACATCCTGTTGTTTTTCCATTTCTTCCGGATTGAATCCGATGTAGGTACGTAACCTCAGATTCTGAATATTTATCGTGGCCAATTGAGTATTCATAATATCCCCCAGATTGTAAAGATTTCCCGAGCGCTCACGGCGTCCTGAATGCGCTCATTTCAATAGACACCACCCGTTGTGTTACATGTGCTGCTTGCTATCGTCGACACTCAGGGTATTGTTGCAATCGTGAAACGGTCGTCAATTTAATGTGAATATTTTGTGAAATAGTACGAATAGGTACAAGGTGGACGTAACCCTTCAACCAAAATAGACAGGGCCACCGCGCGATGCGATAGCCCTGACTGTGCTGAGAGGTCACGTTTCAGTTCGGCATGATCACGGTGTCGATGACGTGAATTACCCCATTGCTAGCAGTAATGTCAGTCTTAACGACGTTGGCGTTGTCAACCTTCACACCATCGCTGCTACTGATCTTGACTGACTGACCTTCGACTGTCGCGGCAGATTCTAATTTAACAACATCTGCAGCCATAACCTTGCCCGGAACGACGTGGTAGGTCAGCACTTTTGTCAGCGCTGCCTTGTCATTGAGAAGGGCGGCCAACTGAGCCTCGGGAATTTTCTTAAACGCTTCATCTGTTGGCGCAAAAACGGTGAACGGACCGTCGCCTTTCAACGTTTCCACCAGCCCTGCTGCCTTGATGGCTGTAACGAGGGTGGAGAAGTCTCCGGCGGCGACCGCGGTATCGATCACGTCCATGCCGCCCTTTTTCATGCCATAGTGGCCTGCAAAGGCTGATGGACCGGTGAGGGCGAATACAAATAAGCCCATCCCAAGTGTAGTAATAAATGTACGACGAATGCTCATGTTCTAACCTCCAAGGTTTGTTATTAAAATGTCCAATACAAATAGTGGACATTTCGGTAACAATAAGGAAATTACAGCCAGATGTCAATATTTTGTCGCAGTATATTCCAGTGTTACGGCGTCTTCTCATTACTAACCCGCATTTCTCACCAGGCGGCGTAGCATTCTGATAAGGCATTGGTCTCTTTGACGAAACCCCGGATGATTGAAATACAGTGTGTTTTTCAAGCATGCCTATCACGGTTCAGGCTAGTCTTCGTGCCCGTAAGCTTGCTCTTCACTCAAACCGTAGCTATTGCTACGCTTTTCGCTCCAGAGCGGCGCTTACGAACACGAATCCTGCGCCTGCGCCCGTGATCCTGATGAGAAATGCGGGCTAAGGGTCCGCCCGCGATTGGGCTTGTAGCAATATGACTGGTAAATGGGGGGCTGTCTCTCGGAGTTCTTGGCAGGTTTCGGCCAATGAGGCCTTTATTTTTCTTAATCTCTGTCTGCGTTTTCTAGAGGCGGCGTTTGAGAAAATCGATGGCTTTTTGTTCCGATTCCTTGCTGAAGAGATAGACACCGATATGCCCACGATTGAGGGCGAGGTGAGTTTCATGGGGAACCCCTTTCTGGGCCAGTGCCTGTGCCATGAACTCCATTTGTACCGGGTCTACCAGGGTGTCATCCGACCCATGATAGAGAAACACCGGCGGTGATGCGGTCTGCACGTGATTGACCGGTGAAGCATCTTCCCAGCGTTCTGGACTCTGTGCATAAGGTTGCCCGATAAACTGCGTAATGATCGGAGACCCCGGCCAATAACTGAATTTTGCCGGGGTTCCACCGGACACAATAGCCTTGAGCCCGTACTGCGGATCAAGGCCGGCACGCAGGATCAGCTGGCCTCCTGCCGAGTAGCCCCAGCCACCAATTCGCTCAGGATCAATTTGATATCGCTCGGCATTGTTTTTCAGCCAGTCAATCGCTTGTCTGACATCACTGACCGCCGCCGGGTAAGGGTGGTATGTCGCCGAGCGATAGGTGATATTGAATGCCGCAATACCTTGCCGCGCCAACTGCTTACTGATGGATACCATGTCGCCGGAGCGGCGCACCCATCCTCCACCATGGACTACAACCACGGCAGCGACCGGTTGTTCAACGTTTCGGGGTAGGAATAATTGGCCCTCTAATGGCTCTACCTCATCGGTGAATACCGCCTCCTCATAGTGAAAAGATGGCGAAAGCAGGCTGCAGCCTGAGGTCAGTAACAACAGAACGATGCTTAGAACGGACCTGGAAGGGATCATAAGAAATCTTCGCGGTATCGCTCTGGGTAACATGGTTCAGACTTCAACAAAGCTATCCCAGCCGCGACCACAATTACTGTCGATGAACTGTTTCAATGAATTTCTGATTTGCTTCGCGGCCTTACTGGATGACAGCAGAAAATAGGCTCTTGGTGTGTACGGCGTATAGCGAATCGCAAAAACCTGCGCGACACCCGGCAGCTTTTGTTTCAGTTCGTGCGCGCGCAGCTGCATCTGTGCGGGATGAGAGGCTTGACGATGCAAATGTTGATAAATCACGCAGACATCCTTATCCCGAAAAAAGCGTTCCACTTCATGGTAAAAGGCATACTTGCCGGCCCGAGCCTGATGGGTTTTTTCGCAACTTCTGATTTCCAGTCCGTTATCGGGATCGAGCATGACGACATTACAGTTACTGACTGCTGCAATTGCACGCTGGAGCCAGTGTGCCCGCGCCTCTTTTCGGTTGTATCTATGTTCGGTTGTCTGGCGGGGATAGTGCAGATGGAAATCCAGCGGCTCGGAAAAATACACCGGCTGATTGGGTATTAATCCTGCGGCTTCCAGTGTGCGGATACTGCGTTGCTTGTTGATGACTTCGGTCAGGCCCAGCACAAGATCTGGATCGCAGTCAGAGAAGGCTTCATTGTACAGGTAGTCGGTATGCCTGCCGTCATTGGTATGTGGTTCATCGGGATACAAATACCACACCAGGCCGATGCGATCGCTCTCTGCTGCAAACAACTTTCGCAGCAACACAAATTTGCTGTAATCACCAATATCGCCGGAATATCTGTTTTGCATCCTCAAGTCACGCCGTGTAAACCACGGACCAGTTCCAGATAATACGGCTCGTCCGGGCTGATATGGCCATGCCTGATCAGAAAATCCAGGTTCACCAGGTTGCTGTTGGGCTTGAACTCATTGGAATTGCGTATCAGCTCGATGATCTCCTCGACAGGCAACAATTGAAATTCAGACACCTCACCATCGGTATTTTGCGGAACGAAGGTCTCGGGTAATTCCAGGTCGTAGCAATACAATGTATCGGGTTTGAGGCCGATTTCCGTTTCCCGGCAATAAGAGACGACCCCAACCGCTTTTGCGGTTTTAACCAGATCGACAGGTATATTTGCTTCCTCTTCACATTCCTTGATCAGATTGTTGTACAGGCTCAGGTTTTCCGGCAGACCTCCAGCTACCAGGTTGTCCAGCATATTCGGGAAACGAATGCGATCCGGCGCTCGCCGAGCCGCCCATAGCTTCAGTCCCTGGCTGCTGTTGGCATAACCATTGAGATGCTGGCTAAAGTTTTTAATGCCAAAATAAATCGCCGCCCCCCGGTCCAGTTTGGCCAGTACCTGGTCACGGTTGGCTCCGGTTACCGGATAGGTTTCTGCGAGATAGTATTTGATCATACCCTGATCGACCAGGCGATGTACCACCTCGTCAAGGACCTGACTGCGATCGTTAATCCGATCGACTTCAGCACTGAATCGTACGGCATCGTCGGTGATCGAAAAATAATTCGGCCATTGTTTTAACGCTTCGCCCAGGTAATGTTTCACATACCCCACACGATGATCGGCGATGTAGAAAGGGTAAAAATTTTTCGGGTTCCATCGATTCAGGTCGTGAATATGTCTCAACAATCCCCGCTGTTTTAGTGGCACGGTCATCTCAATATCTGAATGAAGCAGATTTTTCATATTTTCATTAAAATCTTAGAGCATTTCGTTTGGTCAGGTCCAGCAAGCCTGGTTTGAACTCTATTATGTGAATGAAATTCACAAACGGATTGCTTGCCTGTTGGTTTCGACAATACCCGTCATGGATCAGTTCTTTCTGTGGTAATCGTTATAAAAAAGGTTCCGAACGGATTTATCTTTTTTCTTATTCCGGCCAATTGTGGCAATGGCCAAGGAAATAAACCCATGGGCGGCACCTTTTTCGCGGCGACCCGAAGAACGAAATGTCGAGTACAGACGGAAGCTATCCAGGCCAAACATTCCAAAGGCGACGGAAAACTCTAGTCCCAATTGTGTATTGACAAATAACTGAACAAGCTTACGGTCAAAAAACTTCAACGACTTTTGGCCTTACCCTTTTATTTCCAGCGGGCTTTACGTTAATCTACGCACTCGATTTAGTCAGAGCCGGTAAATTGGCTCAGTTTTCATTTGCCGTTGACATCCTGGTAGATTACTTTTTCCTTCCTTAAATATCGGATCGAAGTTTCTAGACTTTCTGTGGATGGGGCAAATTAATTGTTTAGGGGGATTATAATGAAATTACTCAATAAGAAATCAATTGCAGGCCTGTTGGGTCTTGGCCTTTGCGCGCTCTCTGTGAGTGCAGTACATGCCTGGTATGGTGGCCCCGGGCCCTATTACGGGCCCTCGTACTCTGGCCAATACGGCCCGAAAGCGATGAAGCATGATCGTCAAAAGTTGATGCGCAATCATGCTGACGCCATGGAGGATCTTCACTACATCATTGTAGGGAGAAAGAGATTTGATCGCCTGGAAGCCACCAAACTTGCGAGAGAAATAGAGGCCGGTGCAGGCGAGAACATGTGGCGCCTCTACGCACCGGCATCGGTAGCTGCACCGGGTTCCAGAACGGCACCACCAATTTGGGGCAATTTTGATACTTTCAAGGCGAATTCAATCGCGCTCAAGGAAACAGCCGGGGCTTTGGCTGATGCGCTTGAAAAACGCCCCACCGGTGAGGACTATCAAGAAGGCGTCTGGATTCCACCATATAGCTCCGGATTCGGAAATCGCTGGGGCCAGAAAGGCGGGGATATGACCCAGGAGGCTATTGCAGAATACATCAGATTGGAAAATGTCTGCACCGTCTGCCACCTTGACTTCCGTACTTCCCGCTACGGACGTTGGTAATTAATACTTAGCGTAGCGCTATGCAGCCCCTACCATCTTGGTAGGGGTTTTTCGTGGCGTGCCGCATTAGCGAGGCGGGCGTTAGTTGCTTACGCTACGAAATATATCCGTGTAGGTCGGCAGTGGGCTTGGTTCACCTATCGCATACCCCTGAACATGATCTACCCCGATGTCACGCATGGCCTCCAGTGTTGAAGTATTTTCAACGTGTTCAGCCACCGTCTGCATACCGAGCACATGACCCATTTCATTGATTGCAGCCACCACAGCGCTCGCCGTTGCGTCCTGTCCCATGTCAGCTACAAAGCTGCCGTCAATCTTCAGATAATCGACCGGCAGGTACTTGATGTAGGCAAACGAGCTCAGTCCGCTGCCGAAATCGTCCAGTGCAAACCGGCAACCTTCCGCCCTGAGCGCATTGATCAACTGTTTTGCCTGATTGAGATTGCGGATTGCGGCTGTTTCAGTGATTTCGAAACAGATCCGGTCAGGAGGCACCGTGAGGCGCTTGAATAAATTCATGATCCACGGTAACAAGCTTTCGTCATTAAGACTGTTACCCGACAGATTGATTGAGAAACTCGCTGTAGATGGGTTCCCGTACTGATAAGCATATGCTGACAAGGTATGCTCGACGACCCATCGATCGATCTCCTTCATCAAGCCGTAACGTTCTGCGGCAGGTATGAATTTTCTCGGCGAAAGCATCTTATCTGTCGATTCTACAAGTCGCAGGAGTATCTCGTAGTGTTCGATGTGGCCGTCCTTCAGCGAACAGATTGGCTGCTGATAAAGCACGAACTGATCGTTCATTAAAGCCATCTGCAGCTTGGATACCAATGCCATTTGGTTTTCAGTACGACTCAGCTCGCGGTCGTCGGCATTATAGGTGTAGATTCTATTTCTTCCGAGGTCTTTCGCTGTATAGCAAGCCAGGTCTGCCTGGGTCAGTACCTGCAGTGCGGTTTCGGTTTTGTCCGAGATGGATACTACGCCGATGCTGGCGCCCACCCGGAACTCCCGATCTTCCCAATGAAATATAAAATCCGCCAATACCGCCAGCAGGGATTCTGCTATCTGAATACCGGAATCCAGCTGGCAGTTCTCCAGCAATAACGCGAATTCATCGCCGCCGACTCGGGACAGTGTATCTCTGGTACGCAATCTGCTGCACAGTATCCCGGCTAATTCTTTTAGCAGCGCGTCTCCCGCTGCATGGCCTACCGTGTCGTTTACAATCTTGAATTGATCCAGGTCCAGGTAGCACAGAACATAGGATGCGCCGTCTCGTTTGCTGTGGGCCAGTGCGTTTTCCAGGCGATGCACGAATTCGCGCCGGTTCACCAATCCAGTCAATGCGTCGTGCTTTGCCTGGTGATTCATCTGTTGCGCGATATGCCGTTCTTTAGTGACATCCCGGCCCACACCGCGGTAACCCTGGAATGCACCGCGATTGTCGAATATGGGTCTGCCGCTGAGCAGCAGCGTGCGGCTGGTCGACTCGGTGATCGTCCAGATCAACTCAAGACGTTTGATCACCTGTTTCTCGTTTAGATGTTCAATGAATTTTTCAACATCGTCGAATTCCTTACAATACTGCCGGACCAACTGCACCATGTTTTGTCCAGTCACCTGCTCACGCTGCAGCCCCGTAATCTCATGAAATCGCTCTGATACATCGATGAACTGCAATTCGGCATCCAGTTCCCAGAAAAAATCCGCTGCTGATTCGGCAAAATCCCTGAACCGCTCCTCGCTGTTGCGCAACGCCAATTCGGTACGTTTGCGGCGACTGACTTGTTCTGCAAGGTCCTGGTTGTTAAAACGTAATGCCAAAGCAATACGAATGACCTGCTCGGTATTCTTTGCGGTGGCGATCATGCCGGTGAGATAGATAATCGTCATGATAGCCAACACCGTATGCACCGCGTCATCCTCATACAGAAAGCGCAGAATGATAGGAATCATGATAGGTAAAGCGAAAGCCAGATACACTGTTTTACGCGCGGAAAAAACTGCAACAGCCCCACCGACCATAGCAGACAGAACGAGGGCGATAAGAAACTGATAAGCAACTGAATCAGCGGGGAATAGAATCAGAATCGATAATCCCCATACCAGTCCTGCGCCAGTCGCGCCTGCAAGAAACATAATTTCCCAATCGCGGGACTGACGTCTCTCGGGCATGCTGTGATTGTAGCGTCGGGTAACTGCATAGCGTAGCGCGGTAATCAGTAACATCAGACCGTACCATAACAGCAGATTCATGACCGGGACCTGAGCGCGCAGCGCGAACACCAGTAGTCCGCCCGCCACAATGCTGACCAGGAATCCGGTCATCGAATTGCGATACAAGAGCGCGACCTGCTCCAGCCGTATACGTTCATCAAGCCCGTTGTTAGCTGGCGGATTCGCCTCTGGATGAGCCAGCAACGGGTCAGACAAGGATCCGAGTTTCATTTTATTGGTATTGCATTGATTGGCTGCCTTTGGTCAGTGCGCAGAGACCCTTAAACCCGAGTTTTTACCACGAAGCCGACAGTTTTCCAATCTCGATTGCCATTTCTATAGCAATTCGCAGGAGATGCGGACAACAGGGTCGACAGATGACTCATAAAAAAACGAAATGGCGGCGTTTTATACGCCGCCAGTGATAAATACGGCTACAGCCGCGCTTTTCTTGATGCAATCAACCCGTCGCTTTCGAGTTGATCGAACAAAGCATCGGGGAGCGTGCCGATGACCGCCACACTGTCTGCATACCACGGGCCCTGCATGACATAATCGCCCTGAAAGATGGTGTGCCTGGTTTCGGCATCGATCAGTATCGCGCGCAGTGTGACAACAGGCTTGTTGTGTTTTTTACGTCCACGCATCTGTGTGAGCGAGCGCCGCCCGTAGGTTCGGCGATGCTCGCCCTGCACGATTTCCCGGTCAAGCTCTTCCACGTTCAGAAATGCGGTGGGCGATTGATCAGAAGTCCTGATCTCTGCGGGATACTCCACTATGTCAAACTGTAAGTCATAGGAGTTCAGCGATTTGACGAATCGATCGGATAATCCTGCCCGCTCCTCAGAATCGCTGAGGTCAACAGACAGATAAATAGTACGGTAGTGGCCTTTCTCGACAGGATCGAGCGAACGCTCGACCAGTTCGGCGGTTGCGCAGCCACTTGCAGATATCAACAACCAGGCTAATGCCGCCCAGTTTACAATTACGCATCGGGGATTCGAGCCGCAAAGTGTAGAACATGTACGCATAATCAGTGAAAATCCCGTTGTCGTTGGATGCAGGGGTGACTGACTCACACCTGACATTGTACCCGAACCCGGTAACGGCTGGATGGTTATTTCTGAACCGCCACATCCAACAACAGCTTATCCGGCGTGTCATTGCGAGGAGCAACAGCGACGTGGCAATCTCCATCGGGTTACGCAAGTGCCAGGAGATTACTTCGCTTCGTTCGTAATGACAGTGATTGCTGAATTACTACCTTTGCGGGCTAACCTGCATTTCGGCTGCCAAATTCAGCAGGCAGTCCCTCCAGGATTAATCTCATCCAGTAAGATTCGAACTGGTTCCACTGTTCCTCCTCGGGGCCATCGGTGTGGCTGACCGGAAATTCCAACAACTCGTATGGCACCTGCAAATGATTGGCGATCGCGTAAACCGTCTTCGCAGGGACCACGTCATCCTCTAACCCCAGGGCGAGTAACACCGGACATTTGATGTGATCTGCAAAATTGACAGCATCAAAGTAACGCAACACCACCATGGTATCTTCCACATGGTCGGGACGCCGCGCCAGGTATCGGCTGATTTCAGCGCCTGATCCTGATTTTACAAACAGATTTCTTCCCTCAGCCCAACCGAAAGTGGGTACACCAATGGCCAACAAGTCAGCCTGGCCGAGTATGGCCTGCGACATCAAGGCCAACCCACCGGAGAAGCTGACGCCCTCAAACACGATTTTGCTGGTGCGATCCCCGCAGAGTTCCCGTCCGATTCTGGCAGCCTGCATATAATCGCAAACCGCGGCTCGGATCACCGAAGTCTCCGGTGATTCTATACCCGTTAGCACATAACCCCAACGTGACGAAGTTGGCAGTGCGGGTTGCGAAATGCCAAAGCCGCGAATATCGATGCTAAGGACATTGACGCCCTGTTGGGCCCAATCCCAACGCGGTCGGCAATGGCTACCATAACCATGGCTGTTAATCACCAGCGGCCTCGGCTGCTCGTTTTGCCACTGCAGCAAATAGGCCGAAACACGAACCTGGCCACGTGACAGAAAGGATATTATCTCGCCACTGACACCGGGGATATCCTCTGTAAGACGGGAATCACGTTGGACTTCGGCATCGATCTGCTCAAGTTGCAGACGCGTGCTGCGCCAGAATGCGGAGAAGTCTGCCGGGCGGGTGGTTGGTGGCTTGAATTGTTCGCGCATAGAAGAAATTCCAGGCTGGCAGTAGGTGCGACCTTTATCGTTGCGTAGTTCCAAGTGGCGTCGATATCGAGAAGAACTGACATCGGCTTCTAGCCATGCTCGCCACGATCTCCCAAGTTCGACACATCCC
>JAAUYJ010143306.1_pt1 | contig 21266 bp, 19 predicted proteins | sample 7278031 | NCBI WGS metagenome assembly JAAUYJ01 (sample SAMN14350222, study PRJNA611818) | marine sediment metagenome | isolation source: surface marine sediment (1.8m) | place: French Polynesia: Moorea | collected 2018-08 | reverse complement strand
GATAAACAACAAGAGTTAGTAGAATTCAGTCGGGAATTTTGGGTAGAAGATGGGGAGACAACTATTAATAGTTTTAAAGCTATAGGACTTGAGGCAGAGATTATTAATTACTAGCATCATATCTGATTGAATATTCATCAATAATTTACTAAAAAACAGGGAAGATTTTAGGATATTCTCTCTTGGAGAAGAACATTTTTATTATGGTTAATTTAATCAGATTTGATAAAACCTAAAACTTATATAGCCGTCCTAAATAGGTTGTAATATTTTTATGGTAGGGGCGAATCACGTTTGCGCAGCATTCCCCAGGAATTCGCCCCTACAGGAGTCATAATTTTCATGGTTTTTAGCTTAAATTAAATATTATAAAACTTGTTACGATTTTGCTAATTTACGTTAATTATTCTTATTTGTAGGGACGTTGCATGCAACGTCCCTACGTCCCCCACTCCCCTACTCAAGTAAATATAGAAAAGTTTTTGATAAATTGTATTATTCTCCTATTGCCTGCGCAAAGCACTATACCACCTAATTCAATTCTAATTTTGACTATTAATCTTAAAATTCCCATTATTCGTTTTAGAAACAGGCCCATTAATATACATAACTTGCTGCGGAACTCCCACCTCAATACCCTGCTCATCAAACGCCTTCTTCAGACGACGGCGAAACTCACGACCAACCAACCACTGCTGCATAGGTTGAGTCTTAATAATCAATCTAATCTCAATTCCAGTATGAGCAATCTTATCAACACCCAAAACTTTAGGGGCTTCTAAAATCTGATTTTGCCATTGAGGGTCACAATACAACTGTTGAGCGATCGCCTCCATCACCCCCATGACCCGATCCACATCAGCATCATAAGCCACCTCAATAGCATAATTTACTTGTGACCACTCACTAGACAAATTTCGCACCACCCCAATAGAACCATTGGGAATAGTAATTAACTCCCCATCCAGATTCCGTAATTTAGTAACTCGCAAAGTAATAGTCTGAACCAGACCATTTTGTCCATCTATAATAATCCAATCTCCCACAGCATATTGGTCTTCCGATAAAATCATCAGACCAGCAATTAAATCTTTAAGTAAGTTTTGAGAAGCCAGGGAAAGGGCAAAACTAATAAAACCAAGAAAGACTGTTACTACTTGGGTAAAAGTGCCTAACTGATGCAAATGATGGAGGAGCGTCACTCCTAATAACAGGTAAACTATAGCTCTCAGCCAAGCTTTAGAAACTCTAGCCAAGGTAGAAACACGCAAAGTTTGCCGTTTTTGAATTGATTTTTGCTCACTCCACCGCCGAGCAAAAAAATCACTCAAAGCATCCCCCCCTTTGATGCTTAAACGAGCCACCAATAAAAGCAGTAAAATGAAAAGTGGAGTTCCCAGACTAGCTTCTTGTCCAAAACTTAAAATCCAATCTAATGGAGCCCAGCCAACTATTACTTCTTCAGCTCGACTACCACGAATTGTCACCCCAATCATCCAATTACTCCAGGAACGAGTCCAATAAAACAAACTACTTATATAGCCAATTCCCAGTAACCAAATTAGCCATTGAGTCCAAAACAATGTGGAACTGTACAAAGCATAGAGACTGTAACGTTGTTCTATAGATAGCTTGTCAAATTGTGGAGCGATCGCTATAAATTTTTCAGTAATCTTTGATGAACTGGAGGTCTGATTATCTTCAGGTTGAATAGTCTCTGAGTCTAATAAGCTATCTCTAAGTTTTCTTTGTCCAATAGTAACTTGTTTTTGTATCCACCCCAGGGTTAGGCTAGTACAAGTCAGGCCAACTAGAACGAGCATAGCTAGTTGAGCCTGAGCAAGTAGATAAGGACTTTGACGTTCTTTCCAGGCTTGAATTAGCTTATTTTCAATATTTTTGCTGGAGATTTCTACGATTCTTAAAGGTTGAGAGCCTCCAAATCTGGGTCTTTCGATGTCTGCTTGAGTAACCGAGAAAACGATTTCTGGTACATCGTTTTGAGGAAATGTGACTGACACAAATGCAGTTCCGTTGTTCTCGGAAGAAGTAGTAACTAGCTGTTTTCTGAGTTCTTTTTCTTGGTCTTCTATAGTATATATTCCCCGCTTGGGTAAAACCTCTTGAGTATAGCGAGTCATATTCGTCAGGATTTTTTGCGCCTTGGTGTGAATCAACTGGGAGCGGACAGCAGCACTATAGATACTAGCTTGATTGTTGTTTGTGTTTGATTTTAATTGGATAAATGAGGCAATAGTTCCCACAATTTTTCCATCAAGAAACACTGGAGCTATCTCTAAGTTTCCCCTCTTAAAGACAGGGACATAATAGTTAACAGAAATCTCTTCATCGGCAGACATACCTAGACCAGGAATAGTTTGGGCTATAGTGGGAAACTCCCAGGTTAGAGTTAGTGTTAAGACTAACAAAGTAATAGAGAGCAGAAAAGTTAAAATCCGAATAAATTTCCGAACCATAAAAATTATTAAATATCCCCATAAGTAGAGTACAGGTGACACACCTTTATAGGGATGTATGTTAATACAAAAATTATGGAAATAGGGTAGTCATACCCTTTCACGGAAGTTAAAAGTCAAAAGTCAAAAGTTCAAAGTAAGATTTTAGGCGTTGGTTAATAGAGGGATGAAATCTAAGGAGCGTGTTATAAGAAACCGGGTTTGTGGGAAACAGATGTCAGTAAAGTATGGGTATCTAATACAAACCCGGTTTCTACACCGATAAAAATCATAGCCAAAATTACCAATGCCAGATTTTATAGGCTCAAAATTTTTGCTATACAGTAATTTCAGGAAATTATTTCACATTTTAAAGTTTGAAACTATTTGTGACATCTTTAAAGTGAATTGGTAGAAGTGGATAGGTATAATTAAACGTTAAAAAAATTGTAGGGGCGGCTTTAGCTGAAAACCTTGATATTTCAGATTTAGTCGATTAAAACATCCCTAAACTTATTCCATTTGTTTATGCTTACCTAACTTATCCATTCAAATCAATCCTCTGTTAAAAGTCAATAGGTCTGTTTTTCCAGGAAAACCTCGTATATCCACTGATGCAGACCCTATCAAAAAATCTTATGATTAAATCAAAGCCAATTTTTTTCTTAATATAGAATTCTAGAGACTGATGAACAATAACTTACCCGAAAGTTTCTTTTTTATATCCACAGGTGCAGCAACTGGCGCAACTTTCTCTACCACAGTTGGCAACATGGGATTAATAGGTGGTTTTGGAGGTATCAGTATTGGTGCAACTCCTATTATCGGTGCTGGTGCAGTTGTCGGTGCAGCAACATACGGTGCTTTCAAAGCTATGACAAAATCAGATCCTACCGCTTTTGGTTTTATTGGTATGGGTAGTTACGGAGGAGTCGCCCCTTCTTCTACTCTTGGTGGTATGGGGTTGGGTGTTGGGGGAACTGCTTTTGGTATTGGAATGGGAACAATGGCAACTTTCGGCGGAATAGTCGGTCTTGGTATTTATGGATTTTTGCAAGCTATTAACTCATCCCCACAAAACCGAATAGTTGATTATTTTGCAACTTTTGAGCGGATGGAGAGCAAAATTTTAGATCAAGTTTCTTGCCAAGAAGCTTATAACCAAGAGATGATGGAATTAATGGAATTAGCTCCAGTCTTAGCTCAAATGAAGACAAAGCAAAAATTCACCGCTCTGGAAATAGAAGCAAAATTAGAACAACTCCAGAAAAATATAGGTTGTCAAAATCAATCAAATTTTTCTCCCTCACCCTTAGAACCCGTACTCGCTGAAATGGAGACAAAGCAAAAATTTTCCGCTCTGGAAATAGAAGCAGAATTAGAAGAATTAAAGAAAAATATAGGTTGTCAAAATGAATCAAATTTTTCTCCCCCACCCACAGAAAATTCTGACTTACAACCAGAGGAAAAATTAACTTGGAAATGTACAAAAGTTATCAAAGCACATACTGACTTAGTTAATTCTGTAGCTATTAGTGCTGATAGTCAAACTTTTGCCACAGCAAGTAGCGACTCCTCAGTCAGCTTGTGGAATATCAAAACAGGTAAACGTCTCTACACTTTTTTCGGATATTCCCAGGAAGTGCAAACTGTCGCTCTTAATATCAAGACTCCGATACTCGCTAGCGGAGACTTCGATGGAAAAATCACCACATATAATATAGATACAAAAAAACATTGTCAGACTTTTTTCGCTGCCAACTCTCCCACCAGTCATGGAGACTCAGTATTTGCAGTAGCTATCAGTAAAGACGGTAAAAATGTTGTTAGTGGGAGTGCTGACAAAACTATTAGACTGTGGGAACTAGAAACAGGAAAACTCAAACGTACTTTTAATGGTCATACAGATAAAATTTGGGCAGTTGCTTGGAGTCACGATGGTAAAACATTTGCTAGTGGAAGTGCTGACCAAACTATTCGCTTGTGGAATATCAGTAGTTATCAACCCCCGCGCATTCTCCAACAACATTCTGGTTGGATAACATCTTTAGCTTTTCACCCATCTGAAAATATCCTCGTTAGTGGTAGTACAGACTTTACAATCAAAATTTGGAATGTGGAAACAGAGTCGTTAATTTCTACTTTGGTTGGTCATACAGCACCAGTATTTTCTCTTGCTATTAGTGACAATGGAGAAATACTTGCTAGTGGAAGTCAAGATGGTACCGTGAAAATTTGGAGTTTACCCAGTGGAGAACTTTTGCAAACGTTGGCAGGTAGTTATCCCGTAGCTTTTGCTAGTGATGGTTGTTTGGTGACTGGGGGGAACGGCAAAAATATTAAAATTTGGCATCAGGTTATGTCGGATGGTACGTTATCTTTCTCTGGAGAATGGTGGGAAATATTGGGTGTGATACCGAATGCAAATGCGGAAACAGTAAAGTTAGCTTATCGTCATTTAGCTAGACAATATCATCCTGATGTTAATAACAGTCGGGAAGCGATCGCTCAAATGCAAATAATTAATCTAGCTTATGGTCAATTTCTCCAACAGTTAAAGTCAAGAAAATAGGTGTTTTTTTTGACTTTAACTGTGAAAATTTTGATTCTCGTCTTAAACAGACTATTGGCGCGTCAAGCTTAAAGTAGTGGAATAGATTTTTGACTAAAAGCTTTGAAAATTCAGCATAGTAGCTCTTTTCCTAAAGTAACATTTAAGGCTTGACAAGACACTATAGACTATATTTATTTATATTTTTGATATTTTACAGCAAATTTCGGAGATAATGATGTAGATGCTAAATGATGAAAATATTGTAGTGCGGGAATCTTGCCCGCTTCGGGTTGTACCTCACGGGCAACGGGAAGACCTGTAAAAGTCTGTTACAAATAGACATCTCCAATAATAAAAAATCAAATCAATTAATTATCATATAGAAAACATCAATTATTTCTCCGTGCTCCCTGCTCCCTACTCCCTGCTTCCTCTTTTCCAGCAGAGGTCTAATGATTCTAAGTTTTTCCCACACTCCTCTACTCCCTGAAACTTGTCGGTAACTCTCTTTCCTCAAACACCTCCGCCAAAAGCGGGGAAATATTACTATTCAACTTACCCGCTCGAATAAACTCAGCATAAGTTCCCGCCTCAATATCCACCAACTCCTCCCGCAATAACTCCATATCCAACTCCACCAACTGAGAATGTTCCGCCTGCATCCGATCAATTTTCTCCTGTAACTGCTTCAACTCTCCCTGCAAAAATTCCGCCTGATAGCGATAATACTCTGGATCAATTTCTTGCTTCCTCACCAACTCAGACACATAATTAAGTACCCGCTTAAGAGCAACACGACGTGCAATCGTCTCCATATACTCCTGACGTAATGGTTGATCACCAATTAAACCTAATATTTTCAACATTGACTGAGTGGTCAAACCTTGCACCAATAAAGTAAACAATACCACACCAAAAACAACTGCAGTAATTTCATCTCGACCAGGCAATATCACAGGTACACTCAAAACCAGGGCAATAGATACCGAACCTCTTAAACCACCCCACCAAAGTAATGTTTGTTCTTTAATATCAATTCGGGAGTCTGCTACCAAATTACTCAATGTACTCAAACCATAAACCGAAATTGCTCTCGTGACAACTACTGCCCCAATAGCTACTAATATTAATACTATATTATCTGCCAAAATCGAATATTGAATTTGGTCACCTATTAATAAAAATACGATTGAGTTAACAAAAAATGCCACAAATTCCCAAAATTCACTCACTATTAATCTAGTGCGTGGGTTCATCCCAATACGAGAACCAAAATTACCTAAAATTAATCCTACCGTAACAACTCCAATAACTCCCGAACCCCCTAATTCTTCTGTTATTACATAAGTACCATAGGCAGAAACTAAAGTTAATGACTGTTCCACCAAAGGTAAATCAAAACGTTGGGTAAGGTAGGAAATACCAAAACCAATTAAACAACCAATACCCACACCAATACCAACAAAACTGAGGAAAGTTAATAAAGTATTTGAAATAGAAAATTTATCAATAATTCCTAGAGGAATTCCTACTAATAAAGTAAAAGCAACTACCGCAACACCATCATTAAATAAACTTTCTCCTTCCATTAAAGTCCGTAGTCGTTTACTCGCTCCCAATTCTTTTAATAAAGCAACAACAGAAATGGGGTCTGTTGCAGATAAACTAGCTCCCACCAAAAAAGCGATCGCCAATGGAATACCTGTGAAAAAATTCAAACCATAAGCAATACCAACCACAGAAATTATTACACCGACAATGGCAAATAATCCGACGGGAATTAAATCTCGTTTTAAGTCTCGCCAATTTAGATTCCAAGCTGCTTCAAACAATAGGGGAGGCAAGAAAATTTCCAGAATTAATTCATGGGATAAACTGACTAATCTAACATCAATAAATGCCAGAACTAATCCCACAATTACTAATAGTAAAGTAAAAGGTATTCGGCGAAACCAACTAAAAACTCGTGAGAGAGTAGCCACACTCAGAGACACAGAAAGAACTAATAAAAATTGTTCTATATTTTGCTCAATAAGTGTTTCTTTGACAACATTTTCTATAGCCATAAATATACTCCTAAATCCGCATAAACTTAACTTCGCTACAGTACAGCAATCATAAGTAATTCATAAGTAATTTGTTACAAATAATTTAGGATTGCTATATAGAATAAGTAATGAACAGAAAAAAATATGTTTTTGGGTATATGAATTAATTAATAAAACTCCTATGTAACTTTCAATTTATTAAATCAAAAACTGTTTAATTAACAGGAATTTAATACTGTATTTAGATGAATTACGAAAATTTATGTATGTCATATATTAGTCTCCCTATCTCCCTATGAATCATTGGTATAGACTTTCTCAAGCTCCTGAGATACAGTTATCTTTTGATATTTTTATTCCCTGTTCCCTCAAACACAAAAATGAGTGTACCTCACCAATATGGGAATTGCTATAGCAAGCTTTAAAATATCTCATATTATTAGCTTCTTCCATCTTCCCTATTGCTTATTTTTTAATCAACAAAATACCGACTGTTATCTAGGTTTAAGAAACAGTCGGCATTTTAGCAAAAAGCTGAGGTTGAATTTACGCTTCCTTGTTTAAGAAGTTTTGCAGTTGTCGGATGGCTATAGCACCAATATTAAAGACGGCCCAACCACCAGCAGCGAGTATAGGTAATAAAACAATTAATAAACGAAAGTCAAAGTCCATTTACTCCTCTCCTGAATATTTTTAAAGATTTATCTTTATTTTATAATTTATCGTAATTTGATCATTTTGCGCTAGAACTTTTATCAACCAGGAATAAGATTCAAAACTAAATCCATAAAATTAGAGATAATATAGATTTTTGTTTCTAGGTCTATTCATCTCCCCCCTCTTCCCGGAGGGCTAATTCTTTGTTGTCAGAGAATATTTGCAACCCTATATTTTTTGAGTCCTCTACTTCCCACACTCCCCACACTCCCCACACTTCCCACACTTCCCACACTTCCCACACTTCCCACACTCTCCTCCTTTTTTTCTAAGCGTGACAATAAAATGTCTCAGTCCAGTAGAGCTAAGTAAATCCAATATCAGTTCCCTTACCCCCATGAACCAAAGCCAACTTTTCATAACGTTCAGCGTGTTCAAGCAAATTAGCAGCCTCGGTATCTGATATGTCCCTAACTTTTTTCGCTGGTACTCCCACCACCAAAGACAAAGGAGGTATATCCTTAGTCACAATAGACCCAGCTCCCACTATACTACCAGCCCCAACTCGTACACCATCAAGGACTACTGCACCAATTCCAATCAGGCAACCTCGCTCAATATGAGCCGAGTGAATCACAGCCCTATGGCCAATAGTAACGTAATCTTCCAGAACAGTTACTAAACCAGGGTCTCCATGAAGCACAGCACCATCTTGGACATTGCTATGGTCTCCTATCAAAATTTTTTCTACATCCCCACGAACTACAGCCCCATACCAAATACTTGCCCCTATACCTACCTCTACTGTTCCCATGACTATAGCGTTATCTGCCACAAAGGCTGCTTTCGATAAGTCTGGGGGTGGCCAGAATGATGGATGATTTGACTGATGTTCGTTAATATTAATCATATTTACTTGTTTTCATCGCTTTTAGGGATTTTATCAGAACGACCCTACTCCATAATGTAACGTAAGAGTTGAATTATTTTATTAGCTCTTTTGTCGTTGCTGCTACCAGATTTTTCCAAGCTTTGATCAAGCTTTTATAATTAAATCACTAGTGAAGCTTATAAATTATGAGCCAATTTTTTTCCAACCCCACTTTACAATATCCAATTTTTGGCCCTGAAATACAATGTCCTCACTGTCGCCAGACAATACCAGCTCTCACTTTGACAGATACTTATTTGTGTCCTCGTCATGGTGCTTTTGAAGCTGACCCAAATACTGGTGAATTGTTTCATCTTCAGTCTGGCCGTCACTGGCGTCTATGGGATAATGAATGGTATCGGCAACATACTCATCCTGATGGTATTAGATTTGAAATCCATGAAGCCCTGGACCGACTTTATACCCAAGGTTATCGAGCCACCCGTTTGACCATCGCTCACAGATATCGGGACTTGGTTAATACTTATTTAGAACGTAATACCCCCTGGCACCGTAATGCAGACTCTTGTCAACCCAAGCTTTATGGTTTACCTGTAGAATTTAGTCCCGACTCTGAAGCTCAACCTTGCTGGAAAGTCATTAATTTTAAATTAGAAAAAGAACAAGGAGTTCGTGAAAGATATCCTTATTTTCGATTATTTGAGTAGTTAAAATTCATCCTAAAACTACAGTTAAAAATATTATTTCATTATTTCTGAAATAGAATGCACCATGCTTCAATTCGGACGGCAAATATTCACCGAGCGATCGCTTTCTATGAAATACTTGGTTTTATTGTTTGTGAACGTTTTACTACAGGCTACACTTTAGCTTGTTGGATGGAAGGATTAAATGGACGAATTGAATTAATTCAAATTCCTCAACCAAAACCTGCACCAGATGCTTTTGGGGATGAAAATTATGTAGGATATTATCATTTGTCATTTAATCTAACTGAAAATGTTCCAGATTTAGCCGACTGGTTAAATTTAATTAAACAGAAGTTTGACTTAGCAGCGATAGAGCAGCCAGAGATGTTTCAACCATTAAAAGTTCTCTTAAAACCTAACCAACAAATGATTGGAAATAATGTTTATGAAGTTGCTTTTATTGCTGATAGTGATGGTTTACCTTTAGAATTTATTAGGTTACTTTAAGAAGGTTTTGAGTGTTGAATATTTTAGAGACAGCAGTTTTTAGGGTTTTCAGGTCAAGCTTAATTACTGTTAGCTGTAAAAACTTCTATCAATCTGTACCTAATATACTCTAAAATTTCTGTAATCTTTAAAATTTTCTCCTAAATATAGTTATGAAAATGTACTTTATTCAGGAGTTACCTTTTCTCTAGAAACATAATTTTTTAGGCATCATTTTTGTAGCACTCTTTTTTAAAACTGGTATAAATCATACCAAATCCGCTGATAAAAACATACTTTTGTTAAATCCTTCCGCATCCTTATGCCTTCTACCTTAACTTACAGTGCTTCCCGATGTTATGAGGTACCACTATCGCGGGCAAGATGCCTCTGATTAGGGACAAGATACCCGCACTGTAAGAAATTAAATTCACGCCTTGCACATCATCAGCCCGAAATATACTGTATATTTATCAGAGAATTAACTAATTTTATCTAGCCTACCCAAAATTCAAAAAAAAGTTTCTTTGCCGTTAATTTACCACCTAAAATATACAGATAAAAAAATATGAAACAAACATTTCGTAAACTTCACAAAATAGTTGCTCCTATTGTTTTCCTACCATTATTTGTAACAGTAATTACAGGAGTAGCCTATCGACTTGGCAGAAATTGGTTTGGATTATCAAGAGACCAAGCACATATTTTAATGGCAATACACGAAGCCGAATATTTAGGAGACGACATCAAACCCTTTTATGTACTTTTAAATGGTATTGGATTAATGTGGATGTTAATCACAGGTATAATGATGAGTGGCTTATTTAATCAAAAGAAATCAAAGCAAAATACAGACTCAAAACCAACAGTAACTTAATCATAAACTACTTAAAAATCCAAGCTAATTCTCATCAAAACAATAATTAGTCAAATGCTCTGTATTACCTCATTTATAGAATCTCTGAAACTCTCAACTTTGTTCCTTAATATTTTATAAATATAAGTAATATAACTGCTATAGTGAGAATCTCTCCTGACAATCTCTTGCTTCAACCCCAGGAATATTTCAACTCTTTAACAATGCCTCAAAAAATATGAACATCTTTAGTAACCTACTTTCAATTCCAGTCAAACCAAAGCTACCACCTCTTCAAAAAAAACGAGGTAGAGGCATAGAAATAAAATCAAAACAAGAAATAGAAACCATGCGACAATCTTGTAAAATTGTCGCTACGGTACTCAAAGAAATTGCCGAAATTGTCAAACCAGGGATGACTACCGCTGACCTAGATAATTATGCAGAAAAACGGATTAGACAAATGGGGGCAATACCAAGTTTTAAAGGTTATCATGGCTTTCCTGGTTCTATTTGTGCCTGCATTAATAATGAAGTTGTGCATGGTATTCCTAGTAAGAAAAAAGTCATTCGTGTAGGTGATGTTGTAAAAGTAGATACTGGAGCTTATTATCAAGAATTTCATGGTGATTCTTGTATTACTATTGGTGTAGTAGAAGTCGCCCCAGAAGCAGAAAAATTAATTCGTGTGGCAGAAGAAGCAATGTATAAAGGTATTGAGCAAGTTAAAGCAAATGCTTATTTGCTTGATATTGCTGGAGCGATTCAAGATTATGTCGAAGCAAATGGTTTTTTTGTAGTAGAAGAATTTACAGGTCATGGTGTGGGGCGAAATTTACACGAAGAGCCTTCTGTATTTAATTTCCGTACTCAGAATTTACCTAATGTGAAGTTGCGTGCTGGTATGACTTTAGCCATTGAACCTATTCTGAATGCTGGTTCTAGATTTACACGCACTTTATCAGATAGGTGGACTGTTGTTACAGTTGATAATTCTCTTTCTGCTCAGTTTGAACATACAGTATTAGTAACAGAAACTGGTTATGAAATTTTGACTGATCGGTCTCTAGTTAGATGTTAGCTTTTAGTTAGTAGATATTAGGTTTTAGGTAGATTTTTTCTACGGAAAATTTCTGGTCTAAAGCCTGCCCTTTTAAGGAGAAATAAGAAGAAGCGTCAATCCTCTTCTTTTCAAGGAGAGGTAAGATAAAATCCGGTTGAATACTGATTATATAGTTGGCAGAGATGGGGAAGTGGAGAGATTGAAGACTGGAAGTAATTATAAAATTATTAACATACACTGTATAACCGGATTCTCTATTAATTATTAATTGTTAATAATTAATAGTCGAACTACTTACTATTAAAATTATAAAAGCTTAGATTGGATTAGATTTAATGATATTAATTGATTCCCTAAAAAATAAATAAGTTCAAAATTTTATTATAAAAGTAAAAAATTTTCAAGAGTTGTTAACCGTATATTATGGCAACTGAAATAATCATCAAATATAGCTAAACTATAAAAAACAGTACAACTAAAATAATTTATATATCTGTATTAATTGCCATAGAAAATTATTAGTAGGAGAAACCTAAAAATGTCAGGACGACTATTATTAGTAGATGATGAACCAGGATTACGAGAAGCCGTACAAGCTTATTTAGAAGATAGTGGTTTCACCGTAGAAGTTGCAAGTAATGCTAACGAAGGATGGGATATTCTACAATCCAATTTGCCAGAATTGGTAATTACAGACATTATGATGCCACAAGTAGATGGTTATCAATTTCTGCAAAAACTTCGGGAAGACCCAAGATTTCAAGCATTGCCAGTATTATTTCTCACCGCAAAAGGCATGACAACAGACCGTATTCAAGGTTATCAGGCAGGTTGTGATGCTTATCTATCTAAACCATTTGACCCAGAAGAACTAGTCGCCATTGTCGAAAACTTATTACAACGTCGTGTAGCAGCTAAAACAACCAATGAAGGAGAAGAGAATTCCGATATTGCTGCTTTAGCTGGTCAAATAGCAGAAATAAAAGCAATGCTGATGGGGAAAAATTCGATCGCTCAAACACCATCACCAATCAAAATAGATTTGACTCCAAGGGAACAGAGTGTTTTAGACCTAGTAGCTAGAGGACTAATGAATAAAGAAATAGCTCGCGACCTGAACACAAGTGTCCGCAATGTAGAAAAATATGTGAGTAGACTATTTACCAAAACAGGCACTAATAGCCGCACAGAATTAGTTCGCTATGCTTTAGAACATGGACTCACAAATTGAGTTAATTTATATTTAAAACAGCTTTAATGATTAGGTTGGAAAAGAGACATTCCCACCCTATAAACGTACTAGAATATTACGACCATGACTATCAGTACCACAGGTATGAAGTAAACCATAACTAGCACTGAGTATTTTTACCTGTTCTGTTTGCTTTGGGCTAGGATACCAAGGTTTAGTGTGGGTGTAACCATAGTAAGTCTCTACACCATCAATGCCTAACTTAGCTGCTGCCCTAATTAAATCAGTAGCCGATCGCCGATAACGACAAGGATGAGCCAGCACTGCTAAACCACCTGCCTTTTGAATAGCTGCAATCACATTAGCAGCTTCATAATCACGACCTTTAACAGCTTTTCCTTTCAAATAGGGTTGTAAACTATGGTGTGCTGGGTCGAAGCCATATCCCAAAATATGTACCTCAATATTAATTAGATGGGCATTTATTTCTACCCCACTCCAAAGAGTAGGTGCAGAATGCTCATTATCTGGATGAGTAGATTTCCAGTTTTTCAACCAACTTTTAGCTACTTGGTAACCACCAACAGTATGATGGTCTGTAATGGCCAAACCTTTGAGACCGATCGCGATTGCTTGCTCCATCAATCTTTCGGGTTTTAACTGTCCATCCGAGTAGATTGTGTGCATATGAAAGTTATAGAAATTTGGACAGCTATCGGCATTAATAGTCTCAAAGACTTCCTTGAGTTTAGAGAATTTATTGGCCTCTCTATTAGTTGAGTCTGGAGCCTGAGCTATATTGATAGACATACATCTTAATAAATTGTTACTTTATCCAATATATCTAAATTTTTATAATTTTTATAGAAAAGATACTAATAGATTTTAGTCAAAAATTATAGTTTTGGTTTTTAATTAAAATACCTATTTCTGATGAATAAAATTATCTTTAGTTATTGTGATAAAATCTCTGAATATTAATACTTATAAGTGTATTTGTGTTTACTATTTTCCGTAAAAAAATAATTAATGGACTAAATATTAAATAGGGTGGGCATTGCCCACCCTAAGAATAAGTAGGATGACCCTGATCGGAAATTGTAGCGAACGGATTAGTATAAATAACCTGTTTCATGTTTAATATCCTACTAACTTTGGTCATTATTGCGAAAGACCCAAGCCAGATCCAATAGTTTTGCCCAACGCTTTTGTAACTGTTTAGGAGTACAGTTAATAGCAGCAGCGATCGCCTGTTCAGTTTCACCAGCTCGCTTAAGGTGTAAAATTTGCTGTTGTTCGGGAGAAAGTTGTCCTCGAAAAGCTTCCCACTGAGGAGAAGTCATTCCTAACCTTTGGTCAAGATCAGCGCCCAACCATTGATGAACCAACTTCCAATTTTGAGAACGAGCGAACTTTTCTACATGATACTTAAAACGTTGCTGTAAATAATCCCGTTGGCGAGAAGTCAATCCTAATTCTTTATCAATATCAGATGCTTGATAATCTTGTAGCTTCAAACGTAGATAATCAATACACTGTTGTTGACCTTGAGCTTCTAAATAAGTTACCAACTCAGCAATCACGCGATCGCGTAACACAGCCTCAGCAGGGTCAACAGTTTCAGAAACCATTTGTTCCCGTACCTGTTGTACAGCAGAAGAGCGACTATAAGCTTCTGCATCTTCACCCTTGGGAGACTCAACCGCCATTTCAATATCGAGAGCAGTTTCAGGGGGTTGACCCTTAGCAAAGCCCTGAGCCCGCAGCACAATCAATCTTTGACGATTTCTACCAGGTAAACCGATTTGACGCTTGGAATACTGCTCAGTGAATGCCATATACTCAGCCAGCTCTAGTTTGAATTTAGGAGTATAATCTTGATCTAGACTATGCTCCCGGCGGAAAGCTCTGAGAGACTCAATATAAAACCCTTGTAAAAAATCTTCAATCAAGTTATAGCGAGCTTGGAAATTTAACTGGGCTCCAAAAGAAGCAATATGGCGATAAATCATCGAAGCCAATAAAGAGTGTAACTCAACGCGACCTTGCTTAGAACCAAGTTTGTAATATTGCAAACACTTTTGTAAACGGTGGCGAGCCAAACTGAGCTGCCAAGACTTAACTTCACCAGAATCTTGAATCCGATTACTCTTTAAACAAATCCGTTCTACTTCTCGAGCCATCCGCATCGTTACAGTTTTTGCACCTGCAGGCTTACTTTTCACAGATGCTTGCAATTCGTTTAAAACTACTGCAGCTAAGGCATCGGTATCCATTTCTAGGATAGTATTAGCTTCAGTTTGACTTTCAACTTGGCTGTTATTAACTTTTGGAGCGGAGTTGTTAGCTAGGGAGTTGGAGGAGCGAGCGATTTTAACAGTCATTTAATTTACCTCTGGAATAATGCACTGAAGTCTAGGAAAAAAGAATGTAGAGTGATAAAGTATTGGTCTAAATCTGTGTGATTTGTTTCTTTCCTCTACACTTACGACTATAAGAGAACTCAACTCTGTAATTGCAAAGGAAAGTTCCACTTTTGTAATGTGGTTTTACGATTAATAGCCAATTAAGGAATTAACTTTTTGAGATATAATCACTCAGCCCCTATCTTCTAGATGATGAAAGCCTTATATATTCAAGCTTTTCACCTTTTTCACTCAAACTTTGCTCAAGACACATCCCACCCACACCGAATGTGACAATCCTCAAATTGACAGTGCCACCTGTGTTCCAATGACACAAGTGGCACATACTAAGTCAGAACTCAGAAGTCAGAAGGTGGGAAGTTAAAATCACTTTTCCTGCACCCTCCCCATCTCCCCCACACCTCACACTTATCCTAGTTAACTAGCCAATTAGAGCTGTCACTGTTTCAACTCCGAGACCTTCCCTAATCAAACTTGGTTCTGTAGCAGTTAACTCCAGGATAGTCGATACTTGATATCCAGGGTCAGAACCATCATCGACAATGATATCTACCAAATTTTCGAGACAATCAAACAATTCTGCTTTGCCAGTAACTGCTTCTATTTTGACTGGAGCCATTCCTTCCGCGTCACTGGTAATATGGGCCGATGTAGAAATGATGGGATTACCCAAAGCCTCTAATAAGGCCAAGCAAGCTTGATTGTCTGGAACCCTAATACCAGTTGTTTTACGTTTTGGACTCATTACCAGTTTTGGCACTAACTTTGTAGCTGGCAGCACAAATGTGTAGGGGCCAGGAATTAAACGTTTGATGATTCGGTAAGCTGAGTCACTCACGATGGCGTAACTTGCGATATTAGATAGAGAGGAACAGAGGAATGTCAAAGGCTTGTCATTGGATAGTTGCTTAATGTTTCTAACCTTTTCTACAGCCGATTTGACATTTAGGTCGCAACCTATGGCATAAACGGTATCGGTGGGATAGAGCATAACTGCCCCATCTTTAAGAGCGTTTGTAATCTGTTCTACGCGCCTTTGTTGGGGGGTATCCGGATGAAGTTCGTAAAAAATTGCCATGTTTTTCTTTTAGATTTTAGATTATATATTTTAGATAAAATCTGAAATTGTTGGTTTATAAACTTTAAGCGTAAATTTGTGGATAGATTCCGCGATAATCATAACTATAATTGTCATTTTGTCGGTAAATTTTGAATTTAGAATTGAGATGAGGCTTGCTCTGTTTTGACTCGTCCAGCTATTCACCCTTTTTAATACTCCCGTAAGGGTTTAGTCACCAAACCCCTACCGATTTTTTCCTACCGATCCCTTTCACCTCAACTTGGTATTTTTCCATGAAAAAAATAGCTTATCTAGAATGTCCCACTGGCATCGCTGGCGATATGTGTCTGGGTGCTTTAGTCCATGCTGGCGTTCCTATAGCATATTTAATCGAAAAACTCAAGCTTCTCGGCGTTTCTCAGGAATATAAATTAAGCACAGAAAAAGTCCATCGCAATGGGCTATTAGCTACAAAATTTCATGTACGTTTAATTCATGCAAATCCTGAAGATGGAGAACCCCTAACGTTTGACCACCATCACACTCACGATTCAGAAAATCAGAAAACTACAAAAAAACACAATCATTCTCACCATCGTCATTTGCCAGAAATTGAAGCATTAATCAAAACAGCAGGTTTACCTAAACGTGCTGAAGCTTGGAGTTTGGCTGTATTTCGCAAGTTGGCAGAAGCAGAAGGGGCCGTACATGGTATTGCCCCAGAAAAAGTGCATTTTCATGAAGTGGGGGCGACTGATGCCATTGTTGATATTGTGGGAACCTGTTTGGGTTTAGATTGGTTGAATATTGACCAACTGTATTGTTCGGCCTTGCCCACTGGTGGAGGTACTGTGAGGGCCGCTCATGGTCGATTACCTGTACCTGTACCTGCTGTACTTAAGCTGTGGGAGTTGCATAATGTTCCAATTTATAGTAATGGCATTGAAAAAGAATTATGTACTCCTACAGGTAGCGCGATCGCTTGTACTCTTGCTAGTGGTTTTGGCCCGCAACGGTCCATGTCTCTGAAATCTGTAGGTTTAGGTGCGGGTTCTCGCGATTTAGCTATCCCGAATATTCTGCGTCTGTGGATCGGAGAAGGGAATGTCCAGACTCAAGACTCGAAACTGGCAGAGTATTATGCTCCGACTAATGAAATGCCATTGGTGGAAACCGTCTCGGTTTTGGAAACTCAAATAGATGATTGTAGCCCGCAAGCGATCGCTTATACTTTTGAAGCTCTCTTTGCAGCGGGTGCATTGGATGTTTTTACCCAACCAGTGGCGATGAAAAAATCTCGCTTAGGGGTGTTACTGACTGTTATTTGTCCACCAGAAAAGTTATCTGGTTGCGAAGAAGTCATCTTTAGAGAAACTACAACGTTGGGTATTCGCCGCTCTAGTCAACAACGGGCGATTTTGCACCGAGAAATTCATCAGGTGCAAACAGAGTATGGAGTAGTGGGGTTAAAGGTAGCAAAGAGGGGAGATAAGATTTTTAATGTCCAGCCTGAATATGAAGATTGTGCTACATTAGCTAGACAGCAGAATATTGCTTTGATGGAAGTGCAGAAAAAGGTTTTGCAAAGTTGGTATCGATAAGATTCAAGAATTAACCCGCGCTAAAATAATTAGGGTTTGCTGAAAAAAAGCAGAGTGTGGGAAGGGTGGGGAGACAGAGAAAGTAGGAGAAAGAATTTTTCCTTGCACTTTTTTTTGCTCCAAAAAGACTAGAACCTTTACTTGTCAGTGCTTTGAGATTTAATCAGCAACCCCTAATATCAAATCTGGTTGAATACTTACTATATAGTTGGGGAGGTGTGGGAAGTTTGGGAGGTGGTAGATTAAACATTAAAGTATAGTTATAGAAGCCATTTGGGGTCTATTGAAAAATAGACGGTGTGATGGGGAGATAGGGAGATAGGGAGATGGGGTGTATGAGAATATTTTTCCATCTTTTGGTTGTATTTCCTATCTCTACAGACGACTCGTACCTCAAAAATTTACCTCTCGGCAAAGATACACTTAGGGGTTCTATAAACATATATCGGATTCTATATAATTAAGTTAACTATGACAAAGTAAATCAAAAAAGATGTTTAAATTGGTAGTGCATCAGCAAAGTGTGGGATAAGTAATGACAATTCACTTTAAAGATTTCACAAATATTTGAAAACTTAGGTGCTAGGTGTTCTACCAATTTGAAAAAATAATGTTACAAATAATTTTGTCAATAAAAATGCTTTAACTCAGATATATCTTTGATAAACAAGAATTATTTCAGAGAAAAAAAATGAATAAGCTACCTCTAATGACTAGTGAATATTGGCTATTAACTACTAGAAATGACCGCGCTCCTTTGTAGCAAACATTTATAAATTTGGTATTAGATTTGGACTTTGGGAAACAAATCAGTTAGCGTAATATTTACACTAACTACTCAAACAAAGGTTTAAAGACAGAATCAAATCGGGAATTATCTTCTTTTCCCATATTATTTATCATCCTGAAAAGCATAGGATGGGTCTGGTTCAATTTCTCCACCAAAACAAATATCTAACAGGACTTTCTTGAAGGGAATGAATAACCCTTTCCAACTCATCAATAATGTCCCTTCTAGTCATTTTTTCAACTGCATCAATATGAGCTTCACTTCCCGCTTTTCCGTTCATATTTGTATTGAGTTTTTTTCTGACTATCAGTAGCTATAGGAAAAATCGGTGAAGCAGATTCTAATTTATAATAATAGTAAAGTTTCTGATTTCTATTGACTTGATAACGAATGATATGACAATCACGAGGAATTATTTCTCCTTCTCGTTCAATTTTCTTAATTTTCTGCTTCATCTTACGAATTAAACCCTGAATTTGTTTCCCTCTAATAGCTGCTGATTGAGTGGTTTGCTTGGATGTTTGTAAGGAAACAAACCCATTAATATTGGCCATTCCTCTTCAGTAGTCTGCGCTTTACCAGAACGAATAGCCACAGGTAATGTACCTTGGGCTATTCCCTTATTAGGGAATAGAGTTCCCTCATCAGAAATAGCAATTAATATTGGCAATAAACAACTTGAAAAAATATTTGAAAGTCGGAGTCAGTCGAGAAATTAATTATCAGTTTTAGTCGCTGATAGCCTCTATAGTCAACGAGATTTTCTCGGCGAACAAGTTAAGCAAAAAGACTTAATTACTATCACGATAATCAGAAGTAATCGGGTATTTTATCGTCAATTTATCAGGGAAATAAATCAGAAAAGAAACTGGGGACATCCCCGTTGGTATGGAGATAAATTTGACCTCAAAGAACAGAATACTTCGCATCAACCCGATGGGGTTAGTCAATCAATTTTTACTACTAAAAAAGGTCGTCAACTGACAGTAACGATTTCGGGTTGGAACCAGATTTTAATGAAAGGAACTCAGAACTATAAAATGAATCGTTATCCTTTTACTTGACTACGAATTACGATTACTGATGAAGTCGGTAATCGGATTAGGAAACCCATGTGGTTAATTCCTATTGGTTCACCTATATGAAGAGTTAAGTTTAATTGATTGCTATGAGTCTTATCGACAACGTTATGACATGGAACAACTGACTCCTATTTTGGGTAAACAAAGATTATTGATGACAGCTGATTCAACTCCAGATTTTAAACATGAAGAAAATTGGTTCAAGTTAACATTAATTGCTTATGTTAATTTATGGGCAGCTAGAAATTTGGCGTTGGTAATTGGTGGGATGATTTTCTACTAGGGGTGATACTCACCAGTTACTCTGGTTAAATCTTTAGAGGTATTAAAAACAGATTACTTTTAAAGTTTCATCTGTTGTTTTACCCCGTCCTTGGGAACATTATTTGAAGACTAATAAATCAGTAAAAATTACTCCTGGTTTAGTTAAAAGATATTTTTATCGAATAATTTAGACTTTGGGTAAAATGGCGAAATCTCCCAAACTTCGAGGTTATTCTACCGGACGGATTAAAGGATATAAAACAACACCACGAACTCCTAATCAAGTTATCATCAAAGGCAAGAAAAATCCAAAAAACAACGAAAAGTTTCTTAGGAGTCAGCGACAACTCTTAATTATTGCTATTTTTCAGTGATTAAATTCACTGGAGACAGGGAGATATTTTTCCATTTTGGTTAGGGTAAATATTACGCTAACTAATTTTTTTGTCCAAAGTCAAAATTAAGTGTTAGGTGGTAGGAATGAAAGAGAACAAGTGTGAATATTTCTATCCTTTGGTGTCCGGATTTTACTTTAACAACCCCCGCAGGATATCCGCCTCCGCGGGCACAAGGTTTACCCTCGCTAAGGCGGGGGAATGTTATGCTTGAGAAGACTTCAAATATTAACTAATTAACAAGGTTGTTAAAATTTATTCGTTGTATCAGCAGCTTTTTTTCTAGTTTTTCCTATTATTTAACTACACCCTACACCCTATATCCAAGATTGATAATATTTGTAACAAACATTGATCAAGCTTGGTATAAGTTATTCCAGTTTCAGGGAGCGATAATGCTGAAGCAACGCTCCTCGATCGCGCTTCCCTGCCATTTGTGGTCCTTTATTCTCAAATGCGAGTATGAACCTAAGTCCAATTAAAAAGTGTCAAAAGTATCAGTTTTTTGCTACAAGTTAATATAATTTTTATAAAATACTATAAAATAGCTATGAAAAAAGTATCAAAGTATAATAGTTCACCACCACCCACCCAGGAAAACTCAGCAATTATAGTAAGTATTTTACAAAGATTAACAAAGCTACAAATAGATACTACTATAGCTTCTGAGTTAATGAAAATTTCAGATACCAATGAATTTCAGCTTGGTGATGAGCTAATCAAAAATGAAGATGATATTAAAAATTTTATTTATT
>JAAUYJ010201472.1_pt1 | contig 21273 bp, 16 predicted proteins | sample 7278031 | NCBI WGS metagenome assembly JAAUYJ01 (sample SAMN14350222, study PRJNA611818) | marine sediment metagenome | isolation source: surface marine sediment (1.8m) | place: French Polynesia: Moorea | collected 2018-08 | reverse complement strand
TTTCCTCCTCCTCCTGCCTTTTTCTGCCTATTCCCCGGTATCCCCTTCCTTCCATTCCAACCCCCTCCAAAAGAGACGCCGGCGTCCACCATTCAGACGCGGAGGAGGAGGAGGAGGAGGAGGAGGAGGAGGCCCTTTCTTGGGCGGTATCCCCCTCAGGAGAAAACGCATGGGGAATTCTCCTCACGTACGTTACAGAGCCTCCTCCGCCTCCGCCGCCCTTCTCTCCTCCGATTGCTGCGGTGAGCGAAGGAGGAGGATCTTATACGCGACACACGAGGTACCTATACAAAGCGTATAGCATAGCCCCCAAACGTGAGGGATCCGGAGGGGGAAAATACTTCCTTGGGCGCATTCTTTTTCGCGCAGGAAATGGGAGCCCGCTCTTATTTTTCGGGTGCACTTTTCTCTCCATCCAGGGTTGGGTCCGGCGGAGGCGGCGAACGGAAAAGGAGGGTCTCGAATTGAATGGGGGGGAGGCCGGAAGGGGGAAAAGATCGAGGGGGGGCCGCGCTTGCAATAGTGGGAGGAAATAGTTTTCGCGATGTTGTTGCTGCCGCTTGTCCCTCCTCCTCCTCCTCCGTAGTGGTGGCGAAAAGGAGGGAGGGAGGGAGGAGAAAAGATGGGGCTCACGAATTGTGTTGGCGCTTCCGACTGTTTGGAGTGTTGCAAAGTTCCTCTCGCCTCTTGTTTTTGTTGCATCGCGGTACTCTCTCCGTTCCTATATGTATGCATCCCCTCCCCGTTTCGGATGCACTTCAAATGCACTGCTGGAGACGACAACAACAGCGATACCGGACAACGTCTGTTGAAATGCACACATCAACTGTTGGTGCTGTTTCGAGGGAGAAAAAAAAGCCTATACGAAGGGAAGCCAGAGATGGAAACCCCTTAAAAGGCACGTAGGTTTCTTGTAGTTTATATAAAACCTTTTCAGTGCAAACAGCATGAGTCCAGTTGTTCCCCGGAGGGGACAGACACACGGACGCCAAAGTGCAAAAAAGGACAGGCAAAAAAAGAAGCGTCGTCCGACGGAAATTTATCTTTTTCCGGAGGACTGTATGCGCGCACCCATCACCGCTCTATTCGAGAAGAAATATATTCCTTTCCCTTTCTTTTCCTCTTACTTTTATTTGTTCTTCGCGCAATTTTTATCGCGAAAGTTAGTGCCCCTTGCAAAGCAAAGGGAAGGCTGTGTGGACTTTGTCGGCGGCGGGCGACACAAAAAGATTCTGCCATACATTTGGGAACCAGCCGCGGACGTTCTTTCCCTTTCCCCGGCATCGACGAAGAGGGGGAAAAAGTTGTATAATTTGGGAAAAATAGCGCCGTCATCCAAGTGCCAACTTCCAGACATGGCCTCCCCGCCGCCGAAGCTTTCCCCTTCTTTTCTCCTCCCCCCCCAACCGCGAAAGCCGAATTTGACATCCCAGCGACGGAAAAAAGTTTTCCCCGCCGCCACCGCCGCGAAAAAAACAGGACACAAACTGCTACTTTCGGGAAAACAGCCACTGACACACAACATAGCAACTTTTTTATTTTCAAAAAAGGATGGCAAAATGAAAAACTCTGTTGCTTGGCTTCTCTCTCCACTGTAGCATCACGATTCCTACGAGCGCACGGCAAAAGAAATATTGTGCACATGATTTCCTCGAAGACTTATCTTGCAAATTGGGCCCTTACCAGACCTTTTTTTCTGCACATTACTTCTGTTGGGACAGATAAGGGACTGAGAGTGACGGACAGAAGGTTTATCTACTATAGAATAGAGTGAGGGATCCGGGCAATGACTCCTCCTGTCTAGTCAGACTCAATTATTAGCGTCCCTTTTGTCTTTTTGCCGACGATCTGCGTCTAGGCGCTAGGTCACTCACTCAGTTCGGTCCTGCTACTCTTGGAGTGAGCCAAGGTGACCCCTCGTTCCGACCCCCCGATATAAGCCTGAGCGCCCACCTGCCTACCTGCCCAGCGGCAAAGCAACGTCGCACATGCGACTTCTATTCCCGGATAAATATAGGTAAAAAATCACAAAAGCGTGCTTGGAAAAAATTTCCCTGAGGGGGGAGCTTAGGGCGCAGGCGATTATACACACACATCATTCACATGCTTGCTGGGATAGTTTTGGGAGAGGGTTTGTTGGAGGGGGGGATTATTTTCTACCTGCTTTGGCTCCTGGGACTCTCCGTCGGCCAAAGCTCCCTCCATCCAAAAGGGAGAGAGAGCAAAACTGTTCAAAGCACTTGTTTTTACGCAGCAGTAGCATGCCTTTTTCGGTCGGAGGCGGCAGTGAAATCTGAATGCCCAATTGAATGTCCCTGTTCTGCCAACACGTCAAAAGAGAGAGGCGAGGCGGCTGAATTCTCACGGGGAACGAATTCATGTTCTCGGAAAAAATATCCGCAGAGCAATTACGAGATGCAAATACCACTTGTAGTTCTTCTTCCCTCGCTGAGAAAGAAGCCAACTCCCCTGGGAGGATGGACTGGAGCGGGAGGGAGAGATTCCATCCGAAGTTGCCGGGAGGAAAAAGGGATTGCGCACTGCGCCAAAAAAGGAGGGGAAATATAAGTGAGCGGCCTATATCGTGCGCGGGGGTCGTGGCGTTTTAGGGGGAAGTGTATAAGAAACGGGGGGAGCACACTCACGCATCTGCTTCCCCCCCACTTTCCCGGCGGCGGCCGTAACCCTATCAGGAAATTACGTGTTGCTGCTCCGCAGTCGGATCGGAGGAGGAGGAGGAGGAGGGAATGTGACAGTAAAAAGGAGAAGTGAGCACTTTTCCCCGGCTTTTGCCATAGATCCGCACTTTTTCCCGGGAATCCGAGATGGCTTTTACCTTATCAGTTTATTGAACATTCCAGGTGAAGCCGACGCCGCCGACGCCGCCACGATGGCCTCCTCCTCCTCCTCGTCTTCTTCTTCCACTTCGCTGAGACTCAGGCGGGGATGGCGCGGTCGGCTTCTGACGGCGGCGTCGGCTCTGGGGCTGTATCTCTTCGTGGCGGCCTTCTTCGCCGTGGGGAGGGTGCAGATGCAAAAGGGATCGCAGCAGGGGCTGATCGAGGGGGGAGGCGCGTCCTCGGGGTCAGGCGGTGGAGGGAGGCAGCGGAGGGTGGAGCTGGGGAGGCAGCTCAGGGGGAACTATCAGGTACAGTGATTGGAGGGGGAAGACTTTTCATACGAAACATGGAGCAGCAGCAGCAGCAGCAGCAGCAGCAGCAACAGCAGCAGCAGTAGCGGACAGAAAAGCAAAAAAATCCCGCAATTAGCAAAAAAATAATTAAAAGTACTAACCAAATAAAGAAAAATAGCAACAATAGCTACTGTAGTGAAAAACAATAGTGACAGCAACAGCAGCATCCCAGGTCCATAAGACCGTCCATTTACATCCCCCAGTTGGGCAACAGCTACGCCATCCCCCAGCACCTGTTGTCCTCCTCCATGTCCGGTGGTTCCGCCTCCGCCTCCGGCCCCGCCGCCGCCGGCGCCCTCCGCGCAGTCCCGGTCTCCCACCTGACGCCGCGGAGACTCCGCGCCTCCAGACTCGGGCCGAGCATAGAGTGGTGCCGAACCCCGCTCGCGCTCCTCCCTGACCCGAAGCACAGGCTGGTCGTCGCGCTGGCTTCGTTCCCGGGGTCGGGTAACACCTGGCTGAGGTACCTGGTGCAGCAGGCAACGGGAGTCATGACGGGAAGCGTGTACAAGGTACACATTCACCAATACAAAAACACGTCGACAATCCATAATTTCCCATTCAAAAATTCAATACTTCTACAGGACTACGCCCTGATGAAGAACGGCTTCCCGGGGGAGAGCCTGTGCAGCGGCGCGGTGGCCGCCGTCAAGACGCACGAGTACGGCCCCGAGGCCATCGCCCCCTTCGACCGGGCCGTCCTCCTCGTGAGGGAGCCGTTCGCCTCCATCCAGGCCGAGTTCAACCGGCGTTCGGGCGGGCACGTCGGACACGCCTCCGCCGACAAGTACAGGAGGGACGGGGGCGCAAAGTGGCGGGCGTTCGCGAGGGCAAAGGCCGAGGAGTGGGCGAGGATGAACATGGCGTGGCACGACGCGTTCGTAGAAAAGGGGGAGAGCAGCAGCAGCAGCAGCAACAACAACAACAACAGCAGCACTGCAGCGCCCAGCAGCAGGTGAGGGAAAAATCATCAATTTCCTGGGGCTTTTCTGGAAGCTAAATATTTTTTTCTCCTTCTGCAGCTCTCGCCTGTTGGTTGTCCGTTACGACCACCTGCACGACCACACTGAGCGCGAGCTCCGGCGGGTGCTGCGCTTCCTCGAGGTCGAACCGGAGGCGGAGAGCGCGGTGGAGTGCGCCCTGAGAAGGAGGGAGGGAATCTACAAGCGGCCGCGGAGGCCGCTCGGGTTCGACCCCTTCGACTCCGAGCTGAGAACGCTGCTCTCGGCCAAGATGGAGGAGGTCTACTCGGCGCTGGGCATCGGCCGCCCGCCGCCGCCGCCGCCCACGGTGGCTCAGCCGCTGCCCCCGACGGCGACGGGGCGGCCTAAGACGCGCTCGGAGGAGCCGCCGACGCCAAAGCCAGCGTCAATGACGGCCGAGGTCGTCTAGACCAAGGTCCTGGACCGAACAATCCTCGTGATCTTTCAAGTGACTTACGTGATCTCAACACCAGCGCACATTTCAGAAAAAAAATTCCTGGATATCCTCAGAAAATATCGCGCATAATGCGGGGTGTCTGTGTGAGCAGAATATCGAGGGGGAATCGAATGAAGCCAAAGCCTCCTTTTCGTGTCGTGAATCTGTCTGTGCGTGCAACGAAATATGCTGATATTTTGATACAAGAGCTAGAACCCAAAAGAATGGGCGCATCCCCCCCTTTGCTACTACGTATACTACGCCGATTCTTCTCAGTCCTTCCCCCCGCCCACCAGTCAAGAGAAAACACCGCTATTTAACCGCCGTCGCAAGCGCCGTAAACCCATCCAAGTCATGCCAGAGGAAAATAAAAGTGAAGCCGTAAAAGAAGCAGTTTCGCAGCAACACTCCTCGTCCATCGGAAGCAACGGGCGGTGGAATGGGTCCCGAGGAGTAAATCTCACTTGTGACGGGGCCGGGAGATTTTTCTTCCTTTCTTTTCCCACACTCAAGGCGCCGTACTGTGCTTTTGCACACCTCTCGCCCTCCCCTCCCATTCTTGAACAAACAGAGGCCCCCCCCACCCTTCCGTTACCAAACTTCCCCACCCGCCGCCGCCCTTTCCGTATCGTCTCTCCTCCCCCTCTTTCCCCATACCTCTTTCTCGGTAGAAGGGAACGAGTAGGTGAAAGGCGGCCGCCGATTCTGCGAAGAAAAGCAACGAGATTGAGCCCTGGTTCTTCAGGGAAAGAGAGTATCGGCGGGCATACGTGCATTAAAAACCTTTACTGCGAATCCCTCCAGCTCTGTACCACTTCTATCCTCCAACTACCCTCAACTGCACCCTCCCCCCCACGATGGCATGCAAATACACTTTTCCCGCACTCCCTTTTTCCGTTCGCAGTACCGCACAACAGCTTTCCCTCGATCGCTGCGTTCCTCATCTCCCAAGGGAGGCCGGGGAGGAGGGGAATTGCTTAATAGGAATGAGCTTTCACGCCTATTTCCTCTGTGAGTGCTTTGCGGGTGTATTGGGTGTTGGAGCGAGGAGCGAGGATGAAAAGTGGCTCTTGGCGCCACCGCCACTGCTTAGAGGAGAGAGAGAGAGAGGATGATAGAGCCGCCGTTGGAGTAACGTATCGCCTCTCTCTCTCTCAAGGATGATGCGAGATGGGATCATCGGCGATTCATGCCTCCGCCGCCGCAATCGAGAGGAGGGGAGGCGATCGAACCAACATGCCCAAGGGAGCAGCGAGGCGGCGGAGCATGGAAATAACACGGAGGCGGTTGCGTACATACCGGTAGACTGCTAGGTGCACTGTACACTGAGTACGGAGTATATTTGAGCTTGCAAAGGAAATTGGGATGGGGGTGTTTCTTCCAATTATTACTTGCGGGATAGGGGGACTCTGCATCTTGTATACGTGCGTAACGTGAAAGATTGACATATAATTTTGTCGAAATTCATTGTAGCTGCTGTTAAAAATATGCCGCAGGTACGTCGCGGTGTTGCCAGACAACGGTTTCGTACACTCACCTGCAACAAAAAAAACAACTTTTCCTAGCTGAATTGCTGCTCCGGCTAGTTTTCAAATCATCACTTTGAAGACTCTTTCGGCTCGAGCCTGGTGCCCTCCATGGTGAAGGGCGAGTATCCAGACGAAGTTAGCAGCTCGGTCATTGACTCCAGCAATTCCGGAGGGCACATGTCTTCCAGGTCTTTGTACACTTTTGTCCATTCCCTATGGAAGGAGGAAAATGAACGTCCGTATAATCTTTGGAGGGCTGTGTCCGACTTACGGGAATATCCACTCCATGACGATGTAGCCTATGAAGAGGCGCGGGTGGGCGAGGGCCGACGGCGACCCGGTCAGGGCCCTGCACTCGTACTGCTCAATGTCGATCTTCACCACTGCTGACAGAGTGGAAGACGCGTCATTTCGGGCTCCTGGAAATGGCAAACTGAAGGAACAATCTGTGCCTTAGATTAATGCGTTTCGCCACCAAGTTTTCTCTCACCCAGGATGGCGTCCAAGACGTCTCCCAGCAGGACGGAGTGCACAAGGTCCTCCCTCGCGAACCCCAGGTCCGGAGTCCCGAGGTAGCTCCTGTTGTCGGGGGACAGCCAGCTCCCCCCGTTGTTCCAAGAGCTGATCCTATAGGGTGGGTGTACCGAGATGCGATCTTCAATCCGTTTGTGGGACATTGGTGGCTCAGGGTATCTCTCTCACTGCAATCTGCTGAGTCTCCGCTCCCTGTCCAACGTGTTTTGCAGGAGGTGGAGGCGCGAGAGAGACCCGCCGGGGGTGAGGAAGGCGGCAAGAAACATCTACATTTAGAAAAAAAAGCATTTCGTGCAACAAATGCTGCCACCAACCACAAAGCAAGCGGGGGAACAAAGTTTGCGTGATGATAACCTTGACGAGATCTCTCGTCTGTGGCTCCAAGGCCCAAGTGATCCATTTTCTGAAAGAGCACCATTTTTTATACGTATGCATAGTAGAAAATTGAAAGTAAGCATCACCTGGCTGCAATGGGCAAGGCGTGAGTCCCAATGTTGGCGCCCAAGTCCACAAAGATGACTCTCCCCTTCTTCCTCTTCCTGTCGTCGTCCTCCGCCAGAGATTCCAAGAGGCTCAAGAGCAACCTGTGGGAAATTTCGATGATTGCCTTTTCCAGACAGAGCAAAGGAATGAAATAGTCACACTCGGTTAACTCCACCTCCCAAGCGCCCCCATCGTGGAAGACACCTACACGTACAGCAGCCCATCAAAGAATGCCAACATCAAAAAACTGTTTTTGCTGGCATGGCGCACCTGACACGTGTATGTCCTCGTCCTGGGGGTGCAGGCACACCACGTATTTGGGCTCCTGCTCAAAACTCATTTTTAAAATTCTGCGGCCCCTTTGTCCACTCTCAAATTTCTAACTCTTACCCCCAGCGCAGAGACCTTCTTGCACAAGGAGAGGTTCGTCCCCCCGACCTCCCTATCCGTCGCCTCCAAGTACTCTTCCAGTCCGAACTTATTCACAAAAGCTGCCATTCCATCGTCCTTCTTCCTCGAGAACACTTGGGGGCCTCTTTGATTTTAAAAAAACTTTTTTTATCATTCGACAAGAGGACGAAAAGCTTTTACCGGAAGGAATAACGACTCTTTGAAAAATACGTAGCATTTATTAAATATGAAACCATACCTCGACAATTGAGCCAAGCCCAGCATGAGTAACCCGGTCGAAACGGCCACCACAAGCAGCAATCGGTGTCGTAGAGGTGGAAGGAGTCTTCCGAATAACGAAGAGTAAGTTACAAATGGTTGGAGAAACGCCATTCCGTCATCCTCGGAAGAAAGTGGGAACGAGTTTTCGGCGCAGCAGCGGCGGAACGACGACGAAGAAGCAAAAATATTTGAAGGCAAATTTGGCTCCATTAAAGAAAAGGAAAGATATCCGGCGCATTCATGCAACAGTGACCTGGAGAGGAGAAAATATTTTGTCAATTGAATTGGAAATGGAAGCGTCTCGTGCTCTTAATTCCTTCCTTTCAGTCCTTTTTTTCGGAGCGGAACTATGTACTGTACAGGCTACAGCGCGTACATACTGTAGCGGCAGAAATGTGGTAGAAGCTAAGTGTTAATGGAGAAGAAGAACGCCAAAAAATCTCATTCTATCAAGCTTTATTTTTTTGTATTGACGGTGCGATAACGAATTAACAATACGCATCATTTCAAATACTGTGACTCTGTGCACGGTAAGTATACTTCAAAAAGCCCAATCGTGCAAGCAGCAAACTGCCTCATACGTGACATAATTATGATAGCATTTTCTCTTTTCAGCGCGTCTTCCTCTTCTTGACGGGCACCTCCTCGGGCTTGCTCCTCTTCTTCTCGAACATGCTCCCTTCCAGCCTCAGCTGGTGCACCCCTCCCGCGGAGTCCCCCACCGCCACCGCCACCCCCCCGCCGCCGGACGGGGCCGCCGACATGGACGTCGCCGCCAGCCTGAGCGGGAACTCCCCGACCTGCACGGGCTCCTTTTTGAGGCCGAGGGCCCACGCCTTGACGGAGCAGTCGGGGCCGGAGGCGGCGGTGAGCAGCAGGTCCGTCGTCCCCTTCGACGGCGCCGCGGCGACCGCGGCCATGGCAGCGACGGAGGAGCCGGGCGGGTGCGCGGGGAAGGAGAGGGGGTAGTCGCCGTCCGAGGGCAGCACCATGACTCGCCCGTCCGTGTCTCCGACAAAGACGTCCCCCCTCGTTGAGGCGGCCGAGGAGAACCAGACGGAGCAGTTCTTGTCCGCCGCGGAGAAGGGCAGGGCGCACCCGTGGAAGCTGGCCGGCTTGGGGTTCCCCTCCATCAGCTTGGCGACGGCCGGCACCACGCTGGTCGCGTTCGACTTGAGGACCTCCGTGGTCTGCTTGGTGACGAACTTGTTTGGGGCCTCGCCCGCGGCCTGGGTGTTGAACTCGAAGTACTTGGCCTGCAGGACCTGCGGGTCGGTCCCCACGGAGAAGAGCCCGACGCTCAGCGCCACCTTCCTCCAGTCGGTCTTGACCCTCCAGGCGGAGAGGGAGAACGCCTTGAGCGGCAGCGGCTGCTGGTGGACGATCTCGGGCTCCTCCCTCTTCTCCTTGCCTTCGGTCAGGGCGACCTTGTGGACGTGCAGCCTGTTCCTGCTGGTGACGGTGAAGACGAGGATTGACCCCTCCTTCTCGTCGCACCACTCGGCGGCGGCCTCGGAGATCCTCTCGATCCTCTCTCTGTCGCCGGCGTTGCTGAAGAGCATGGGGTTCAAGGGCAGACTGCTCTTATACAGCACCTTGCAGCGCTGCTGCCCGACGGAAGCGACGGAGATCCCTCCGTCGGAGGCCACCGCCACCACCAGCTCCTTGTCCGAAGAGGCCAGGGAGGAGACAGACACGATTCCCTCGGCCAGTGCGGGGGAGTCCTCGCCCTCGGCCGGGGCGGAGTCGAGGTCGCACACCCTGAGGGTCCCATCTCTGGCACCGGAGTAGCAGGACAGGGATCCGGGGAAGGGGGAGGGTGCAGAGGCGACAGAGGTGACCGCGCCCCTGTGGCCCACCAGGCGGGACACCTGCACCGACCTGAAGACGTTGTAGGCCAGCAGCTTGGACCCGCCGTCCGTGACTAGGAGGAAGGTGTCAAGGCCGAAGGCGGCGTGGGCCGAGGCGGAGCTCCTCTCTCCTCCCGGGCAGGGGACGAAGCGCAGCTCCAGTCCCTTGCTGGACCAGACTGACACTCCGCCGCCAGAGTGGTGGCAGGCGAACAGGTCCCCCCTCTCCGAGGCCCGCACCTTGGACACCGGCCCCCTCGTCGTCTCCCGGCGAAGCTTGACCAGGATCTTGAACTCCTCCCCTTCTCCCTCTTCCTCCTCCTGCTCGTCAGTCTCCATGCTGTTGTCTTCCTCCGACTTTGACTCCTTGACCCGGCAGATGACGACGTCAGAGCTGTCGGCGGAGGCCACCACGCAGAAGTCGTTCTCCCCCACCTTGGTGAAGGCGATCGCGGTGGCCCTGAATCCCTCCAGCTTGCCCACGCCGTCGCAGTCTCCCGCAAAGTCCTGTCGGGCGAGCGGACACAGCCTCGAGTTCAGTCCCACCTTCCACAGGGAGACCTCGCCGGAGGAGGAGTCGCAGGAGAGTAGGAGCTTGCCCTGCGAGTGCACGTCCACGTCGGCCCAGCCTCCCCTCCCGGACATCTCCACCAGGTCCAGCGGACGGTCGTCCCTCACCTCCTTGCTGCTGGGCGGGGAGGTGCCTTAGTAGGCGGCGTAGTTGCCGTCCGTGGCCGCCAGGAGGGACTTCTTGCAGACCCCGTCCTGGCGGAGAACTCCTACGGCCAGGGCGGTAACGGAGCTCATCGGGGGTAGTCCGGAGAGGCGCCCAACCACCGCCAGCTTGGAGGAGGGGGTGTAGACCACCCGGAAGGCCTCTCCCCTGGCGGTGGTGACTACCATGCCGGCGTGGCTGCTGACGGAGAACATGTCTCCCCCTGCTCCCCACGCCTTGCCGTCGTCGCTGGTCTCCAACCAGTCAAGGAATCCTCCTTCCCCCTGATGGTCGTCTATGGCGTTGAAGTCATCGCCCCACCCGCAGGAGGTGACGGACGCGATGCCCTCCCCTTCTCCCGCACCGACTGCAACAACCATATCCGACTGCTCCTTTACCACTGCCAACCCGTCGCCCTCCTTCCTAACCACCACCACCCTGAGTAAACCGCTCTCGTACCCAACCGCCACCGGCCGGCACCCGCCGGGGAGGTCGTCCTCGTTCCGCGGAAGGAATTCCACCGTCGTCACCCGGTCGAAGTTGTACCTCAGGCTGTCCTCCACCTGTCCTTCCTTTTCTTCCTCTTCCTCCATTTCCTCATCGTCGCCGCCCAGGCCTGCCTCTCGGGTCTCCAGGCTCTTGGTGTCCACGGCGCAGACGGGCTCCTCTCCGCTGTTGAGCGCCCAGGTCCTGACGGTGCCGTCCCTGCACCCGACCACCACCCGCACGTCATCGCCGTCCCTCTCGTCCAGGTCCATGGAGAGGACGGCAGAGCCAGAGGCGGCAGCTCGGAAGGAGGTCACCTCGTCGCCGATCTGGCTGTCGAAGACGCGGACGGTGCCGGTAAGGTCGCAGCTGAAGATGCGCCGGGCGTCGCGCGTCAGGCGGACCTGGAAAAAACAAACCGGAAGTAGAGATAATTGATTTTTTCGAATTCAAAACAAAGGAGACTTACCGCTTGGACGGACGACTGGTGTCCCCTGAGGACTGCCTTTCTCTCCAGACTGGTGAGGTCGTAGATCTTGAGCAGTCCCTCCCAGTTGCCCACCACGATGCAGTCCTTCTCCGGGTGGTACTCCACGGCGTTCATGGGACCGTTCTTCTGGCGGATGCAGCTGGTCTCCTGCCTCGTCCTGCCGGCCCAGATCTTGATGAGCCCGTCCCAGCCGACGGAGACGAGCGTGAGTCCGTCTGCGCTGGCGGCGAGGCCGGTGAGCGCCCTGGAGTGGGCCCTGGGGAAGGAGGCCAGGCGCACGCGGGCGTTCAGGTCCCAGAAGGAGAGTGCGCCGTCGGCCGAGCCGCTGGCCAGGCAGGTCTCCCCTCCGCTGCCGCCGGGCAGGAAGGCGAGGGCGGTGACGGGGGCGGCGTGGCCCACCAGAGAGAAGAGGTCAACGCCGCTTTGGGCCAGGCAGACGATGACGCCGCCGTCGCTGAAGCCCTGGGCGGCCAGCAGCTCCTCCGGGCGGATCGCCGCGGACCTCTCCACCACCATGGCGGTCATCTCGGCCGAGGGGCGGAAGTTCTTGGACGACCGCAGCGGCCTCTCCGAGCGGGGAGGGCAGTTCGTCCAGGCGAAGGTGACCGGCGGGACCAGGACTCCGCTTTCGTCCCTCTTGCCGCTCTCCAAGCATGCCCTGGCCTCTGCAGCGACAAAGGAGTCTGGGGCATCGCAAGCGGCCAACTGCACAGTCAGGCAGGGCTCCCTTAGCAGCTCCCTGTCGTTCAGGCGGATGAAGGCGAGGAAGTCCCTGACCTTTGGGGAGGACGAGAAGCGCTCCTTGAGAGATCTGACCTGGACGTGGATTCCCATGAGGTGCCTGGTGAGGGCAGGCAGGATTCCCGCGGTAGCGCACCGCTGGACGTACGCCAGGTCACAGAGAGTCTCTTCCAGGTCCTTGATCTGGCCAGACCTGGCCAGGTGGTACGGCAGGGAGTCCAGGACCAGGGGATCACCGGGCACCACCCTGCGGTATGCCATGTTGAGGGTGGCCGCCAGGGCCCTGTGGATCAGGTCCTCCTTCCTGGCCCCCTCGCTGCCGCCCAGGTACTTCTCTCGGACCGCCTCCTCGTAAGGGCCTGGCTTCAGCAGCAAGAGCCCCTCCATCAGGCTCTGCTCAGTGGGCTGCAGGAAGCCGTCGAGTACATTCAGCAGAACGGAGAGATTAGCTGTGGGTAGGAACTCCTCAGCGGTGGGAAAGGAGCTGACGAGGCACTCTCCAACTTCCCTAGACTTCTTCTTAGTGAAGTCTGGCTTCTGCGCGAGGAGGCTGAGACACCTCATGGCTTCCCTCAGGGTGAAGTCTGTGAGGCCGCTGCCAGAGGGAGCGCTGACGGCCAGGATGGAAAGGGCGCTGCTGACACAATCGGAGCCCATCTCGTCCTCGCATCTCGAAAGGACCTGCAGGAGGAGCTCCCTGGCGGTTCCCCCGGCCTCCACCAGCCGCTGTCCCAGCTCCTCGAAGATCCCCAGGCCGGCCACCTCCGTGGTGAGGAGCCTTAGATAACCAGCGTTTCCGGCGTCTCTCTTGGAGACGACGTGACCGAGCTGGTTGTCGAAGGCACCCTCCTCCAGCCTCTTACCCATCTGTCCGAGGAAGTGCCTGGCCAGCGACTTCCTCTCCGGCATGTCCAGGGCGGGCATCCGGAAGACGGAGTGGCCCGTCTCCTCCTCCTTCCTCTGCTGGAGCTGCTTGGACCAGGGGCTGCCGCTGTAGCTGGACACGACGACGATGACCCCCTTGGGAAGGGCGGGCGGGAGCCACTCAACCTGGCTCTTGGCCGAGCCGGAGTGAGACGAAGACGTCTTGCCGAAGTCCTCTGCTCCGTCCACCACCACCAGCAACCTCCCGTTCTTGTTGGCGGATGTGACGGCGGAGGCGGCCGACATGAGGAGCGACGCCACCTTGACCCCGAGGGCCTTGAGGTCGGTCGGCAGCTGGAGGGACCTGGAGCCGGTCAGCCTGCCCAGCTGGGTAGCCAGGTAGCGGAGGAAAGCGACCTGGTCCCTCTGCCCCGAAGGAGGGACGGCGCCGGCGAAGAATGGGACGCAGGCAAGGTTGCGCTTCTTGGCCTGGGAGGAGAGGTCCTTGTAGATCTTGCTCAGGACTGAGGTGGCTCCGCTGCCGGGCTTGCCCTGCACTTCCACCAGACCTCCCTCCTTCTCGGCAGCCTCCTCCACCATTTTCCTGATGGCACCAGTCACCTTGGCTCTCGACACAAAGTGGTGTCTGACGAGGTCGGCACAGAAAGCCTCCTGGTCGGACACATTCAGTTCCCTACCGTCGCATTCGTTTACCTCCTCTTCTTCCCTATCCTTGGCAATCTTTGACAGCGCGTTCCACAGCACGTCCACCATCCTCTGTCCGAACTCCTCCAGTCCGGCAGCCACTGGCTTTCCCCCGATGACTCCTCCGTACCTGGACGGGTAGCCGTCGAACACCTCCATGCCGCTGCCCCTGATCTTGTCCTTCAGCTTTGCCAGCCTGGAAGTGTCCCCGTCGCTCCCGCAGGCAAAGTCGGAGGCCTGGGTCCGGTTCAGCTGGGCCGTCAGGCGGTCTCCGTCCCTCAGGAAGAAGAAGGACTTCCCGGCGGCTTCGATAACGTCCTCATCGCAGTCGTCCATCAGGCCGACAGTTTCCATCTCGATCTCTGTGACGGACATGCTGCCAAGCTCCTCCAAGCTCTGACTGCTCATCCCTGTCTTGAGCATTTCAAGAAGTTCCTTGGCCCGCCCGTTTCCCCTCTCCACTTCCTGTTCTAGGAGCTTCAGGTTGAACCCGGGCTTCCACCCGTATCTCTCTCCCAGCAGGCCAACGAAGAGCTGGCACTTCCAAGCCTCTCTCAGGCAGGCGAGGACTTCGGATATTCCTCCTCCGTCCTTCCTGGAAGCGGCCAGGAGAGAGTGCGAAGCGCCCATGAAGTCTTCTCCTTCGTCAGAGTCCGTGGTGGTGACTCCCCACCTCAGGTCCACCATCTGCACGTCCAGGTGCAGCGAGCGGGCCCTCCGCCTCAGCTCGGGCAGGACGTACCTGTTGAGCAGGTCCCTCTCCCCGTGCATGTCCCGGAAGGTGGAGGAGACGAAGATCCTGATCCTCTTCCACTCTTGTCCGCCACCGCTGGAACCGTCTCCGGCGAGCTCCAGCGGGAGGACGTTCTCGAAGGGCCTCCGCACCGGCGGGGCCAGCCTGTGCCTCCTGTCGGCAGACTCCACCATCTCCACCTGGCCGCCGTCGCTCAGGCTGGCCATGCACTGGAAGATTGTCTCGCTGAAGCCGGAGACGAAGAAGTCGTTTGGGTGCTTGTGGTCGTCCTCCTCGGCGCTCCTGACTCCCCTCCTGGCCCCCTCTAGGCTGACGCAGGCGAGAACCATGTCAGGGTTGACCAGGTGGCGGTAGCTCCGGGAGAACTTCTTGAGTTCGTCAAAGTCTCCTCCGGTGGACTCCACCAGACCAGGGAGGACCACCAGGTTGTCAATCCAGTCGCGGTCCGCCAGCATCTGCCAGAGGAGTCCGCCGTTTCCCTCCAAGACGGTCGACCCCATGCTGCTGCCTCCGTTCCTAAGCCTCCTCTCCGTCACCTTCTCGTCCAGCAGCTGCACCCCCTTGAGCAGCGAGTCCTTGGCCTCCGGGACGTCGGCGGTCAGGTCCCCGGAGCCGACGCCGCAGTATGCGACGAGGCGGCAGTCCTCGGAGGAGGAAGCGGCCATGAGGGCGAAGAGCAGCGCTGCCTGGCGCAGCTCAGTGCCCTTCCTGACCACTCCCTTGGCGCCGCCAAAGTCCTTGTCCATGTCCTTGCCGGTGGCGACGAGGACGAGGGTGCGGCCCTTGAGCGGAGGCACGTTCTGGGCGGTGGCGACGGCAACGGCCTGCTCCAGGGCGCGGCGGAAAGGAGCGATGGCGTCCTTGTTCATGGTGGCCTGGCGCTTCTTCAGCTTGGCCAGCTTGATCTGCTGGACGTCCTTCTCCTCCTTGGTCAGCGCCTCCTTCCTGCTCTTGAGCCTGGGCTTGGTGTTGGTCAGCGTGGAGGTGCAGAACCTGTCCAGGTCGTCCAGGACGTCGAAGGCGGTGAAGAACCTGAAGGGGAACATCCTGCTGCCGGCCACGGCCTTCTCGTTGGAGAGGTACTTGCAGACAGCTGTAACGTGTTCCTTGTCGACGCCGGAGAGCACCAGGTTGCGCAGGTTGCGGACGGAGGCCATGTAGGGGAGCTTGCGGTTGTCGATGAGCTGCTCCCAAACCCAAGCCTTGTTGCCGTGCCTACAACGAAGAGAAGAACAAATCGTTTGAAAGTGTGAAAGTAAAAACCTTTCTCCCCAAAATTTGGCGGTCTATCAAAGGAAGGAACTGCGCGATGAACACTTACTTGGCAATCTGGGTTTCCCACGTCTCAGGGATCGGCAGCTTGATCCTCTTCCCCGCCTTGGACTTGTCGAAGTTTCCAGGCAGGCCAGAGAATCGGAACGCCTCCTCGTCCGTCGGATACCTGAAAATTCAAGTGGAGAAATAGGGGTTAGTTTGCTCAGAGCAGAAGTACGCTAAACACTCTCTTTCACTATTCCCAAGAGAGAGAAAATACTGGTTGGAAATGCGCATAACATCACAGTACCAGTTGGGGAAGAGAGACACAAAGTCCTCAAGAGCAAGAGAATTTGAAGCCGGCGCCGAAAGTTGCCTCTCGTTCTAATTATGTGCGAAACTTTCCGAGGGGGAGAAGACAGCCCAGCCTCGAAAGGCCCCGGCAGTATTTAATGGGCAAACTTCGCTGACAAGCCTCTGGAGAACTCCTCGCTTCTCGGAAAGGCTGCTTCCCGTACGTACGCGCAAATGCTACAAAGAACTACGAACGAGGGGCAGAGGAAGCCCATTCCCGAAGCGAAAATGGAAAAGAATGCCAGATTGACATTGGACAGCCACTCACTTCTTCCCCAGCAGCGCCATGACGTGGAAGACCGGGCTGTTGATGTGCAGGAGCCTCACCAGCCTCTTGAGGCTGAACCCGCGCGCCCGGAGCTCGTCGCGGCGCTTCCGCTCCTCCTCGCTCAGTCCGGCGCAGTCCTCCTCCTCCTCCTCGCCTCGGACGCTGGTCCCAGCGCTGGACACCGAGCGGGAGTCGTCGTCATTCCAGTCCGGGGAACTCCCCCAGTCATCCACGAGCGGGGCCTTTGTCACCCTGGGCGGAACATCCTGCAATATACAAGAGTGAGAAGATCAATTTCGTGATGGAGGTTTTTTGTCCCCATCCCCATCGGAGCCTTTGCGGATAAGAAGAGGTACCAAAAGTTGGAGATGAGAAAGGAAGGAGCCAGCCCTTGTGCCTTCTTCTTCTTCTTCTTTTTGCTAACAAGATCTGCCATCCGCCCTTTCATCTTTTCCTGGCCATCAAGAGGCAGCGATGATGAATCCCCCCCCAAGAAAAGCATGCGGCTCACGTACTTCCCTCCCCTCCCTCTTCCTTCCTCCCTCCCTCTCGCCTACCGAAATTTGGCTCAAGGGAACGATGATTGACGAGGACCGAAAGACCGACTCCCGCGGAGCGGAAGTTATAAAACGGGGGAAAAAGGCTCTCAATCAAGACCCAATTTCCACTCTCATCAACCTATAGCCCGAAGCACATACTTTCGATGGGTACTGTACACAAAGGCGAAGGTAATGTAAAGCAAGCAACTCACCCTCTTCTTGGGGGCCTTGTTGTGCTTGGCCAGCTGGTACTCGTCAAAGTCCGGGAACTTTGCCACCATGGCCCTCCGGAGGGCGGCCGGCAGCGACCCGGCGGCGGCGGGCTCCAGCCCGGGCGCCGGGTCGAGCCCGTCCGCGCCGGGGCCGAAGGTCTGCACCAGGTCCGCCACGGCCACCCAGTCGGTGGGCAGGCGCACGGCGGCGGAGAGGTAGCGCTGCAGGTGCGGGCGGCAGGACGGGTGCGCGGCAGACAGCGCCAGCAGCAGGTTGGAGGTGGTCCGAAGGTTCAAGTCGTGGTGGCAGTAAAGGGCAAGCTGAAAAAAAGAAAGAGAAAGGCAAGGTTGTTTAAAATGGCCGTAAAAAACAGTTTGCAAAGGCACGCCAGCTATGCAGTTTCATCCCCCCCTTGTATACATAGTATTCTGTGTACTGTGCTTGGCCGAGCGCGAAGGGCAATTCCGGCGAGAAAAAAAAGAGGCTATGGAAGGGCCGGCCTCCTTGGAAATTTATCTCCTCCCTCCGTCTTCGTCTTCTCCCCCTCATTCCCCCCATCCCCTCCTTTCCTCCCTCCATCTCATCTGGAATTCCTTGCGGGGGGAGAGCGAGAGGGGAGTAGAAAAAGGGCCTCCGGGATGGGAGGGGCAAAGAGAAAATGAAGGTCCGTCCAAAGGCTCGCAAAAGACCAGCAGAGGTACGTGGTGCACGGTGGAAAAGAGGGGGAGGGGAGGGGAGAGAAAGACCAATTTGTCCGATGGAAATGGAATTAAAGGGACCCCTGGTGCTTTGGCAATAAATGACCCCCCCCCCTCCTCTCTCTACTTCGTAAAGTAACGGAAGTCGCTTTCGCCCGATGGCTAAGAGGAGGGAAGGGGAGAGATGACTTCGTGGCGGCGCCGAAATTCAATTTCAAGACCTGTAGTTTCCTCCCGAAATGTTTCTCAAAAAATATCGTCACGCAGAGGCCTCCCGATGTTTCGGATGCCGCAGCCGTGAGACCAAGGCAGAATGCACAATTAGGGGAAGAATATTCCGCGGCCATCTGCAACGAAATTCCGTCTCTCCGTTTTGCACAGGGGAAGGTGACAGTAACGAGCACGTAGAGGATCTGAAGACAAAACCCATCCTCCTCCGCTACTCGGAGTCAAGAAGCCTCACGGAAGCTTGCCACATAAGCCAGGAAGCAATTCAGGAGAGGAGGCGAGATTTTCCCGGCATAAAAAGTGGGTGGAATTTGGGAGGCAATTCCCGAAATTCGGAATGAGACAGCGGGGAGAGGGGGGGGGGGAGCTAATTTTCCAGGGGGTGAGGGGGAAAGAGATGCAACGCTCCATGGGGGGATCCCAGCCTGCCGCTTCCGCCGCCGCCGCCATTGCCGTTAAAGTGGAAGTTGTTGCCGGGAAGAGATAGTGGCGGAAACACGGCACGTCCCTCCTCGGGCTAGGAACCGCCTGCTGGCGAAAATTGGCAATCCACCTAAACTGCCGCCTCACGCCGCATCTCTCCGTGGGGAGGGGGGCAACTTTCGCCGCTTAATCTTGCACCCCGCAAATAATTCAATAGGCTTTCAAATTTCGAATTCTATCTCCTCTATTTTCCCTTCTTTGTCTTACGCATACTGGTAGGAGCAGAAAGGCTCCTTTCTTTTTCTCGGCGCTCCTCCCCTCCCTTCCCTGACAAAATGGCTCGGAAAGATATCCTGTTATGTTCGGTAGATTTCCCCTCCATCCTTGAAAGGAGGAGGGAACCGGGGAAGGGAGAAGGGGAAGGAGGAGTAGGATCCTTCCATTATCCGCACACTACTTGCAGAAGGCGGCGGCGGATGTCTCCTCCTCCTCCCAATGCCGACCTTTCCCGTCTCCTCTCAGAGGGGGGGCGGAAAACTTTTCGGCTCCGGTTCAGCCATCAAAGAAATTGAGAAGGGGTGGGGTAAGGGGTAAGGGGTAAGGACGGCACGAGGCGGGGGCGACGTCCAAGCCATTGCGACGTATGGGAAAAAGAAATCCGGAGAGATCCCGAGGGAGAAATGTTTTTTTTTTACTTTCGGAAAATGAGAGTATTATTGCCCTTGTCTCAGGGAAACTTTATCTTGTCTTTTTCGCAAGGCGGAAAAGGGGAGGGAATATAAAGGTTCTGAGTTTTGCAAGTAGCGAAATGCCTTCAAGAGAGCGAGTGTCTCCTTTCTCTCATGAAGACCGATGACCTGTGGAAAAGTAACCCTATCCGTCTTCTTTTAAAGTTCAAAAAGCTTTACGGGTGAAAAACAACGTCCAAAAAATCTCCGAAAAAAAGTTTGTTCCTCCAAATTTAAGAAAGAAACATACGAAAGCTTCAAGAAACCTAGCCTACAGTGAATAGGTAAGCCCAAGCACTGGAAATATGGAAATATAACCAAAGAGAGAGGAAACGTAAATGATAAAAAAAATGCAAGAGTGGTAGTTCCCACCTTTAGCACGAACTCTCCGTCCCCGTCGGAGGCGACCTCCGCCGCCATCCTGGTGAGCTCCCTCCTGGTGGCGTTGGCAGGGTCCTCCAGCGCCGCACCAGCCGTCAGCGAGGTGCTGGCGGCGCTCACCAGCAGCTCCTTCTTCCTCCGGAGTGCGCGGCGGGCGGCCTCCGCTTCCTCCCTGGCCTCCCGCTTGGCGCTCTTGCCGAAGGCTGCTCCGGAGGCGTCCTCTTCGGGGGCGGAGAGGTCGCGGAAGATGCCGGAGTAGTCCGGCATGGGCTGGTCGTCTTCCTCGGAAGAGGGGCGCTTCTGAGGGGCGTCCGCCGCGGACCCCGCAGCTGGCCTCTTCTGCTGTTGGACCTGGGGCTGAGTTCTGGACGGTGACGCCGCGGTGGTCTTCTTGCCCAGCTTGGACCCCAGGAGGCTTCCTCCGCCGAGGGAGCTGGCCAGGATGGACGACGTTCTCTTGGTGGTTGACAGCAGGCTGGAGGAAGCCGCGGTGGTCCCATATTTGGAGGCCAACGTAGACCTGCGAAAGTAACCGATTTAGCAATTTAGAATCAAGAAAAATTATTAGAAACGACACTGCCCGTTTGAGAAAATTTAGTACATGTTGCATTACAAGAATATTCCATTCTCAGATCAGAACTATCTAGTTCTCAGAAGCAATTGCTTTATCGCACTCAAAAGTACTGTGTGTCGCACTACAAAAATTTCTAAGCGAATAAAACTCTGGAAATTAGTTTCCTTACTTGGTGCTCAGCAGTGAGGAGGTGGTGAGTAGCCCCAGTCCCTGCCTCCTTCTCTCCGCGTCCTCCAGCAGCTCCGTCCTCTTGGCGGCGACGGAGGAGAGCGGGGCCAGGTCGGTCTTGGACAGCAGGGAGGAGGAGTCGAAGAGCCCCTTCCTGCCGGGGGTGGCCAGCAGCACGGACGGGGAAGCTAGTGAGGAGCTGGCGGACAGGTTCTTGTTGGTCAGGTCCAGGGAGAGGAGGGGCCTCGAAGATGACGGGGGCGGCGGCATCAGCAGCGACGATGGCGACGCCGTGGAGGTGAGCGAGGTCGGCGCCAGGGCGCTCTTATGCTGCTGCCCCGACGACATGATGGCGTCGGCGGGAAAGCACTTCCAGATGATGCGGTCCTCCTTTGTCACGGCGGCATCAGACTTGAATGAAGTCTGGTTGCCCTGGAAACTCCCTCCGAACTTCTTCAGGGATGTGTCAGGATTGCCCAATGGTCCTGTTCACTTGGCTCAGAACGTGAGAGAGGTCTTCCTACGTTGACGTCCTTTCTTGCGCGCCGGCAATGAATCCTATTCGTGAGTGGAACCAACGTCGGTGCGCAGCAGAAGTTTTCGTCCCGCTCTCCACCTTTCGCATGTGTGCACGTCCGCCCGTACACTCACTCCTCTGCAACGTTGAGTGCGCACGATTCCCCCTTGCGCCGCTGCCTTGGAGACAGGAGAGGAGGCGGCTTGCTGCAGGAGGGGCAGCGGACTGGAGGCCTTCCCCGCCGACCTGCGAGAAGGCGAGAAAAATAAAAATCGATGAATCATGGCACAAAATAATGCGCTTTAGCCAAGCATCATATTTATACTTTGCAACAACGAATGCATGAAGGAATACACACTGTAGGTCTTGTACTCACGTCTTTTGTGTACTACAACATCCGCATTTGATTTCGTTGTACTGTACAGCACGTCTTGAGAACGTGAACTTCCTTATCTCTTTCTCGCATGTTCAGTGTACCGACACAGGAATGATG